>WNFI01102302.1_pt1 | contig 19065 bp, 17 predicted proteins | sample 5400471 | NCBI WGS metagenome assembly WNFI01 (sample SAMN13153348, study PRJNA577476) | soil metagenome | isolation source: 100 cm saprolite on Douglas fir-dominated hillslope | place: USA:California | collected 2013-09-17 | reverse complement strand
GTGTCCCTAGCCATTAGAAAATCGGGCACGTCGTAGACCACACCCCAAACCTTGTTTCCGGGACTCGCTACGATGTCAGATGCCGCGCATCCACGTCCTGTACTCCACACATCGAAGGCGAGCTGGCAGTCGTCAACAGTTTCCGCGATGGTCACAAACTCCGCGTCACCACACAGGCGGTCCTGGCTATTGAACTGGCTTTCGGAACAATTGGAGCCGTACTGAAAGACCAAGGCCATCGAAGCATGCTCCCTTCTTTCAAATTAGACCTAACTGAGTGGCCTGGGATAGGCTCTTGGTGCTGTGATGGTTACGTTCGAGTCTAGAGACAAGTTGTTTCAGGCCCCACGGGAAAGCCATACGATCATAGATACAGCCCTATGGCGTGGATTTCGAAAACCGATTACGTCCTTTGGCGCGAGTGCGCCAAAAACGCATGGCTCAAGCTGCACCGGCCGGAGGTCTACTACGCCGCAGAGTTAACAGAGTTCGAGCAGGCGGTGATTGACGCAGGCATCGAGGTGGAGCGCGTAGCGCGGGGACTCTTTCCCGGCGGCGTTTTGGTAACGGGATCAAAGGCGGAGGCACAAGAAAAGACGACGGAACTCCTCGACGCCAATGCCATGACGTTGTTCCAGCCCGTGTTCGAAAAAGACGGACTGCTCGCCGCGATTGATGTCCTGCAATTCGATGAAGCGGCAGGCGAATACGCGATTCACGAAATCAAATCCTCCACAGAAATTGACGAACGGCATCTCTATGACCTGGCGTTCCAGGTGATACTTCTTCGAAAGAATGGGCGGAAGGTGAGGCGAGCCTGCCTGGTTCATCTGAATCGCAACTACGTCCGCCAGGGTGAGCTCGATTTGGGGCGTCTTTTCGTCTCCGTGGATATGACCAGCCGAGTCGACCAGATTGCGGACACGGTCACAAAGGAACTGGACGAAGCGCGAGCCTACCTGTTGTCCGACACGGAACCGAAGGGCCCGTGCTGCTGCATCTACAAAGGAAGGTCACGCCATTGCAGCACGTTTCGCTACTCCAGCCCGGACGTGCCCGAGTACGCTATCCACGAAACCGATTGCCCGAGACCTCGGCGAACTGAACTATCCGCTCCATTTCATCGACTATGAGACGTACGCTCCGCCCTTACCGCAGTTTGATCGGTTTTCTCCGTATGACCAGATCCCTCTGCAATACTCTGTACACATTGTGGGATCGCCAAGCGAGGAACCAGTGCATTGCGATTTTCTCTACTCGGGGCTAGGTGACCCAACCGCATCGTTCCTCGATTCCCTCAAACAACACGTCGGCTCGTTTGGCGCGATCGTCGTTTGGAACAAGTCATTTGAGTCGCTGGTGAACGACCGCATCGCGTCCCGAGTGCCTGAGGAGCGGAGCTATCTCGCGGAAGTGAACGATCGCATCTACGATCTGAAAGACATTTTCTCGAAACAGTACTTTGTCCATCGAGATTTGCTCGGGAAGGTTTCGATCAAGAGAGTCTTGCCGGTCCTCGCTCCGGAATTGAGCTATTCCAGTTTGGCCATCCAGAACGGGGCAACGGCGGCCCTGGCTTGGAGAGAACTGCTTTCTGGAGAACTGAGCGACAAAGAAGCCACCGAGCTCAGCGGGAAGTTGCGAGCGTACTGTGCTCTCGACTCGTATGGAATGGTTGCGATTTGGCGGGCATTGGTTGGTTTGGCGGAAGGTTGATCGGCAATGGACGTTCTCGTCCCAAAATTGCAAACCAAGAACCTACGGCGGGCTCCGGATGCTGCTGCCTACCAGCTCTACCGGGCGGCCCAGGAATGGGACTTGGTCGATCCGATTCTCATCAAGGATCGCCAGGACCTAAAATCCGAGCACAAGTGGCGCGACCACATCGAGCCCTACCGCCACCAAGTACAGAACCTGATTACCTTTTGCCGGCGCTTGCCCGTGACCTTGCTGGCAGACGACGTTGGACTCGGAAAGACCATCAGCGCCGGACTGGTCGCGAGCGAGCTGATCTCGCGAAACAGGATTTCCAAATTTCTGGTGGTTTGCCCGAAGCTGTTGATGCCGCAGTGGAAAGAGGAGCTTGAGAGCAAGTTCGGCATTCCTGGGGTTTGCGCCACGGGTAAAGAACTTTTGCAGGCCGAGCTTCCCGAAGGCGGCGGCGCGGTGATTACCACGTATCAATCCGCGCGGATGTACCTGAATGCGCTGGGACAAGCGGGGTTTGAGATGTTGGTTCTCGATGAAGCACACAAACTTCGCAATCTGTACGGCGCCAACCAAGCTCCACAGGTAGCACAACAGTTCCGCGAGGTGCTGGCGAATCGCATGTTTAAGTACGTACTGATGCTCACCGCCACGCCGATTCACAACCGGCTTTGGGACATCTATTCGCTGGTAGATTTATTGGCCGTGGCACGGGGCCATCAGAATCCATTTGGAACGGAGGGCATTTTCGCCCGAACGTTCATCGCCGATGGCCGAATGGAGGCGCGGCATCTCAATCCGCAGATGCGGGAAGCGTTTCGTTCGGTGGTTTATGGTTATATGTCGCGGATTCGGCGCGCGGATGCGAACCTGCACTTCCCAGAAAGGATCGTGCAACTCCATCGGGTGAATCCCTCTGCGGAAGAATTGGAACTGATTCGACTCATTGCCGGGAGAGCGTCGAACAAGTCGTCGGGCGAATCCGGGTCACCGCGAAATTGCAGGGCCTCGGCACGTTGGTTGACCAGCTGAAGGCCGAACAGCCCGAGCGCTGGCGCGTCGTCGTGTTTACGACGCGCCGCGAAACGCAAACGACGATCGAAGCATTTCTCGGGGAGCGCGGGATCTCGTACGGTCTCATCAATGGAGATTCCGGTGAACGCAATCAGCGAACGATTGCGAGATTCAAAAAACCGGTACCGGAAATTCATGCCATCGTTTCGACCGAAGCAGGCTCGGAAGGCGTCAATCTACAGGCGGCGAATGTTCTGGTGAATTTTGACCTTCCGTGGAATCCGATGATTGTCGAACAGCGGATTGGTAGGATTCAGCGTTTGGCGTCCGAACATGCCAGCGTCTGCATTGTGAACATCATCCTGCGGGGGACCTTCGAAGAATACATTGTTGGCAGGCTGATGGAAAAACTTCAAATGGCCGCTCATGCCATTGGTGACATCGAAGCTATTCTCGAAGCTTCCGGGGTAGACGAGGAAGAGGAAGACGGCAGCGCCGATGGCACCGCTTTCGCGGAGAAAATACGGGAACTGGTGGTCGCTTCTCTGGGCGGCAAGAATGTCGAAGCGGCCACGCGACTGGCGGAGAAAAGCATTACCGACGCGAAGGTGGAACTCGAGAGTCAGGAGAAAAACATCGATGCGATGTTGGGGGGAATGGACGAGGATCGCGACACGATTCCCTACCCGAACCTCCCGCGTGCCACGAAATCGATGGAGCCGGACGTTTTTGTGCTCAAGGCGCTCGCGGGTCTTGGGACCGCCTTCCGTCCGGAAGCCGAAGGCGTTTACGTCAGCCAACACGACGGAAGAGTCGATCGGATCTGCTTCGACGAGGCCCACGCGTCGAATGCCGTTCTGTACCGGCCGGGTACGCCGGCGTTCAGTCGACTTACGACTCGAATCGCGGCGAACCCGTTCCATCGTGTACAGGATGTGGATGAGAAACCGGCGGCACGCGCAGAGGCCATGGCCAGGGAGTGGGTCGATAGCTTCGGGGGCAATTTCCGCCGCGCGCAGGTTCAAGGTGTAGAGCGTTCCTTTGCGGGTACCGCGGTCGTCAGGGTCCGGGCAACAGTAGGCCATGATAGCTACGAACGACTGGTGGATGTGGCGATCCCTCCGGATGAACACTGGGTGCCGGCGGGAGTGACGGGAGCGAGCCCCATAGCCGACCCTCTCAAGAATCCAGAGGCCGTTGGCCTCGATCCGGCCGTCGTCGTACAAAAGGCGATGCAGGACGAAGGGGTAGCGGAATTTTGCCGTTTCTACCTGGATCGTCGGAAGCAGGAGCTCGAAGCGGCAGGCTCCGACCCGCGCAAGCGAAAGAAGCTTGAAGACGATTTTACGCCGCAGCTTGAAGCGTTTCTGGTTGGGTTACAGGGAACGGTACAAAGGCGGCTCGAGGTCAACGGAACATTCGATTTTGGATCGGAACCACCGTATGAAAGTGCCATCGCTGTCATTCCTGCAGAAAACCGAATGGCTCGTTCACCCGAGCTTTCGCGCTGCTCTCGAACGCAGAAACTGGCGCCTCTCGACTGTCTTGGACGTTGCGAGGTAAGCGGCGTCCCGGCGCTGAAGCATCTTCTCGAGAAATCTGAGGAAAGTGGCCGTGTGGCGTTGCCAGAGTTCATGGAAACGTGCGCGGCGACAGGTAAACGCGCTGTGCGCGACGAGCTGGAAGAGTCGGCTGTCAGCAAGCAACGAGTCATAAAATCCCTGCTCAAGACATCCGGACTCACCGGAAAGCGGGCAGAGCCACAGTTCTTTGGAAAATGTGAATTCACGGGAATCGAGGTGCTCGAAGACGAACTGGCAACGAGCCAAGTATCGGGAAAGCAGTATCGCGCGGACCGCCAACAGCGCTCGGTCGTGAGCGGCAAACCCGGGTACGCTGAAGAATTTTCGCTGTGTTCGGAAACAAGCCATCCCCTGCTGCCCGAAGAGGGAGAAAAGTGCGAGGTGACCGGCAAACTCGTGGTTCCGGGCATCCTGGAGCGCTGTGAGGTAAGCGGAAAACGGGCGCTGCCGCGCGAACTCGAAAAATCTGTAGCCACAGGAAAGAAAGCACTCAAGCAATTTTTTGTTTCGAGCAGCATTTCTGGGGCGCGCTTCCTGCCGGGCGAGGGTATCGTGTCGGCGGCGGGAAAGCACTGCCTCGAAAAAGAGGCCAAACTATGTGCTTGGAGCTCCCGGAAATGCCATCCCGATGATTTAAGGACGTGCCAGCTCACTCGCGTAACTGCGCATTTCGAATACATGACGAGCAATGGAGGAATTCGGCTCGAGCCGCTACTGAATCTATTGAACGGTCTTCAGAGAAAGTCGGACAAACAAGAGCTCTGGGTGAGGGTGGTGGAGGACATTTCGCGAGTCTTGGACGGTCGGTCGCTGGTCGAGGCTGCGGTGTCGTCGCCTGGCGGCGACCATTTGGCGGTGTCCCTCGAAACGAAGAGCTGGTTGGGGCTGAAGACTCGCCAGGCGGGATTCTTGTACTCGATTCGTGATCGGGCACCCGTCGGCAGGGTTGTGTTGGGGAAACGTGAAGCGGAAGGCTGGGAACTCGAGAAGGTGTTCTAGGCAGAATGGCAGCGAACTCGGGCATGCCTCTCAGTCTCGCAACTGATCGAGCTGGGCTTCCGTGTCGGCCGTGGCCGCGACATGCTTTGTGTTTTACCGGCTAACGCTCGTGCTGATTGGACTGGTGGTCGCTGCCTCATTAATGAGAGTGGTGAAAATACTCTCGGCGAAATAGGCGACGTGGACCCGACGGTACCGGGAAAATGGCCAGCCGGCTACGAGGAAAAGTATCGCCCGTTTCGCGCAGTGCCTCGAGAGGAAGCCGTGCATTGGCTTGTGTACGGCTGGGTTACGTACCGGATGATTGACAGCCAGTAGCCATTGGGATAGGCTGCGCGATGTAAACCGCGATTTCGTCTTCACAGTTTTGCCTTGCAGGTTTTTGTCCGAACGGAAGCGCTATATCAAGAAGCGAGTGAGATAGCTGTTATGTAGAAACGTAACGGACCAGAGCGTAGTCAGGCGTGGTTGGCGGGCACGTTTTGGGCTGGAGGCTCAAGTGGCGAACGAGGACCTGAGTGAGATTGTCGTTAGTTTTCGTTCCATGCAAGCCGCTGTACAGGCGAACGAATCCAAGGTAGAGATTGCCGCAGCGGAGAAAGCGAAATTGCTTGGCGATCCGTGGCAGCAGGCTGCAATCATGGCGCGCATAGGTCAAGCTTTGCGCGATATGGAGGCTGCGGAGACGACGAACGCAGAGCCAGGGATTCTGGTCTCGCCGCACAATCCACTAGCGGCGAGGATGCAATCTTCTTTGGCTGAATATGGGAACGGAACTCCCATAACTTCCGGCGGAAAAGAACTTAAATTCGATTCGGTAACTGATTCCCTTGGTTGGGCATACTCCTGGTTGGTGGAGTGGGACGATAACCATCACCCTATAGTTCGTCCGAAAGATACGACCGCCGGGAAACTGGATCCCCATGTTCGGATAGCCGTTCTTGGAGATTGGGGCACGGGCCTATATGGCGCGAAGCCTTCGGCTCAGTCGATTGCGGGGGACAAGAATCCGTTCACGATGTTGCTGCACCTTGGAGACGTGTATTACGCCGGAACAAAGCAGGAGGAAAAACAAAGATTTCTGGATCTCTGGCCAAGTAGGCCGGAAGCCTTCAGCCGGGCGCTTAATTCAAACCACGAGATGTATTCGGGTGGTCGGGGCTACTTCGAGGATACGATTAAGAAGTTTGACCAAGCTTCCTCGTATTTTGTTCTGCGCAACAAGGACTGGACGCTCATTGGATTAGACACGGCCTGGACAGACTTTGACCTGGACGAGGAACAGGTCAGGTGGCTCGACGTTGTGGTCGGCGAGTCGGTTGGAACTCGCATTATTCTTTTTTCCCATCATCAACTTTTTTCACAGCTGGATAGTCAAGGAACGAAAATCGCTGGAAAAGTAGGCAAGCTCCTTGCCGAGAAAAAAATCAGCATGTGGTACTGGGGCCATGAGCATCGTTGCGTACTCTACGATCCGCACCCGCAATACGGACTGATTGCGCGTTGTATCGGCCACGGGGGCATGCCTCAACGACGCGGAGACGAGAAGAATGCCCCGGTTGAGCTACAAAAGGGGGATGCAATTTGGCGCCGGCTTCCTGAGAAGAAACCTGGAATTCCGTCTGCGCTGGTATTGGACGGTCGGAACGCCTTCATCAAAGGCAAAGAAGACACGTATAGCCCGCACGGGTACATTACGCTTGAATTCAACGGCGCGAACCTCCACGAATCTGTCTTCCTTCCTGATGGAACAGCAGTGAAAGAGACCGACCTTGCCTGACGGTCCCAAAAGCGACGGGAATGGGGCCGAGGAGGTTCTTGATCGCGTCCGACGAGTTTGCGGGAATCTGGACATTCTGGCGGCGTTTCGATCGGTTCGGCAAATCATCGGCCCACAAGTTTTTCCGAAGGGCGAAGAACTGGCCGCAGATGCGATGGCTGCGCTCCGCGAGGGCAAAGTACCTACGCCGATTCAGCGTGCGGCGTTGGAGGCGGCAATCAAGGCCCTACGCCCCTCCGTCTTGACGCAGAAGGGGAATCTGCCCGATCTCCCTACATACCGCAACTATCCTCCGGAATTTGTCACAAATTGGAACGCATTCCGCTCCACATTTCGCTCGTACGTATATTCCGTTGGAAGGATCGACCGAGTCGATAGCCAGTCGGACGGCGCGATGGCTACAGGTTTTGTTGTTGGACCCGGTCTACTGGCGACAAACAAGCATGTTCTCGAGTCGCTTTCTGCTGGGACGTTAAAGTTGGAGCGTGGCCAAGCCGTCGTGCGTTTCGGAGAGGAGTGGAAGACCGTGCCCGACGGAGGCGAGACCGTGTCGGTGACAGGAGTATGTGCGATTCATCCGCGTCTCGACGTTGTGATTCTAGCAATCGAAAACCGTAACATAACGCCACTGCAGATCGATTCGGCTGTGCCGAAAGTCGGCGCACAAGTGGCCGCTGTCGGGTACCCGCAGGACGACCCGCGTAGCCCGGTTTTTCGTGACCTCATTTTTCAGGGAAAGTATAAGCTGAAGCGCGTAGCTCCGGGTGAGATCACGGGAAGCGATTCCGAAGCGGTGTTCCACGACTGTTCGACGCTCGGAGGTAATTCAGGTTCACCGCTGATGGCGATGGATTCAGGGCGGGTTGTCGGGCTGCATCGTGACGGCCCCCTGTTTCTGTATCGGAATGAAGCAGTTGATTGCGTCTCGCTTGAGGCGTTTGTCGCCCCCTTCGTCTCTTGAAAGGAGAACCAGAGGAAATGGCAATCCGTGCGCTCATTTTCGGAGTGGAGAACTACGCGAAGTCGGAAGGACTCTCGAAGAAGCTCGAAGGAACTCTCGAGAATGCTCGCGGGTTCGAACAATGGGTGCTCCAGAAGAAGGGCGCGCAAAGGTCCGATGTATGGTTTTTCCCGGATCCGACCAAAGACGAGATCGCGAGCGCATTCCGCGACCTCGTGGACCAAGGAAAACGGAACACGGAGGAACTCTACGTATTCTTTTCTGGCCACGGATTCACTTTCGATGATCAACCACTCAGGCGAAAAGCGGCAGATGTTGTTGTCGGCAGCGAATTCAAGAATTTGAGCGATAGCGGCGGAGCGTGTCTGCGGTTGGACGAGATTCAAACAGCCTTGTACAACAACTTGGGATTTGGTACGCATTTCTACTTCATCGATGCATGCCGTAATACGGTCTCATCGGGCAAAGTTTCGCCCGGCACCCTCGGATGGGTTCGCGATGTGATTGAGAACGGAGACACGAATATCTTTACGCTCTTCTCTACGGAGCGAGGAAGCACAGCAGCCACCGAGAGCGGCTTTGCGACGGTTCTGGTGGAAGGGCTTGCTGGCAGAAGTCGTGCGAAGGTCCGAGACGGTTTAAAGATGGTCGTGACATTCCATTCTTTACGGGACTACCTAGAAAAGAAGCTGCAGCAGTCAGTTCAAGTAGATCCGGGAAATGGTCCGGGACGCATTTTGGAGATCAAACCAATACCCACGTATCGGTGCGAAGTGCGCGTAGATGGAGCAGACTCACAAGATGTTTTCACTTTGGAAGTGAACAACGCACTTAGCCAGAGGATTGTGGGCCCAAAGACGTTCCAAGGGGTGCGTACGGATTTCACGCAGGGTCCCGACGATTACTATGTCCAAGTCTCTCACCCGGAATTCGTGGTCTCGCCGACGGTGCCCTTGTTTGCGGATTTATACGAAGACTGCGTGGTGAAATTCACGAGAGGGGATGCGGAGGGTCCCGTCCGCGCGGGAGCTCCACCGCCGCCAGCAAACCCTCCGGATGTAACCCTGAGCGGTCCTTCCAACAGCCGGATTGTCATTCGAAACATTGCGACTGGTGACGTTTCGGAAGATGTTGGGAAATTCAGGGGTCCTTTGGCCGCGGGAACCTACGAAGTAAGCCTCCGAGAGCCGGGATGGACGTCCGTCCGGAAACGAACTCTCGAAGTGAGGCCCGGGGAACAAATTTCCTTGAACGTCGGCGCGCGTAAATCAACGCCGGTGCGCGATGGGATTGTAGCGGCGATCCCAGGTCAACATGACAATTCGAGCGTGGATTTTTCCGAGAGTCTCGGTCCTATGGCCAATGAAGATCTCGGATTGTGGGTTTCTCTGATGGGCGCGTCGCGCATCGTGCGCGAATGGGGAGACTTCTCAAAACTGCGGGGATTGCCACTCGAAAAATTCGAGGACGTACAACCCGGGGACTCGCCTTCGTACCTCTTGTTGGCCATGGAAACGCTTCCGAAACGGGTCGAGGTCGCGGTGCACGATTTTGGCAAGGGGCCGGAATGGCGGTCCCTCTCCATGATTGACAGTCTTCCCGGTGTGTTTCAGTTTCGGTCCAACACCGGAGCGGGCCCCCATCTCGTATCGATCCGAACCCCAGGGAATGCTTCTTTCACGACGGTGATTTATTGTTTGGCGAACCGGGCAACGCTTTTCGCTGTGGCCGGGGAAACGAATGGCGAGACGCGAATTCACCAATACATGCTGCCGCTCGCAAGGTTGGTTGAGAATCTCTCGCAGCTGGAACGAGATCGGCAATCGAATAATCCATTGGAGGCCGTGCGCTTCATTGCTTTAGCGCAGAAACAAATGAGCCTGAGGCGACCACTAGTCGGTAGTCTCGTTGCTGCTGCTCCGAACGTTTGGTTCGACCTTCTGCATGGCAAATGGTTCGACCCGGTAATGGGTCTAATGGCAGCCTACGCTTTGGCGCGGACTCGGGAGTTTTCGATGGTGCCGCATGGGATGGGTACGGAGGTGCTAGGAAACTTGCGTAAATCGTTCCCGGAGTTGCCGGACGTTGAGATCGTCGCCAAGCTTGCCAAGGCGCCGTACGTAGTGCCTACGCGGTCTCCTCTGTTTCTTGAGGGCGTTGTGGGTTTAGGTGAAGAGGAGGTGCGCTTGCCGCTACCAAGGGGTCGTATGGATTTCCGGGGACCTTGGGTCACTTGGATCAGCGCAGTTTGAATATGGAAATCGGGGTGCGAGGGCTGCGGGCGGCGTAGAAACGCCGGAATCTAGAGAAGACCCGATAGATGTAAGTCATGTGATATGAATGCATTAGAGAATATAGCGGCCTAATGTAAGAAATTCGTTCATTGTTGTAATTTTGTGTTTGATTTTCTTACATTCTTCTGATATGTTCGCTTCATGGCGGTCCTAACCGAAGAGACTCAGAAGGTTGGAACAACGGTAAGAACCGTTGATGCCGTTGCCCTGGGTGTGATGCGCGAGGCGCTTGAAACCCAGAAATTGTGCGAACCATCATTGGATATCGATCAGGTTTTGGATTACGCGGTGGCTCATCCTGATGAGTCGGTTGTTGATTCGTTCGCATCGGTTGAAATAGTTAGCTCGCTTGACGGCGTGTTCGGAACGGCTCTTCCCAAAGAGATTTTGAATCACAAGTCATTGACGACACTATCCGGCCTAAGGAAGAGCATTGAGATTCTAAACGCGCGCTTGGCCGAACCACCGCCCGGGGCCCGGCGCGGCAATAGGGGGAAAAAATGAACGGCAAAATGGAGAAGGAAACCTTGGCGAAACGACTACGTGAATCCAGGGAGTATCTAGGTTTGTCCCAGGAATACGTTGCTCAGCAGACGGGTATTTCCCGGCCAGCGATTTCGGAAATAGAGGGTGGCAGACGCAAGGTGGATAGTTTGGAGTTGAAGCGATTCTCAAAGCTTTATGGACGACCGATTGAATATCTCCTAGGTACGGAGGTGGAAGAGGCGACAGCAGTTGGGGCTCCGGCGGACCCGCTGGAAGGCAAGTTTAGGGCGATGACGCGGGAGCTTACGGGCGAAGATCGCGAAGAAATAATTCGTTTCGTGGAATATCTTCGTCACAAGAATGCTTCCGCTCGAACAGGACAATAGCATGGACAGACAGCAACTTGTGGTCCTCGCAATGGGCGCGGCCCACAAGGCTCATAAGGAGTTCGGAGTAAATCCGACGTCGCGCGTGGATGTATTTCGCGTTCTTCGTCAGGTGGGCGCGGATGTATTCTTCAGGCCCCTACGCTCCATCTATGGTGCGTATCTGCCCACGGGAGATTCGATCCCGGGTCTGCTTATCAATTCCAACCTGCCACTGAGTGTGCAGCGATTTACGGCGGCGCACGAGCTGGGGCACTTGTATTTGGGGCATAAGACCGCGAGCCTCGAAAAGGGGTTGGACTTCACTCCGGAAGAGAGATCTGGCACAGACCCTGATGAAGTTGTGGCGGAAGCCTTTGGCGCATTTTTCTTAATGCCGCGGCCCTTGGTTAAGGCCTCTATCACAGAATTGGGAATCAACGAAAAGCGTATCGATTCACCTGACGTGTATCTCTTAGCCCTGCAGATGGGGACGAGTTATGCGGCCACCGTAAATCAGCTACAAACTCTAAAAATTGTTCATCCGGCCCAAGCAAGGGAACTGCGTAAGCAGGTGCCGAAGGAAATCAAACAGAAGATTAATGACGAGAAAGCAGTTGGGCGGCACGATGTTTGGCTACTGAATGAAAGCTGGAACGGAAAAGAGATATTTCCAGCAGTCATGGATACGATACGGATCCAGCTCAAAGAAACGCCAACGTCGGGTTACACGTGGTCGTTGCAGGACCAACCCGTTGGCGTGAACGTGCTGGAGGATACCCGCAAGGGGCCGGAAGAAGCTGGGATAGGCGGAACGCAGGTTCATGAATTTGTTGCTGCCCTGGCCGAGAACGCGTCGGACTCAACGCTGACACTTCAAAAGAAACGGCCATGGGAGCAGGGATCAGTGAAGGGTGAATTTTCTGTTCAAATCCGTCCGCAGGAGCTTCGGAAAACGGGTCCACTTGTTGTTCCGAAAATTGCGTAATGGGGAACCTCATTTCGCGGCTCGGGGCGCGTGCAAAGGATCAAGGTGACCGACCCACCTGCGTGGCTTTAGCCGCAAGCTCCGTGCATGAATATTGGCGCGAAATTGTTCTCTATAAGAAAAAGAAAATCGATTTAGATCTGTCGGCGGAATTCTTGTACTACGGTTGCAAGCAAACCGATGGCTTGGGCAGCGACGCGGGCACGACCGTAGGAGCGGCGGCCGATTGGTTGAAAGCGAAAGGACAGTGCCTAGACGAATTTCATCCTTACTCGACGGCCGTTGGACCGTCACCGAAGCCGAGTGTGGCGGCGTTCAGTGATGCCCATACCCGTAAATTCGCCAAACTGACCCGTGAGCCGGCGAAATGGGATGTCCTGGAAGATGGCCTGGTCGGCGACAGGCCGGTCCTTGGTGTCGTCCGAATCTTCGAGAACGCGTATAGTGTGGGCAAAAAAGGAATCATTTCCATTCCGACGGCCACAAACAAGAATCTTGGCCTGCATGCCGTCGTTTTCCTTGACGTTGAGAAGAGTTCGTCAGGAACCCACGCCGTTTTTCTTAACTCGTGGGGGCTAGGCTGGGGAGACGCGGGTTTAGGCCGATTCGGTACTGAGTATTTTGAAAAACATTGTAAACAGCTTTGGATACTGACGAAGGGGGACACGTGAGCACGCATCTCAGCGCGACTACCATTGCCGACGCCTGGATAAGAATCATGAGTCACTTGTTGAACCAACCTCACGGCAAGTGCTTTCACCTAATAACCACGATCTCGAGTCCGACGATTGAGACTACCGAAATAACCAAAATTGTGGATCGGCTGGCCGCGGAATCGAAGACGATGTCGACGATGGAAAACGCAAACGCAATTTGGCCGCATGTGCTAGCGCGCCCAGGCCAAGATTTCGCTCAGGTGACCAAACGCGTGAGGGAATTTGCGGTTCCTTTGATTAAAAAGGCGAACGATAACCACAAAGATTCTTATGTCGAGCGGCTCGTTGCTTGGAGAAGTAAAGACGGGGGAGAGAGAATATTCCAACTGGAGAATGTCGTAGCACGCATGAAGAGCGAGGTTGGGAACAAGGCACCCAAAAGCTCTTCGTACGAAATAGCGATCTTCTCGCCAGGGCTCGATGCCGGATATATGGGTTTTCCCTGTTTGAGCCATCTATCGTTCAAGCTGGACGCAGAGCAGCAAAAAGTCCACTTGACCACTCTCTACCGAAATCACCATTTCGTGACACACGGGTACGGCAATTTTCTTGGACTGGGGCGATTGATGAAATTCGTCTCCGATCAAGTCGGCTATGAGCCGGGCGAATTGGTTTCAGTGAGTACGCACGCAGATGCGGAACTTCACTTGGGAAAAGCCCGGATCGAAAAGTCGGTGAATGAAGCAAAGAGAATTTTGGAACAGATGGCCACGGACACAGTAAGGGCGACGACTTCACACAATTCGCAAATTGCCGCTCTGAAGGTCTGAAATGGGAGCAGGCAGGAGCAGTATGGAAACAGCCACAAGCTTGCCAACTCTTCTAGAGTTCCAAGAGCTCGCCCTTTCGACAGATCAAAATCGGCAAAGTGGTGTGTCGGGCGCCCGTTTCCCACTCCTTGGGTTGTTCGGTGAGGTTGGGAGTTTATTGGCCGAGGTAAAAAAGAAGCAAAGGGATGGATTGGCCTATGAAGACTTTCGAGAAGTCCTGCTTGAAGAATTTGGGGACGCGCTTTGGTACCTGAGCAACCTTGCTTCCCGATCCGGAGTAAGTCTGGCTGACCTTGAGAGAATTGTCGAGAGAGCGGATTCCGGCAAGAACGATAGTGGAAGACCCGGAACGGGGGAGGGTGTCGAGAAATTCACAGAACGGCTGGTTCATTTTGCGGGCGTGGTGGGACTTCTCGTGAGTGACTTCGGTAACGAGAGTGGAGGCGAGCATGCTTCCACGTTTGCGAAACGACTTCCGGACGTCATTCGGGCATTGGCCGAATCGGCGCGCTCGGGAGGGATCGATCTCAGGGAGGCAGCCAGGCGAAATCTAGAAAAAACCAGAGACCGTTGGCCAGGACCAAACGCGGTAGCTACCAGTTTATTCGATTCCGGATACGACGAGGACGAACAGATTCCTCGTACCATCGAAATGGTCTTTCAGGAAAAGGTCATCGGCGAGAAAAGATACGCGATCCAGAAATGCAACGGAATCAAGATCGGAGACCGATTGACGGACAACATGACCGAAGACGACGGTTACCGGTATCACGACATTTTTCATTTGTCTTTCGCAGCAATCCTTGGCTGGTCGCCTGTCGTGCGTGCGTTGTTCAAATGTAAACGGAAGAGCAACCCAATAGTGGATGAGGTGGAGGATGGAGCGCGAGCCGTCGTAATCGAGGAAGGAGTCTCGACCTGGGTGTTCAACTACGCGAGCCGCCACAACTTCTTTGAAGGTCTCTCAACGTTGGACTACGATCTGCTGAAACGTATTCGGGTGCTTGTAAGAGGTTTTGAAGTGGAACGTTGTCGTCTTTGGGAATGGGAAAACGCCATTCTGCAGGGCTATGGAGTGTTTCGGAATGTTCGAGCCAGCCATGGAGGGGTCGTATTAGCAAACCTGCATCAGCGAACCATCACACTGCGATAGCAAATGCACGCGCCTTCGTCTGAGACGTCCCCTGGCGACGGTCGTTTTCGAATGCGGTATTGATGCCCCATTTCGGGGGGAACCAGTAGCTGACTTGCTCGTCGTGCGGCGTAAACTTGTGTTTGATTCTGGTCCGCTTCGTTTGTGTCTGTATCTCCGGATGAACCATCCTCGCGTACTTGTCGATTTCACAGAAAAGATTTTGGCAATCGATTAGTTGAAGGCGTCGCCCCCCGAGATAGCGGAACGACAAGCCCTTGTTAGAAAATTCGGTTTCTTGGAATTCCGCGACTCGCTTGATGATCTCGGTTTCGTCGCATGGTTCGAACTTTGAAAAACACTTTCGCAGGCCGCTCTTCGCACCCGGTCCGGGTACCACGAACTCGGATTCTGGAAAGTTAACGAAATTACTGTAGTTCAAGTCAATAAGATATTGATAGGCGAGAAAGTCGCCAAGCATAGGGTAGGAACGAAGTAACAAGAAAGCGTGGTGCATTGTGCAACAGTCAGCAAGCTTCTTCGGGACTTCGTCCCTGAGCATTGTAGCGAGCAACGAGAGATGAGCGAGATGCTTGCGTTCGAATCGTAGGTGCCCTGTTCCGGATGGCATGATGTAGGCCCCGGAATAAATCGTCTTGCCCGCATGCATTGCACGCGTCAAGAAGGCATCGATATCGTCTAGCTTCACACCTGTCGTTATCTGGCCGAAGTGGCTCTTTAGAAGGAGCCAGGTATCGATCTTGTTAAACAGTTTGAAAAGAATTGTGCGGAAGAATATCTCTTGTGGGGACGGGTCTCCACTATAGATGACTTCCCGGATTAGAAATTGACTTACCCGGTCTGAGGCCCGGTAGACATTCGTGAATTTGAATGTCACGAGGGTTGGGTCCTGGGTCCATGGAGGGCACTGACCCCGTAGTCTTCGGTAGAAGATCTCCTGGCGTTCCGCGGCGAAACTCCAATATGTTTGAAACACGACTGTTGGTTGCCACTTGGAGAAAACCGGTGAGGGGCGGGCGTCGTTGGGATCTATCAACAGTGCAGTACCGCCAGAAGCGCCGGTCTTTGGACGCATTGAAGACATCATTGTCGCACTCTCCTATCTACCCAGTCTGTGATAGTTGCCTGCGCCGCCCCAAGGTCGGCATCGGCTACGCGAACAATCTCGTGTTCTGTGGATTGCGACCGAAATAGGTCCGTGTAGAGGTCCTTGAGAGTGGAGAACTGTCCCTGTGATTGTTCTGCGCGGAGTGGAGAAGTTCGCTCGACAAGGAAGACGGCAGAAGGAGCTATTGGTCCCCATTGGAGTTTTTCGGTACGAATCAAAGAATCTAGAATTTCGAGCGGGATGCCGGCGGCTCGTCCGTAGACCCAGGTAGACCACCAGAACCGGTCCAGTACAACCCAGCTGCCGCTAGCGATGGCCGGTGCGATGGTTTGAACAATTGAGTCGAGATGAGCTGCAATGTGCAGGGCCTGAAGCCCAATTGGAGAAAGAAGCGTGATCCCGAATTGAAAAGGAGAATGATGGATATCGTAGACTAGCTTGCCGAGAGTGCCCGGCTGGTTGCCCGGGAACGCGAGCGCCTGATTCGGAATGTTCTGAGCACTCAGATGATCGGAAATAAACTTCACGAGGGTGGATTTGCCCACTCCATCCGGGCCTTCGAATATGATGAGGCGAGATTCCATCCAGTTACTCGTGAATCGTAACACTAGCGTAGTGTCTATACGCGAGTTTGAAGGCCTCGGTTGCGCCAAAACGCAAGGGTTCGGCGAGCCAGACTTCAGACGAGGATGGGATGACTTGTCCAACTTGCCTAGTTGAGAGCGGCCCAAAAAATCGCAAGTGGGCCAGGACAGCGACTCAGGTTGATTCATTTTCTGGTTCCCGATGCACGGGCCAAACAAAAGTGAACGGAATGGAGCGCTGGGAGTTATCTCGGCGGCTTGCAAAACAGAGGTTCGTTGTCCGAGAGTCGGGCTCACAATTTGTAGCCCAATGAGGAGCCCAATTAAGGGAGAAAGTTGCTCATCTATGCGACGCCGATTCAACGCTTTAGATTGATTTTCTCGACTTCCGTGCGTTGATTCGGGACTAGGAGGTGGGTGGTTGGTTCCGTCACGAGCACGTCTTCTCAGATCAACGACTTGGTCTGACGAACCTGATGAAACGAGGGAGCCGCAGCGAGCAATTCGAGATACTGATGAACGCCTAGCTTCCAACCAGGAAGTCGCTCTTTTCTGCCGCTATGCATTCAGATTGCACAGATTACGCTGATACAGAGTGCTCGCTAGAACCCTGAAAATGCAATTGATAACGCGCGCTGCACTTGCGCGGCAGTGGCTCTAGGGTCAGGGTGTGCGTAGGACATTGAAGATGAGATGGAAGCATGTCCGAGATGGTTCTTCAGAGTGAAGATATTTTGCACACGGTTGGCTATGATCGTTGCAACGCTGTGCTTCAGGGTATGGAATCGAAAGCAACCCTGCGGAATCGGTTTCAGACCTCGGGCATCACGTGCGCCTGAAGCCTTTTTTAACAATTCGACAAACATCCTGTCTCCACAAACGCCTGAGTCGTTTCGAGGCTGCCCTTGAGCCTTCGAACTCGGACGGTCCGATGCCTCATGTCGATATCGGAGAGCATCAATGGCGGAATAGCTGTACGATTCTTCCCTGGAATTGCTGGGGCGCCGCCGGCGCATTCGCTCACTCGGAGACCGTGATTGAAAGCCAGGGTCAAAATGCACCAGGAACGTGGATCCGTCTTTCGCGCCAGTTCGAGAAGTTCCTCGATTTCATCCATTTCTAGGTGAGTTCGGCTGTTTACCTCAACCGCCTGATTCCTCTCTCCGGTAGTCATAAGCACATTCTATATGTATCTAGATATGGATGACCATGGTACACGCGTACCAGTAGGAGGGTTTTGGGATGCGGAATCGCCAGCTAAGTCTTTTGTTCTCAGCAGGCCGAGGCGTCTAACGAACTAAAATGTCCCAATACTGTAAACTGCTATTCCTCATACAGTTAGCTGGAGATAGATGTGGATGACAACCATTGATATCGCGCGACATATCTAGATACGCTGGGTTGTATGAAGCAAAGAAAAAGTCGCCTGCTCAAGACGAAGAAGCGCGAGAAGTATGCCGTCTGGATTGATAACGACGACCTAGATCGTCTCAGGGAATATCAGCGGACGGTAGGCGTGCCAGTGTCGGAGAGCGTCAGGCGCGCAATCAAGGCATACCTCGAGATCCTGTTGAATCGCAAAAGGGGCTGAAGATACTCTCTCGTGTTCTGTCCTTACTGACGAACCGTTCATCGCTGGGCTCTCGGGACGCTCTTAATACTAATGTTAGGCGCCTTTCGCCGGTTAGTTTGAGTACACACCTCTAACATCAGTCATCCCAGCGATAGTTTGAGCCTGTAACCCTGAATCGGAGATGTGGCCGAGAGGCTGAAGGCGGCGGTTTGCTAATTTTCCTGCCCTGTTCGTCCACACCACGCTTCGTTTGTTTTGAAGCGATTTTTGTCGATTTTGAGTGAACGAATCTTTGATTCCAATGTAGACCGCGGGATGCCTAACTTGGCTGCGGCCCCCGTGGATCCGAATACCCTCCCGCCGCTTTCTTTCAGGGCGGCCTCGATCATGTTCTTCTCTTGCGCGATTAGTCTCCGAGGGAGCTCAATTGGGTGCTTCGGTTCTGTTGCCGGAAGCGGCTGCTGTGGTAACCAGCTTTCGTCAATCGAGAAAGTGTCTGTTTCGCACAGTATCATCGAACGCTCGATGACATTCTGTAATTCGCGTATGTTTCCCGGCCAAGAATACGACTGAAGCAGCTCCAGTGTTTCCTTGTTGATGCGGGTGATGTTTTTCCGTGCTTTTCGCGCGTAGCGATCGATGAAGTATTCCACGAGCATAGGAATGTCCTCGCTCCGCTCTCGAAGCGGAGGAATCTCAATCGGGAAAACCTGAAGGCGGTAAAACAAATCGCGTCGGAAGAACCCATTGGCGACCGCTGCGTTTAGGTCACGATTCGTGGCGGCGATGACGCGAACGTCTACCTTAATAGGCTGGCTGCCTCCAACGCGCTCCAATTCCCGTTCTTGAAGCACCCGCAAGAGCGCGATCTGAGTGTCAGGGGGCAGCTCGCCGACTTCGTCCAGGAAAATCGTTCCGCCGTCGGCTAACTCGAAGCGGCCGAGTCGGCGCTGCATAGCTCCGGTAAAAGCGCCCTTCTCATGG
>WNFI01437847.1_pt1 | contig 19073 bp, 16 predicted proteins | sample 5400471 | NCBI WGS metagenome assembly WNFI01 (sample SAMN13153348, study PRJNA577476) | soil metagenome | isolation source: 100 cm saprolite on Douglas fir-dominated hillslope | place: USA:California | collected 2013-09-17 | reverse complement strand
GACAAAGATGTGATTAACCCCGGCTCCGTGATTCTTTCGGGAGTGATGATGTTCCGGTTCCTGGGATGGAATGAAGCCGCGGATCTCATCGAGCACGGTCTGGAGCGCACCATCCTGCAGAAGAAAGTTACCTATGACTTTGAGCGCCTGATGGAGGGCGCGACCAAAGCAAAGACCAGCGAGTTTGCGGGATACATTATCGAAAACATGGGCGCGGGCGTGCTGGTGTGAAACGCGATAAGAGCCTAACCACGGGGGACACAGAGGGCACAGGGCAAATCATTTCTTACCTAGTCCTACCCTGTGTCCCTGTGGTCAAGATTTTCAGGAGTTCATAGAAAGGAAATCATGCGTAAGAAAGTGACGATCGTAGGTTCGGGCAACGTAGGTGCGACGGCGGCCCACTGGATTGCCTCGAAAGAACTAGCCGATGTCGTGCTGATTGACATCATCGAAGGTGTGCCGCAGGGCAAGGGTCTGGATTTGCTCGAAGCCATGCCCGTCGAAAAACGCGATTCATACATAACCGGCACGAACGACTACAAAGACACAGCGAATTCCGATGTCGTGGTAATCACGGCAGGCATTCCGCGCAAGCCCGGGATGAGCCGCGACGATCTACTCAACACCAACTACAACATCATGAAGGCAGTAGTCGGCGAGGTGGTCAAGTATTCGCCAAATTGTATTCTGATTATTGTTTCGAACCCCCTGGATGCAATGGCACAAGCGGCTTACAAGATGAGCGGCTTTCCTCGCGAGCGCGTGATCGGCATGGCCGGTGTGCTGGATTCGGCTCGCTTCCGCGCCTTTATCGCCGACGAATTAAAGGTCAGCGTCGAGAACGTCACCGCATTCGTACTTGGCGGCCACGGCGACACTATGGTCCCGCTGCCTCGCTATTCCACCGTGGCCGGTATCCCGATCACGGAGTTGATGGACAAAGGCACGGTTGACCGCCTGGTACAGCGCACGCGCGACGGCGGCGCCGAAATCGTCAAGTATCTGAAGACTGGGTCGGCTTACTATGCGCCGTCCGCAGCGGCGACCGAAATGGTCGAGGCGATCCTCAAGGACAAGAAAAAGATTCTGCCCTGCGCCGCCTACTTGCAAGGCGAGTATGGCATCAACGGCCTATACGTCGGAGTGCCGGTGAAGCTTGGCGCCAAGGGAATCGAACAGATCATCGAGATCAAATTGACTGCCGAAGAAAAAGCCGGGCTGGATAAGAGCGCAGCCGCGGTGAAGGAGTTGGTAGCCGTGATCGGCGTGTAGAAGCCAACCCTTTCTTTGGGCCATCTAACTTGCCAAAAAGGAGGACTGTGACACGCGAAGCCAAGATGTTTTGCGGGATCATTCTCATCACCGTGCCCACAATTCAATATGGCGGATATTTTCTCTTGACCTCTCTCATCGACAAGAGCAGTGGTTACATGGATAATCCGCTGCGCCAGAATTTCTTTCGCGCCGGGCATGCGCACGCGGGAGTAATTGTCATCTTGTCCCTGATATGCCAGTTGCTGGCTGATTCGGCTCTTCTCCCTCCTTCATTAGTGTGGACTGCCCGCATTGCGGTTCCTCTGGCCGCGATCCTGATTCCTGCCGGATTCTTCTTGTCCATGTTGTCGCCGACCGCCACTCAACCGGGTCCGGCGGTGGGACTCATCTATGCCGGAGCAGTCTCTCTCGCCGTCGGTGTGCTGCTGTTGGGAGTTGGACTGCTCAGGTCCGCGTTCACGGGGTGAGATCGCGCGTAGGTTCCAAGCGAGCGGCGGCGCGAATCCGCGGCAAACTACCTCCACACGTCAGTGATGGCTTTCGCCGTCGCGCTCTTTCCCAAGTGTGGCAGACCGTACATGTCTTCGACGGTACGCAGGATATTGTAGTGATTGATCGTCTCGCTGTATTTCCCCGGCTTCACCATGGGCCCGACAAAGATCGTCGCGATTTGGTTGGTCGATGTGCCTTGATCCTCATCCCACTGCACGACCAGAAGGCTGTTGTTGTTCTTAGCCCAGGTCACGTAAGCCATCAGATGTGTTTGTAACCAGCTGTCTGCCTGTTGGATCGTCCCGTCGTGCATGTCATCATCCAGGTTTGGAATCACCCACGCCACCATCGGCAATTTAGTAAAGTCGGTAGGGAAGCTGGTGAAGGGCTGATTGTCCTTCGTGAGGTCCTTGGAGAAGTCTGTCCAGGGAGCATGCTTTCGGACGTACAGTCCTGATGTACAGATTTGTGAACCCACGGAGGGCAGGCCTTCGGAATAGCCCGTGAAGCTCTTGCCTGCTGTTATCAACTCGCTCTCCAGAGACTGCGCGGAGAACGTGTGCGGGCATGAATCATCGGTGATCCCCTGCGTGGAGCCCGAGAACAGAGCGAGGTAGTTCGGCTGGCTGGGATGGGTGATGGCAAACGACTTGGTGAACAACGCCCCCTGTGTCGCCAGGGTATTGATGTAAGGCGCCTGGGACGAACCAATGATCTGTGAATACCCGTGGTTCTCCTCTATTACAACGACGACGTGGGATGGCTTAGGAAGTGGGGCAGGCACCGTCTGGGCATGGATTACGCCGACAAAAAATAGAACCGCGAAAATATACAACTGGGGAAGATTGCTGGCTGGGGTAAGCATTGCGACTCCGGAGGCTGAGTACTGAATTCCGACCACGAACTTGTTTCAAAATATTACACGGTCTCCCGTGCCCTCATCAAAAGGCTTGTAGGTCGATGCGCCCGTGAAATTCGGTGGCAGAGAATTGAACAGATCACCGAGATCAAGGTCACAGGCGAAGAAAAAGTCCGGCTCGACAAGGGCGGGGGCGCCGTAAGGGGTGCCGTCAAACCGGCGGAGCACTGCTCATTGCGCGACGTGTGATCTTTCCGCCAGGAAGTCGTCCTGGCATTTCTTCGCGCTGGACAGCAACTCGGCAAACTCGGGCGTGCCTCTCAATTTCGCCCACGCGGAATCGTTCTGCAAACCCGTGTAGGGGCAATAGTGCCCCGCTATAGAGCTCTGGATTAGCTTTACGGCTAGATCTTTCTGCCCGCAGAACAGAAAGTCGGCCGCAACCACGTAGTGAACCTCGGGATCACGATCCGCCAACCTGGCCGCCGCTTCCCGGGCGATGGTTGTCGCATTGCTGGAGGATGAGGTCTCCACACACTCGGGGACCAGCGGGTGGGCTTTCTGCGCGAGCTCTCTCGCCTGGGCCAATTTTCCGTCGCGAAGGTAATGCCGCACGAGGTTGGCAGTTGCCCATTGTGAGCCGGCATCCAATTGAAGAAAATCTACCGCCCGCGCGTAGTTGCCCAGTTGGTCGAAGGTGAAGGAACACGATCGGAAAGTAAAGTTACCCGGATCCATAGCCAAGGCTGCATCGCACTCATGCGCTGATTCCTCGATGGCTCCCCCGTAGCGAAGGACATAGCCCAGAGTGAAGTGGGCCATTGCGTTCTCCGGATGCCGCTCCACCAGCGCCTTCGCATCCTTGTAGGCCTTGGTTAACTCACCTCTTTCGACCCGGTCGCCAATCAGCCAACCGGCTGCGACTATGAAATTTGGATCCAGGGCCAACGCTCGTTCGAGCGCGGCATTCCCACGCTGAAACATTGCCTCGCCGCCGTTCGAATAGGCGGCATCGTAGTGGTATCGAATCCCTAGAGCACCCCAGGCGGGCGCGTAGCTGGGGTCCAGCCCTACAGCGCGTTCCAGCATGGTTATGGCATCTTTGTTGGGCTGAGGATCATGCGGCATCGAGATGCTGCGGAGATACAGGTCGTAGGACTCTTCATTCTTGGGCCGCGTGGCGCCTTCTGCGGAATCCGTCCCTGCACCGAGAGCTGGGACCAGTCCCTGGCGGACCTTCGCCGTGATCTGCCCCCGCATGGCGATCATGTCTGGCGCGGCGACGGTCATCGTGTCCCGCCAGAGCGTGCGGTTGTTCTCGACATCAATTGCTTCCAGGGTAATCTGGAGCTGGGAGCCTTCCTTCAGATAGTGCCCGGTGACCACATCCATCACATGCATGGCGTGCCCAGCTTCCTGCAGGTCGAGCGTGGGAGAGTCATACTTGCTGGTAGTCGCAAACGGACGTATCGACAGCGTGCGAACGTAGCTGAGCGAAGTAGCGATTTCGTCGGCCAGTGCAAGCCGCAGAAAATCGAGGTCCTTGTCGGCTCCGATATTCTGAAAAGGAAGAACGGCAACCGTTCTTGCATTGGCAGAGCTCGCCACGGGCGCGGCCGGACGCCGTGTTTGCCAATAAAGAATGGCCAACAGGACGGCTGCCATCGCGGCAGCAGCCAACGCAATCTTCCCGTAAGAACGCTTCGGCACCGCTGCTGCAACGGCACCACTCTCGGCCACCGGGCTACGCTGGCCGGAACTTGCCGGCCCGGCGGTGCTCTCGGGGCTTGCTGAGGTCACCGACAAATGGCTGCGTCCCGACTCGGTGTCCCGCTTCAGGCGCTGCAGGTCACTGCGCACCTCCGAGGCGTGCTGATAACGCAGGTTGATGTCCTTCTCCAGAGCCTTGTTGATGATGTCTTCCAGCCGGGCCGGCAGCGCATGATTCAGTCGCACCGCGGAAACAGGTGCCCGATTCATGATGGCTTCGCAGACGACCGCTGAGCTCTCTCCGTGGAAAGGAACATCGCCGGTCGCCATTTCGTACAGGACGGCGCCAAACGAAAACAAGTCGCTGCGGGCATCCAGGTCGCGGCCGCGCACCTGTTCCGGCGACATGTAGGCCACTGTGCCCAACATCGTGCCGGGGTTGGTAAGGTGGGCCTCGTCCAACGTTTGAGCATTGTCGGCCAGCGTCTTCTGCGCCCCTCTGCCAGCCCCCACTTTTGCCAGGCCAAAGTCCAGGATCTTGGCGTGGCCGCGTTTGGTAACGAAGATGTTCGCTGGCTTGATGTCGCGGTGAACAATGCCTTCAGCATGAGCGGCGTCCAGCGCATCGGCGATCTCGATCGCCAGATTCACCAGCGTGTCGTTATCCATCGGACGCGAACCGACGGTGTGCTTCAGGGTGAGGCCGTCCAGGTATTCCATGGCGATAAAGGCGTGGCCCTCGTGCTCATCGATCTCGTAGATGGTGCAGATGTTGGGATGGTTCAGCGCGGAAGCAGCCTGGGCCTCGCGTTGAAAACGGGCAAGCGCCTGCGGGTCTTTGGCTACGTCGTCAGGCAAGAATTTCAAGGCCACAAACCGGTGCAGTTTGAGGTCCTCAGCCTTGTAGACCACGCCCATCCCGCCACCGCCCAGCTTTTCGACGGTTCGGTAGTGCGAAATGGTTTGCCCGATCACTGGAGGAGAATCCTACGTGCGTGTTTTGGGCAAGTCAACGAAACGGCGCGGGTGCCCCGATCATATTCGGTCGATCGTCACCTTCTTCACCACCACATCCTTGTTCGGCTTGTCCTGACGATTTCGGGGCACCTTCACGACCTTCTCCGCTACATCCTGGCCTTCCACCACTTCGCCGAAAATCGTGTGTTTCCCTGTGAGCCACGTCGTCGGCGCTAGCGTGATGAAGAACTGGGAGCCATTCGTATTCGGGCCGGCGTTCGCCATTGCCAACTTGCCCGGCTTGTCGAACTTGTGCGGCGAACCTTTGGTCTCGTCCTCAAACTGATAGCCCGGTCCTCCTGTTCCGGTGCCCTGAGGATCGCCGCCCTGAATCATGAAGTCGGGAATCACGCGATGAAAAATCGTCCCATCGTAAAGGCGGTCTTTGGACTTCTTGTTCGTACTGGGATGCGTCCACTCGCGCTTGCCTTCGGCGAGTTCAACGAAGTTGGTGACGGTCTTGGGAGCGTCTTTTTCGAACAGGCGGCAGACGATAGTTCCTTCGCTGGTTTCAAACGTGGCGTAGAGTCCGGGTTGACGAGTCATGTGAGATCCTTTCCGTTGGTCGTTCGTGATGCTGCTTTCAAATCAGCTGGCTCCGCGTTCGACGTTAGTTCGGATTGGGCGGCGTCTTCGGAGTTGGCGAGGCAGGCTTTTTCGCCGTGGTTCCTGCCGGCTTGGCTGCGGTGGCCGAACTGCCGCGCACGATGCTAATGTGCTTTATTTTTACCGGGCGGAAAGGCTTGTCGTCACTAGGGTCACGGGCCATGCGCGCGATCTGCTTCTCGAGCACAACACTGGCTTCGTCGCACTGGCCGAAGATGGTGTGCCGGCCGTTCAAGTGAGGCGTTGGGACCTCCGTGATGAAGAACTGCGAGCCATTCGTTCCCGGTCCGGAATTCGCCATGGCCAGGCGGCCGGGACGGTCAAACATCAGGGTGGGCACAATCTCGTCCTTGAACTTGTATCCGGGATCGCCCGAGCCGTTGCCTGCAGGATCTCCACCCTGGATCATGAAGTTGGGAATTACTCGATGAAAAATCGTGCCGTCGTAAAGCGGCACACCGCGCTTCGTCGAGCCGCTGACCGGATTCTTCCAGTCCTTCGTACCGTTGGCCAAACCGATGAAGTTGGCGACTGTTTCAGGCGTTTCTTTTTCAAACAGAGTGCAACGCAGCGTTCCGGCAGTTGTGTCGATGACGGCTGTAGGCGCGCCTGAGGCAGCGCGATGGACCGGATGTTTGGCGGCCGTTCCTGACTTGGGGGTGGTGCTGGGCTTGGTCGGAGGCGTAGTCTGCGTGCTCGAATTCGACTGCGCCCCCGCGGGGAAGGCAGTTATTGAAACTAAAACCAAGATGGCAAAGTTCTTGAACATCAGGGCTCCTTGACGGTGCGGAAAATTCCGCTTTGATTCAAAATGCAACAGTGCATTGTACGACAGCGAGGGCTGCCGATTTTTCAGTCCTCTCAACGGAGTTTGAAAATCTTTTACCACAGGGGACACAGGGTCACACAGGGTAGGAGGCAAATGAGATAAATGACTTACCCTGTGCCCTCTGTGTCCCCTGTGGTTGAGCTCTTATCGCGCTTCACCCGGCACGGCCTGGCCCTCATGGCTCACGCGTTCGACCTCTGCGAACACGCGCAGCAGATTGCCACCAAGAATCTTGTGAATGTCCTCGGCGCTGTAGCCGCGATCGAGCAGGGCTTGAGTAATCTTCGGAAGATCAGCGGCCGAATCGATGCCCTGCGGAGTCGCGCCGCTCACGCCGTCAAAATCGGAGCCAAAGCCGACATGATCTACTCCCGCCACTTTGGCAATGTGGTCGATGTGATCAATGAGCAATTTCATCGGCGGACGTGGAATCTTCGCCATCCACTCGCGCTCGATTCGGTCGCGGTCGACATAAGCGACCGGCTTGCCCTGCGCTTTAAGTTGGTCCTCATATTGTTTAACGGCGGCCGCTTGATCCTTGGCTTGTGCTTCCATCGCCTTGCGGAAATCCTCATCCAGGAAGCCAGAATAAAAGTTAACCTGCACGACACCGCCGTTCTTGGCCACAGCACGCAGCATGTCATCCGTCATGTTTCGAGGATGGTTGTCGAGGGCGCGCGCCGACGAATGGGAAGCGATGACGGGTGCTTTTGTGACCGCGATCGTATCCCAGAATGTCTTGTCGGCAACGTGCGAAATGTCGACCATCATGCCCAGTCGGTTCATTTCGAGGACTACCTGTTTGCCGAAACCGCTCAAGCCATTGTGGTGCTGGACTTTTGGATCGTTGATGTCGCCGGAGGAGTCCGCCCACTCGTTGGTGTTCGACCACGAGAGCGTCATGTAACGCACGCCGAGGCGATAGTAATCGCGCAGCAGGTGCATGTCGTTCTCAATGGAGTGACCGCCTTCGATACCCATCAGCGCGGCGAGTTTATGCTGCTGGTGGGCGCGCTCGATGTCCGCGACTGAGAAAGCCATCATCATTCGATTGGGATGGCGTGCTGCCTGCTCGTAAACGGAATCGATCAGGTCGAAAGTGTGCTGGGCAAAATGACCCTGGTTGGTCTCCGGGTCCACCCAGATGGAAAAAAATTCAGCGCCGAGATTGCCGCGGCGGGCTTTATCCAGGCTGAGATGCCCAACATCATTGGGATCGGTTGATCCAATGTCGAAGCCTTCATCCAGAAAGCGCTGGGGCGTGTCGGCATGGGTATCGACGACGATGGCGGAGTCGTGGATGGCTCGGGCTCGCGCGCTGATTGGCGGATCGGATTTGTCGAAAGGTTTCGAGGAGGCCTGCCCCGCGACCACGGAAGAGAGCAACACCGTAATGAGCGCGAAGAGCGCCAAGAGAAAATGAAAAAATCTGTGACAGGTCATAGATAGTTTCGCCCGTGCGAGGCTCCCGGGCAAGCCATCGATTGTATAGGCAGGCAGTGAGCAGAAGAAAGGGATCAACGCAGGATGATTAACCTAGGACAATCAGCGCAAGGCGTCCAGCCCGCGCTGGGTGCAAACCTCTAGCGGGCAATCCGTATCGATCACCGTCTTGGGAAAAGTTATGGCCTCATACCGGGATTTCACTTCCAGGTAGAGGTGGTAGTCACGATTGCCGGCCTGATGGGCGCCGGCAGCCGCATCCTGTTCCAGGCGACGTTTTGCCGTTTCATCTGAACAAACACACTCGAGGATTCGCCATGGCTGGTGCAGAGAAGCCGCCGCGGCGACGACGTTGTTGACCTGGTAGCGGCGCGAGAAGGGGCGGCCGTCCAAAAAGATAAAGCGCGTGGGCTGCCGCTGCAGCAGGTATCCCGCAGTTTCAAGCATGACCTCGAGACAGAAATCGTCTTGCCGCGAAGAGTATTCGATCTCATCCACCGAGAAAATGGCATGGCGGATGGCGTCTTTGTTCAACACGCGGCCTGACGTCCGGGCGGCCAGTTCGCGGGCAAGCGTGCTCTTCCCGGTGCCGGGCAAGCCAGCCATGAGGACGATCATAGGGAAACGAAATTGTAGCGGATCAGAATCAGTATCAGTCGAAGGTTACTCGGCGTGGCTCTCGACCGCAACCTGCGTCTCGGGACGCGGCGTGTCAGGACGTTCGATGGGAACGATATCCTGCGTCTCGCGCCAGTCCGAGTAGCGGCCGGAAACCATAATATGGAAAACCCACTGGTGGCGCTCTTCTTCGGGCTCCACAAGGCCGAGTGCCTTCATGTAGAAGAGGTAGTGCTCCATCCATCGCACTTGCTCTTTGCTCATGCCCCGGCGTTGCAGGTCGACGGTGACGCCGGCAAGATGGGAAGAGGCGGTGTCGCCATCGGCAGGGGCCGCATTGCGGTTGTGCCGACGGAGTTTCTTCTGGACCTTGACCGTGCGCACGGCGGAGTTGACCTGGATCTGCTGGTGGAAGCGGTGGAAGTATGCCTGGCCAATATCCTCGGTAAAATCACGCGTCCAGGGGCGGCTATAGCGCCGCGAAGGGTCGAGCCGTGGATCGAAGCGCAGGGTATCGCTCGCTCGGATGGGCAACAGAGCCCCACTCACCTTTAACGCTTCCAATTCGTCGTCGTCCTGAATGCGAGGCAGATCGAGCCGGTTGATCTCGGCATTCTGCAGCAGGAGCGATTCATGGGATGGGCGGAACATCGGATTCCATCGCAACCATCGCAAATGCCTGCGATGCCCAGGATGGTGCATGGTTGTCAATCGCGCAGCAAACGCCGATCCCGACAAACCGGCGAGCAAGGCCAGAGCAACGAATTGGCGTCGTAGAGTCAACTTCGGAAATACCTTAGCCCGGTGCACGTGACTAATGGCTGGCGGTATTCTAAGCCATGCTGTCAAGCGGTCAAACCTGATACTGCTGCGGGGCCCTTACGTTGGTACCACAAAGCTTGTTACCTGCCTCTTGGTTACCGCTGTTACCGGCCGCTGAACCGCACTATGAATACGAAATAGAGCTGGCACGCCGAGTGCCATCGCCTCACAGATTCCAAGAACAGCGTAGGTGGCCGCGACACAACTAGTGGACTGTCGCAACGAAAGCGTTACCTCTCACGAATCGCGAACGCTGCAGAGTCGATTCATATACGCGCACCAGAACTCACTCTGCTTGCGGTAACGGGTTCACTGCGACAGTCCACTAGTTGGCGCGAGAAAGATGCCGAACCGCCTCGCGCGGTTGTCGCAAAGTGACAAAAATTAGCGCCGGAAAAGGTCACTGATGGCTTGTTTCATGACCTCGCCACCGACTTCAGAAATGGAACGGGTCAGCGGAATGTCCTTAGGGCAGACCTCGACGCAGTTCTGTGCGTAGCCGCATTCCTGGATGCCGCCATCGCCCATGAGCGCGGCCAGGCGTTCGCTCTTCAGTTCCTTGCCCGTGGGATGGGTATTGAACAGACGCACCTGCGCGATCGTTGCCGCCCCGACGAAGCCAGTATCTTCGTTGAACTGCGGGCAGGCCTCCATGCAGCAGCAACACGAGATGCAGCGCGAGAGTGGATAGGCCTGTTCCTGCTCCTGCGGGCTGACACGCGGCCCGGGACCAAGGTCGTAGGAACCGTCGATCGGAACCCAGGCCTTGACCGCTTTGAGATTTTCAAAAAGCACGCTGCGATCGACAGCCAGATCGCGCACCACAGGGAACTTGGAGAACGGTTCGAGCTTGACCGGCTGATCGAGGTTGTCGATCAAGGCGGAGCAGGCCATGCGGGCGCGTCCATTGATGAGCATGGCGCAGGAGCCGCAGACTTCTTCCAGGCAATTCGAGTCGTATGTAATAGGCGTGGTCGCCTTGCCCTCGCGCGTGACAGGGTTGGCGGCGATGTCCATGAGCGACGAGATCACGTTCATGCCGGGATGGTGGGCGAGTTCGAACTCCTCCCAGTAAGGCTTGGCAGTGGGGTTGTTCTGGCGCTTGATTTTGATGAGGACGGATTTGTGATCAGCCATTAGCTCCTAGCCTTTAGAGGGGAGGGATTCTCATCATTTCGCACCAAAGAGCGTCTATGAGCCATCTCCTCCTCGAACCGGTCACGCTTATTTCGTCGCAAGAAGCGCATCAGGCCGGTAACCAACCAAAGGCCGCAGAGGACGAGCGACAACACTTCGTAGGTTCGAGCATCCGTACTCCGGCTATGCGCAAAATGAAAAGCATTGTAACCGGCACCTGCGGAACCTATAGCCGTTGTGACGAGCAACCCGGTCACCCGTTGTCGGCGTGTTCTGTCTTGCTGCGTCATATTTCCTCGGCGGCGGCGGAATCAGCAAAACATCCACCGGCTCGAATTCAAACTTCGCGTCGTCGACGTTGAGAGCGCTGTGCCTCTCTTCGGCAGTATATACGGGGCCGCCAAGCCCTTTCCCAAAACGAGAACCTTTGTAATAAAAATCACCGGGAAGGGCACGAGTTCCACTCGTGCCGATTTAGTCTCAGCAAAAGACGCGGCTTCCAGCCGCTGAGGTTTGCTTTGAAGCCTGGACGACTCATCTCCCCTCCGGGAACCTATTTCGTGACGTTCTCAACATGGCAGCGTCGTAGGCTGTTTGTTGTCGAATCGTACGTGCGGCTCCTTCTGCAAACGCTTTACCGATATCGTCGCGAGGGACGCTACGAACTGCATGCTTTCGTCCTCATGCCCGAGCATGTTCATCTCCTGCTGACTCCTGCTCCCGACATAACGATTGAGCGGGCAATTCAACTGATCAAAGGCGGATACTCGCATGAACTTGGCGACATCATTGGCCGAAAACGAGAGGTGTGCAGCGAGGATTCACAGATCACCGGATTCGGAATGAAATGGATTTTGTGCACCATCGAAATTACATTCATCGAAATCCGGTAGAACGCGGGTTGGTGAATGATCCTCGCGACTATCGGTATTGCTCTGCATTTCCGGGATTCAAACTAGATTCGTGGCCCTCAGCGGCTGAAGCCGCAACCCTCACAGGCAATCCAATCGGCACGAGTGGAACTCGTGCCCTTCCCGATTTTCCAAGAACCGCCGCAGATCCCTCGCTCCGCTAGGGATGACGGCTGCGGGTTCCCGCTTGGCTAACGCCCGCAAATCGCCCTCATCTCGAAGCGTCACACTTTCTGGGCCTCCACGGAATCGGCGAAACATCCACGAGTCGAATTTCCAACTCCGCATTTCCGGGATCAAACTCGATTCGTGGCCCTCAGCGGCTGAAGCCGCAAATCTGCAAGCGTCCTAGGTGGCACGAGTGGAACTCGTGCCCTTCCCGGCCTAAAAGGTCGTGTGTAAACATCCTCGCGTTCCTTTCACTTCGCCCTCTCAGGCGGTTCTACGCGAATGAAGACCTTATCCCATCGATGATGCTTACCGGAAGAAACTTCTCTGTTTCCACCGAAACGTCGATCGAGCATTTCGCAGTCTTCCATATCAGCGACATCGATCAGTCGCCATCCAGGAATGCGGCCGCCGCTTCGTCCTCCCACTTGCCAGCAGAGCAAACGGATTATCCCATTTTGAATGCCGTAATCATGGGGCTCTGCGATGCGTTCGTTACCGTTGTATTTGAACCGGAGCAACTGCTTATTTTTAATTGCACTGTGAAGCAGATGGTCCAGTTCTGGATTGACCGCCATTCAATTCATTTCATCATTTCGCTGCGTCATACTTCCTGGGCCGCGGCGGAATCAGCGACGTATCCACCGGCTCGAATTCAAATCTGGGCTCATCAGCATCGGGCGCAAAATAAGCCTTTGTCGTCTTCAGAAAATTCTTATCGTCGCGCTCGGGGAACTCCGGTTTGTAGTGCGCGCCGCGCGATTCATCCCGCAGACGCGCGCCCTGAGCGACCACCCGCGACAATTGCAGCATGTTGTAAAGCTGGCGAGTAAAGACGACGCTCGTATTCGCCCATTGTGTGCGGTCGCTCAAGTTGACTCTGCGGAAGCGTTCCAGCATTTCCACCAGCTTGGCATCGGTCTGCTGCAGGTTCTTGTTGTAGCGGATGACCGTGCAGTCTTTAGTCATCAGCTCGCCGAGTTCGCGCCACAGCCGGAATGGATTCTCCGTGCCCTCATTCTTCATGAGCAGCGCATTATTTTCTTCTTGCTTCTTCCGCTCCGCCTCGAAGCAGCCATTGCCGTCAGGAAGCGCCTGCAATCCGCGCGCATGCTTCACCGCGTTCGGTCCCGCGATGCCTCCGCCGAAGATGCACGAGACCAGCGAGTTCGCTCCCAGCCGGTTCGCTCCGTGATATTGATATTCGCACTCACCCGCGGCAAAGACTCCCGGAATATTCGTCGATTGCTTGAAGTCAACCCACAACCCGCCCATGGTGTAATGCATGCCGGGGAATATTTTCATCGGCGTATCGCGCGGGTCGTCGCCCACAAACTTCTCGTAGATTTCGAGGATGCCCTCCAGCTTGCGGTCGAGAATCTTGCGGTCGATGTGGGTGAGGTCAAGATAGACCATCGGCTTGCCATCAATGCCGAGGTGATGTTCATACACGACCTTGAAGATGGCGCGCGTGGCTACGTCGCGCGGGACGAGATTGCCGTACTTGGGATACCACTCCTCAAGGAAGTACCATCGCTCATTCTGCGGAATGGATTTGGGATCGCGCTTGTCGCCCGGAGTTTTCGGAACCCACACCCGGCCGCCCTCGCCGCGCGCCGACTCTGACATCAGCCGAAGCTTGTCTTCACCAGGAATCGAAGTGGGATGAACCTGAATGAACTCGCCATTGGCGTAGTAGCATCCCTGCTGATATAGCGCGGACTGTGCCGAACCGGTGCAGACCACCGAATTCGTCGACTTGCCGAAAATCGCCCCAATGCCGCCGGTCGCAATAATGATCGCGTCGGCAGGAAAGGTGCGCACTTCCATGGAGCGCAAATCCATGGCGCAAATGCCGCGACACACACGCCTTCCATCGAGCACGGCAGAGAGAAACTCCCAGTGCTCATACTTCTTCACCTTGCCTTCCGATTCGTAACGTCGTACCTGCTCGTCAAGCGCATACAGAAGCTGCTGGCCCGTGGTCGCACCCGCAAACGCCGTGCGGTTATATAGAGTCCCACCGAAGCGGCGAAAGTCGAGCAGGCCTTCGGGCGTGCGATTGAAGGGAACGCCCATGCGATCGAGCAGATCGATGATGCCGGGCGCGGCATCGCACATCTCTTTAACCGGAGGCTGGTTGGCCAGGAAGTCGCCGCCATAAATGGTGTCGTCAAAATGTTGCCAAGTGGAATCACCCTCGCCCTTCAGATTCTTGGCGGCGTTGATGCCGCCTTGAGCGCACACCGAGTGCGATCGCTTTACCGGGACGATAGAAAAGAGATCGACGTTCGCGCCCATCTCGGCGATCTTGATGACGGCGGAGAGTCCGGCGAGGCCTCCGCCTATGACGATAATTCTTGGAGCTGCCATCGTTCCTTTATCGGCTTTCAGTAATTTGCTTGTTATTCGTTATCGCGGTACCGGGTTCAGTAGGCTGCTGCGGGCGAGAGCGGAACGAAGTAAGGCTGGCCAATCCGGCTCCAGTCAAGACAAAGAAGAATGCCAGACACACGACCAAAAATCGCTTCCGCGCCTTCTCCCCGGAAACGATGCCCCACTTCGCCGAGAACAGCCAGATGCCATACGCGAAGTGCCATGAGGCCGCGATCAAGCCCGCAACATAAAACAGGAAGAACGGAGTCTGAAATACTTCGGCCTGTACCTTGCCGAACGATGCCCCCGGGTAGGCGTGCAGATCGACTCCGGCAAAGCGCATCGTCCATGTATGCCAAATGATATAGGCAAAGGCAATGCCGCCGGTCCAGCGTTGGGCGCTGTACATCCAATTCCCGGTCCATGGATAAGCGACGGTATTGCCATCACCCCGGTACCAGATGTAGAAGCCGTAGAGCGCGTGGAATGCGATGGGCAGCCAAATTCCGAACAGCTCCAGAAAAAAGACCAGCGGAAGATTGGCCAGAAAACTTACCTGCCGGGCATAGGCGTCGGGTCCACTGATCGCGGTGGAATTGGAGATGAGGATATGTTCGAACAGAAAGGCGCCGACCGGAACGATTCCCGAGAGGGAATGCAGCCGGCGCAAATGCGCTACTGCGGGAGCAGTAGAACTGCCTGCTGACGCCACTAAACGCTCCTTATGAGTTCGGACCGCAAATGAGAACCTTGTATTATCTTGGTGCAAGAGAAGGGAAGTCAAGGCAATGTGCTGGAGATGACTTGCCTCGACGTACCATCTTTAACACATTTAGAAATTTTTCTGGCTGCTTTTTGAAATCCACTGAAGGAAATCGCGGAAGGCTGCGCCGCGATGGCTGTAGCGGGATTTCTCGTCGGCAGTCAGCTCAGCAAACGTTTTTTGGATCTGCGGAAAATAAAATAAGGGATCGTAACCGAACCCATTCGAGCCGCGGGGAGCATCGAGAATGATTCCCTCGGCCGTGCCGCGAAACGTAGCCAGCGTCTTGCCGTCGCGGGCCGCAGCCAGCACGCAGACAAACCTGCCGGTGCGCTGGGCAGATGGAACGTCCTTCAGTTCGCGCAGAATACGAGCGTTGTTGGCCTCGTCGTCGGTGTTGGCATCAGCTTGCTCGGGCTTATCGGCGGCGTAGCGTGCAGAGTGCACGCCCGGAGCGCCCTTCAGAGCGTCAACCTCCAGGCCTGAGTCGTCGGCGACGACAATTTTTCCCGGAACATGTTTGCTGTAGGCTTCGGCTTTCTTGCGGGCGTTCGCTTCGAAGGTCAAGCCATCTTCGACAACCGCCGGCAGGGAAGAGAAATTGGGGATCGCGGCGATTTCAACGCCGTGGTGTGCCGCAGCGCCGGCGAAATCGCGCAGTTTGCCCGGATTGGAAGTGGCTATGAGGACTTGGCGCATTACACTTTTCATCACGCCGGCTGCCGTCGGAATAATTGCCAAGGAGCACGCCGCCGGAGAATCATTGTCAAAAGTAGCGTCACAACCGAAATCGAGGCTCCCACAGTTCGATCCCATGTCCGCGTGAAGTCGATCTCTACGCGATTGACGCCGCGTTCCACCGGAACCAGCATCTGGCCCGTACCTTCGCGCGGGCCCGCCCGTACCACGTGCCCGTTGACCACAACACGCCAGGCTGGATAGTTAAACAAACGCAGAGCGAGGTTCCCAGGAGCCGACATTTCCGCGGTAAAGGTCTTGGACTCCGCGCCCCACTGCAAAACATGGATTGCCGCGTGCGCGGGACCGTCGACAGTAACCCGGCGAGCATCTTTATCGAGGGCGGAAGGATCCGCTCCAACGGGAGTGTATTCATCCGTGCCCTCGTAGCCCGCGCCCGTAGCGACGTTGTCCTGCATCTCGCGGAGATCGCCGGCATTGTCCCACCATGGCGCCTGAATGCGTTGCCAGCCGGCCACGACAACGACCAGCAGGCCCAGGCAAACAACAAAACGCGCCCACCAGCGCCGTAGTCCAATCACAACCAGAACAGACAGGATCATGCTCAAACAAAGCAGCCAGCGCCAGGGGAACTGCATGAAGCGCAACTTGGGGAGGAAATCCCAGAGCAACCCGGTGCCCGGAAGCATGAGTACGCTGCATGCGATTGCCCAACCTGCCAGCCCGTACCAGGTTTCCGATTTACTCTCGCGCGACTGCTTCGCCGCCCAGCCTGCAAGAAATATCACCACCATTTCCGACACAGCGACCCACGAGATGATGCGGTTGAAGGCGTCATGATCTGCGTCGCTGGTGTGACTGAACAGGAAGTTATCCTGGGGCCTTGATCCTGCCGAGACCGCCTGGGCGATGTTGATCCATTTTTGTTCATAGATGGCTGGGAGAAGATAAAAAGCAGACAACGCCGCGCCCACCGCTACGGCGACCGCTCCTATAGCCAACGGGCGCCACGACCGGCCCTTCCAGGCCATAAGCAAAAGCAGGAGGGCGAGAGAGTAGTGAATCATGAGGGCCGCCGGCGCATTGGTGAGCCAGGCCGAGGTCAGCAGAAAAGCAAGTGGAACGACTACTCTCCAACCTTCCTCGGCAGCCTTCAGCACCAGCAAAAGCATGAGGGGCAGCAGGCAACTGGCCAGCAATTCGGCGAACGCACTTCGCCAGTAGACAATCACAAGATGGTAAGGATTTGCAGCATATAGTGCTGCCGCAAAAATGGCGTCGCGGCGATCAAGCCACTTGCGCGCAAGTATGAACATCGACAGGCCAGTGGCAACCAGGACGATCCAGATGTAGATGCTGGCGGCGAGAGTCCAGGGAAAGATCGCACTGAGGGCAGCGCCCAGAGTCCACGACGCGGGCGGATAGAACAGGAAACGGGGCTCGCCATAAGCGAAGTGGGCCAGCGCTGCCCAGCGTGGATAGAAGATCCCTACCTTCCATTGCGAGAGGACTTCGAGCCACGAGTACAGATGGAATTCGACATCGTGCCCGGAAGGTGTTCCGTAGAAGAAGAAAGGAGTCTCAATCGCGAACGCGGTGAGACCTAGAACGACCAGCGGACTCCACAACACGGAAAGTTGAGGCGGCCCCGTCATGGTAGAGCGGCGCAATGGTCATCGACTACGGTACTCGCATTGGGGTGGAACAGACCACGAAGAGTTGAAGGGCCCGTGCCAGAGACGGGGCGGGTTCTTCGATTCTTAACAAGTGCTCCACCGCCGAAGCCTCTCGCTCCCGCGTACTCTCTCTTCTGCCATGCCCGCTTTACAATCTCCCTGTAAATTCTGCCACTTTACCTGCCGCGGGAGGCTTCTGTTGAAGAGGGCTCGCGAGTGAACATGCAGGCAAACGGATAAAAATTAGTAATAGCGCTATCGAAGTCACACGGAAGCGAGGTCTTCCGACGTACGTTGACGGCGGAGTTCCGCGAGGAATTCGTCCTGTTGCAGGGTGATCCCACTCCGCAAGAGATCGAGCAAGAGATCGTCCATGTCTTCGCCAGCCTCGAGTTGAGGTACTTCGTCATGCTCAAACTGGCTAAGATCAGCCACCAGGGCGCGTGGCGAGACATTCAGTTCCAGCATCGTTTCCGGACAACCCCGAAGAAAACTGATCAGATTTCCGACTTGCGCGCGCTGCTCGGATGTGCGGGAAGGAAACTCCACACCCATGCCGTATCCGGGATGCGAGACGCGCACCATGCCTTCGGTGTGTATCTCCATCTCTTGGGTTTTGAAGCACAAATCAACCAGCGATCGCTCAGGAAACGGTGCGTCGGTCTCGACGTAACATCCGCCCAGGCTCAGGTCCGTGAGCTTGCAGTGAGGAACCGTCTCATCGGGGCCTGCGCCAGCAGTCATAGCCGCCGCCTGGACCCAGTTCTTGAGAGCCACCGACATATCTTCGGGGAGATTCAGAAAATGTACACCGGTTTGGCCGTTTGGATTGGCCCAAGCCACTTGCCCGTGACCTTCAATCTGCAAAGTCCCCTCGCGCAGTTGAAAACGGAAACCAAGCAGATCTCCGCGTAACTGAGACTCCGCGGTCAATACTTCCATTCCTGTCTCGCTGAGGTCGAGAAGGATTCCCTCAACTTTTCGAGTGTCTTGAAGCGTGAGCTCCACTGGGAGCTGCACGGGTACGCGGAAGGCTCGACGCCGCTCCCGGCTCAACAACGCAACCACAGCGCGCAGTCCAGCTCGTGCCACCTTTTCGGATAGGGGCTTGTGAAGCACAAAATGCGCCCCTCCGGTCAGAATGTCCCGAACTCTTGCCGCGTCAGCTACAAGCGCCACGGTTAACGGTGGATGTCCGGAACCCAAGTGGCGTGCATGCTGGAAAACGCTATCGGCCGTAGCCGGATCGTCAAAATCCACCAGCAGGGCGTCGAACTTTTGCTCTTCAATGCGGGCGATGGCGGTTTCAAGATTACTGGAGCGGTCTAGGACGATACCGAAGGCAGGCAGAACTCGGCCCAAAACATCTGCAGCCGAATCATCGGTCGAGACCAATAGGGCCTGTAGAGTCATAGGTAAAGTTCGCCATCCCTACCAGCCAGATTACGGCCAGCGGGGTGCCGAAGGCCGGGCCGCCTTAGAAGCGGCGGAAGGACTGGAACTCGCACCAGCCTTGGCTGCCATAGCTTCGGTTTGGCCGGACGTTTCATCTACTTCCGCCAAGACCGAGTTGTCTTCATCATCGTTCTCGGCCAGCAAGGGGGCTACTTCTCGTAGCTTCTCCGCCGCCTGCTGGAGCATCTCGATCTGTTTGCCAAGTTGGGCGTAT
>WNFI01014922.1_pt1 | contig 19074 bp, 17 predicted proteins | sample 5400471 | NCBI WGS metagenome assembly WNFI01 (sample SAMN13153348, study PRJNA577476) | soil metagenome | isolation source: 100 cm saprolite on Douglas fir-dominated hillslope | place: USA:California | collected 2013-09-17 | reverse complement strand
CTTCCTGCCGCGTCTTCGGCATATCCTGCGAGAGGTCAGCGGGCAACTTGTGGTGATAACCGGCGATCACATTAAAGGTCGGTAACAACAACGCGTATGGAATGTCGTTCGACTTGTTCCATTCCAGCGTCTGGAAATCGACCGCCATCGAAAGCAGCGTGACGCCGTTAAACGAAATTCCGTTGTCGGCCAGGTATCCCGCCAAGCCCGCCGCCCGCGTAGTGCCGTAGCTTTCGCCCAGCAAAAAAAGCGGCGATGTCCAGCGCTCGTAGCGCGAGAGATACAGACGGATAAATTCGCCGAACGCCTGTACGTCGCCGCGCAGGCCCAGAAATTTCTTCGTCAGGTCGGCGCTGGCGGCTCGCGAATAACCGGTGGCCATGGCGTCGACCATCACCAGATCGCTGCGGTCAAGCAAGGTTGCGGGATTATCTTCGATGCGATACGGCGCCGCGGGCATGAAGCCGTTCGACTCCAACACCACGCGCTTCGGTCCCAGCGCTCCCATGTGCAGCCAGACCGATGCCGATCCCGGCCCTCCATTAAACGCAAACGTCAGCGGACGCTTGCCCGCATCCTGCCCGTCGAGCGTGTAAGCGATAAAAAACATCTCCGCTTCAATCTTGCCGTCGCCGCGTTTGATGGGCAGCCGCCCAGCCGTCGCCGTGTAGTTCAAAGTCTTGCCGCCCACCGCGATCTGGTGGTGGGTGACCACGGGCGCGACTTCGCTCACGTCGTAATGCTCATCTTTGTCGATGGCCTCGCCGTCGGCCTTGGGTGTATCCGCCGGCTTGGCGGAACTTTCCTGGGACTTATCGGGCATGCCGGGCGTCGCCGTCTGTTCTTTCTTTGATTTCTTTTCCTTCAAGGCCGCCTGCTTCGCCTTGTCCGACGCCGCGTCCGAAGCCTGATCCTGTTGCGCCAGTACACACACAGCCATAAAACAACCAAGCACAATCGCCGCTAGAATTCGCATGGAATCTCCGAATGAAATCGCTGGGCGAGAATTATAGCGGGAGAGCGTTGGATGTTCAGGTAGAAAAGACCATCTCCGGCCCGGATTCGTCAGGGCTTAACAAGACAGTGTGTCCCAGCGATGAAACCCTTGGCTATTTTCAAACCGTCCCTTGGTACGTGCTACGACCCTGACTCCGCCACCCCCCGGCACTCCGCGCATGGACAAATCTCCCGCAGATAAGCCCAGGAATAAATCCCTAGATCGTGATTGTCACTCCAGGCGAACCGCAACGCGTACTTGCCCACTTGCTCGGCTCCCAACGCTTTCGCCGACGCTTTAAACAGCGGCAAAGCTCCCAGCGCAAGTTTCACGGCCTCGCCCGGCTTGCGTCCGGACTTCTCTCGCTCTTCATCGCACAACGCGCACGGGCAAGCATCCCGCAGGAACGGAAACGTATAGCTCGACCGGTGTCCATCCTTCCACTCAATGTCAACTCCCGTACCGGAAGTTAAATTCACCTTGACCGACCCCGGGTCATTCGCCAGCCGAGGAGAAGGGTCCTTGATGTGCATGATGATCAAAGTATCGCACGCCAGCCACGACCACGAAGCCTAACTACTCTGTTTTCAGCACCAAGACGACCTCGACCGTAGCGCCAGCGTCCCGCCGGCAGTCCCGGGTGCGCCTCGCCCTCGGCGCGGCGATCAGGACACGATTAGGCTCCCCTCAGGCGGATCCACTCTTTGGAACGAAACCTCCTCCGCCGTCATCTAACTCATTAGCGGGAATAGACATCCGGCGTCGGTGACGGGAAAGTTGGCTTTCGATCACGCAGGCAGGGGCACCCCCAGTGCGTGCTATACTTCCAAGGCTTGTGCCTTTAGCACAACTCCGTACCAACTTCCTACCGCTGAATAGTTTGGCGTCCGCCCACTGTGGACGACCCGAGGAAAATCTGTCTTGGCTCTTGACGACAAGTACGACGACATAAAAAAGCTGATTGAAACTGGCAAGGAGAAGGGATATCTGACCTATGATCAGGTCAACGACCTCATCCCGCACGATGTGCACTCTCCCGAAGACCTGGACGATCTGCTTACCACGATTGGCACGCAGGGCATTGATGTTCTAGAAAGTTCCAAAGGCCCTTCGACCGATCTGGAAAAAAAATTCGAAGAAGTAGATGATGCCTCCGAAGACGTTGAGCTCGACCTGACCCCAGGCGCGCTCGAAAAGACCAACGACCCCGTCCGCATGTATTTGCGCGAGATGGGCACGGTCCCACTCTTAACCCGTGAAGGCGAAGTAGAAATCGCGAAGCGCATCGAGCGCGGCCAGAACCGCGTCCTGAAAGCTCTTTCGCGTTCTCCCATCGTGATCAACGAACTCCTCGCCCTCGGCGAGGACCTCGAAAAAGGCGTCCGCTCCATCAAAGAGCTGGTCACCTTCGACGAAGAGGAGATCACCGAAGAGATCGTCGACAAGCGCCTGAAGGATTTCCTGGGCAAGATTCACGCCATGGAAAAGCTGTACCTAAAGGTAGCGCCTCTTCAGGAAAAGCTGGCTGCCGTAAACCAGAAGAAGCGTCCGCGCGACTATCGCCGCTATCGCCTGCAACTGGCGAGAGCGGTCATTCGAGCGTCGCAGGCCGTCCGCAAACTCGGATTCACCCACAACGAACGCAAACGCCTCATCGACCGCGTCAACCGCTCGGTCGACGGCATGCGATCGCTGGACCGCCAGATCCAGAACCTCGAAAAGAAAGCCGACGCCACCCGCAGCGAAGAGCAACGCAAAGAGTACAAGAAGCAATCGCGTGCTGTCCGCGGCGAACTGGAAAAACTGGAAGCCGAAGCCGGCGTGTTGTTCCTGGAATTAAAGCGCACACAGCGCGAAATCATCCAGGGCGACATGGACGCCGAGCACGCCAAGCGCGAGCTGATCGAAGCCAACCTGCGCCTGGTAGTCTCGATCGCCAAAAAATACACCAACCGAGGCCTGCAATTCCTCGACTTGATTCAGGAAGGCAACATCGGCCTGATGAAGGCGGTAGACAAATTCGAATACCGGCGAGGTTATAAGTTCTCCACGTACGCCACGTGGTGGATTCGGCAGGCAATTACTCGTGCAATTGCTGATCAAGCGCGTACGATTCGTATCCCCGTCCACATGATCGAAACGATCAACAAGCTGATCCGCACTTCCAGACAGCTTGTCCAGGAGCTAGGACGCGAACCGACGTCGGAAGAAATCGCCAAACGCATGGACATCCCGGTAGCGAAGGTGAGAAAGGTCCTAAAGATTGCCCAGGAACCCATCTCGCTCGAAACTCCGATCGGAGAAGAAGAAGACTCCCACCTAGGAGACTTCATCGAAGACCGAGCCGTAGTCTCGCCCGCCGAGGCCGTAATCAACGTCAACCTGAAAGACCAGACTTCGCAGGTGTTACGCACCCTAACCCCGCGCGAAGAAAAAGTAATAAAGATGCGCTTCGGTCTCGAAGACGGCTCCGAACACACGTTAGAAGAAGTCGGCCAATCGTTCGCAGTAACCCGCGAACGCATCCGCCAAATCGAAGCAAAAGCGCTAAGAAAACTGCGCCATCCGAGTCGCTCGCGGAAGCTGCGGGCGTTCATGGATGGAGTGAGAGACTAGCAATCCACACGTAGGGACAGCCGCCCTCGGCTGTCCAGCGGAGCGAAGCTCCGCAGCGGTTTGACGGGCGCGAGCGATCGCGCCCTTTTTCATTGTCTAAACCGTCCCGATGTCCTATGCGGGACGAACAAAGGTGGGTGGTTTCGTTTCCATGGGCGGAACCATTGCACCAGGGAGCTCGCTTTGGGATCGACCCACCAGGGCTTGCGTGAATGTTGTCTCCAACCCGCGTTGCCCCTGCGTGTATTGTTCCAGAGTAATCGCTCCGCGCAGGCGGTCGACTTCCAACTGAAACATTTCATCTTTCAGCGTCTCGATCCCAGGCGCTGGAGCCGTTCGTTGCATTCCGGCGGCCATGGTTGCGCTTCGGGGTCGCTTCAGTTTGCGCCTGAGTAAGTATGCAAATGCTCCCGGCAACAGCACCGAACCTGCGCCCACACCAAACCATCGCAAGCGCAAGAGCCAGAGCAAGGGCAATGATGAATCCGAAAACGACTCCGAGTGTGGTCTCGCATCGCTGGAGATTGGCTGATGAACTTGTACGGAAGAAGTTTCCGAACGAGCGGGCGCGAGTCCTGACGGAGCGATCACCTGCGGCTTCGCGGCCCTGGCGGCCAACGCGGGCAGCGTCCCTGCACCCGATATTTCGAATCCCGGCCCGTTTCCCGCTCGCAGTTCGTTCGCAGCCTCCACGCGATAGCGGTCGTCGTTCGTCGCCAACTGCTGAAACAGCAAGGAGCGCGAGGTAAATTTCATGGTTGGTGGAATCATCACCGCCAATTGATGGAGCGGCAACATGCTCCTCGTGTGAAATGTAGCGTGTCCGTTGTAAGGTAGGTCGTAGTTGAAAGCGAACTTCGTAGTTCCCGGCCGCAAAGGAAAGTTCACCGCATAGTGGCCGGGCTCGCCGGGTATGGGAGTCGCAGAAATCATCACACCGATTTTGTCGGACCCCGCGCCCAGGACTGAATCCATCTTTGCTTGAGCAGGCAAGTAGATTTCGAGAGTCCGATTGCTCGACTTGGTAAGAGGTGGCCTCGAATCATTCTTGATCTCCACCATGTCGGACACGTGGAGGAACTTCCCATTGGTTCCGATGCGCATGATTTCAATGTTTCCTGTAACTCCCTGCACTTCGGTGGCGGAATCGAATACATCGACCGAAACAGCGTTACCCGCGGAAATCCGCTGGTCGTAGTTGATTCCGCGGTGGACAACCCGCACCAGGTGAAGTTTTTCAGTTTCACGGACGGTGAAAGTAAACCCTCCCTGCGGATCGGTCTGCGTTCGTGATTCCACGTCCATGCCCTGATCCACTCGTAGAAGAATTACTTCGTCTCCGCCCGCCGGCAGGCCAAGCGTCTGATTGCGCACCACACCGGTGATCGTGTCCGCAGCCGACGCGGCCGCCGGAAGCGCCGCGATTAACGTGACCGCAATCAACGTGACGAAGACGATCGGCGCAATTGTCGTACTCCAGGTTGCTCGCCCACGGATCAAAGCCATTCGCTTCATCCTCTGTGAATCATTCTGTAGTCAGTCGGTTGTTGAGCCTCTTGCCGTCACGCTCATCGGATGGCTTGCGTTCCCGAACATGATCCCGGTTTCTACTTCCACCGGATGTCCGTTCTGCAAATACGCCTTGAATTTCCACCGCTTCAAGGCATCGGTAATCTCCCTGTCCTGATCGGGGAACGCGCTCAGAAAGTGAATGTGTGTGATCTTGCCTTCCTTGTCAATGATGATTCGGACGGGAACCGGATTGAACCTGTGCTCGGAGGAGACGGGCTCGGCCCGCACAATCAAGTGCTCGTCGGTCGCGTAATCTTTAATGCACACAGGTGAATCGCCTCCCCCGTTTCCCGCCGTGGGACCGGCTTCTGGGGGCAACGTCATCTTGTTCATATCGAGGACCAGGTTTTCCAGCAGTTTCGTGTCGCGGCTGTTGAGGACAATTTCCACCGTGTGGCAGCGAATCTGCGTAGCGGCGACATACCAGTGCAGTTGCGCGACCGGCGAACCGTACGCGAAGAACCGGAAAGTGTGATCGCCAACTTTCAAATCGGTGGGTGGAAGCTCAACTTTGTAGTCATCCTGCAAGTTACTCTTCTCGTAATTGATGAATTCCAACGCGTTGGCTGTCGGCAGTGGAGTGAAGAACATGTCCTGGGCGGTGATCAAGATCGTGCCTCGGATCGATCCCTTGTACGCCTCCCCAGGTTGGATCTGCGCCAGCACATAGCGGCCGCTGTCGGAAGGAGGCGGCCCCTTATACTTCTCGATCCATCCCGGCGGCAAAGAGTAAGTCATCCCAAAATATCGGTTGCGGAAAACGTTGTTGACCACCATTCCGCCCTCCGGCAAGGGAGTAACTTTATCGCTCGCGCTGGCCCAGGCTCCTTTTACGAAAATGACTCCCTCGGGCACCTTCATCTGGGGCTGCGTGACGCTGGAAAAATCGCCTCCATTCCCGGGCACGTTTTGTGGTTTGCCTGTTTGCCCCCATGCCAGCAAGGAAAGAGAGCAGGCAGCGACGAATGAAAGCCGCAGGAGTCCGGAACGCATATCTCCCCTCCGAATCGTTACCTCATGGCATTCTTTGTCCAAACTGCGAATAACTGGCGAGGCACTTTCAGGCCCCGCCAGTAAGCGTTCTGTAACTCGATTAAAGTGAGCGCAAGAAGTTGAGGATGTCCTGCTGTTGACTCGATGAGAGGTTGTTGTCGAAGATCGACTCGACCTGAGTCGCTTCTCCGCCATTGCTCTCGTGGGCTTCGATAGCGCCGAGCAAGTTCGTTGTCCGGCCATCGTGCAGCAGGAAGATCCGCTGCCCCAGGCCCCACAAGGGAGCGGTGCGGAACTGATCCCCGCCCGCGCCGCCCTGGCCGACATTGTCCGCTAAAGCCGATCCCATGTGATGGATTTCAATATCTGAATACGCATTCACAGGCGCACTACTCAAAGAACCTGTGATCTTCGACTTCTGCGTACTTCCGACCGTGGGATTGTGGCAGGTTGCGCATCCAATCGCGCTGAACAACGAACGCCCATTGGCGATCGACTGCGAACTGACCGCGACGCCATTCAGCACCACGCCTCCAGGAGGCGGCGGCGCCAAAGTGCGCATGAAATTAGCGAACGCCGAGGCATCGTCTAGACCTGCCGCCGCTGTCGCCTCGCCCGGATTGCTGGTGTCTTCCGGATAGCCCTTCCCGCCAAGGTTAAGGCAGTTCGCCGCAAGCCCACGGCCAACTTGATCTTCCCCAGGCAGCGGACGATCCTGTCCGAACAGGAGATTAGAGATACCCATCTCCACGTTGTAAGCCTCACCGGAAAAGATGTGCAGCGACTTGTTCTGCGCCTTCCAGCCGAAGCGCGAAATGGTACCGTCGTTGCCGTTGTGATTGAAGGTGCCGGAAATGCCGAAATTGTTGTTGAGATTGCTCGCCTGGTTGTTCAACAAAGTTGAGTCGTCGAGGTTTTCGATCAAGCCCGCGCCAAAAGTAGGAGTCGGGATACGGAAGATGATGTTGTTCGCCGCCTGCGCCGCATTGAAGCTGGGCTGAGAAAGGCTACAGGCACCGGCATCGGCACGGCCTGTCACGGTGAACAGATCTTCTACTCCGCCATTCGGAGCATTGGTGTTGGCCGTGCCGTTGGAGTTGAAGAAAAACGGGAACCGCGCCTCGCGCGTAGGTCCGTTGGCCGTTATGAAGTACGGAGTCGAGTCGCGTGGTGCGACCCCGTTACTGGTGAACTGGAACTGGGGATTCACGGCAGAGCCCGTCCCTCCGATCGCGGGTTGCGCGTGACATGAGCTGCAGCTGTTCGAGTTGAAACGCGGTCCCAGGCCGTTGCCGGCGACTGCTTCCACTTCCTGGAAACGGTCGAGGCCATCATTGAAGAACGTCAAAATTCCGGGATTGTCGTTCGCCAGCACCGATGCGAGCGCGGCTCCTGTGCCTCGATTGCCCGCTTGCACGCCAGGATCGGTTTGAGCCAATGCCATTCCCGCGAAAAACAGCACTGCCAGGGTTAGAACTAAACCATGCTTCGCAATCTTGTTCACGATTCCTCCTTAGAAATAGTTGGTTGACGGTGGGCCGTGGTTACTCTTGGAGCGATTTGACGAAAAGCACCTGGGGCGTATCTCCCCGAAAACAATGCACATCGCCGGCACCGCATCGAACAGACACTCCGGCGCAGAACTATCCCGCAAAATTTTTTGGACGAGTGTTGGAGGTTCGCTCTTCCCGATGGTCAAAAGTCGGAGAAGATGCATGCAACGCGCAGTCCTGAAATCTTCAGAAGACTCGCGCTTCGCGTTCGAAGTTGACGTCCCGCATGACCTTAACAGGCGTAGCTGTTAATCATCTGGCTGCGAGTTTCGCCTCTGCTGAAGAGCAATGGCCCAAGCACCAATTACCGAACCGCGTCGTGGCGGCGCAAAAGCTAAATAGGATCTTGGGGCGAGATACTAACACTTTGCGAAGTCATGTCAAGTTAAATTTGGGTGTCGGGTTTTCTCAGGTGTCGCATTCTCGGAGCTAGCGCGCAGAGTTCAGGAAATTCGGCCAGAGTGATTTTCCGTTCGGGTCAAAACATACCTACCTAAGTTCTCCTCCGCTTCCAAAGTAGAGGTTCACGTCTTGTCGACGCGCCGAAATTCCAACATCCTGCACCAGTTTTAGGCTATTGACCCCGAGCCAGACGAGGTGTAGCGTCGGGATATCGGACAAGTCAATCGTTCCGTCGTCGCGCCAGCGACGGCTTCCTTTCACCTCTAGCCAACGAAAGGAGCGCAGTATGTTTACTCGAATCGTCGAATTAACCACCAAGCCAGGAAAGAATGAACAACTCTCCGCCACCATCAATGAAAGAGTGTTGCCGATCCTAAAGAAACAGAAAGGCTTTGTTGATGAGATGGTTTTCGTCTCGGATAAAGAAGACAACCGTGTCGTGGGACTTAGCTTCTGGAACACAAGAGAGGATGCGGAACAATATCACCGCACCGAGTATCCGAAAGTGCACGATGCGATTCGGTCCTTTCTCGACGCCGAACCCATGATTCGCACATTCGAGGTCCACACCTCGACTACCCACAAAATTGCAACAGGCAGAGCTGCCTAGCGCAATCGTGATTAACGGAAAGGCGCGCGGCAGTGCGCCTTTCCGTTCACGCCCGCCTTACTTCCGCTCCTCTATCATGACCTTGCGCAGCGCCCGGTTGATCCGGGTCTGATAGCCGCTCCCCTGCCGTTGGAACCAGGCCAGAACATCGGCGTCCAGACGTAGAGTGACCGGCTTCTTGATCGGCTTGTAGAACCCCTCTAACTCCGCCGGCAAACCCCGCGGACGCCTTTTCCCCCCCGCCGACACCCTTACCCCCTTCACCTTCCGGCGACCCGTAACCGCTTTCCGTGGTTTCATCTCAACCTCGTTGACGTATACGTTGTACATATACAATGACAAGTACAATATCGCAAGCACAAACGTTCCACGTGGAACATTCGTGTCGAAAACGTCCCGCCACGCGACCTGTTAGAATCGATTGATCCCATGGAAGCGTCCCGCATCCGAAATTTTGCGATCATCGCGCACATTGACCACGGAAAATCCACGCTCGCCGACCGACTGCTCGAGCTGACCGGGTCTCTTGCCATGCGCGAGATGCAGGAGCAGGTTCTTGACTCCATGGACCTGGAACGAGAGCGCGGCATTACCATCAAAGCCCACGCCGTCCGCATGTTGTATCCCGCGCAGGATGGGCAGACTTACCAGCTCAACCTGATCGACACTCCCGGTCACGTCGATTTTTCGTATGAAGTCTCGCGCTCTCTCGCGGCCTGCGAAGGGGCGCTGCTGGTCGTCGACGCATCGCAAGGCGTCGAGGCGCAGACGCTGGCGAATTCTTATCTTGCTATCAATCATGGGTTGGAAATTGTTCCCGTCATCAATAAGATCGATCTTCAAAGCGCCGACATTCCTCGCACCAAAGAGATGATCGAAGGCGCGGTGGGCCTCGATGCTTCGGACGCTCTGCTGATCAGCGCCAAGACTGGTCAGGGCGTGCCCGATGTTCTGGAAGCGATCGTAAAGCGCGTGCCGCCTCCAAAAGGCAAGCCCGAAGGGCATCTCCAGGCGTTGCTGTTCGATTCATGGTTCGACCCGTATCGCGGCGTCGTCGTGCTGGCGCGCGTGTTTCAAGGCACCCTGAAGAAGGGCCAGAAGATCCGGCTCTGGTCGAACGGGCAGACGTTTCAGGTGGAAACGCTTGGAGTACTCACTCCCAAGCCGGTGGAGATTGAAGAACTGGTCGCTGGTGAAGTCGGCTTCCTGATCGCTAATATCAAGAACGTCGCCGACACCAAGATCGGCGACACCATTACCGACGACGATCGTCCAGCCATCGCGCAACTCCCCGGCTTTGAAGACATCAAACCGATGGTGTTCGCGGGACTTTACACGGTGGACGCACACGAGCATACGCGTCTGCGCGAGGCGCTGGAGAAACTTCGGCTGAACGATTCGTCTTTCTTCTTCGAGCCGGAGAGTTCGGTTGCACTGGGCTTCGGATTTCGTTGCGGCTTCCTCGGACTGCTCCACATGGAGATCATCCAGGAGCGGCTGGAGCGCGAGTACAACCTGGAACTGATCACGACCGCCCCCGGCGTGCGTTATCAGATTACGAAGACCGACGGCTCGCGAATCGAAGTCGACAACCCGTCGCGCTGGCCCGACACGAGCGAGATCGCGAAAGTCGAAGAGCCGGTGATCCTCGCCGTCATTCTCACCAACGAGGAATATGTCGGCGGCATCCTGAAGCTGGTGGAAGAAAAGCGCGGCAAGCAGAAAAGTTTCGAGTACGTCAGCTCCGCGCGCGTGATGTTGCAGTATGAGTTGCCACTTAACGAGATCGTGCTGGATTTTTATGATCGGCTGAAGTCGGTATCGCGCGGATACGCTTCGCTCGACTATCACTTGTCGGGCAACTGGGAATCTCCGATGTCGAAGCTCGACATCATGGTGGCGGGCGAACCGGTCGACGCACTTTCGACGATCGTGCATCGCGACTTCGCTTACGACCGCGGCAAGGCGCTGGCCGCGAAGATGAAACAGTTGATCCCCCGGCAGATGTTTGAAGTGGCGATCCAGGCGGCGATTGGCGCCAAGATCATCGCCCGCGAGACCGTGCCGGCCATCCGCAAGAACGTGATCGCCAAGTGCTACGGCGGTGACATTTCCCGCAAGCGGAAGCTCCTGGAGAAGCAAAAAGAGGGCAAGAAGCGCATGAAGCGCATCGGCCGCGTGGACATCCCCCAGGAAGCGTTTCTGGCCGTGCTGAAGGTGGGCGAGGGCAGTTAAAGGGCGGCTCCAAAGCCGCTGTCAATGCGGGTTCCGGGCTCCTACAGTTTTCGCAGTATGTGCAAATCCGCTTTATTGTTACGAAAGTGGGTGGGAGGAACCAATCTGGTACTGGGTGACCCCAACCCCAGTTAACCAATTTAGAAACATGTTGTTAGGTAATATGGGAGGGGCTCCTCCGGGGCCGACCAGGTGGTCGGTTTCCCTTTGTTAAGGAAACCGACCACCGTATCCACAATCTTTTCCACAGGTTACAGGCCCCGGATCGGCTCTGCCGGATACCCTTTCAACCACTACTCGCCAGGCTCGTTATTGCCCCCGAGTTGATTGGCAAAGCGAGTTGAATTGTGCAGGAAAGTCAAGTGGACTTTGCCGATGGGGCCATTACGCTGCTTGGCGATGATGATCTCAGCGCGGCCGCGAAGCTCGGGATCGTCCTGCTTGTAGACTTCTTCCCGAAAGATAAACATCACCAGGTCGGCGTCCTGTTCGATTGAGCCTGATTCGCGGAGATCGGAAAGTTGAGGCCGGTGATCACCGCCGCGGCTCTCGGGAGCGCGGCTTAGCTGGGAGAGCGCAAGCACCGGCACTTCGAGTTCTTTGGCCAGCCCTTTCAGTCCGCGCGAGATCGACGAAACTTCCTGCGTACGGTTTTCAAAACGCTTGCTCCCGCCAGACATGAGCTGCAAATAGTCCACGACTAGCAGGTCGAGGCGCCCTTGCGATTGTTTCAGGCGGCGCGCCTTGGCGCGCATCTCGCTGATGGAGAGGCCGGGCGTGTCGTCGATGTACAGTTGCGCCTGGGCCAGCTCTTCCATAGCACGCACGACTTTCTGCATGTCGTCGCGCCAGAGCGAGCCGGTGCGCATCTTGTGTGCGTCAACGATGGCGCGGGAACAGAGCAGGCGCTGCAGCAAAGCTTCACTCGACATTTCCAGCGAAAAGATGCCAACGACTTTTCCGTCGTCGATGGCAGCGTTCTCGGCGATGTTCATGGCCAGCGAAGTTTTTCCCATCGAAGGCCGCGCGGCGAGAATCACCAGGTCGGCTTTCTGGAAGCCGCTGGTCATTTCGTCGAGATCGGTGTAGTGCGTGGCAAGTCCGGTGATGCGCTGGCCGCGCTGGAGCAGGGCGTCGACCGATCCGAAAGAGTTGCGGACAATTTCCTGAATGCCCTGAAAGCCCTTGCTGATGCGCTTTTCGGAGAGTTCGAATAAGGAAACTTCAGCGTCGTTCAAGATTTGGTCGGCGGAGTCAGCTTGCTCGGACGCCTTGGCAATGGCGGCGGTCGATACATGAATCAGTCCGCGAAGAATCGCCTTGTCGCGGACGATCTTGACATAGTGCTCGATCGAGGGGCGGTCGGGCACACCGTCGAGCAGGCGGGCAATATACCCGACGTCGCCGATGGCCTGGAGTTCTTTCCGCCGATCGAGTTCTTCAACGAGCGTTACGATGTCAATTGGGCTGGAAGATTCGGCGAGGTCCATCATGCGGAAATAAATCCGGCGGTGCGAGTCGATGGAGAAGTCTTCGGGTTTCAGGTGCTCGGCCGCATCGTTGTAGGCATGGTTGTCGAGCAGAATTGCGCCAAGAATGGAGCGTTCGGCCTCTACGTTCGCGGGAAGAATGCCTATGCTGTAATCAGTCGTTGCCATTGTCTCTCTCAAATCCCATGGATTATTGTTTCGCTCAAGAAAGATCACTTGGTGAGCATTCGACATCGCGGACTTGCTGAGCGATTCGTTCAATTCTGTCGGCTATTCCATCGCTACAAATCCCATTGGTTCTCAACATCCTCTGCTGTAAGGCATGGATTTCCTTCTGTTGTTCGTTCATGGTTTCGAGTACCAATTGCAGAATGCGCTTTGTTTCCTTTTCCATCTGCAGACTCCCTTTCTACTTTTGGTGTGAGGTATTTTTCGAGAAACCTTGTGTTGATAAATACCTATTGCCGCACACCTTGAGTTTTAGGTAACTCCACTACCGGAACCGCGGTGAGAACGCTTCAGGAACTCAATTTGGGCATTGGCCTTTTCGCGAAGTTCACGCCATTCATCAGGGGATCGATCAGGCCGGACTGTGTGCGCATCTCCGGACGGCTTTGCTTTAAGGTTTTCTGGCACAGTGTCTTCCATTCGCATCTTCGCTAACACTCCAGCTAGGCCAAGCAGACTACTTGGGCCTTTCGCTTCACCTGTCAGAAGTAGCTGCCTGTACGCGATTGGCAGCATTCGCGCGAAATCATCTTGTCGCTCCCCAGGCACGAATTCCAATGCGCTCTCTACACTTATTCGGCCTTCTTGGACGGCATTGGCAAGTGTAGTGAGTCGGCGCTCAATGTCGTAGCCCGCGCTCATCGTCCACTCCGGCGGCCTTCCCTGGCCGCGTGCTTCAGCGAGTTCCCTTTGGTAACGCTCCTTAAATGCTACCCTTGCTGCTACCAAGTCGCCGTCGAGGAGTAGAGGGCGGCAAACCTCATACGCGGCGCGTTCTTCTTCACACCACACAATGCTGTCATCTTCCATACGCTCTCTTTTTGGCATCCTAGCCCATGCCTCTTCAGGTCCGGGACGACCGTCATTCAAGGTGTCGGGCAAGGCTCCGGCTAGTTCACGTAGCTCAGCTAGCTTGGGGAAGAACTTCAAATCGCGACTTGCTCTCCAAAAGGCGCGCTGGAGTTGTTCTCTGGAAAGGTCGGCTAGGTGTTCGGCATAAACCTCCAAACGCTCATTCCTGATTTCGTTACCGAACGTCACAGCCAAAGCGGAAACTTGGTTAGCTATCCATATCTTGAGATCTGGATCGGGCCTTGATGTTCTCGATTGCCCTCTCACGAGCGCGGTTGATTCGGTCAAATTGCTGGTCCGCCTTGTTGCGTCCTCCATTTGGGGTTCTCCATTTCGTATCTTCAAAGTAAAACTTGTTGATTGCAACACCGTCATCACGGTCCTTGGAGGCAGCTCTCGCGATTAGTTGGGCTGCATCCTCCGGTGATTGTCCCGTATATCGAATCTCAGCCGTCAACCCGGCTTCGACGATCCTAAGATTTGTTTCGGTCTCAGTCATGCCAAGTAACTGAACGATTTTGGTTGCACAGTCTTTGATCCTCGCAATGGTTGATTCAGGGGGGGAGTATTTGGCTGTCTTGTTCCCCCCTAAGTCTTGTTCTTGTGTCTTGTTCAAAAAGTCTTGTTCTTCCTTATTACGGTTCTCGCCACTGCAACTCGCTTGTCGCACTGATGCAACTGGCTGTGGCATGGGTGCGACTGATGAGTCGCAGGAGTGTGAGTCGCTCTCACTAGCGAAACTGATTTGCGCCCCTGCGACTGGCGGCCAGGTGGGACTCTGACTGTTAGTTTTAGACTCAATTCCATCAAAAAGTGGAGCGGTGTTCATCTCGGGTCGCGGCGATGGAACCGGTAAAACTATATAGATTGTCTTCTCTCGTGTCCGCATGCTCTTGATTAGGCGCAGGTCCTCGAGTTGTTTCAAATAGCGGTAGACCGTGCTCTTGTCGATATTCAAAACCTCGGCCATTTTGCCGGCGCTAATCCACGTCTCTCTAGTTTCGGAGTTTGCGCAACGTTGAAGGATGCTATAGACGGCGACTCCATTGCCGCCCACCTCCTTGGCGTAATAATCGATAAAGCGATTTTCCGTAATGTAAAAATTGGCCCGGCGGCCGCTGCGAACTGCTTCCCTCATTGCCGTTCATCCCCTTGCAAGTTTAGAAATTGGACACGCGAAACAAAACCCTCACCACCGATCCCGCAAAAAGCGATACGGCTCATGCAAATCAAGTTTGCTGGGTGCGTTCTGAAGAATGCGCCACCGGACTGAGCTCGCAACAGAGAAACCCCGGCCCACCTGTGCACATGATGTGAAGATGTGGGCCTGCCTGTGGAGGCGCTAGGAAAACCGGACAAACCGATCTTCAATCGCAAAACACCGGACAGAATCGTGCGGACGTGGAAGCGACTCGCTTCGACGGTTGCCGGCATCCGGCCGATTTTTGTTTCCTTCGTGGACACGATATTGAAGTGATCGCGTTGCATCGTAGCTCTCGTTCGCCTGTGGACGCATGAGGAACGGGGAGGGAAAAGTCGTCCACAATTAAATTTAGTTGGACCCTCGATGTTGGCAGCCCGGGCCGCATGCTTGCGCGTCACCTGAAGCGGAGTATGCCCATTGGGCGAAGGAAAAGCAAATCCAGAACAAACTGCCGCGTACCCGTTCCAGATACCGTGTCCCTGCGTCCACGCCCCCGGCATCCCAGGTTATATACTTGGTGGTTCTTCGAGGACCTTCATGAAGAAATTCATTCTGGGTGTAGTGGTCACGATGCTGGTGTTGGCGGTCGGAGGTATCGGATTGGCCTTGCTGGGCTTCATGCCGACCCACGCCAACACCGCCCCACCACGCATGGAAATGCACATCGCCATGAGCGCGCTGGACGCTTCCATGGAGCGCCATGCTCCACGGGTCAATAATCCCGTGCCGCCGACCGACGCAAATCTGGTCGACGGCCTGAAGATCTACACCATGAACTGCGCCCTCTGTCATGGCGGACTCGACCGCCAACCTTCGGTCCTGGGCAAGTCATTCTATCCTCCCGCTCCAAGCCTGATTCTGTATCCGCTCGACGATCCGGAGTGGCATGTCTTTTATTCGATTCGCACCGGCATCCGTTACACCGGGATGCCCTCCTGGGAGAAGACGCTCTCGGAACAGGATATGTGGAAGGTAACGGCATTCCTCACACGCGTGGAGAAGTTACCGCCTGCGGTGCAGGATTACTGGCAGAAATCCACCGGAGTCGCTCCGCCAGCCGAGAGCGCGGAAGGGCACGAGCACCACGATCACGCCGATCACAAGTAGTGGGGAAACCGCCTATCCGGGCGGATAGCTGAAGTTGATGGTGATGACGGTCTGCGTTTCCAGATTACGGCCGTTGATATTATAGGGTTTGAAGCGCCACTGCTTGACGGCGGCGATGGCGGTTTTAGCCAGCACAAAGTAGCCCTTCACCAGCTTCACATCCTGCACAATTCCGTCTCGTCCGATCGCCACCTGCAACACCACCGGACCCTGAAGTTTCTGGGCCAACGCTTCCGGCGGGTATACCGGATTTACGGATTGCGTCACCATGGCGCGCGCGGAGTCCTCGGTCAGTTTCACGGGCTCGCCTGTGTTTTGCCAGGACGTCGCGGCCGGAGGCGCCGAAACCGGCATGACCTGGGCGGGGCTCACGGACACGACGACGGGCCGTGCCACCGGCGCTGACGCTCGGATGCTCTCCGGCACGGCGGCGCGCGTCGGACGCACGGCCACCGGGTCCAGATGCAACTCGGGCGTGGGCAAGGGAAAGTCGTAAGCGGGCCGCACACGGATCGGCGTATCGGGAATTTGAATGTCCGCCGAGACCACACCCACGGTCGTCGTCGGGGTGTTCGTATTCACTGGCCTCCTGGCAAAATAAGCGTCCTGTTGCGCGTCACCGCTCGCGGTCGTTAACGACTGCGACCCCGACTTGTTGACGTAGAAAAACGAGGCCACGGAATCCTTCAGCACGTGCATCGCGCCTTCGGGAGTGTGGCTCAGATATTGGATCGTGTCGCGCGCCATCCAGGAGCACAGCGCCGCCGCGAGAACCAGGGCCGCAGCCAGCGCTACCCGGACCTTCGACGCAGACGAACCCGACCGGCCGTCGCTGGCATCGGCATAGACCGTTTCTTCGCTCGCTGGTTGCGCTAGCACCGGAGGCAGCGTCTCCGGCAACTCGCTGGCAATGGGAACCAGGTCCGGATCTTCGGGCCGGGGCTCGGAAGGTTCGGTGACTGCAGCCCGGTCGAGCGCGCCCGGAGGGTCGTCAACACCCACGGTCGAGTTCAACAGCATCTGCTGGCGCGCTTTGGTAAGAACGGCGCGGGCTTCATCGGCGACAATCGGACGATAAATCAGAAAATCCAGACGATGTTCGCGTTCTTCGTCGGGCGTCGGATCACCATCGACGATGGCGATCACGGTGGCGGCGCGGTTCAGCCCGGATTCACGCGCGCGCTTCAGCAGGAAACCTGCTTCCGGCTGCTCCGACCAATCGACCACTACCGACGCAAAAGGATACTTCGTACCTTTTTCCATTGCGGCGAAGATGTCGGTGCACACCTCTGCGCGGATGTCGGCTTCCTTCAGTACCGCCGTCAGCGATTCGGTGGTTTCCGGGTTCTTGGAAAACAGCAGAGCGCGAAGAGCCATCCCGAGATAAGCCTATCGGCAATTGTCCGCCGGGGGGAGGTAACCAGTGGCACAGCACCCAAGGAGAGATTCGGAAATGATTGGGCGAGAAGGGGCTTGTACTTGTAGGGGTGACTTTGGTCACCTGGAGTGAACGGAACTGAAAGGGCGCGACTTCACTTGAGAACTGGCATCTTTCTCACGCTGTCATCCTGAGCGGAGTAGCGGGCTCGCGAAGCGAGGCGGCTAGGAGTCGAAGGACCCCTCAGGCTGATACGGCTTGCAGGATGCTGCAGGGAGTTCTCCCCGTACAGTGGGGCGAGAATGCCTTGCGCCATTTGTGCCGCTGCCGGCGGCAAGGAGGGCCTCGACTGGGCGTTTACTTCACTTCGTGAAGTTAACGCTCCGCTCAGGATGACAGACTGAAAACTTTCCCCGTTCTAGATCTCCGTCCACTCTCCGGCAAATTCGTGTCGCATTTTTTCAGCTTGTTGCTGCCACTTTTTCTGAGAGTCTTGCAATTTTTGTTGCAGCTTGTTAAGGCAGGGTGTGTTGCGCTGGAACTTTTCCAGCGCCGGGGCCATGCGGGCGATTTCCTGGCCCGCGCGGCTCAGTCGCATCTCCGCCTCAGCAGTCAAGTCGGGGATGTCGAAACTCTCCTCCCACAGGTTGCCGGAGTCCTTCCTGTCGGGAAGGGTCAGTGTCAAATTCTGTTCCTTCTTGTCACGGATCACAGTGACGGCGGCGGCTCCACCGGAAGTGGCGCGCAGGGCGCGGGTGAAGTCGGAAGTGTCGCGCACCGCCTCGCTGTTCACCCGGACGATCACGTCACCGGCATGAAATCCGGCTTTCTCCGACCGGCTGCCTTTCTCCACCGACCGCACCAGGACTCCACTGCCACCTTTCACTCCGAAGAAATCCCCCAATTGCGGCGTGATGTTTTCGACCATCAGACCGCTGCGCAGCGAGGAATGTGCAATCACTACCGAGACCGGGATGTCCATGTCGGCGAGCGCGAATCATCCGCTTCAACTGCGCGGCACTCTCCACCGCCGCTCCATTGAGGCTCAGTATGACGTCATGCACTTTTAGGCCGGCTTTTCCGGCGGGGGCGTCCTGGTCCACGGTGGTGATTTCCGCGCCGTGCTCTTCCTTGAGCTTGAGCGCGCTCAGCCGTTCGGTGTCGACATCGGCGATATCGACGCCCAGGTACGACGACCCACCGCCGCCCTCTTCCACTCCGTAGCCCCAGTTCCAGTTTTCTCCCGGACGGTCATAGGGAGTTTCGGCGGAATATGCGCCGGCAGCCAGCGAAAAGATGGCAACGCAAAGCAGAATGCGATGGGACATGTGGGCCTCCTGGTGTTTCAACTCAATGCCCTGGGGCTAAAGCCCCGAAATCTTCAAAGCGTTTGTACGGCGCGGCTGAAGCCACGCCCCTTCAAAGCAGAATTAAAACCTAAAGTCGTGCCCTCCCGAACCCTTGCCGAAACTGATCTAGTGGCTGGCGCGGACAAACTTTATGTTGCCAGAATTGGTCCGGACTTTCAGCACCGGGCCACCGCCGTTCAACTGGCCTTCCGCCGACACCGTTCTCGGTCCCCAGTCGCCGCCTTCGCTGGCAATGTGAATGTCGGAGAAGTCGCTCAGAATTTTGTGGCCATTAGCGAGTTCGATGTTCGCCCGGATGGAGATGGATAGATCCGACGCAAGATACACCGTGATGTCGCCTGCACTGGTTTCCAGCGTCGAGTCGTTGCGATCGCTGGACGCGAGGAACTTGGCAATAATTCCGCCGTCGCCGGTTTCAACCCGCGCCGACGGCACTCCATTCAGCTCAATGCAACCACCACCGGTTC
>WNFI01327398.1_pt1 | contig 19076 bp, 22 predicted proteins | sample 5400471 | NCBI WGS metagenome assembly WNFI01 (sample SAMN13153348, study PRJNA577476) | soil metagenome | isolation source: 100 cm saprolite on Douglas fir-dominated hillslope | place: USA:California | collected 2013-09-17 | reverse complement strand
CATTCACAATTAGTTATGCGACCTTTTGTGAAAGGTAGCATAAAGAACATTAAAACTTTCTAAAATCCCGCGCTACTCCAACTTCTCCACTCTCACGCCCACCAGCCGTATCGTTTTCCGCGCGGGATTCTCACGCCGATCAAGGAATGGCATAAAGAGCCGAAGGGCTTCAAATTGAAGTGTTTGCAGATCACGAGCTGGCGCCCGCAATGTGAACGTGCGCGTAAGGGTCTGGAAATCGCTAAAGCGAACGGTGAGCGTGACGGCTTTGTAGGTTTTGAAGTCCTGCGCAAACGTGGCATGAACGCTTGCGGCAAGCGCTTGCAGACGATCGCTTAGTACCGCACCATCAAGCGTGTCTTCTGCAAACGTTTCCTGCTCACCAATGGACTTTGCTTCCCATTCTTCTACGAGCGGTGAATCATCGCGACCGCGGAGTTTTTCATACAGCTCTGTTCCCCATTTTCCCATCATTACGTGTAGGTCTTCGGCAGAAAACCGCCGCGCGTCCCCCACCGTAAAAACCTTATGCGCTTTAAATTGCTCTTCTGTCTTTGGTCCCACGCCGGGGATCGTTCGAATACCAAGCGGTTCCAAAAACTTTTCTGCTTCCGCTTCGCGCACCACCGTGAGCCCATCCGGCTTCTGCCGGTCGGACGCGATCTTTGCGATAAGTTTGTTCGGACCAATGCCAATTGAGGCGGTAAGCTGTTCGTTCGCCAAAATCTGCATCTTTATCTTCCATGCGATCTCCTTGGCCTTCTCGTAGGTCTTTGCAAACGAGAGATCAACATATGCCTCATCCACGCTCGCCGGTTCAACATGTTCTGCGTAAGTGCGAAGCGTCCCGATGATCTTTGATGAAACAAAACCGTACTTTGCACCGTTCGGCGTTAAAAATACCGCAGGAGGCAATCCTTTGCGACGTGCGGCTTCCGAGAACTTCCATGCGGTTGATATTGGAAGTGCGGAACGAATGCCGTATGCCCGTGCTTTGTAATTGGCGGTGGAAACTACTCCGCGTCCCTTGCCCTCTTCGGGATCGGCACCAACCACAAGCGGCAATCCCTGCAGGCGCGGCCGATCACGCTCTTCTATAGAGGCGAAGAATGCGTCCATATCAATGTGAGCGATGATGCGATTCGCCATGCGGTTCGCAAACGCGCTATTTCTTCCCTTTCTTCGGCTTCTTCACCACCCCCACCACTTTACCGTTGATCATAAAGTCATCGTCTTCGTGAATGTGGATGGCCGGAAAATCGTGCGTCGATTCGGACATCAAAAGGATCTGATTGTTCTCTTTGTCCACATAATACTTCTTTACGTTTGCCATACCGTCGATCACGGAAAGCACCACATCGTTATTCTTCGGATCACCCGGCTCGCTGTCTATCACAATGTAATCCCCGTCCTCAATGCGCCTCCCCTGCACCGATGCTCGGTTCATGGAAGGGCCATCCACTTTGAGTGCAAAGAGGCGGCCGTGCGTAGCTGCCGCAGCACGTCCCACGAGACGGCTTGAAACCCTAAGATATCCCTCAATGTTTGCATTCGCAAAGATCGTAGCCGGTCCGGCATTTGCGGAACCAAGGATGGGAATGGCAAGAAGTCGTGAATTCCCAAGGAATCCGGCAAGCGTCTTCCCCTGCTCACGCTTTTCGATCACTCCGCCCGCTTTATCCACGCGAATAAGGCCCTTCTTTTCTAGCTGAGCTAAATGATGTTTTATCTTCTGTGGAGACTTCTCCCCCACAAACGCACCGATCTCCCGGAGCGTGTAGTTACCCAAGTTTTTGCCCCCCCGCGATCTTCAACAGCTTTTCTTGTAAGGTATGCATTCATACAGTATAAAACCCGTAAAATGCCTGTCAAGGCGTAACTGTGGACAAGTTTGACAGAGGCGGAAGCTGGTAGAAATAAAGGGCTGATCGGAGCCTGAGATTCATTCTTGAGGTGCAAGAAAGGCTATCCGACTTATCGGAAAAAGATTTTTATCTTCGTCGGTTAAAGCTGCAACTTCCTCTCTTGTAACTTTCGTTCCGGCACGATGCTTGACTTAAACTTTTATCCTTGGTTTTGAAACCTAACTGAGTGCCACCTAGAATGGTAAATCTTCGGGTTTTATCTCTTCGGATGCAGGAGATTCGCTTGAGGCCTCAGTTTCAGAGGTAAGTTTCTTTTCTAATTCAGCAATATCCTTGCCCACGTCTCCCTCCTCCTCACCCTGGATATAAGTTTTCACTGACTCCCAGGTATCTGGTTCGAAACTGTCAGACTTTTCCAATAAATACTTTTTATAAAACTCGTTAACATCTTTATCTTTCGCGATTGATCCTACTTGACCATTCTCTAAGAGTGCCGTAGCCAATCCTTTAATTTGGTCGTCAGAAAAACTATTATATTTCCCGAGTCGACTAATCGTGTTGTGAGTAGAAAGAAAACTGGGACTGTTTATCAAGCTGCTAACAAGATCATCTTTCTCCTGTTCCACACGAAGTTCGATTTTGATATCGTGGTCTCTAAAGAAAACACCTAGGCTTTTATAAAAGAAGATCTCGTTTTTCGATTTCTTCGTTTTCCATTCATCAATCAAATAATCTTTTAATTGATTTTCATCCACTGGGCTAGCATAATCACCATCTTTACTTATGAGAATGAATTCGCCGTCACCGGCCACTTCCGCGAGTAATGCCTCCCAATTAATTTCATCTCCATACGTCCGATCTTTTTTCCCGGGGGGTTTCCCGAGATGATGCCTTTTAACAGCATCGTCTATGTATCTGTTAGAATCAATCACTTGGCTTTCTTTTATAAGTCCCTGAATAACCTGATCAGCTTTTAGTTTGTGTTCTTGTATATCTTTCCATAATTTTTTACTTAGATTCGATTTTAAAGTGTCGAGGATCTTTTGGGTTTTTTTAATATCAGAATATTCTTCGTAATGTTTGCAGAAAACTGGCATTGGTATCACAGCTTTTGATTCAGAAAATTGCCCATATGCATTACGAAGTCTAACCTCTCGGTTTCTTTTTATTTCATCACAAACCTGAGATGTTAAATATAATTTAATATCACCGCTTTTGATAAGATCCACTAATTTCCCGAGTTGATTAAGATCTTCGTCATGAAAATCATAAAAATTAAGGAAAATATTTGAATCAATGAATAATAACTTCATACTCTTGTTTTAAATTTAACCACTGGCTTCATAAAAATAACTTTGGATCTAAAGAGTCGAAGAATAAGGCAGGGATTTAATATACTCTTCCATAAAACTGAAGTCGGGTTTCCCATCTTTTGACGGCAACTTAATAGTTAGTTGCTCTAACCTTTCCGTACCCATCTTCCTACTATAATTGAATTTATATTTTTCACGTTTCAGCGTGGTAACTAAAAATAACCCGACGTATTTGTTGATGGGGACCCGGGGTGTCAATATTCTTACATCTACTGGTGTAGCGAGATAATCCTGCGGTTGATAAAAGAAATAACCAACCGATCCTCCCCTATTAGCTGTTATTGTCCCGGCTTTATTTGAGGGAGGCTCTTTGACAAGGTCGGTAACTCCATTATTAAATTCTGTCGACGTCACATAAGGGGTGACTCCTCCTTTAGTTAAATTATCTATTAATGCGTCTCGACTAGAAGAGATGTCAAATAAATCTGCAAGCCGGAAAGATCTCCAACTCTCAAGCCCTAAGTTCATTTTCCAATATATCTTTTAGTGTCTTGTTGGCTTGTCGACCATAATTATATCTATACTTATTTTTACTCAGGCAAAATGCATAAAAGAGCATCTCCACTTCGGTCATATGCTCGATCGGTTTCAATACGTATACGTGCCAGCCACTATAATATTCCTCTCGCTGATAAAAAGAGGAAAGAACGGATCCTCCCGCTGCAACTGAAATTGAATGCCGTGGGTTCGGAACAACGTCCGGCACCTTCAGGACAAATGCAGAGACTCCATTATATTTTTCCGTCCTTGAAACAAAATTTATCGCATTTGAATGATCCCTGGAGCATTGCTCAAGGTTTACTAACTCCAAATTAGATCCATATTCAATATGGAATAGCTTACTTAAGGGCTTCAACTCCATGCTTCTTTAAATATAATTCATCGAAAAAAACGTAGTCTTTGACGCTGTCGATAAAATCTTCTTCCGAAAGACTTGTATAATCTGTTTCCATATATGCCTCAGCGCACCATTCATCCTCAGCAACTACAACCTTATTAACGCTAAAACCGGGTTTATTTTTTCTATTAATATAAGAGCTGACCCAGGAATGTTTTATCCCCTCCCACCGCTGAGATGCGTCGATTCTTCCCTTATTTTTCTTTTTGGAAAAACCATCGTCTTTATAGTAACCGAAGTAGGTTTCTTTATGATTTGGGTGAGGTATGTGGGCCGTAAAAATCATCACACACGACACAACTCCAACTTTGGAATTAATAAAAAGCTCGTCGGGCATGGATAAAACAGCTTCAAGAGTATGCTGGCTCAAAAGTTGCTTTTTTAATTCGTAAGTTTTTCCACTTTGAGCTAAGGCGCAAGACATCGGTAAGATAGAAATGCATGTTCCGCCACGCGCTAATATACTGAGATTATTTAATACAAATTCCAACTCCTCGATGTCCCCCTTTTCTGCTTTATATGGTGGGTTTAAGAGTCCAACAGTCGGCTTATATTTTTTTACTTCCTTCATAATTTCCTCGTCAAAACAATCGCCATTGACGATGTTTGTTTTACCGTCCTGATGGATATACATATTTGAGCAAGCTAATGCAAAGATATGAGCCTGATATTCAATGCCGATCAATTGGCTGCTCTTTATTCTTTTTTCTGTTTCTTTATCTCCTGCGGCGTCCTCAATCATTCGACGCATGGCGCTTATTAAAAAACCTCCCGTACCAGTGCAGTTGTCATAAACAATACTGTTCTTATCAACTTGAGCGAGGTCACTAAAAAGCTCCGTAATATGGGGTGGTGTAAGTACGATTCCCAATCCCTTATCACTATTCGCATATCTTAGAAACTCGACGTAAAGTTCTCCGAGAACATCGTAATATTCATGGTTTTTAATAAAGCTGTTGATATTATTATCGACGTCTTCTATGAGTTTCTCTAAAATACCTGCGCCCTGAGATAAAGACATATCTGTTCTGATGAAGCCAAATTGAATTTTGAGGTTGTCTAATTTGGTTCCCTGTATATTTGCATTTTTTAGTTGGTTCGAAACAGTATCTACTAAATAGTTCGCTAGATCTGAGGGTTTTTCATAGTCCTTATATGCCTTCCTAAAAGCTGGATTTTCTAGTGCAATCAAGATACAGCTAATCAGTAGACTCCTCTGATTTTCAAGAATTTTGTAAGAATGCAAAGTTTCGTTTAGCGCTCTAGAGAAGTCTAAAAGGGTTTCATAGTCTTGATGAAGTTTTTCTGGACTATGGAGATAGCCCTCCAGGTAATCCGCAGGTGGTAGCAATTTCTCATCAAAGATCGAAACGGCCGCTTCTCCTTTTAATTGCAGATAATGAGAAATCTTTAATTCCTTTTGGGTCTGCCCGCTAACCGCTATAGCTAAGACATCAAACTCTTTTGATAAGTAAGAAGAATACAGCAAGGCCCCGTCAACCGAATATTCCGTAAAACGATCCCTGGCTTTACTTTCGTGTTTTGAAACATCAGCCTTACACTCAATGACAACTAGAAGGTTTTTATTATTTTTAAATGTAATTATGAACTCTGGCTTGCCACTCCCATTTCCTTTCTTGGAGGCTCCCTGAAGCAATTTCTGTATCTTTGGATAATCAGAAATTTGCTCTTCGATATTTATGAAATCTAAAAACTTTTGGTTAGCACGACAAGGTACCTTGCTATAATGGCTATATGCCAGACACCAAGGATAAGGAAAAGGACCCAATAAAGGACAAATTCAATCCGATCCGTAATGGATTGCTTGAATTCGTTGTATTAAGTGTTATCTCGGCCCGGAAGGTCTATTCTGCGGATATTCTTGAGATCCTTCTGGGGACCGAATTTGCGACTCAGGAAGGCACGCTCTATCCCCTCCTTTCCCGTCTTCGAAGGGAAGGAACAGTCGAGTATGAGTGGGTGGAGTCGGCCGCAGGACCACCGCGAAAGTATTATCGGCTCACGGAGAAAGGAGAAGAACAGTTGGCTACGCTCGGGAAGTATTGGAACAAACTGAGTCATACCATCAAAACACTTAGCAAAAAGAAGAGTTGACGGCGGCAAAGTGGTAACCTACACTACCCGCAGCAAGGGAAAGGAGGGATCTCATGCCCCGACCGAAACTTACCGAGGAGGAAAAGAAACGACGTCGGTTACAGGCACGGATAAAGAGGCTGTGCGAAGAGTATCCGGATGAGGTCCTCAAGACCCTCCTCGACACTCCATTCTGGCCGGAAGGGATCAGCTCCGGCGGCGGGTACACGCGATACGAAGACGACACCAAAGGCGGGAACATAGTAGTGATGTTTTCAAGAGATGGTGATGCATGGATCACGGGCAATCTCGATCCAAGCGAAGGGATGCATTCGCTGCGTTTCCGAACATACTTCGGAGGCGGTCAAAGCTTGCGTGCACGAGCAGCACTCATATTCCTCGCGGTTGCGATCGAAATGGACAACAAGAGTCGTCCTCAACGGCAACAGAAGGGGCCCAAGATGTAGGGCCCCGTTTTATTTCCCGCGCAGAAAACAAAAAGGCCACTCTTTCGAGTGGTCTTTTTGTGGAGTTCGACTCCTAGCCAGTCGCCAACTTAATTACATTATACTCCTCTCAAAAAAATCGTCAAGCACGTGGTCAATGTGGACCGACGGGGAATCGGACCCCGGACTGCCAGTTGGCGACTGGCCATGATACCACTTCACCACCGGCCCGCACTGACCAGTGAATCGTAAAATGTTGGCGATTAAATCTTTATAAAAAATGTATAGGACTCTAAAAATAAAAGCCTGTCGCCGCAATGGCAAAACAGGCTTGATTTATGGGATTATCACCCGTTCACTCCGATCTGGGTAACATCACCGTTTCTATCACGACGACCATGCTTTCGGGTAGCGGTGTCTCAAAGGATTTTCTCTGTCTCAATACGTGCCATGCCTCCAGAGCGATCTTTGCGTCGTACCCTGCTTTTCTTAATGCCTCCACCGCTGCATCAATCCTTTTGCTTCCATCAACCGACTCGTCAATGGCGATGCCCAGATCGTGCAACAACGGTCCCAGCACTTTCCACATTTCCGCATCCATAGTGGGCCTCCCCAAAGAAAGATGGCTGCTTAGCTAAGAAGATGATAGGAATATTACGGAGTTGGGTCAAGAGATTAAAAAATTATTAAAAGGAGTTTGACTCCGAATGACAATCAAGTATAATAGTCATATTATTGCCATTCGGCACCCGAGGACCTCGCAAGGGGTCCGTTATTATTTTTAGCGAAGGCGAAGAATGCGTCTTCAATTTTTTGGAAATCATTTTTACCAACCTTTCCTATGCGCCGGATAAGACGCTTGGAACTTAAGGTTCTGATCTGAGAAAGCGAGAGACTGCGCAACCTCCCTCTATAGCTAAAGAGGTGATTGTAATTCCCTAATTTCTGCTTTGAACTCATCGGTAATCCCCAGAACATATCCTTGTTGAATTTACGAAAGATAAGTACCGGCCGCTCAAACAAGTTATTTTTACCATCTCGTTCCACCCCAATGTTGACGCCCAAAGCACACCACCAAATTTCTTCTTCTTGAAAGGCCGGTGATCCATATTCGTTCTCTATCCTCGATTTGAACAGATGCCATTCCGTAAAATCTTTCACCAACTCATTATAAAAATGAGTAGATTAAATCTCTCTAAACTGTAAAAGTGTCTACAGCGTCCCTCTCGCGATTTTCTCCCTCACTTTCTCCAAATAATCATTGAAGAAATATAAATTGTGGAAGGTAAGGAGCGCACCGCCGGTGATCTCCTTTGCGCGAATAAGGTGCGCAATGTAATTCCGTTTGTAGGTCGCACATACCAGGCACGCGCATGCGGCGTCCACCGGCCCGTGGTCACGGAGCATCGGTGGCTTATTAAAGTCCGCTCGTCCGCGGCTCGTAAATGCAATGCCTCGACGAGCGTAGTGCGTGGGGGTGATGCAATCAAATGTATCTACGCCCGCTTTTACGATGGGCAAGATATCCTCAACGTGACCGATGCCGAGGAGGTGCCGGGGTTTGCGCGCATCGAGGAGCGGCAATGTCCATTTTAAAATAGTTTGTGTTCCGGTTTTTGAATCGCCGAGATCACCACCGATCGCAAAACCGTCAAATCCTGCGCGCAAAGCATTTATACCGCGGGCGCTTTCTTGCCTCAGATCTTTATACGACGATCCTTGGGTGATGCCATAAAGCGCTTGTTTGGATTTCTTCACTGCAATACACCGCTTGGCCCACGCGAGTGTGCGCCTAAGCGATCGCTTCATATACTCGCGCGTCACGCTGGGCGGCGTGCATTCATCAAACGAAAAAATAATATCGGCACCGAGTTTTTCTTGGATCGCGATCGATTCTTTTGGGCCAAGGAAAAGTTCCTTGCCACCAAGCGGCGAATGGAAGAAGACACCATCGTCCGTTATGTTCAAAGATTTTGGCTGATTCCCCTTTTCTATCGCACGCTCAATTTTTGTGAGAAATTCGTGGCTACGCTTTTCATCAGTCGGTGCCTTCGTTATTTTTCCCACGCCAAGATCCCTCCCGAATCCCAGGCTAAACACCTGAAATCCGCCTGAATCCGTCATCATCGGCTTTGGCCAATTCATAAACGAGTGGAGACCACCCGATTCTTTTACGATCTTTTCGCCGGGCGCGAGGTGCAAATGGTAGGTGTTCGCAATAAGGATCTGTGTCTTTGTTTGCGCGATCTCATCGCTGCGCAATGCCTTCACCGCCGCGTTCGTGGCTACGGGAACAAATGCCGGCGTCATTACCTCGCCATGCGGGGTCTTCAAAACGCCGAGCCGTGCGCGGCTTCGTTTTGAGGTCTTCAAAATAGAAAATTCAATCATTGTCTTACAGTGTACCAGAAACCTTGCGTTTTTATGCCACGCTAGGCATACTACGGGCAGTTGTTTGGAAATCAATGCTTCGGAAAAATCAAATCTAAGAAAGGAGGGCCTATGCCCGAAACACAAGAGACGGTACGATGTCCAAAATGCGAATTGATCCAGTTCTGGACCGTTAATAAAAAATGCAGAAAGTGTCGCGCTGACCTGGATCCCAAACCGCTTCCCGCTGCAAAACCCAAACCCGTAATAAAGCCGGCAACGGAGCGGTCTATCGCTGTAGATATCCCTTTCTCAAAATTTTATCCGCAACCAAAACCGAGCCAGAGACCTAAGTCAAAGATACTGTTTACTTTCGGCGAGGCGATTCAGATATTCTGTGCCAAAGAGAACATAACCCTTGAGGAGCTGAGCAAGCGTACCGGTGGGCTAAGTTCCCAGCTTCTTCGGCGCATCGTGGTGGACACTCGCCATCCGTCCTATCACGTTCGCATTCGTATCGTGCATGCCTTCAATCGCACCGAACTGGAGTTTCGGAAAGAGGCGAATGCATTTCCGCTTCCGGCCATGGCGCCACTCTGGGCATTCATCAGCGAAATGAGAAAAAGAGCGGGCTACACACTCTTCACCTTCTCGATCAAGATCGACGTACCGGCACCAATACTGCATGATCTTGAGGGAGGTCTCCTTGATGAAACACCATTTCCGGGGGTCTACCGAAAAATAGCGAAGCTGTTTCGCATGACACTGTACGACCTCTTCACCATGAATCCGAATCCGTAGATCGGTTTCACAAATCCCCGTTGCCTACCATCTGGCGCCGGGGTTCTTTTTTATTTTTGTGCGCCGCCGGCTCTACTCCCTCAGTCTTCGATAAATATCGTCCTCAATCGTCTGCCGGTCCTGGCCATACTTCATCCGCGAATATTCCTTAAGCTTTGCCGCAAGCTCCTTGTTGCCACCACCCCATGACGTGGTGGCGATCTTCATATTGAACGGCCGCGTGGATTGTCCGCCAATGAGCAATTTTGCATATGCGTTCAGATTATCAATATTTAATAGATCATTTTGATTGAATACCGGCTCGAATTGTTTTACGAGGAACTCCGCGTCTTGCACGCCCACCCGAAAGACCAGCATTGAACCCACGTTCCCGAACACCGCGTTTTTTATGTTATCCGTAAGTTGCGCGATGAATTGATGCGCCATCGTAAGGTTCAACCTGTACTTGCGCGCTTCGGAAAGGATCGTTGCGATGGAATCGGTCGTAAAATTCTGAAACTCATCAATATAGAGATTGAAGTCACGGCGCTGGTCCGCATCCGGAATATCAATACGCGAGAGCGCGGCCATAAGTATTTTGCCGGTGAATACCATGCCGAGCAGTCCCGCATTGATGTCCCCTATTTTCCCTTTTGAAAGATTGATAAGCAATATTTTCCCTTCGTCCATTGCCTGCCGGAAATTGAACGCCGACTTCGGCTGGCCGATGATCGGCCGCATGTAGTCGTTCGAGATAAAATTATTGAATTTTGACGTGATGTATGGCGTCATGTTGGCGAGCGATGCTTCCCCGCCGGCTTTCACCGCTTCCTTTTGCCAGAAATCAATCACGATCGGATTGTGGATGCGCTCCAATTTGCGCGTGCGATAGGCCACATCGGTGAATAAGCGCGGCACTTCCATGAGCGTGGCGGCTTCGTTCGGCATATCTTCCATGAGTAAGAGCAACGCGTTGCGCATGTATTGCTCAAACATCGGACCCATCGTTTCCGGCGGGAACAGTTTATTGAAGATGCTCTGCATCTCGTTTACGATAAACGTTTTTTCCTCCGGACGGTTGTAATTGAAGTCCAACATGTTGAGACCGAGCGGTCGTGAAAGATCTCCCGGATCAAAATAGATCACGTCATCCAAGCGTGATGGCGGCACGAATCCCAGCGCATTATCCACGAGATCGCCATGCGGATCAATGATGGCCACACCTTTCCCGGCCTGAATATCTTCAATCACCATATTACCGAGGAAGGTGGATTTACCGGTACCCGTCTGACCAACGGTATAGAGATGTCGCCGACGGTCTTCGTCGCCTATATAGATGGGCTTCGCCTGCCCGCGGAAAACGCTCTCACCAAGAAGCGTACCTTGCTTTGGAAGATTCTCCGGTGGCGCGGCTTCCTTGGATTTGAGCCACTTCACGCGTGGCGTTTCGGTGGACGAGATCGGCAAATGATAGAAGCTCGCGATCTCTTCGCTTGAAAGCACCATTGCTTCGGAGGCGTCAAATTCGCGGGCGATGAACTGGCGGATGATCTTATCCGCATTTCGTGGTTTAACAATTTTTAATTCGTTGCGGGTGGGGCTACTAAACTGGCTAAATCCCGCCGCCAGGCCATCCAAAAGATCATTTGCCTGGAAGGGTGATCCTGCCGAGGCGATCATCCGCACGTTCACGTAGAATAGCGGCTTCATCATCTTGCTCTGGAGCGCCTTCACCGCTTCCTCGTCCACCACTTTTTCCTGCTTATCCTCCGCCTTCTCTTCTTTGGTTTTTGGATTAAGGATCTGCCCGGCATCCGCGAATGAATGATGGAAGTCGCCGTGGAATGCTTTCTTGAATGTCTCGCCTTTTTTGAGGCGCTCAAGCGCGTGTTGAATTTCTTTTTTTGAACCCGATGATGCGGGACGGAGCGCGATCTGCAACGCCGCGCCCTCGCCGACCTCGTTTATTTTAGCGAACGCCCCGACGATGGATTCAAATGAATCAAGGCCGAGCTCTGCGTACGTTCGTATCGGCAATCCAAAATGCTCTTTTTGTCTTACGTACGCTCCCGCGGCCACACCGTGCACGTTAAAAATATTAAAATCATCCGCCACTTCTTCCACCGACGCGCCGTTCCATAATCCCTGGATCTGTTTTATGGCAACCTCGGATGAAAGTTTTGGCACCGCAAGATAAAAATGGATCTCCTCGCCCACGTGCGGCACGGCCACTTCAAACACAAACGGTTTTTTAATAGCGCCCAAACTGCCAAGCAACTGCTCAAAATGCGCGAGCTCTGTTTTGAAGTCACTATTTTCTGCGTTGTTGCTGCCTGTGCCCGCGCTGGCTGCGGAGGGCTTAGGAATTTTTACGAGAAACACCGCAGTGCTCAGTGAATCAGCAAACCGTTGCCGCACTAAGTAGCGCAAGAAAAAATATACCGCCACACCGGCGACGGTGCCGATTGCTACCGAAAACAATATATAAAATACCAACATCAATTTACTTTATGATCCCCCGTTTTTGAAGTTCGGGGTATAACTTCCCCGCAAGAGCATCGTGGAATGCATCTTGCACAAAGTACGGAGATTTTTTAGATTCGAGCAACGCTTTATTCAGCCCCTCACGGAGCGTGATCTCCAATAAATATTCAATTTCCAGTTTTACTTCCGGCGGTGCATTCTGCGCGTAACCGGGTAATGGGCTGTGCGAAGCAGGATCCGTGGGAGCGGGTGGTGTTGCCGGCGCGGGCGCTGCGGTGGCTTGGGGATTTTCATTCAATACCGGAAACGCGCGGATGGCTTCTTTGAGCAATTCCTTCTCGCTCGCATTCTTCATTTCGGGTTTTTCACGCTGGCCGCGAATTTCCGCAGCGAGTGCCTTCATGTCTGTCTCCAGTGATTGTTCAAATGATGGATCGTTTGCCATGTCTCTTTGGTATACTGAAGGTAATGTCCAATAAGAAAAAATATACCCTCCTCGTTGGTATATTGATTATAGCAACCTTCCTCCGCTTCTACCATTTTACTTCCACGCCGCCCGGTCTCTACCCGGACGAAGCGATAGACGGAAATAATGCGGCCGAAGTTGCCGCGACCGGACACTATCAAACCTTCTATACCGAAGACAACGGCCGTGAAGGATTGTATATAAACATTCTTGCGGTGATGTTCCAATTCTTCCACGCGCCACACGAGCCGTGGGTGATCCGTCTCCCCGCCGCGGTCGCCGGAGTGCTTACGGTGCTTGGATTGTTCCTGCTCGTGGCTGAACTTTTCGGCGATGGACCGGGACTGCTTGCCGCATTTCTTCTGGCCACGTCATTTTGGCACATCAATTTCTCGCGTATCGGTTTCCGGGCTATTCTTGCGCCGCTTCTGCTCACGTGGGCGCTCTATCTTCTTATTAAAGCGTTCAAAGCTATATCGGCGAGGAATGGCGGGTGGTATGCCGTCATCGCGGGTATCGTGTACGGCCTTGGATTCTATACTTACATCGCCTATCGCATCACGCCGCTTCTTTTCCTATTGTTCATCCCCTTCTTTGCAAAAAAACATCCGGATTTCTGGAAGCGGGCCGTGTTTTTTGTGATCGCCATAATCGTTGTCGCTGCACCGATCGGTTTATATTTTGCGCAGCACCCGGCCGACTTCTTTGGACGCACGGCACAAATATCGGTCACAAATTCCGGAAATCCCGTCGGTCATTTGGTGGTGAATCTTGGAAAAACACTTTTGATGCTTAACGTTCATGGCGATGACAACTGGCGACATAACGTGAGCGGCGAACCGGAACTTTTTATGACGGTCGGAACTTTCTTTATCGTCGGCCTCCTGCTTGGCCTTTATGTTGTGTGGCGCGATCGTCGCGTGCGGGATATGCGGACGTTCGGATGGTTCCTGATGTTTGCGTGGTTCATTTGCGCGACTCTGCCCGCCGCGGCCTCCGATGAAGGGATCCCCCACGCCCTTCGGTCAATTCTCATGATCCCTCCCGTGCTCACGCTCGCGGCGCTGGGTGCCATGTGGCTTTACGGAATCATCAAAAATCACCACGAAAAAACGGTTGCCAAAATGCTTGGTGTTATCTTTCTTATTGGTGTTGCGTACTACGGCTATACGGAATACTTCACGATCTGGGCGAATAACCCGAATGTTGCCGGAGCGTTTAACGCGCAGTACGTGGAGATCGGCCGGGAGCTCAACAAACTACCAACCAGCACTCCGAAATATGTGATTGTGGAAGCCGGTGGCGTAATGACGCGCGGTATTCCGATGTCCGCGGAGACAACAATATTTATTACGGACACATTCCTGCCGGAACAACAAGCTGCAAAAAATATCCATTACGTTTTGCCCGATCCGACAGCGATCCGTGCGATGCCATCAAACAGCGTGGTGTATTCTCTGAAATAAAAACACCGCAATCCATAGAAGCAGGATTGCGGTGCGATTGTGTGGGCCATGAAATCAGCCACGGAATGTTTGCTGAAAGTTGTGTCTTCCCTCGCCGAACTTTATCAGTGGGCCGTAAGTGATGGTGAGAGCGTAGCATAGGAGTAACATGCCAGCGAAACCTATCACGAAACTGGCGGCACCTATCAGAAGTACGATGGCACCGAGCACTATCCCAATCACGCGAAAAACATTGAACGTGCCAAACGCCATGCACGCCATCACAAACAGAGAGAGAAAAATGAGTAACCACCCGTAAAACTGAGAGATCATCGGTTCCTCCACCGAAACTTCTCTATATATACCACACTTTACCTAAATTGTCCAAGCAGTAGCTAGCCAGAAACTAGACGATCTGAACCTCGGTGTAACCCTGCCGATGTCCTTTCTTTTTGCGCTGACGCGTCTTTGAATGATATTTAAAAATGATCTTTTTCTCGCCGCGGCCGTCCTCAATAAATTTTCCTTCCACCGTGGCACCCACAAGATAGGGCGTGCCCACTTCAACCGCACCGCCCACCGAACGCAAAAGTACTTTATCAAAAACAACGATCCCGTTCTCGCCGATCGGGAGCCGTTCCACTTTCAACTTGATGCCGGAAACAACTTTATATTGCTTCCAGCCGGTTTCTATGATTGCAAAATCAGTCATGAATTCAATTGACCCTAATGATAACAGCGAAGCCGATAAAAAGCAAGACGGCGAAGATAAAGGTGACAGCGGCGGTGAGCTTCCCTAAAAATCGGTCTCGAGCCTCCAATTCCAGCACGATAATGGCATTCAGTATCACTACCACCGTGCCGAGGATCCCCATGAATGTAATAACTCCCAACGTTCCTACCGCGGTAATGCCTTCCAGATCGTTAAAATGGAGTATTAAAGGTGTATTAACGGTAAGCCCGTGGAGAGCCGTATAGGCCCAAAACCAGCCTCCAACGACGAGGCCTAGGGCCAAAAAGAACACAATACCCAGCACCTTAAATTGAGCGATTCGTTTAAGCATTATCTAAGAAACTTTTTTGCCGCCGAGGATCTTCGCCGCGACATCAGGGTCGATCACATTGATGTTCACTACCGTTGAAACCTCAAATCCTCCGAGCGGCGACACTACATTCACCGGAACAACTTCAATGTGCCAATGATGATGCGCATAACCGCGGCGGCCCAGCGGTGCATCATGAATGAATACATTGAGGTCCGGATCGCCCAAGTATTTTTTCATCCGGCGCATTATGGTTTGAAGAACGGCAGCAACATCTTTTATGGCCGCGGCGGAGGTGTCCGCAAAATACGGCGTGTGCCGCTTTGGTAAAATGCTCACTTCAAACGGACGTTTACCGGCAAACGGCGTGATCGCGATCGCGGAGCGATTTTCCGTCACCACGCGCTTTTTCTGTTTATGCTCGGCAGCGATAATATCGCATCGTACACAGCGATGATGCTTTTTGAAATATTCATTGGCACCTTCAATGGACCGCGCGGCATGCGGCGGAATAATAGGTAGCGCGAGCGTCTGATAATGGGGATGCCACAATGATGCCCCTGCCTCACGTCCCCAATTAAAGAATGTAGAAACATAGGCATTGCAAGGATCAGCGCCGAGCGCTCGGTGCCGCTGCTGGAACATCATGAGAAGTCGGGTAGCGGTTGCAAGATCCAGATCGGCAAAGTTCTTGTAGTGGTCACGCGTGACGATCACTTCGTGATCACCCACACCTGTTTTTGCACGATAAATATCATTGGGAATATCAATCGCACAACCTTCCAGGTGTGTGAGTGCCGGATACTTGTTATGAACTACGGCTATCTTCCATTTTGCCGCTGAAGGATACGCCGCGATCGGCGGCCAATTCCCCGATTTTTGCATATCTTCAAACGGGCACTCGCTTTTTGGCGTGGGCCTGCGCTTTTCTCTCTTTTTGATCATCTGGTCCGGCCGTTTGGCGCGCCCAGGGGCGACGATGATCCAATCGCCGGATACGGGATCTTCGCGAAATTCGCTCATAAAAATATTATTTGGTCGTGGAACTCACTATCCTGTTCCAATAATACCAGTTCAAAACATCTTTCGCTATCGGTACCGCATTTAAACTTCCCTCTTTGGAATTCTCGATAAGGATGAGTATCGCCACTTGCGGATTGTTGCACGGCGCGTATCCCACAAAAAGCGCATTCTCCTGCGTATTGCTTTGCACTTGGGCGCTACCGGTCTTCGCGCAGACCGCCATTGGGAGATCGGCCAGTGAGTGCGCGGTTCCCTGTGGCGAGGTTACGCCTGCCCGCATCCCCTTTTGTACTTCCTGGATCTGCGGTAAAAGTTGTGTGAGGTCCTCTGCCACTTGCGGTGTTGATACTTTGTTTACGAATGGACGGAAGATACTGATTACGGCATTAAAGGTATCGGCATCAATCGTTTGAGCGAATGGTGGAAGGCATTTGGTTTTAGAAATCCGACCGATTCGTTCGGCATATCAATACCGGTCGGTTTTCCAAAACCAAATGCCTTCCACCATTCGCTCAAACGATTGATGCCGATACCTTTAATGCCGTAATCAGTCTGATCGTTGAGGAGAGGCGTACTCACCGGTGGCGAACCTCCACCGACGAGATAAAAATATACGTCCGATGATTGCGCGAGCGCGGAATAAAGATTTACATCCCCTTGATACCGCCAATCAAGGTATTTGCTCGGCGTGGAAGAATTGTAGGGATTGGGAACCAAGAGATACCCATTAGAATATACGATGCGGTTCGGATCAATTACGCCATCTTTGAGCGCCGCTACGCCCATGAATGGTTTTATCGTTGAACCAGGACTGTAGAAACCGTTTATTGCGCGGTCAAAAAGCGGCTTGTCGGTGGAGGTAAATAATTGTTGAAGCTCGTCTTTTGTTGTTGAACTATTTTTGGAAAAGAGATTGGGATCGAATCCGGGCAGATTTATAAGCGAGAGTACTTCGCCGGTCCGAGGATCCATGGCAAGCCCCAGCCCGATCTTTTTTCCCAGCGACCGTAGACCGCTCGCAAACCGTGTATAAAAATAATTTTGAAAACCGCCATCGATCGAAAGATTCACGGGCGTACCGATCGCGGGTGTCGATTGTTGTTCTTCGCGCAAAACGTTTCCCAACGCATCCTTGTACTGCACGGTAATGCCCGGCTTGCCTCGGAGCGTGGAATCATAGAACGATTCAACGCCGGTCTTCCCGATAAAATCGCTGCCGGTAAGCGTATGATCGGTCTTTAGATCGCTTTGACTCACGCGGCCCGTATATCCAACGGCGGATCCGAAGATCGCACCTTGCGGATAATCACGCGTAAAATCGCTCACCACATTGATCGTGGTAAGCTTCAGAGCTTTCAAGTTCACGAGCTGCGCGGGGGTAAGGTTTTCCGCAAGCACCACCGGAGTCGCGAAATCCTGCGCCCCCGCCTGATTCACGAGCGCTGCAAGATCGTCGGGTGTGATATTTAAAATATCTTGCGCGGTGCGGATGGTATCCGCACGGAGAGATTCATTTTTTATGAATTCACGGGTGTTAAGAACCGCGGCAAAGGCCGCTTTGCTTTCCGCAAGAATATTCCCTTGTCTATCGTAAATGGTGCCGCGCGGCGCGGGTGTTTCTTTGTATTGCGCCATATTCTCCACCGCCCGGGCTTGGTAATAGGCGCCATCTGACCAATTGAGATAAACGATGCGGACCGCAACGGTAAATAGCACGCAAAAAATCGCGATACCGAGATACAGTAATGGCCGATTGCCGATAGAAACCTCCGCGATCGTAAGGTCGCGGCTCCAATCATGGCTCAAAGAATCTTCAAATGCAGGGTCTTCGCTTTGTTTACGTTTCATAATTACGATGTTCCCGACCGGTGAAGCGGAGCGAAGAGAAGCGCACCGAATACGATTCCCGCGACGACATCAATGAAAAATGCGCGAGGTTGGGCGAAAAGTGCAACGGGCGCCGCGATCATATAGAGTGCTAAAAATCCAACGATGATCGCGAGAGGTGCGCTTATCCATGAGTGCCAAGAAATGGTCCTTCGAAAAAAATAGGTTGCGATCGGGTACAACGCAAAGATAATTATTTCTGAGCTTGCCGACGGTTCCCAATTTATGATGAACACCCCTAGAACGACGAGCGCCGCCAACTCCCAAAATTCAAAAATGAATGCGAACGCAATGAGCGCGGCATAGGAAAGATTGAGCGATATGCCCGCAGAGGCAAACCAAAATTGAAGCGCGAGCGCAATGAAAAGAGCGGCGAAACCGGCCGATAACTTTAATGTCATTTTGCGATAAGAAGCGCCTGGATGCCGTTCACGTCGTAGACAAAATTGAGCGTCGCCTCTTGGAATAGGCTGTCGGGCGAGGTACTCGTACTGGCGACCACCGCTACCGGCAACCCATAGGGTGCTCCGGCGACTGCCGTAAATACTATATCCCCGGGCTTAAGCGACGCCTTCTTCTCAATTGAGGTAACTTTTGGATAGGATCCACCGATGAGGAGTGCGTCCACCCCTGCCACACCTATGCGCACGGGCATCTTGAACGTACTGTCAAAAATCGTTTGCACCAGCGAATAGTTGGGGAATGTTTTTAGCACGTTGCCGATCATGATTCCCTGGAATACCGCCGCTTTCCCGACAATCACTCCTTGATTTGTTCCGGCATTCACCAGAACTTCGTTTTTGAAGTTCAAGGGATACCGGGAATAAACGATCGCAGGAATATATTGTGGCGAGGATTGCGGCAACTGTAAAGCGATGCTCTGCAGTTTCGCAAGTTGTGCT
>WNFI01060144.1_pt1 | contig 19077 bp, 15 predicted proteins | sample 5400471 | NCBI WGS metagenome assembly WNFI01 (sample SAMN13153348, study PRJNA577476) | soil metagenome | isolation source: 100 cm saprolite on Douglas fir-dominated hillslope | place: USA:California | collected 2013-09-17 | reverse complement strand
ATGGCTGCCAAGTCAAACATCGGCTAACTCGCCGACCTTCTCACCACACTTTGCACACCTTCGCTGGCGGGTTCACCATCGGCTGACCTGCTTTGCACGCAAACGCGCGCGCGAAGTCCGGCATGTTGACCACCACGCCGTTGATGCGGTACTTTGACGGGGAGTGCGGATCGGTCATAGCGCGCAAGCGCATGTTCTCCTCACGTTCGTTCGAGCAGTCCCACTGAGCAAAGCCGATGAAGAAGCGTTGCTCCGGCGTGAGACCGTCCACGGTTTTTAGGCCCTTGTCCTTGGTCGCACCCTGCCAGGCAACGTAGGCCAGGATTTCCCCGCCCAGGTCGGCCACGTCCTCACCCAACGTCAGCCGGCTGTTGATGTGAATATCATCCACAACAGCGTATTGCGCGTACTGATCAGCGACGCACTTGGTGCGCTCTTCAAACTTCTGCTTGTCGTCCTTGGTCCACCAGTCACGCAGGTTGCCTTTGGCATCAAACTTTGCGCCTTGATCGTCAAAACCATGAGTCAGTTCATGGCCAATGGTGCCGCCGGTATTACCATAGTTGGGTGCGTCGTCCATTTTGGCGTCATAGAGCGGCGGCTGGAGCACGCCCGCGGGAAAGTTAATGTCATTCATCTGCCCGCTGTAATAGGCGTTGACCGTGGGCGGCGTCATGCCCCACTCACCGTGGTCCACGGGCTGCCCGATCTTGTTGAAGTTGCGGTGGCGCTCAAATTCCGTGCCGCGTTGCACGTTGCCCAGAAAATCATTGCGCGCGATCTTGACCGAGCTGTAGTCGCGCCACTTGTCTGGATAGCCGATCTTGTTCCGGATGCCGCGCAGCTTGGTCAGCGCCTGCTCCTTGGTCTCCGGGCTCATCCAGTCAAGCTGGCCGATCCGCTGCGCCATGGCGTCTTCAATGCGACGCACCATGTCCACCGTGCTGGCTTTCAGCTCGGAAGAAAAAACCTTCTTTACGTAGGCCTGGCCCAGGGCCTCACCCAGATCGCGGTCCGTGAACTGTACGCACCGCCTCCAGCGCGGCTGCAATTCTTTGGCTCCGCGCATGTACCTGGAACCGAAATCAAAATTTTCCTGCACAAAAGCAGACGAGAGATAGGGCGAATAAGAATTCACCGTGTGAAAACGCAGATACGTCTTCCAGTTCTCAATGGGCTCTTCTTTCAAGCGAGCATTGACTTCTTTGAAAAACGACGGCGGCGCAACATTGATGATCTCAAACTGCGGCGTCTTCAGCGCGCGGAAGTATGCCGGCCAATCAAAATCCGGGACCAGTTGTTCCAGGTCGGCCAGTTTGATCTTGTTCTTCCTTTTATAAGGATCACGGCCCTCCACCCTGGTCATGGACGCAGTGGCCAGCGCGGTTTCAATCCGCATCACGGTCTCAGCGTTTTTCTTTGCGACATCAGCGGCATCGCCCGACAGCTCAAAGATTTTTTGCACATGCAGCAGGTAGCGCTCGCGGGTCTCTTTGGACTTCGGATCGTCCTTGGTGTAGTAGTCGCGGTCGGGCAGTCCCAATCCGCCTTGGCTCAGTCCGGCAATCTGCTGCTCGGAGTTATCTGGGTCCTGCCGTGAGCCACTGGCAAAAAGAATGCCGCCCAAATTAAGTTGCAGACGGGCCACCAGCGGCGCCAGATCATGCGTCGACTTAAGCTGGACGATGGCGGCCAGCTCCGGCTTGAGCGCGCCCAGCCCTAGTTTTTCGATCGCCGGCTCATCCATGCAGGCCGCATAAAAATCACCGATCTCCTGCGTCACAGAGCCGTTCGCCGCTTTGGTAAGCGCCGCAGCTTCCAGAATGCCGCGCAGAAAATTCAGGTTGTCCTGATAGAGCTTGCCATAGACACCCCAGGAGACCTGGTCCGGCGGGATGGGGTTTTTCTTCTGCCATCCGCCACAGGAGTATTGGTAGAAGTCCACGCACGGGTCAATAGATTTGTCCATGGAACTCACGTCCAGGCTGGGCGAATAGGGCAATGCCGACCCGGCAACGGACTGCGGCGGTTGCGCGGATGCCAGTGATACCAGTGCGAGTACGAGCAGAGCGGACCATGCAATATGCGGTTTCTTCATAGATGTGTTTGACCTGTATGCGTTTGACTAGGGCTGGGGCAAAAAGTCACAAGCGCGGACTAATGGTAGTGGCAAAGGCGGGATTTTCCAAACGCGGGTTCAGAACTTAACCACGTCCACTTCTCCTCCGTGTTCCTTCGTGCCCTCTGTGGTTAGCTCTTTTCCTCGTCGGTCCTTACTGGCCGCGTCTCCCAGTGATAGCGCAACGCCAGCAATCTCAGTCCGAACCCGCACACCGTTCCCACAGTCGTGGAGATTTCGCGCGGAAGCAAGAACGCATCGCACACTAGGAACATGGCCGCGCCGAACGCAGCGGCAATCGCATAGAGTTCGCCGCGCTCGAAGATCTTGGGCGTGCGTCCGCTGAGCACGTCGCGGATGCAGCCTCCACCGACTGCGGTGGTCGCGCCCAGCAGCAGCGCCGGCAAGCGCCCCAGACCGGCGTTGATGGCCCGGGTGCTGCCGGCCACGGCAAATAACCCAAGGGCGGCGGCATCAACAATAATGATGACGCGCTCGGTGTTCTTGCCGATGCGCGTTGCAAACAGCATTCCGATCACGGCTCCCGCAAGTGCGGTTATAAGGTAGCGTGGGTCGGCAAAAGCCAGGGGCGGCCCTTTCTGCAAGATGAGGTCGCGGGTAATCCCGCCGCCAAGGGCCGACGCCAGCGCCAACCCGGTTACACCCACCAGGTCGTATTTGTAACGGGTATCGCGCACGGCCGCCAGGGCGCCTCCCAGCGCGCCCACAAAGACGCCAAGAAAGTCGATGAGGGAAAAGAGCTTGTCGATCTTGTCGATGGGAAGATTCACGTGCGATCAATTGTAGCGACTCCGCCTGCGCCACGGCTCAAATGAACCAATGTTCGACTAATGTTTCCAACCTCGAACAGGTACTGGTGGTGGGCCGTTGCGCAAAACGGCCATCAGCGCCCGGCAATGAGCTGAGCGCAAACTGGCCAGTCAGCGACTGGCGCGATGGCCCTGGACCGCTACGAATCCGGTTTCCGGGCACTGCCTTCGGTAATCTTCCGGATACGACCGGAGAGTGGCATCATCTTTCCATGCCACATTTTCCGCAACCGTTAAGCAGAACACGCGCTCCGCGCGTACGTGTACCTAACGAAGAATCCATCCGTTTCGATCTCGGTGGCCGTCTGGTGTCAGCGGTGCTGCATAAGCTCTCGCTTACCGGAGGCCTGGCGGAATTTAATGGCGCGATCAGCGGGGTCACCATCGCCGAAGCCCGGCTGAACACCTCTGCCGGCCCTGTAAGCGCGCTGGTGGAGTTTCTGCCGCGAGGGAAAAAAGACGGAGCAACAGCCACCTACCCCTTCCGTTTCATTGCGCTCGGCGACCAAGACTATGAGCGCCTCAGCCACACCCTGCAGCTCATGCGCAAGCAAGGACTCGGAGACAGCAGCACGGCCTAGCCGCCTTCCACGGGCCTTCCCTCGGCCCTGATGCGCGCTCCATCTGACGCTACGTCACCATCTTTTTGTAAATCGCTCTACAATGCTTGGCTGGAGATATCTTTAAAATCTCTAGCCAGGAAGAGCAAACATGCCCATCCCTACCGGACTGTTCTTATCACTTTGGCTTCTTATAGTTGGCGTTCCCGCGCAGAAACCGGAATGGTGCCGTGACCTGCCGCGACCTGTCTATCGCACGCTGGAAACAGTCACTGTTTCAGACAAGTGGTTTGAAGTTTATCGCATCCGTCCCGGTGTGTTCGCAATCTACGAACCACATCAGCAGGAAGAAGTCATTTCTTATCTTGTTCTGGGAACAAAGAGGGCCGTGCTGTTTGATACCGGTATGGGCATCAGCGACATCAAGAAGCTGGTGGAGCATCTGACTCCGTTGCCAGTGAGCGTGCTGAATTCGCACACCCATAACGACCACGTGGGAGACAACTGGCGGTTCAGCGATGTCTACGGCATGGACACGGACTTCACTCGCGAAGATGCGAAAGGATCCAAAGCAGATGCCCAGGAGGAAATTGCCGCGGATGCAATTTGCGGAGAGTTGCCGACCGGCTTTGATGCGGGTTCCTATGCAACCAAACCCTTTCACATCGCGCATTGGCTGCACGGTGGCGACAAGATTGATCTGGGAGGAAGAGTGCTGGAGGTGATCGCAACGCCGGGCCACACGCCCGATTCCATCGCATTGCTGGACACCGCGAACGGCCTGCTGTTCACCGGCGACACGTATTATCCCGGTCCGATCTTCCTTTATCGTCCGGAGACGGACCTGGATGGGTATGAGGCGTCGATCCAGAAATTAGCCGGCCTGGCGCCACGGCTAAAACTTTTGCTGCCGGCGCACAACGTTCCCGTGGCCGACCCTTCTGATCTTCAGCGCGTGCTGGTTGCCATCCGGCAAGCGCGCAGCGGAAAGCTCAAGCCAACCAAGAACGGGCAAAAGTGGGAGTACAAATTTGACGGGTTCTCATTCCTGATGAAGAAGTAGTTTCAACAATAGCGCGCCGGCGCAAGGGCAAAAACTTAACGCGAATAGAGCGCGCGAGTGGAGTGGTGGCCTACCCCCTTGTCCTACTTAGCGCGCCCGAGTCACGCGCTAATGGTGTAAATTAAATTCATACTTCACTTCAAAAACACTTTCTTTCGCTGCCGGTTCATACTTCCACTTCTTCACCGCGCGGACCAGCGATTCAACCAGCACGGGGTTCCCTCCAAGTTCCTTGACTTCCTTCACTGTTCCATCAGGAGCCACGGTGATCTCAATGCGTACAATCCCTCTGATGTTCAGCCTTTTCGCCAGCTCAGGGTATTCCGGCGGCGCGCTGGATTTGACCTTGCGCACGGACTCCTGCGCCCACGCTCGATCGCCACTCAAGAGCGCGTACCCGCCAGGCAACACCAATGCCAGCGCGAGCGCTAAATTCAACCAGCCGGAGAATCCTGGCTTCCAAGTGGCTCTACGGTTCACTTTGACTCCCGCATCTTGACTCCCGCATCACGTCCGCCAAACGCATTGTTTGAGCTTTTTGACGTGAGCTGAGCTTGGCCGACGGAAGCCTTGTCCTGATCTGTGACGATGCAGCGTAACCGCGTCCCCACATCTCTGGCCCAAACCACGGACCCGAACACCAAGACCAACAGGATCAACAAACCGATGTGAAATCGGCTGCGAACACTAACAAACTTCATTTCCTTACTCCTGGAACACTTTGGGCTATAAGCGGGGGAAGAGTTAAATTATCCAAATAATATCCTGGTTAGGACCTGGCGCAAACCGTACTATCGTAATGGCGCAACCGGACAGAAACTTTCGTAACAGTTCGCGCTTTTGACTAGCGGGTTTCGCCGGTGAATGCCAGTCCCGCGTTGTTATTCTTCAATCTCAAAGCGCGGAAAGTTGGAAAAGCGGGTAATAACGTGTAGTCTGATCGGCCCCGGAGATATCTCATGAACCCAGCCAGGCGTCTTTTACCTTTCTTTTGCGCAGTCGTTGTTTTTCTTTTTGCCGTCCAGTTTGAGTGCTCCGCTTCAACCATCACATTCAAGGTCACGCTCCCCGCCGGCAATCGGCAGCCGGTCACCGGCCGCGTCTTCGTGATGATTGCCCGCGCTGACGTTCCAGAGCCCAGGTTCCAGGTTGGTTCATGGCGTTCCCACACGGAGTTTCTCGGGATCGACACACAAGGGCTGCAGCCGGGACAGTCTGTCACCCTTGACACGCTCGCGCTTAGCTATCCGCTGAAGTCAATCCGCGAGATTCCGCCGGGCGACTACTACGTCCAAGCGCTGCTCAACGTTTACACCCGCTTTCCGCGCGCCGATGGAAACACCATATGGGCCCACATGGACCAGTGGGAAGGACAGCAGTTCAACAGGTCTCCGGGAAATCTCTACAGTGAAGTGGGGCACTTTCACCTTGATCCGCTCAGCGGATATGAGATCCGGCTCACCCTGGATAAAACCATACCTGCCGTCCAGGTCCCGGAAGACACGCAGTACGTGAAGCACATCAAGATCCAGAGCAAATTGCTAAGTCAGTTCTGGGGACAACCGATTTGGCTTGGCGCAACGGTGCTTCTGCCGGAAGGCTATGACGCGCACCCGAACGCCCACTATCCCGTGCTTTATGAGCAAGGCCACTTCAACTTACGGCCACCGCTCGGCTTCAACACGGACCCTGCTCCGGACGTTCCGCAGCGCGAAGGACGCATGTCGGGCGGCGCGTTGTTCAAACGCTGGACGTCGCCTGGGTTCCCGCACATGATCGCAGTCACGTTCCAGCATCCAACAGTTTATTTTGACGACTCGTACGCAGTGAACTCGGCCAACAACGGTCCTTACGGCGACGCCATCATGACCGAGCTGATCCCCTACCTTGAAGAGCACTTTCGCATCATCCGGCAACCGTACGCTCGCGTTCTCTCCGGCGGCTCCACCGGCGGATGGGAATCGCTGGCGCTGCAGGTGTTTCATCCCGACTTCTTTGGCGGCACATGGACGTTCTACCCTGACCCGGTAGATTTCAGCCGCTATCAGATCGTGGACATATATAACGACAACAACGCATTCCTCACGCCCGGCTATGATCCGCCGATTCCGGAGCGCCCCATGGAGCGCACCGCGGAAGGCCAAGTGGATGTGACCATGCGGCAGTTGAGCCAACTGGAAGAAGTACTGGGCAGCCACGGCCGGTCCGGCCAGCAATTCGAAGCATGGGAAGCGGTCTACGGCCCTGTAGGGCAGGATGGATATCCCAAACCAGTGTGGGACAAATTGACGGGGAAGATCGATCCTCAGGTCGCCACTTACATGCGCGACCACGGTTACGACCTGCGCTACTATCTGGAGCAGAACTGGATGAAGATCGGCCCTGACCTTGTGGGCAAGCTTCATCTCTATTGCGGCGACATGGACAACTTCTACTTGAACCTGGCGGTCTACAGGCTTGAGGATTTCCTGAAGCACACCAGCAATCCCGCGTACGGCGGATCATTTGAATACGGGCGGCCCATGAAGGGCCACGGCTGGTCTCCTCTGAATCAGGCGGAAATGTTGCAAGCAATGGCAGCTCACATCAGCAAGAACGCTCCAGCAGGAGCAGATAATTCGTGGAAGTACTAAGAATCACTTACACGGCTGATCTTTTGATCGTTACCCATTCCTAAACGCCTCGGTCGGATCGACCCGAGTGGCACGCCGGGCGGGCAGATAGCTGGCGAGCAAAGCGATCACTAGGAAGACCAGCGGCGCCATCGCAAAAGTGGTCAAGTCCCGCGCGCCGACTTTGTACAGCATGCCGGAGAGCACGCTGGCCATGATCCAGCTCAGGGCCAAGGCTGCGATTAAACCGATAGCAACGCCAGCCAGAGTGAGCGCCATTCCCTGGCCAACAACCAGGCGCAAGATATCAGATTTCTCCGCGCCCAAGGCGAGGCGTATACCCAGTTCCTTGCGGCGTTGCGCCACCGAGTAGGCCAGCACGCCGTATATGCCGATAATCGCCAGCACCAGCGCGACTGAGGAAAAAATTCCCAGCAGAAACATGATGAAGCGGGGCTGAGCACGCGAGCCGTCCATCAACTCATCCACTGTTTGTATGCCAACCACCGGCTGGTCGGCATCGACGGCGGAGATCTGTCCGCGCACGGCGGAGACCAGGCTGTGCGGATCAACCGAGCTGCGTATCATCAGGTTCATACTGCCCCAGGGCAGTTGTGGAAATGGAAGGTAAAGTTGCTCCTGCGTTTCCGTGGCTAGGCCCCGGTTCTTTACATTGGCGGCCACACCAATGATTTCCGCGGGCGTCTGGCGGCCCACTGTAATGTGTTTGCCAACGGGGTTCTCATGGGGCCAGTAATGCAGGGCAAGCGCCTCATTGATGATCACCACTTTGGGGGCCTGAGCGTTATCGGCCTCAGTAAACGCGCGCCCGGCCTTGAGCGGAATGCGCATGGTGTGTAGAAACGCGGGACTGATGGCTTCAATGATGATGAACTGACGCTGGGCCAGCGGCACGTCCGGCTGACCTTCAGGCAGCACAGGAGTGATGCGGCGCGGCGTGAGCGGCAGCGCCGCCGATACCGCGGCATCACGCACGCCCGGCACAGCGGAGACCTTGCGCAGCATCTCGTCAAAGAAGGCGATCTGCTGATCAGGCTTGGCATACTTCACGGTAGGCAGTGAAACGTTCATAGTGAGTACGTTGCCTGGATCGAATCCGGGATCAACGCGCAGCAACCGGGAGAAGCTGCGCACCAGCAGGCCAGCGCCGATGAGCAGCAACAACGAGAGGGCTACCTGTCCAACGACAAGCACTCCCCTGAGTTGCACTCGATGGTGGCCGCCCGTGGAACCCTGGCCTTCACTGCGTAGCGTCTCATTGACCTTGGTCTTGGCGAGCTGCAACGCGGGAAAGAGGCCAAAGACGATTCCGGTAAGAATGGAAACCGCAAGGGTAAAGAGGAGCACGCGCGCATCCATGGTAATAGGGAAACCTTGCGGCAGATTGTTCCCACCAAACACGGCAATAGATTTGGTTGCGGCAAAACCTAACGCCAGGCCAAGCACGCCGCTGATCAGCGCCAGCAGCACGCTTTCCGTTAGCAACTGCCGGATGAGCGTGCCCCGGCTTGCTCCCAGCGCCGTGCGGACGGCGATTTCCTTCTTGCGCGCCAGCGCGCGCGAGAGCAGCAGGCTGGCCACGTTGGCGCAGGCGATCAGCAACACCAGGGCAACCGCCGCAGACAGAAACAGCAGCTTGGAGCGGATGTCCGTCACCATCGCATCTTGTAGGCGACCGACCGTGGTCAATTCTTTAGGATCGGCATCTGGAGCAGTGGGGTTCTCATTCCGGTACTGCTGATCCAGGACGTGCATTTCTGCATTGGCTTGCTCGAACGATGTTTCTGAGCGCAACCGGGCCACTGCGCTCAGGTAGCCAACGCCCGCGCGTAGACGCGCCGCGGGAATGAGAGTGAGCTCAAAATAGCGTGGCAGCCAGATTTCCGCCGGCCCAACGAACGGGAACTGCACACCAGCCGGCATTACGCCCACCACGGTGTAAGGGACGGTATCAAGCGTGAGGGTCTGGCCAACCACGTTGCGGTCACCGCCAAAGCGGCTGTGCCAGAGCGCGTCACTGATGACGACTGCGGGCTTCCCTTCGGGCTTGGCTTCTTCGGGAAGAAAGAAGCGCCCGAGCTGCGGCTTCACACCGAGCACGCCAAAAAACTGGTCAGAGACGCGCGCCACCGGCACCTGCTGCGGTTCGCCCCGTCCCGTGAGATTCAGATTGTCATTGGTCCAGACCGCGAACGAAGCAAACGAGCGGTTGCGGTCACGTACTAAATCAAACCGCCCCAGCGTGAAGTCGCCGATGGCCACGTATCTGTCATGCCGCTGGACGCCGAGTACTACAAGCTGCTGCGGGTCTTGGTAAGGCAGCGCCTTCAGCAGGAGCGCGCTCGTGATGGTAAAGATGGCGGTGTTGCCGCCGATCCCCAGCGCCAGCGTGATGACAGCAGCCAAACTGAAACCAAGGTTCTTGCGCAACATGCGCGCACCAAAGCGGATGTCCTGCAGGATGGAGTGCATAAGCGGTAATTATAAGACGCGGAGCTCGGGAAAGAGTCACCGTAACTTTTAACAAGTAGTGGTCAGTTTCATTCGCCCCCGGCTGTGCAGAAAAGAACACCGGCAAGGGCGTCGGCGCCTCAGCGGCGGCCAGGGTTACTTCCGCGCGTAGAAATAATATTCCGCCGAATCCGCCAACGGGCCTGATGCATCCTTCTTACGTTTTGCTTTCCTCAAGCTGAAGCGCACTCTAGTTAGGGGATCGCGGTCGTATGCCGAAGACGTTTGGCACTGGCCAGGGCACGGCGTTTTGATCATCTTCCCGAAAAGACGTCTCGTAGCTTCCGAACATCTCCATCTCTACTTTCCCAACATGAAGGTAGAGTTGCGCTTCTGGGCCGCCTTCCAGATGCTGGGCCGCCACCAGTTCGATGTCTGCCGCCAGCAGTTTGCGATTGAAATCATGCATCGAGAGTGGAGTGCGCGAAAAAATGAACAGAATCCGGCCCGCGCTGTCTTCACCTAAGGCCGCCTCGCTCCACTTCCTGCCCTGCGGGCCCCATTGATTTGACCCCGGGCGTTTGACCAGCCTTAAGTTCTGCGCCACCGAGGCATAGTTCTTAAGGATGCGCTGAAGATTGACTCCCTGGGCATCCAGGTCAAAGATGTGAAAACGTGGAAGCGCGGGATCGCGCGGCTGGAAAGCCGCAACGGACTGATAGTTGGTGATTCGACCACTGTTCACGTGCTCGCCTGAGGCGAGATATCCGGTGTGGGTTTTACGGTCCACGGCAAACATTCCCGCATTGATGGCGACCGCCAGCTTGTGTTTCTCGCACCAGGTGCGAGCGGTGTGTCCTTGGGATTCACCAGTCTGGCTGATCCCGAAGAATTCAAGCTCCCAGAGTTTAGGGTCGATACGCAACACGGTGATTCTTGACTCGCCCACGGAGTCAGGCGCACTTGCGGTCAGGACTTTAAGGTCCATTCCAGGAGCAAGATGCTGCCACGAGGAATCGGCGACACCTGTCGAGTGCGGCTGGAGTCCGAATAGAACCACGACCATGAATACGCTGCGCATTTGCGTGTGTTCAGCTAGAAAAGTATATATGCAGATTGCCGCAGCACCGCGCGCATTTCGCTACCATCTGATCGGCAAAATTGAAGCAAAAGAAAAAAGGCCTGGATAATATTCCATCCAGGCCGCAGATTCAGGAGAGAATCACAAAGAGCGGCACCCTACGTGCCAAAATCAAACTTGACGATCACAATGGATTCTTGTGCTGACGGTTCGTACTTCCACTTGCTTACGGCTTCCACCACGGCTTGCACCAAAACCGGGTGCCCGCCCAGGACCTTCACGTCTTTCACTTTGCCGTCAAACGCTACCAGCAACTGCACCCGCGCGGTCCCTCTGATGTTGTTTTTCTTGGCCAGCTCAGGATATTCCGGCGGCGTTCCGGTCTTCAGCTTGCGGGACGCCGACTGCGCATAGGCTGCATTGCAACCCAGCAGCGTAAACGCCGCCAGCAAAAATCCGGTGCATAAAATGGAACCTAACCGTCGGCGGCCACCACAGCCCCGCAGGGAAATACAATTCACTTTCTGTCTCCTGGGCCTGCGACTCGACGGGACACGTTCCCCGGAGCGCAGACGGCACAATCTATGAATGAATACTAATGACTATATCGGCGTTATCAAAGTCACTAAAGTAACCGTGTTGCGGATTTGTGTCCCTGAAAGTAACAAATGGGTGCGCCAGGCACGTCAAGGTTGTGTGCTGGCTGGGGTTGCAGCGGCCGGGCGGCCCCGCACCATCAGGTATCCCGTGCCCGAAATCAGGGCAAGTACGCCGGCGCTGACCAGAAACAACTGCCTGATGCCGAGTCTCTGCGCGAGCAAGCCGGAAAGCAGGAGCCCGAGTACCTGCGCCAATGAGATCAATGACATAAAGCTGCTACTGACCCTGCCCACCATGGCGGGAGGAGTTTCCTGTTGCGACATGGTTTGTGCCGGCACAAAGACAAACGCAATGGCGAAACCCATGGTGAGGGTGCTGAGGCCAGCCATGGGAATATTGTGGAACAATCCCAGAAGCGCCACGCCAACGCCCAGGCCAAAAAGGCCGCCCACCACCACGTGCGCTTTGGGCCGGCTGCCGAGGCGGTTCACAAGCTGTGTGCCCGCAATCAACCCCACTCCAACCATTGCGCTGATGGTCCCAAACGCCTTAGGTCCAGCGGAAAGGGAGTCACGAATATAGATAGAGATCAGCGGGCTGAAAGAACCAAGCATAAACATGGCCATCGCCATGGCAATAAAGACGAACGCCAGCCCGGCGTGAGTAAAGATAAATTTGTTTCCGGCGAGAAAATCCTGGGTCAGGGACTTCACTGTCTTCTCGACTTGCGCGCGCACCGGACGCGCGACGCTGAGAGTTGAAATCATAGCCGCAGAGAAAACAAAGCTGGCCGTGTCCAGATAGAAACAAGATTTCTCCGTCAGCCAACTCACCAGGGCCCCAGCCAGCGCCGGCGACAGAAGCCTTACCACATAAAACGCCTGCGCCATCAGACTATTGGCGGCCAACAAGCCCTCCACTGGCACAACGGTCCGCAACGTGACCGACTGGGCAGGAGCAAAAAAGCTGGAGACCGCGCTCAGGACGGCAAAAATCATGCAAATCTGGCGGACGTCGGTAGCAAAGACCAGCCCCATGATGAGTCCGGCACGGATCAGATCGCTGGCAATCATGATCCGCTTTACGTTCCAGTGGTCCACAAATACGCCAGCCACCGGGCCGATGATCGCCAGAGGCAACAGATACGCAATGCTCACGGCCGTGACCTGCACCGGCGTGCCATGCCAGCGAAAAGTAATCAAGGCGATCACGCCGAACAGGGCAAGAAAGTCGCCAAAAATACTGACGAACTGGGCCAGCCAAAGAGTGCGAAATGGCTTGAGCCGTAGAATCGTCTTTAGCGTGTACGCGGGCGCTGGGGTCGAAGTTGCCATAACTGGGGAAAATTTCTCCTCCTCACTATTATGTAGATTACCTCAGCAAAAGGCGCTCTCGCTTTTTTCGGCGGCAGAAAATTTGATTGGCTACCGCGCGCAGCAAGCTGTCTGACATGAATGCGTGAAATGACGAAGCGCAGAGTCATGCTTTTTCGAAACATTCAAATCGCGCGGACCGCTCAATTGCCTTTCCAACTCTTTGAGAACAAACGATGTGAGAGAAAGGTCTGTCCTAAACAAGAAAAGAGATTTAAAGTAGTATCAACGGTTGTACGGAAAGAACCCTCAATGTCGCAAGCCCCCTCAGCCACTCTTTTGTTGGTAGTGGCCACCGAAACCGCAATGCGTCTCAGACTCGACTGGCTCGAAAAAGCCGGATATAGAGTCAGTCCGGCATGCAGCCTTAAAGATGTTGAACAGGCATGCCATAACCACGCTTTTGACATCGTTTTGGTGGCTGATGGCGTTGAACCTAAGATGAAGAAGGCGATCGCGTTTGCGGTAAGACACTATCTTCCCAATGCTCCCATCCTGCAGATGGGAAGGACCCGGCCAGACATCGACGGGAACAGCTTTGTCACGGTTGATTCCCGCGAAGGCGTTCTGCGCTCGGTGTTAAAGATCCTGCGCCACGATCCCATCCGCCCAGCGGCTCTCTAAGACACAGACAAGAAGAGGAACCCCTTGCAAGGTCCCTCTTGATTACTTTTCAGCGGTCTTGATTTATTTAGGCGCGCTTGCGTCCGCGGTGCTCATGCCGATTGCTTCCCCAGTCAGCACCAACTCAACCCGGCGATTCTGCTGCCTGCCGTCCGCAGTGTCATTGGTGGCCACCGGCGCCGACTTGCCCAGACCGCGGGAAGCGATCGCACTATCAGAAATTCCCTGCTGGACCAGGTAATCACGCACTGCCTGGGCGCGCTTCTGCGAGAGTTGCTGATTGTATTCATCACTGCCCACGCTGTCGGTGTGGCCTTCAACATCCAGATGCAGGCCGGGGTAGGCCATCACAATGCCGGAAACCTTGGCCAGCCGCTCGCGTGCTCCGGCCAGCAGTTCATAACTGCCGGTCTTGAATAACACGTCAGACATATTGGCAATCAAACCTCTGGCCGTGTCCCGCGTGGCCAGGATGGTGTTGAGCTGCTGCAACAAACGGGCGCGAAGATCGACTTTTTCTTTTTCCGCCTGCTGGCGCAAACGTTCGGACTCTTCCGCCGACTTGTGCGCTTTATCAGCTTCTATTGCGAGCAGTTTTTGCTGTTCCACGGCAGAGGCGCGGGCGGATTCGGCTTCCTGTTGCGCTTTCTGCGCTTCTTGCCGAGCCTGCTGTGCTTCCAACTTCATTCGCTCGGCGTCACTTTTAGCAGCTTCTGCTTGCGCGCGCGCCTGCTCAGCCTGGCCACGAGCTTGTTCTGCCTGGCTCTGTGCCTGCTCCGCCGCTTGGCGGCGCTTGCCTTCGGCTTCCGCGTCGGAATGCGCTTTTGCTTCGCGCTCTTCTGCCAGTCGCTTGTCCGCCGCAGCTTTCGCCTGTGCCTCTTCTTCGGCTCTCTGCTTTACCGCCATGACACGGGCTTCTTCCGCCGTCCCTACGGTTTCACGCGCCAGCGTCTCCACCGTGTTCTTGTCTCTCTTCTGCACGTAGGCTTCTTCCGCCTTCCGGAGTTGTTGGTCAGCCTTGGCGGTAATGGAGGCGGCATATTTTTCCGCCGCCGTCAGATGCGCGATCCTTACCGCATTGCGGGCCTCAAACAGGACCCGCGGGGTTTTGCGGTCAATTCCGAAAATTGCGTCCTGGATATGAGTATTGGTGGAAGCATAGGTGCCGCGTCCCAGAAGCTCATACTTGGCTTCAATATTCTCCTGCCGGCCAACGGTGCTTGCGCTGACCACGTTTTCCAGGATCACCATATTGCCCGGCTGGTTGACGGCGAAGTAAGGCTCCGCGGTCACGATCATGCCAAACGTCTGCATATCAGTGATGGCCTTTACGCGGCTGCTGTTGTGATCCACCACCAGTTCGCCCAGGTTGACGGCGCGACCTTCCGGAGAGACGGCCCACAATACCAGCGCCAGATATTCCAGGCCCAGCTTGGTGGAATCGTCCAGGCCTTCAAATTTGGCCTCAATTTCCACGCTGCTCTTTTTTCCCGTCACCTTGGCTTCGCCGGAAGCGTTTTGCATCAGCTCGGTGCCACGGAAATCAATCTTGACGGCGTCATTGCGGAGCCGGTAATTCACCGCCTTGGTGGTGCGGGAAACGTTGCTGGACGGGGAAGCGGCTGGCTGGCCTTGACCGGCAGCGGCAAGAGCGGCAGAACAGAGCAGCACGAAACACGCCAAGTGCTTTTTCATGGCATAACCTCACAATTTGGGTCTTTATATAAGGATTAGTTCACTATAACTCTATGCGAGATAGGCCATTATGCAAAGGAAAAATCTACAATTGGCGCAAAATATAAGCACCATGGAACAAGGGGAAATGATGTCTGCACGGCCACTGGCGGGCGAGGAAATACTAGAAAAGTCGAAGATCACTAGGAGACGATCACAGCGGTTGGACTGATGGCGCTGGCTTAGGTGTGTCACAGGTAAGATTGGCGTTGCCCTGGGATGGGGCCCCGACCACAACGGACGCGTTTGGCTGGACGAACTGGATATCACCAGCCTGATTGGCGACGATCTTACAACGTCCAGCTACGCTAGACTCCGGAGTCGCCGTGATGGAGTAGCTCTTGTCCGGAGTATTGCCGTCACCCACGAGTTCAAAGATGAAACCGCTCTTCAGGCCGCTGGTGAGCGCGTCATCCATAATGATGCATGAATTCGTGCTGGTGACGCTCTCACATGTGCTTCCGTGGGCGCCAAGGTTGGGCAGGCTGCCCGAATAACCTATCTCAGGATAGGTGGTGTTATACATGACTTCGGCTGTTTGAACCGTTTTGACTGAGGCCGCGGCAGCCGCCTCATTAGCGCGCATTCGGGCGTTAATCAAGCTCGGAATCGCAATGGCCGCAATAATGAGAATGACCATCACCACAACCAGAATTTCCACCAGAGAAAACCCTGTGAGTTCCGGCTTACGCCTCTTGAAAACGCTTTGTGTTCTTACCACGGGCATAGTACCAATGTAACCTACTTCGGTTGGCACAAGAATACTTCAAAAAGCGACTTTGCTACCTAAATAATTTAGCTGATTAAAGATGGGTTTCTGGTAAGTCCTTTTGATTCAACAGACCTCAAGTTACTTCCGGAATGTCAGCACTGCCAACAGACACACAAACTGCTTGCTTTTCTCTGGAACCGCCATATGAGCAGGCGCTCAAGGCCCAGGGCTCTCCGCCCTTCGGCGCGGAGGAACGCGAATCCGATCTCACGCCGCCGACACATCATCCCCTGAACCGGCAGCGCTCTTGACCATGTCTTCCGACAGCACCTCGGCGGAAGCCGGCAGCTTCTCATTCACGCGGCTCTGCTCGGCAGCCGAAAACGGCAGAAATACGACAAAGCAAGTCCCATGCTGGAGCTCTCCCAAGCTGCTGCGGACACGGATCTTGCCGCGGTTTTTCTGGACGATTCCCTGGCCTTCACGCGTATAGAAACTTTTCCCGATGCGGGCGCCGCCTCAAGAGCGTTTAGCACCAGATTTGAAAACACCTGGCGCAGCTCACCGGGAAACGCGGACAGTTGCCCAACCTCTCCAAAGTGTTTGTGGACCATGATGTTGTTTTCTTCGATCCGGGCGTCGTAAGCGGCCAGTACTTCTTCAAACAACTGCGGCACGGAGCTCATCACCGGCGATGAAATCTCGCGGTAGAAGCCCAGAGTCTGCCGGGTAATGTGGACCACGCGCGCCAGCTCCGATTCCGCCGTCTTGACGTATCCCAGAGCAACCTCCGCCATCTTGGGACTGGTGCGCAGGATGTAAAGAGCGTTCATGACCGCGGCCAGCGGATTATTAATTTCATGAGCAATGCTGGCGGCAAGCCTGCCGGTGGCCGCCACTTTTTCCGAATGGCGCAGCGTCTCCTCCGCCAGTTTGCGGGCGGTTACGTCCATGGCTACGCCCAGCATGCGCACGGGAGTGCCGGCAATCACGATGGTCCTTCCCCGCGCCTCCAGCCAGTGGACGCTTTTGTCGGCAAAAACAACGCGGTATTGCACTTCATACTCGCCCTTGACGGCCATGGCTTCCGTAATCGATTGGTGCACCCGATGCCGGTCCTCCGGATGAATGCTCTCCATCCAGCTTTCGTACTTACCATCAAATTTCACGACTTCAAATCCGTGCAGGCGCCGAATTTCGTCCGACCACGCCAGCGCTCCGGTCTGCAGGTCCCACTCCCATATTCCGACGCCAACATATTCCTGCGCCAGTTGCAGGCTTTCTTTGCTGCGCTCCAGCGCCTCATGCGCTCGCTTGGTCTCGGCAATCTGCTCCTGGGCCTCGCGATACAGGCGAACGTTGTCAATGGCCACGGACGCCATGTGCGTCAACTGCACCAGAATGGCCTCATCGTCCTCAGAGAATTCACCGCTCATTTTGTGTGAGAGCTGTATCAGCCCCAGGTTTCTTCCATCGCGTGTGAGCAACGGAGCGGCCAGCCAGCCGTGCTGCACCGTATCGCCGGTCTTCATCACAGAACCCATCATAGAACCCATCATCGAGCCCATCATGGAACCCCACGGGCGGTTCCCTCCCGCTCCCCCGGTAATCCGCAACGGTTGGTTGAGATTGCAGGCCAACATGAACATCTCTGAGCTTTCCTGGGGAAGCGTCAGCGCCGTTTGGCCTTCAGCGACCGAACCGCAGGTGATGCTCTGGTTCCATGCGCCTTTGGGCAACAACGTAGTGAATGCCTGGCGCGCGCCGATAATGTTCCGCGCATGGTCGGTGATGGCCTGCAACAGCGAATCCAGCGCCAGCGCGGAGTTGATCTGCACGGAAGCCTCAGCCAGCGAGCGCAGCACGGCGGTGCGATGCTGCTCGACGGCCAGCGTCTCCAGGGAAGCATGATAGAGGCGAGCGTTATCCAGCGCGTTCGCCGCCTGGCGCGCATAAAGCTCCACCAGCTTGGACTGGCGGTCACTGGGAGAATACGGCTTGCGGAAGAAGGTCACCACCACGCCCAGCGGCTCACCCTTGACGCTCACGATGGGCGTGCTGAAAACAGCGCGGAACCCAACTTGCGTGGCCGCGTCTACGAACGGGAAATAAGTCCCCGGCCATTCAATGTCCTCAATCATCACGCGGCGATCGGGAGAAAAGAAAGAGGCCGGGAGTTCGCCAAAGAGTTTGATCTGGTCAGCGGTAAAACCGGCGTAGGTGGCCACGCGCAGTACGTCGCTGGAGCGGTCCGGGAGCACTAGCAGCATGCCCAGATCGGTCTTTTGCAGCGTGGCAATTGACGTCAGCACATCATTCAGCAGTCGTTGTAATTCCAGGTTGCTGGAAAGGCGCACGCTCAGGTCGTGAAAGCGTTTCAGATCGGTGCGCTGTGACTCCATCTCGTCGCGCAGACGCGCCAGGTCCGTGCTCAGCCTTCCCGCCATCATCTCCGCTGCCGACCACTTCTCACGCGCGTAACCGACGATCAGCGCCACCGTGATCAGCAAAGCTGACCAGAGCGCGTTGCTGGTATGCGAAGCGCCCGGTTGGTACAAGTACAACAGCGCGTTCAGCGCCGCGGTGTTCAGAATCACCGCAGCCAAAGCCACCCGCATGCCTCCGATGGCCGCTGAAATACACGCCGCTGTAGTAAAGAAAACGCCTGGTCCAGGATGAAAAAAAGGCAGACTAAAATCGGCGAACTGCCAAGCTGCGACCGGCAAGAGAAATGTGATGGCCCACGCAACCACACGCAGGCGAGCCGTAGGGGAGGGACGCATTGTACTTTTCTCCTTGCTCTCTAAATTGAGAACCCGGAGACGAGTGGCTAGGTCAGGATACCACGTACGCCTGCTCCTCTGAAACCTGTAGATGCGCAAAAAGTCTTTCTGCATCACCGGGCCCGTTTCGCACATCTTTAATTATTATAGTTTTTTAATTTTTGATTTCTATTCAGACATCTGGAGGAATATTCATGGAATCGGCTACTCAAACTGCCCCCGTCTCGAAGGCGAGTCTCTGGGCCGGGCGCATCATCAGCGGTCTGGTTGTATCGTTTCTGGTCTTCGGCGGCGTCGCAGGGTTGATGAGGACGCAGGATGGGGTAAAAGCATTTGCCCACCTCGGATATCCCGAGCACGTAGGTGTGCCTATTGCGGTGGTGATGTTGGTCTGCACTCTCCTCTACGCCATTCCACAAACGTCCTTTCTTGGCGCGCTCTTGCTGACTGGCTACTTGGGTGGCGCAACTGCTTCCCACGTGCGCATCGGTGAGCCCTTTTTCCTCCCGATCGT
>WNFI01189634.1_pt1 | contig 19081 bp, 17 predicted proteins | sample 5400471 | NCBI WGS metagenome assembly WNFI01 (sample SAMN13153348, study PRJNA577476) | soil metagenome | isolation source: 100 cm saprolite on Douglas fir-dominated hillslope | place: USA:California | collected 2013-09-17 | reverse complement strand
CCTGACATGAGGTTGCCCTGGGGAATGTTCGGCGAGAACTTCACGACCACCGGCCTCTTCGAAAACGATTTGCACATCGGCGATCGCTTTCAGATCGGGTCGGCGGTTATTGTGATTCGCCAGCCGCGTGTCCCGTGCTACAAATTGGCGGCAAAGTTTCAGAGAAGACGACATTCTGAAGCGATTCCTGGCCAGCGGGCGAAGCGGTTTCTACTTTTCGGTGGAGCAGGAGGGCCAATTGACGAATGACGACGTCTTCGAACTGCTCAGCCGGGATAAAGAAGCCATTACGATTGCTGAGATGAACCGGCTTTTTGCGGCCGAGAAATATGATCGCAAACTGCTAAGCAAGGCGATGAATACGGCAGCGCTCCCCGAAGACTGGCGCGAATACTTCTCGCAGAGACTAGCGCAATCGATTCACGGATAGGCGGAGCGTTGTGGGCAGCCGATGCCTTACAATTCCGCACACGCATGATTCTCGACGCGCTTCAGCAAATCGCCAACCAGAATCTCTCGCTCGCTCGCGCCGAAGCGCGCGAGGTGATGGCCGAAGTACTTGCTGGAAAATGCACCGATGCGCAGATCGCCGCGTTGCTCGTGGCTTTGCGCATAAAGGGTGAGACGGTCGAAGAGATCGTCGGCTTTGCTGAAGCCATCCGGTCGGCTGCTGCGCCCTTGCCAATTACGCCCGATTCGTCTGGAGCCCTCGATCTCAGCGGCACCGGGAGGGATGCTCTGGCCGAGCCTTCCGCAACAGAGTCGTCCCTCGTTGACACCAGCGGCACTGGCGGCGACGCCAGCGGCACATTCAACATTTCTACGGCCACAGCATTCGTTACCGCGGGCGCCGGTATTCGCGTTGCCAAACATGGCAACCGCAGCATCAGCTCCAAGTGCGGATCGGCTGACGTAATCGAGGCGCTCGGGATCAATATTCAGCTCTCGCCCGAACGCTCTGCCCAATGCCTGCGCGAAATTGGCTTGTGTTTTCTCTACGCGCCCAATCTGCATCCCGCGATGAAGCAAGTGCAGGCCGTACGCCGCGAACTGCGCATGCGCACCATGTTCAATCTCCTTGGTCCGCTTACCAATCCGGCGCGTGCGTCGGGGCAGGTGGTGGGCGTCTATTCACTCGACCTGGTAGAAAAGCTCGCAGAAGCGCTCAGCATGTTGGGCCTGCGGCGTGCAGTAGTTGTGCACGGACTCGACGGTCTGGATGAGATCACGATTACGTGCCCAACTCGAATCGCCGAAGCGCGGCTGGGAAGTGTGCGAACTTACGAAGTCACTCCTGAAGAGTTCGGCCTAACCCGCGCCACGCTCGCTGACATCTCCGGCGGTGACGCGCTTGAGAACGCTGCCATCATCCGCGAAGTACTGAGTGGAATGAAGTCACCGCGTCGAGATGTAGTCCTGCTGAACTCAGCAGCGGCGTTGGTAGCATCAGGCAAAGCGGAGCATCTCGCCGAAGCGCTGCCGATCGCAGCTAAGTCGATTGACTCGGGCGCAGCCGCCCAAAAATTGGAAGGCTTGATCCACTTCAGCTCGGCCTCTTCGATTTAGAGGCGTTTCTCCGTGCCTCTGTGTCTGGTTGGTGAGCCTACTTGGGCTCCGCCTGTACCCTGAAAGTATTGTTGGTCAAATCGCTCTCGGGCACGCTGCCGTCGTTGACGACAATTTCCACTGGCGCCGCAGGAACTTCCACGCGAATCACGCCCTTGCTCTTTGCCCGCACTTCGAGTCGCTTCGTTACCTCACCGCTCACGAATTTTACGACAACGGGCACCTCGGCTCCCGCCGAGCCTAAATTATCAATGCTGACCGTGACCATGAAGCCATTGTTCATCGTCTTCCGCGAGAAGGCAGACTCCACCTTGAAATCCGGTAGCCCCCGATCGCGATAGACCCAGTCGTCAAAGAACCACTCCAGATCACGTTGCGTCTGCGCCGCGATCAACCGCGGCATGTACGATGCCTCTTTGTCTTGCTCGGGCCGATACGCCGCCAGCGCCTTCTTCAGCGCCTGATCTCCCACCATGTCACGCAGCATCCACCAGACGCACATTGCCTTGCTGCGATACAACTCTTCTCTCGATGTGTTCACCAGCGAATTGTTCACGTCTCCAAATGCGCCAGCCCTTCTTCAATCCACGAACGAAACGATAGGAGCGCCGCATGCGTAAGTTGATGTGCCGCTGCCAGCCCCGCCAGCTTGGGATCGCCATTGGTCAGCGGTGTGAGCAGCAGCGCCTCGCTCTCAAACGGCGCGCCGTCGGCAACCGGAAGGTCTGCGGTCTGCGGTTTTTTTCGTGGAGGTCCAAACCATTCGGCGATGAACGAAGCGATTTTATCCGCTGCATCGGCAAAAGCCGCAGCAGCCGAATCGTGACCAGGCAGGAAATGAACCTGAACGGATGTCTTGTCCAGGAACGCGTAGTTCGCGATGAAGAATGCCGGCACGACCGTGCCTAGCGGCGAGTAGGTGCAATCCGCACTGATATGTTGGGCCCTCCCCTCCTGTTCGTACATTGCGAGGCACGATGGCTCGTTGACCAGAAGTTCTAGTTGCGGCTCAGCGCCATCCCTCGATAATCCAATCCGCAAGTGCATCTTCGATCCCGCCTCGCGGCGCTTCCAGCTTCCCAGCACCTCAAACAAGCTATCTTCCTCAGAGAGATTCGCAGCTTCTGCCGCAACTGGATACCAGACGACGTGGCCAATCCCGCGCAGTCCGGTGAATTTGTCGTCGATCTGATCCCAATCCGAGTTCTTCGCCGCATCCTCAGGAATACCAATGCGAGTCAGCCGCGTCGCATCGACCACAATGACGCCCTCATACGCGATCTCCAGTTCGACGGTCGCTCCCGGCGCAGCCGCCTGCGGCAGCGTGACTACTGCCTCAGACAGTCCCCCGGTGTGGTCGATATCGGAAGTGAAAGGCTGCGAGACAAACTGCACAGATTTGTCTCCCACTTTGATCGAGCGCCACGCCAGCGAAGACGAAATTTGCAGCACTGCAATTTTCTGCGGACTCTGCGAATCGTTCCGCAGGGTAATTTTTCCGCGAACTCCTAACCGATGCTGCTGAGGTTCGACGTTGAGATTTAAATCGTAGTTGGTGAAAGTGAAAGCTTCACGATCCAAAGAAAAGCAATTCACCACAGAGGCACAGAGGACACAGAGCAAACTCAGGCTCTTAAAACAGAACTTCATTTTGCTCCCGCGGCGGCCTCGCGAATCCGTCTCTGCCGCACAATTTCATACAGCACCACCGCAGCGGCGACCGATACGTTTAGTGAAGGAACTTTTCCCAGCATCGGAATCGACACCAGGAAATCGCACTTCCTCTTCACCAGATCGTGCAATCCTTTGCCTTCAGCGCCTACCACCAACGCGCAATCCATGTTGTAGTCGAGAACGTCGTAGGTCTGCTTGCCGCGCTCGTCGAGCCCGACCGTCCAAATATTCTGGCCTTTCAACTCTTCCACCGTCCGCGCAATGTTGGTCACTTTCGCGATTGGCATGTGCTCGCTTGCGCCTGCCGAGGCCTTGGTTACCGTGCCGGTCACGCTCGCCGCCCGCCGCTCAGGGATGATAATTCCGTTCGCCCCAGCGGCATCCGCTGTGCGCAAGATCGCTCCCAGGTTGTGCGGATCTTCCACGCCATCGAGCACTACCAGCAGCGAATACTGTCCGCGCTTTGCCCCGATCACGTCGTCGAGATCGTTATATTGCTTGGCCTTCGTGACCGCGACCACGCCCTGATGCGCCGCATTGCCCGCCATCTGATCCAGGTCAGTCCGCGCCATAAAGCGCACCGGGATGCTCCGCTTGCGGCAATCTTCAATCAGGCGCTGCAAGCGGATGTCGTGCCGCTCCTTGGCCATCGCGACCCACTCAAACGCTTGTCCCCGCGACTTCAGCGACTCGGTGACCGAATTAATACCCCAGATGTAATGCATGAGGTACCAGTGTACCGAAAGCGCAGTGGCAGGTGTGCGGTTCGCAGATGCGGCGCGACGGCCTCGTCCGTCGCCCCGCGGAAACGTTTTGGCACCCTCGCGTCACCTGTTTCCCGCTCCTGCAAGAACTGCCGTACCCAAGCGTTCTTGGTTCTGAAGCGTTCGGAAACGACACATTGTGTCATTTCGGTGATTACTGGCTGGGTACGAAGGGCACGGCAGCGCTTTCAGCCGTCTCAAGTCGATGCCCGCAACTTTCGATATATACAGGGGTTAAATGAATCCAGATGGGCTTGGGCAACGTACTAGAAACAGAGGCCCGGCGGCGGCAATTGAATTGCATGCAACTTCAACAGCTGCCGATGAGTCTAATAGGCAAGTGTGGTAGAAGGTCGGAGTCGGAGGTGATGACGGCCATGATGAATGACAAGCTGATGAACGATAAAGACAGGTTCACGGTTACAGAACTGGCGTCGCTGAGAAGCGATCTGCTGCAAGGCGGCATGATCGACTCTTACGAGGCTGCGGAGCTTCTACAGGTATTCCTGATGGGCCGCGGCTACGGAGTTTCTCCCAAGGCAGCGCTTGACGCCGCAGGCCGTGTTGAGATGGCCGGGTGCGCTCTGCCCGTCCTGCAACATGAACTCGAGAATTTGGCTATGGTGATGTAAGTCTGCATCCGTGCTATGGGGTGGTGACCCCCGCGCCGGACAAAGTCTACGTAGACGGAATAGCGAAGAAGAGAAAATATCGACATCCTGGGTTGGCGATCGAAACAAGACCGACCGAGCCAGTCCACAAAAAAGCAGCCGGGCCAACCAGCCCGGCTTTGTGGCGTCTGGACCCGAAAATCCGAAAAATCCTCATTCTCGGCAAATCTTGTCAATAGGCAGAACTTACGCGAATCGCCCTAAATGCGAGCAGCCGTTAGGAATATAAACTTCGGCTTGCTGTCCACTTTGCCCCCTCCAAATTGATATACTGGATATAGAGAGTAAAAATCTTAAAAAAACAAGGCGCGGCCCACGGGTCGCGCCTTTTTTATTGGCCGCAATTCTTACGGAAAACCAGCCGCGCGAATCGGCCATCCGGGGACGAGCCAGGGGAGAACCAAGTGTTGGATTGGAAAAACGCATTCAAGAACTTCAAAGAACGTGGCGAATGGGTCGAACTGCTCTTCATGGCCTCAGCCGCCCTCCACGGACACCACCTCCTCAAACCCACCGGAGACTGTCTCCCTTACGATGTCGGCATCGAACTTAACGGAGAGCTGCTGCGCGTTCAGGTGAAGTCCACCAGCGCCCGCAAAGGCGGCGGATATCTCTGCCGTCTCCGCCACGGCGGCCGTCGCGAACGCCGCTACGACCCCCGCCAGGTTGACCTGTTCGCTATCTACATCCTTCAGGCGCAGGTCTGGTATGTCATCCCGGCCTCGACCGTCCTCATCCCGGTCCCCAAGATGCACCTCAGTTTCTACCCCGACGGCCCTCCCCGCCCCGGACGCCACACTGGCAACCACGACTACGAACCCTACCGCGAGTCCTGGGATTTGCTGTCAAAAAGCAGACGCGCCCTGCTGACCACCCGCCAGCCCCACCGCTGATCGCATGTCATTCCGAATCGTGAAAAAAGCTTGGGATGTCATTCCGAGGCCGCGAAAAAGATGGAATGTCATTCTGAATCGTGAAGTCATGGGAAGTCATTCCGAACCGGCGCGAAGCGGCGGTGAGGAACCTGCTTTTCCTAAACCCGACACTCAGAGACACGACCGCCGACGCAGCCGCCCACGACCGCCGCCGCGACCGTGGAAGAGGGGCGCTTCAGCGCCGCGGTAAGCGTCAAGAAAAAAATCCGGGCTTCAGCCCCGGTGGACCGCACGTCGTGAGAAGACGCCGCACGGAATCATCGAAAATTCAAGCCCCGTAGAGCCTGCCCTGAGCGGAGTCGAAGGGGGCGGCATAAAATAGCCCGGCACGTAAGTGCCGGGTAAGCAAAAGAAAGAGGGACCAAGTCCCGTAGGGACGACAGAGAATGAACCCTCTGTGTCATCCCGACCGAAGCCGAAGCGCCAGCGACGGCGCAGTGGAGGGACCCCTGAGCTTGCGAAAAGCCCCGCTGTTCTTAAACGCGACGATTCTTAGACATGATCGCCGATCTTCAATACGACCGCCGACGCGACCGTGGAAGAGCGGCGCTTCAGCGCCGCGTAAGGGTCAAGAAAAATTCGGGGCTTCGGCCCGGTGGAAGCACGTCGGAGAAGACGCCGCGAGGAATCATCGAAACTCAAGTCCCGGAGGGGCGGCATAAGACAGCCCGGCACGTAAGTGCCGGGTCAAGCAAAAGAAAGAGGAACCAAGTCGTAGGGACGACAGAGAAAACTCACACGCTGAACCCTCCGTGTCATCCCGACCGAAGGCTGGAGCGCCAGCGACCGCGCAGTGGAGGGACCCCCGAGTTTGCGAAAAAACCTGCTGTTCTTGGACACGACGCTTCTTAGACATGATCGCCGATCTTAAAAACGACCGCCGACGCAACCGTGGAAGAGCGGCGCTTCAGCGCCGCGTAAGCGTCAAGAAAAAATCCGGGCTTCAGCCCCGGTGGACGTACGTCGGACGAAGACGCAGTACGGAATCATCGAAAATCCAAGCCCCGGTGGGGCGGCCTAAAATAGCCCGGCACGTAAGTGCCGGGTCAGCAAAAGAAGGAGTAACCGAGTCCCGTAGGGACGACATGGAAAAGACAGGTGATCAGTGTCGCCGCTCAGGCATCAAATTGGTGAAGCAGCGAGTAGTCATCGGAGATCCCGACTGGACGTATAGCGAAGGGTCGAGCCAGCCCCGCGCTAGCGGAGGTACCCTAGGACTCAATGTCCGTCTCCTCCCTCTCGACACTGGTTATGGGAAAGCCGAATTCGTTGTTGAGCATCTTCTGTACCTCAATCTCACGCAGACGAATGAACTCGTTAAAATCTGCAGCTGCCTTATCGGGCTTCTCGAGAATCTGGACGCATCCATCCGACAGGGCCTGCAGCTTAAGCAACTCCATCAGTTTGCTCTGGTTCACTGATCGAGCCTTTGATATCTGCTGCTTCGGGTCGGAGTTTAAGAACTCGGCGTTCGTTTGCTTCATCACACGCATGATATTCAAAACGACATTCGGATTCATAGTCTTCTTATCCCACCCAGGCAACGTTGGCACAAACTTCGTGGGGAAGATATGGTGGTCCTGGCCTTGTGTTCCTCCGAGGGGTACGAGGTCATTCGTTATCGGGTCCCTAAGCGCATTGCGATTCAGGAGGCAGAGGATAGTCTTGCCAATTGCGCCGGCAGGATCGACCCTCTTTAGCGCCGGGATGGTTGCCTCCAAAATCCAAGCTGGCGCCTTGGAATCATCGTCTGACTTAATCCATGACACCAACGCCTGAGCGTCTGACTTCTGCTTGTTGTGGACTCCTTCTTGATAGCGCTGCACGAGTGAAGCGGCTACAACATACCTCATTACCCGGTCGAATGCTTTCTTGCGCGAGACCTGATCTAGGGATTTGAAGTTAACCGATCCCCAAACGAATGCCAACGGGGCAAAAACCGAGTCGTAGGGTGTATAGCTTCTGGTCTCCGCCAAGGGCAGGCCCATGTGCTCGCTGAGAAATTCTCCAACTGATTGAAGCGCCTCAAAAACCTTACCGTTGTTTTTCTGCCAAATGTCCTTCGTGAGCGTCTTCGGAAGAAGCGACTTCTTCGGGTCCCTGCCCTCCAGGAGAACGCACGTCTGGAGTGCGATTTCGCCGGATGGATCCATGTTTGGGTAATGAATCGGGTAAAGAGTTTTCGCAATCTCAATTTCATCCCTGAGATCTACGTGCTGGGGAAACAATATCGCAACTACGAGCTCAAAGGGAGTAAGCAACTTTCCGGTAGTGTTCAACGTAGCAAAGATGCGGCTCAAGCCCTCAATATCGGTGTCTTCGATCAGGATGAACGGAACCAGCGGTGAATCCGAGAGCTGAAAATGCGGCTTAACAACGTTGCGCACGAACGCTTTCTTGTCGGGATATTTAGCAAAGTAAGGTTCTAGGTAGGTTTCTAGGTCTCGATCTCGCTCGGCTAAGAGCAACGGGGTAAAGAGCAAATGATGCGAATTTAAACGAGCATGAGGGTCGCCGACCCGGTGGAGCGGCTTAATGTAGGCATCGTCTGAATCAAGCTGCCGAACGAATCCCCGTATTGCACTATCGTCCTTAATGAGCGTCGCTACAAATTCACCTTTGCTGGCAGCATATTCCTGAAATAGCTCTTCCAGCTTGCCAACATCCAGAAAATAATGAGTACCTTGGCTGGGCGATGTGCCGTAGAAGAGCTGTATTCCAGCCGTAATCCTCTGCTGCCCATCTAGCACGACCTGAGCTGGAGATCCCTTCTCTGCTGCATCGCCTGTAAAGGCGAACGTCCGGGGCGACAAGTTCAGTTCAGCCCCAACCTTCGCTGTGAGAAAACTGCCAATTGGGTACTGATTGCGGAGCGAGTCGAACAACTCCATGACCTGCTTCCTCTTCCATTTCCATTCTCGTTGAAAGGCTGGAAGTTTTAGTTTTCCCTCAGTCGCCTGGCGAATAAGATCGAAGTATTTTCCAGCACCTACTGTGCTCATAGACACGCACCAACTTTCGTGGGAGAACTTAGGACAACGACCTGGATTCTACGATAGGAAACCTACAAACAAAACACCGACCACGCCATTTTTCGCGTCTTCGGGACACGGTGAGTGTGCTCGAAGGAACATCCGGCGAGGCATTTTCGGGTGAAGCTCTACACGCCCACCGGCTGCGGTTTACTCGCCAGCAACTGCCGCAGCACATACTGCAAAATTCCGCCGTTGGCGTAATACAGCGCTTCCTGCGGCGTGTCGATGCGGACCAGCGCGTTGAACTCCGTCGTCTTGCCGTTTGCCGTCGCGCGGACTTTTACTTCGCTTCCGGCGGCGAAGTGGTCGACTACTTTTCGGATGCCGCTGATCTCGAAGACTTCTTCTCCCGTCAGTTTTAGCGATTCGGCGTTTTGTCCGGCGGCGAACTGCAACGGCAGAACTCCCATGCCGACCAGGTTTGAGCGGTGGATGCGCTCGTAGCTTTCGGCGATCACGGCGTCTACGCCGAGCAGGCGCGGCCCCTTCGCGGCCCAGTCGCGCGACGATCCCGAGCCGTATTCTTTGCCGGCGAGAATCACCAGCGGCGTGCCGTCGGCCAGATATTTTGCCGACGCGTCGAAGATCGGCATTTCGGTTTGGGTGGGCAGGTGGCGGGTGAATCCGCCTTCGGTCGCGACCAGTTTGTTGCGCAGGCGGACGTTGGCGAAGGTTCCGCGCACCATGACTTCGTGATTGCCGCGGCGCGAGCCATAGGAGTTGAAATCCGCGGGCTGCACGCCGTGCTCTTGCAAGTATTTTCCCGCAGGGCTGTCTTTCTTGATGGAACCGGCGGGCGAGATGTGGTCGGTGGTAACGCTGTCGCCGAGCACGGCCAGAACGCGCGCATTGCTGATCTCGCGCACAGCCGAGGGCTTCACCGACATTTCTTCAAAATAGGGAGCGCGCCGGATGTACGTGGAATCCTTCTCCCACGCGTAGGTCTCGCCCTTGGGCACTGCAAGTCCTCGCCAGCGTTCGTCGCCCTGAAAAACTTCGCCATAGGATTTCGAGAACATTTCCGACGTGATGGAGTGCTGTACGGTTTCTTCGATTTCGCGCTGCGAAGGCCAGACATCGGCGAGATAGACCGGCTGACCGTCGCGGCCTTTGCCGATGGGATCTTTACGCAGATCGATGTCGATGCGCCCGGCAAGCGCGAAGGCTACGACTAGCGGCGGCGACATCAGATAGTTGGCGCGCACTTCGGAATTAATACGGCCCTCGAAGTTGCGATTGCCTGAGAGCACCGAGGCGACGACTAATTCATTTTCGTCGATGGCTTTGGAAACCTCTTCGGGCAGCGGGCCGGAGTTGCCGATACACGTGGTGCATCCGTAGCCTACAAGATGGAACTTGAGCTTCTCCAGATACGGCATCAGTCCGGCTTTTTCCAGATAGTCGCGGACGACTTTCGATCCGGGCGCGAGCGATGTCTTCACCCAAGGTGGAACCGACAAGCCTTTCTCAACCGCCTTTTTCGCCAACAGCCCTGCGCCAATCATTACCGATGGATTCGATGTATTAGTGCACGAAGTAATGGCGGCGATCACGACGCTGCCGTGTTTCAAAGAATTTTTCACCGACGCGGGAACATGCTCATGAACGTTGGGATCCTCTACGCCTATGGCGGCGGGACTGCCGACTTCTTGTTCCCATCGCGTGGAGTTCGCAGTTGCTGTCGCTGCGGCGGCCTTGGCTCCGGCTTTCGGTTTGATCAACGAAGGCAGTGCTTTCGTGAACGATTCGCCGGCCTGCGACAGCACGATGCGATCCTGCGGACGTTTCGGCCCCGCGAGACTCGGTTCGATGGTCGCAAGATCAAGCGCGAGCAATTCGGAGTATTCCGCTTCCGGCGTTTTCTCGTCGTGGAAGAGTCCTTGCTCGCGCGCATAGGCCTCGACCAAAGCAATCTTTTCTTCGCTGCGGCCGGTGAGACGCAGATAGCGCAGCGTCTCTTTGTCGATGGGGAAAATTCCGCAGGTCGCACCGTACTCGGGTGACATGTTGGCGATGGTGGCGCGGTCGGCCAGAGGCAGGCCCTGAAGTCCGGGGCCGAAGTATTCGACAAATTTTCCGACGACGCCGTGCTTGCGCAGCATCTCGGTGACGGTCAACACAAAATCGGTAGCGGTCGCGCCCTCGCGTAACCGCCCGGTCAACTTCACACCCACGACCAACGGAATCAACATCGAGACTGGCTGCCCTAGCATCGCGGCCTCAGCCTCAATTCCACCCACCCCCCATCCCAAAACTCCGAGCGAATTTATCATTGTTGTGTGACTGTCTGTGCCGACTAGCGTGTCGGGGTAGGCGGTGCGCTTGCCGTTAGAGTCGTGCACGAAGACGACGTGCGCGAGGTATTCGAGATTGACTTGATGGACGATGCCGGTGTCGGGAGGAACGATGGCGAGATTGCGAAAGCCGGTTTGACCCCAGCGCAGGAACGAGTAACGCTCTTTGTTGCGCTGGAACTCGAGCAGCGAATTCATGTCGAGGGCGGTGGCGGTGCCGAATTCGTCGACTTGCACGGAGTGATCGATGACCAGTTCAACCGGCTGCAACGGATTGATCAGCGTGGGGTCGCCGCCGAGTCGCTTCATGGCGTCGCGCATGGCAGCGAGGTCAACCACGCAGGGAACGCCGGTGAAATCCTGTAGTAGGACACGGCTCGGGGTGAAGGCAATTTCTTTTTCGGGCTTGGAGTTGCGATTCCAGGCGGCGAGGGCGCGCACTTCGTCCTTGGTGACGTTGCGGCCGTCTTCGGTGCGCAGCAGATTCTCCAGCAGAATGCGCAGCGAGAAGGGCAAATGCGTGGTGGAGATGCCTTGCTTGTCGAGCGCGTCGAGGCGGTAGATTTCGTATTCTTTGCTGCCGACCTTGAGAGTGGAGCGGCTATTGAAGCTGTTCCAAGACATGATGATGGCCTTCCTGATGAAAAAGTGCCGCGACGTATCGGCGGCTGAAGCGAGAAACCTGAACTGATAATTTTAGTCGTTCTCGCTGGGATTGCGTAGGGGGCGGCGGAACGAAGGGCTACAAGGTGCTAGGCATCTTCGTCTGCGGTATTGTTTTCTTCGCGAAGCAATGCCTTCGATCAGAATGACAATAGAAGAGAGTTAATGTGCGGCAGTCCAGACTTGGTATCCGACGACAGTCACTCGGTTATTCATGGGATCGAGGAGGGTCAGCGAAAAAACTTTCACCACAGAAGGCACAGAGGAAGATCACGGCCAAACGCAATGATCGCCGGAACCCACGCTGCGCACGGCGACTGACGCGAGATTCAAAAAGATGTAAACTTTGACGCACCAGAACGTGGGCCCCTATCTGCAGATCTCAGATTCAGGAGCGTCTCCGATGTGGACCGTGCATGCCCCCGGTTTTCAACATTCTTTTGGCGCGTTGATGCTTCTGCTCACGAGTTTCACTCTCGCTCTGGTGCTGAGCGCCGAGGCCCAGACTGAAAGCCTGTTGTACACCTTTGCCGACGCCAGCGAGGGAGGCAATCCTCCCGCTGGCGTGATCTTCGGCCCAGACGGCAACCTCTATGGCGTGGGCCGAGAAGGCGGCGATCTGAATTGCCCGTTGACGCTTGGTGATGGCTGCGGGGTCGTGTTCCAACTAATGCGGAGTGCCGACGGAAGCTGGAGCGAGAATGTGATCTACGCTTTCACTGGCGGTACCGACGGCGCACTCCCCACGTCGCCCCTGGTATCCGATAAGGCGGGGAACCTCTACGGAACGACGTACGTCGGCGGCACTCATTTCAACTGCAGCGGCTACGCCTGCGGCACTATTTTTGAGCTGTCCCCAGCTTCCAGCGGCACGTGGAACTTTACCGTGCTCCATGACTTCGATGGCGCAGATGGCGCATTCAATATTGGTGGACTTATCCTCGACGGTGCCGGCAATCTCTACGGTGCAACGTTCGAGGGTGGAACCGGCAACTGTCACCTGTACTTGCATTGCGGTACGGTTTTTCGGCTTTCCCCCACTTCTAGCGGCCAATGGACCGAGACCGTTCTCCACGACTTCGCCGGCGGGCCCGATGGCGGGCAAGCTGAGGGTACTCTGGCTCTGGATTCGAGTGGGAATCTCTACGGAACGACTCTATTCGGCGGGCTCCGGCCATTGCAACTATTCCAGCTGCGGAACTGTCTTCGAACTATCGCCAAACTCCGATGGCTCATGGACACACACGGTGATCCACAACTTCACCGGAATCGCTGACGGCGGATTGCCCTATTCCGGTCTCATCCTGGATGCCAAAGGAAATCTCTACGGCACAGCTGCGATCGGAGGCGGCGGTCGCTGCTTCAGATTCATCAAGGGTTGCGGTGTCGTATTCGAGCTCTCGAAGTCAACAAACGGCAACTGGAACGAAACCGTGCTCCACCCATTCGCGGGCGGAGACGGCAACTGGCCTGATGGCCCACTCGTCTTCGATGCCGCTGGCAATCTCTACGGCACAACCTTCGAGGGCGGTGGCGACCTGAAGGATTGTCCCTTGACCGCCTGCGGTGGCGTGTACAAGCTCTCGCCTAGTTCCGGCGGAACGTGGACAGAAACTCTGCTCTATTCATTCCATGGATCTGATGGCGCGTTTCCGGAATCTGGCTTCGTGTTGGACGCCGCAGGCAATCTCTACGGCACAACCGCCGGAGGGGGAATCCATGCCCCAGGCGGCACGGTGTTCGAGATCAGTCCGTAGGCTCAGGAGCGACATCGAAACCGGCCTCAAAGGGTTCAGGAGAACCAAATGAAGGCACCGAGAATTCGGTACTTGCTTTCCACCGCGCTAACGCTCACCGCAATCACGCTCACCCTTTCGCTGAGCGCCAGCGCGCAGACTGAAACCCTCCTGCACTCGTTCGCAGGAGGGCCTGGCGGTTATCAGCCCGAGGGATCTTTGCTGTTCGATCCGGTAGGGAATCTTTATGGCGTAACGTTTGGGGGCGGCGACCTCGGCTCGCGCCTCTGCGGTCAGTCGCAGGGCTGTGGCATCGTCTACGAGCTGTCGCCAACCTCTAGTGGAGCGTGGAAGGAGACGGTCTTGCACGCATTCACCTGGCTCGATGGGGCGTATCCTGAGGCCGGGTTGATTCGAGACGCCGCGGGAAATCTCTACGGAACGGCGGCGGATGGCGGCTATCTCTGCTACTGCGGCATCGTGTACGAGTTGTCTCCGATTTCGACGGGCGGTTGGAAATACACCGTATTGCATTCGTTCGCCGAAGGCCCGAACGGGTTTATCCCGGAAACCCCGTTGGTTTTCGACGCCGCCGGCAATCTGTACGGAACCACCACGTTCGGCGGATCACCTACCACCGCATGCAGTACCGAGGGTTGCGGGGTCGTTTTCAGGCTTTCACCTATGTCGGACGGAGAGTGGAGGGAAAAAGTTCTCTATACCTTCAGCGCGACCGATGGAGCGTACCCCAACAGCGGCGTAACTTTTGACGCGGCTGGAAATCTCTATGGCGAAACCTACTCAGGGCTCGGTTCGAACGCGCGAGGCACGGTGTTTAAATTATCCCCGACCCCCAGTGGACCGTGGACGGAAACCATTCTGCACGGCTTCAGCGGCAACGACGTCTCGTATCCTGGCGGGGGCTTAGTTTTCGATAAGGCCGACAACCTGTACGGTACGACCCAGGGCGCGATTACCGCGGACTCTTGTTCGCCGAGCTGTGGTTCGGTTTTTGAGTTGTCACCGAATTCCAACGTCGCGTGGACAGAAACCATCCTCCATGCTTTCAGCGGCGGTCTGGATGGCTTCTATCCCTATGCTGGCCTGGTCCTTGATAGCAGCGGAAATCTCTTCGGCGCGGCTTCCCAGGGTGGGATTTATGGCTCTGGCACGATCTTCAAACTGACGCCCATTTCGAACGGGAACTGGAATTTCAGCGTCACTCATTCGTTCACCGGCGGCCTTTACGGGGGAGAGTTTCCGCAAGCGGGCTTGATCCTGGACAGTTTCGGAAATCTTTACGGCACGGCGCTTGGCGGCCCCGGTAAATACGGGGTGGTGTACGAGATCAAGCCGTGATCTCGCCCGCAGCGGCGCGCAGTTTTTCCCACATTTCGCTGGCTTGCTCGCGCGTGTTCTCCAGATCGCCGGAGTTGTCGATTACGTAGTTGGCGGCTTTGATTTTTTCGGAGTCTGGCAATTGGGCGGCCATGCGGCGCGTGACTTCTTTTTTTGCGGCATCGAGGGGGATTTTCTGGCGGGCGGCGAAGCGGGCGATGCGCTGTTCTTCGTGGCAGGTCACTACGATCAGGCGGTCGAATCGTGAGGCTGCGCCGGCTTCGAGAATCAGTGCGGCCTCGCCAGCTTCGCGCGGTTGACACTGCCATCTGGGTGGAGAATCTCGCGGCCGAAGTGGCGAACCACTTCGTCGTAAACGGATTGGCCGGGCTGCATGAGTTGGTGCGCGATGTGGTCGGCTTGAACTAGATGTGCGCCCAGGGCGACGAACATCTCTCCCACAACGGATTTGCCGGACGCGATGCCGCCGGTCAGGCCGACTTTCAGCATGGAGCCTCGGCAGGAGAAACTTTCGCCACAGGAAGAGCATTCACCCCGGAGACACAGAGGCACAGAGAAAACCTAAAAAAGGAGAATCTAGTTTTTCTCCGTGACGCAGCTTGCCCTGAGCGAGGTCGAAGGGTCGCGCTGTGGTGAATTCGCATTCGGTTAGGTGCGGGAGAGTTCGGGCACGCGGCTGCCACGTCGCATTTTTGCCGCTTTGACGGTGTTGAACATCAGCATGGCGATAGTAAGCGGGCCGACGCCGCCGGGGACCGGCGTGATGGCTCCTGCGACTTCGGCGACTTCGGGATGGACATCGCCGATCAGCGTTGTGCCGCGCTTCTGGAAAGCTTCTTCGCGCTTGGCGTTGCCGGCGAAGAAACGCTGGAATTCCGCGGGATCGGTGATCGTGTTCATGCCCACGTCGATCACGGTCACCCCGGGTTTGACGAAGTCGCGCGTGATCATGCCAGCGCGTCCAATGGCTGCGACCAAAATGTCGGCGCGGCGGCAAACTGCTGGCAAGTCGTGAGTTTTCGAATGGCAGACGGTCACCGTAGCGTTGGCGTTGAGCAGGAGCATGGCTGCGGGCTTGCCGACGATGTCGCTGCGGCCGACCACTACAGCTTCACGCCCGGCAATTGGAATTACGCTGCGCTTAAGAATCTCAATGACGCCGGCGGGCGTGCAAGGGACGAGTGCGGGGCGCTGCGTGGAAAGGAAGCCAACGTTTACAGGATGGAATCCGTCGACGTCTTTGGCCGGGTCGACGGCGAGGAGTACTTTTTTCGAGTCGACTTGAGGGGGCAGGGGCAACTGTACGAGGATGCCGTCTATGTCGTCGCGGCGGTTCAGTTCTTCCACCAACGCGAGCAGTTCCGCGGTGGTAGAGGATTCGGGTGGAGTCAGCTTCTCGCTGTAGACGCCGACTTCCTCACACGCCTTCACCTTTCCGCGCACGTAAATTTCGGATGCGGAGTTATGTCCCACAAGAATAACAGCCAAGCCGGGACGTACTCCGGTGGCGGACAGAGCTCTTACTTCCGCTGCAACTTCGCTGCGAATGTCTTGCGCGATCTTGACGCCGTCGAGGATGGTGGCTGGCATGGGGACTATTCGAGATTCTATCGCATGCGCGTTCGATCACCACGGAGACACGGAGGCACGGAGAAAAATCGAGGGTCTATCGCCGAGCACGCAGAGATGACGAGGAACTTCTTCGCGATTCCGGGTGTCGCATTGGAGCAATTTGATGGCGTCGCGTCGTACAATGATGGGCATGATTGCCAAAGAGTTGCTGGAGATTCTAGTTTGTCCGGAATGCAAGCAGACGCTCGAGTATCGGCAGAAGCCGGAGAGTTTGAAGTGCACTGCTTGCCATCGGGTGTATGCGGTGAAGGACGACATTCCAATCATGCTGGTGGATGAGGCTACGATCGAACCGTAGCGGGCTTCTGGAGGAACGCTTGCCGCAGATTAACTCAGGCGCTGAAGCGCGAATCATTCCTACGATTTGTGGCTCGGCTGAAGCCGTGCCTCCGATGCTTTTGTGGCCCGCAGTGGGCGCGATTCTCCTGATAAAATAAGTCTGCATGCTTCTTCCCTTCGTTCGCGAACTCTTCGCGGACGTGGAAAAACTTTCCGGCTTCGCGCGTGTGGCCTCCCACCTGAAAGAGGGCACGGGGCGGATACGTGTGTCCGGGCTTACTCCAACGGCAAAGGCCTTGCTGCTGGTGCTTTTGCGGCGCCGTGCTGACCGTTCACTGATCCTGGTGGTAAATGACAATCGCACCGTCGAGGACTTTGTTCCTCTCCTGCGAGGGCTGTGCGAACTCACGGGCGCCTGCGAGCCTGATGCGGTCGTCCCTTTGCCCGCACGCGATGTGCTGCCGTTTCAAAATCTGTCGTCACATCCCGAGTTGCAGGAAGAGCGCGCCACCGCTCTATGGAAGATTGCCGCCGGTACGGCGTCGATTGTGGTCACACCCGTGGCAGCGGCCGCGATCAAGCTGCGGGCGGCCGACTACTATGCCGACCTGGCGCGCACCGTGCGTCGAGGCGAATCGCTCGACATGGAGGCGCTGCTGGCGCATTTGAATACCGTTGGCTACGCGTCGACGGACGTAGCGGAGATGCCGGGGCAATATGCGTTACGTGGCGGCATTCTCGATGTGTATTCGCCCGAAGCCGAGCGGCCGGTGCGCATCGAATTTTTCGGTGACGAGGTCGAGTCCATTCGCCGCTTCGATCCGGTATCGCAACGCTCGTCGAATCCCCTGGATGAAGCTCTGCTGCTGCCGCTGACCGAAACGCCCGTGAGCGATCATTTGCTGGGCGCGATCCACACTCGGCTTTCGGGCAAGCGCATCGTTGGATCAGGGAGTCCAGGCTCGGAAGAAATTGTGGAAGCGGCGGTGCGAGCGGGCGGAGTGACCGTGTTTCCGGGATGGGAATTTTATGCGCCAGTGGCGGGAGCCACTTGCAGTGTCTTTGACCTGCTGCCGCATGCGGTGGTGCTGCTCGACGAACCCGATCTGTTGCGTACGGAATTCGACCGCTTCTGGACGCGCGTGGAAGAGATGCACGAGCGTAGCGGAGTGGGGAATCTGGTGCGTCCCAGAGACTTATATTTTCCGCCGGACGAGTGGCGGACTAAAGTCGACGCGCTACCGGGTGCGGATGTCGAACATCTGGGCATCACGCGTGGGGATGAAACTAATCCTGTGGTCACCTTTCTGTCACAGCCCGCCCCGCGCTTCCATGGTGCGGTTCCGGCGATGCTGGAAGAAGTGAAAAAACTCACCGGCGACGGAAAGCAGGTGCTGCTTGCCGTGCCCAATACAGGTGAGGTAGAGCGGTTGGCTGACGTTTTCACCGAATACAACGTTTCGTTTCGCTTGGGCAGCAGAACTCGCGGCGGAGAAAGTTATGCCGACGAGACCAGTTATTTCTCCGGCGACGTGATGACCACGACCCTTGCCAAGGCGTACGTGCCGGATGGCGTCATATTCCCGGAAGCTAATCTCGCGGTTTTTGGTGCGCGCGATTTATTCGACGAGTCGGATGCCGTGGCCTCGCGGCCGCAGCGGCAGAAGTCGAAAGTGTCCGCGTTTCTCTCCGACTTCCGCGACTTGCAGGTCGGCGATTACGTCGTCCACGTGGAACATGGCATTGGGCAGTATCAGGGGCTAAAGGAAATCAATCAGGGCGACGGCAACGCAGAATTCATGTTGCTGGAATATGCGGAAGGGGCGCGGCTTTATGTTCCCCTGACGCGGTTGGATTTGATCCAAAAGTATCGTTCGTCGGAAGGCGCGAAGCCGGTGCTCAGCCACCTGGGAACGGCGGCGTGGTCGAAGACGAAGGCGCGCGTACGCAAGGCCATGAAGGACATGGCCGACGAACTACTCAAGCTATATGCCGAGCGGAAAACGGCAGTGGGGCACGCTTTTCCCGCAGGCAACGAGTGGGTGCGCGAGTTTGAAGATGCGTTCGAATTTAACGAGACCGAAGACCAGGCGCAGGCGATTGCCGATGTGACGCGCGACATGGAATCGACGCAGCCCATGGACCGGTTGCTCTGCGGCGATGTCGGTTACGGCAAGACGGAAGTCGCCATGCGCGCGGCTTTCAAGGCGGTCAGCGACAACAGGCAGGTGGCGGTGCTGGCTCCGACGACAGTGTTGGCGTTTCAGCACTACGAAACTTTCAAGCAACGCTTTGCGGCGTTCCCGGTCACGATTGAAATGATCAGCCGTTTCCGGAATCCTAAGCAGCAGAAAGAAATCTTGCAGAAGACGGAAGCGGGCAAGATCGACGTTCTTATCGGCACGCATCGGATTTTGTCGAAGGATTTGAAATTTTCGGATCTCGGCTTGTTGATCGTCGACGAAGAGCAACG
>WNFI01507917.1_pt1 | contig 19084 bp, 20 predicted proteins | sample 5400471 | NCBI WGS metagenome assembly WNFI01 (sample SAMN13153348, study PRJNA577476) | soil metagenome | isolation source: 100 cm saprolite on Douglas fir-dominated hillslope | place: USA:California | collected 2013-09-17 | reverse complement strand
ACTTCTACCACGTGGACGTCGTGGGCGCGCGCGCGGCCGGCCTCCAGGCGTGGCTCATCGACGCCGCCGGTCTCTATGCGGATCACGACGTGACCCGCGTCCCTTCGCTGGCCGCGCTGGCCGACCGCCGCCTCGCCGCCTGAGCGCGGGCGGCCCCGCCAAAGGTCGCGTGTCGCCGCTCACACCGGGCTTTGACGCGAGCGATCACCGCCCCTAAGTTCGAAGGAGGCTTGACCGCCTCGCATCCCAACGACTGGAGGCTCTTCATGACCACGTCTTCGAGACTCGCCCTGGCCGCCGCGATCCTGGTCGCAATGCCCGCCGCCGCCCAGGCCGACCCCAAGTTCGGCGTGCGCCTCGGGTACTACACGAAGGTCAAAGACCCCTTCATCGGGGCCGAGCTGCTCTTCCGGATCGTCCCCGACCTCTACTTCAACCCGAACGTGGAAGCCGTCCTCGTCGACAACGGCCGGTACCTCACCATCAATGGCGACTTTCACTACGATCTTCCCGCGGGCCGCCGCACGTTCCTTTGGGTGGGGGCCGGCCTCGCCGCCATCAACACCAATCCGGAAGGACCCGCCGAAGGCCACACGGACGTCGGGCTCAACCTGCTGACCGGAATCGGCGCGCGCCGCGGCCGCGTGATCCCGTACGCGCAGGCCAAGGCGATCCTGAAGAGCGACTCCGAGTTCGTGATCGGCGTCGGCCTGCGGTTCTAGTCCGCGGCCGACCGCTCGTGGGGCGGCTCCCGCTACAATTGAGGATCATCGGAGGGAGCCCCATGTATCGCCGCGATTTCATCCGCTCGGCCGGGATCGTGACCGCGGGCCTGGCCTGGCCGGGCTCGCGGTCCTCGTTGGCCGAGACGTCCCCGTCGACCCCCTGGCGTACCTTCGAGACGGTCACCCGCGCTGAAGTGCTCGACCCATCCGGCATCACGCGGGTGTGGGTGCCGGCACCGCTGGCCGTGGACACGCCCTATCAGAAGGCGGTCCGCACCACGTTCAACGCGGAGGGTGGCATGGCGAATCTCTTCGCCGACAAGGGACTCGACTCCGTCGCGATGGTGGCGGCGCAGTTCCCCGCCGGGGTCCGGCCCGTGCTCACGGTGACGAGCCGCGTGTCCACGCGCGACTACGCGGTGAACCTCGGGGTGCCGGGCCGGACGCCCAAGCGAGAACGCTCCGCCCTGGGCCACTTCCTCCGTCCGACGAAGCTGCTCCCCATCGACGGCGTGGTCCGCGACAAGGCGCGCGTGATCGCGGGCGCGGCCCGCACCGACGACGCCAAGGCGCGCGCGATCTACGAATGGATCGTGGAGAACACCTTCCGCGATCCCAAGGTGCGCGGCTGCGGCCGCGGCGACATCCGCTCGATGCTGGAGACGGGGAACCTGGGCGGCAAGTGCGCGGACCTCAATGCCCTCTACGTGGGGCTCGCCCGCGCCGCCGGCCTCCCCGCCCGCGACGTGTACGGCATCCGCACCGCGAAGTCGGAGCTGGGCTACAAGAGCCTCGGGCCTTCGACGCCGACCATCACGAAGGCGCAGCACTGCCGGGCGGAGGTCTATCTCTCCCGGTTCGGCTGGGTGCCCGTGGATCCGGCGGACGTGCGCAAGGTCGCGCTGGAGGAGCCGCCCGGCAACCGACCGCTCGACGACGAGATGGTCAAGAGCGCGCGTGCCCGCCTCTTCGGGTCGTGGGAGATGAACTGGGTGGCCTACAATTTCGGCCACGACGTGATCCTGCCCGGCGCGGACTCCGGGCCCCTCGAGTTCCTGATGTACCCGCAGGCGGAGACCGCGCGCGGCCGCGTGGACAGTCTCGATCCGGACGGCTTCAAGTACGAGATCACGGCGCGGGAGATCGGGGCCGCGGCCTCGTAACGCCGGGACGCGGCGATGGTCCGTCGGCGCGATCGCTGGCCGGCATCGACTACAGAATCGTCCGCCGCTCGAACGCCCTCGCGCCCGAGAACAGGAAGAACGCCGAGAACACGACCAGCCCGCTGATCAGCAGGGGCACCGGCATGTGGGGGACGTCGGGCGTCACGGACAGCCGCATGGCCTCGCTCATGAAGACGAGCGGGTTGAGCAGGAAGACGTACTGCACGGGGCCGAGCACGCTCAGCCTCGCCCACGGGTAGTACGCGCAGCCGAACAGCATCAGCGGACCGAGCACGACCGCGAAGAGGAGGCCGCTGAAGCGCGGCTGCACGCGCGTGCCCAGGGTCAGGCCGAAGGCGGCCGAGAGCACGCCGCTGGCCGCGACAAGGGGGAACAGGATGGCCCACGCCGGCTTGACGAACACGCCGGTGACGCGATGCATCAGCAGCATCATGGCGGGCAGGGCGATGAGGCCGGCCAGGCCGGCGTGGATGGCGCCCGCGATCACCTTCTCGAAGGCGACGCCGAGGACGGAGATCGGGGCCAGGATCCGCTCGTCCAACTCGCGGCTGCCGGAGAGGTCGATGGTGAGCGGCATGAGCACGCCCTGCACGCCTGCCATCAGCATGGTGATGGACATGAGGCCGGGTACCATCACCGTGCGGAACTCGTCGGCCACGAGATGCAGGCGCGGCAGGATGTTGCCGAAGACGAGCACGACCAGGATCGGCTGGGTGAGGGTGGCCGTGAGCAGCATCAGGCCGTGCCGTCCGGCCACCACGAGGTCGCGCCGCAGCAGGGCGAAGAAGGCGGTCATTCGCGCAGCTCCTTCCCGGTGAGATGGATGTAGACGTCTTCCAGGCTGGGCTGCGTGAGGCTGACGTGATGGAGGTCGCCACCGCCCTCGCGCACGGCGAGCAGGACGCGGTCGAGCAGGCCGTTGCCGGTATCCACGAACAGCCGCAGCCGTTCCAGCCCGTCTTGGTCGCCGGTGGAATGTAGTGCGTGGTCAGGATGATGGTCAGCCCGCGCTGCTGCAGGCCGCGCAGCGTGTCCCACAGCGCGCGGCGGGCCTGCGGATCGAGGCCCGTGGTGGGCTCGTCCAACAGCAGGACGCGCGGGTCGTGCATGAGGGCGCGCGCGATCATGGCCCGCTGCTGCAGCCCGCCGGAGAGGGTCAGCGGCTTCGCGCTCGCCTTGTCCGTGAGCTGCATCTCCGCGAGCAGGCGGTCGGCGCGCGCCTCGCGCTCGGCCGCGGCCAGCCCGAAGTACCGCCCGTGATAGGTGAGGACCTCGCGCACGCTGAGGTCCCGGTCGAGGTTGCGGGTCTGCGGCACCACCGCGATGAGCCGCTTGACCTTCTGCGGCTCGCGCTGCGCGTCCGCGCCGTCCACCACGATGCGCCCGGACGTGGGCCGCACCAGGCTCGTGATGCAGCCGAGGGTCGTGCTCTTGCCCGCGCCGTTGGGGCCGAGCAGGCCGAACGTCTCGCCCGCCTCCACCGCGAACGAGATCCCGCGCACCGCCTCCACGGCCGGAGTCTTCCGGGTGCCGGGATAGGTCTTCCTCAGGTCTTCGACGACGAGAACGGGTGGCATCGCGGGCGCGATCCTATCCCGACACGCGGGCGCCGTCGCGCACGACCACGCGGCCGTCCTTCACGACCGTCCGCACGGCCGGGATTCCCACGCGCACGAGGTCGAGGAGACGTGCCGAGCGCAGGACCACGAGGTCCGCGCGCTTGCCCATCTCCAGGCTGCCCGTCTCGGCGTCCACGGCCAGCGAGTAGGCCGCGTTGAGGGTGGCCGCGGTGAGCGCCTCCTCCAGCGAAAGGCCCATGGCGAAGCAGGCGAGGGTCATCGCGAACGGCATCGACGGCGAGAGCCCGCCCCCGGGATTGCCGTCGGTGGCCAGCGCCACCGGCACCCCCGCCTGCACCAGGGCCCGTGCGGGCGCGTAGCGGCCCAGACGCAGGTAGAAGGCGGCGGACGGCAGGAGGGTCGCCGCGCAGCCGGCCCCGGCCAGCGCGGCCATGCCGGCCTCGGACACGAACAGGAGATGGTCCGCCGAGCGCGCGCCCAGCGCGCCCGCGAGCTCCGCGCCGCCTGTCCAGGCCAGCTCGTCCGCGTGGATGCGCAACGCCAGCCCGGCCGCGCGCGCGGCCTCGAGGATGCGGCGGCTCTCCGCCACCGTGAACACGCCCTCCTCGCAGAAGACGTCGGCGAAGGTGGCGAGAGAGCGCCGCGTCACCTCGGGGATCATCTCGCTAACGAGCATCTCGACGTAGCGCTCGCGGCGCTCGCGGTGCTCCGGCGGAACCTCGTGCGCGCCCAGGAAGGTGGGGACGAGGGTCATGGGATGGCTCTCCCCCGCCTCGCGGATCGCCTCCAGGGACCGGATCTCCGACGACGTCTCCAGGCCGTACCCGCTCTTGACCTCGGCGGTGGTGGTGCCGGCGAGGAGCATCTCATCGAGGCGCGACCGCAGGAGGGTCACGAGCGTGCCCCGATCGACGGCCCGCGTGGCGGCCACGGAGCGCACGATCCCGCCGCCCGCGGCCGCGATCTCCTGGTAGCTCGCGCCGGCCAGCCGCTGCCGGATCTCGCCGTCGCGATCGCCCGCGAAGGCGAGGTGGGTGTGCGCGTCCACGAAGCCGGGGAGGACGACGGCTCCGCCCGCGTCGAGGATGGGCGCGCTGAGCGGGATGTCGTCCGGCCGCAGCAGGGATTCCGGACCGACGTACTTGATCCGGCCGTCCTGCGCGACAAGGGCGGCGGTGTCGATCTCGCGCACGGCTCCGAGCTCGGAACCGAGACGCGGCGCGCGGCCGGCGGGAGTGATCAGCTTTCCGATGTTGCGGACGACGAGATCGCGCGTCATCGGCCGAGGGACGCCCGCACGTCGTCCGCGCGCGCGCCCGCAACGAGGAGCACCTTGTCGCGTCCCTTCGCGCGCGCGCCGTCGCGTTCACCCGCCAGCTCGTCACGGGAAGCGCGCGGCGAGACGCGCACGCGCAAGGTCGCCCCTCCGGCCACGTCGCGGACGAAGGTCATCGCCGCCCGAGCACAAAGAGGACCGGCGTTTTCCGCAGCGGAGCGTTTCCTCTGCGCCGAAGCCGGGATTCAATCCCGGCGAGGCGACTCATCGACGACTGGCGCGGAGCGAGGACGCCAAGAAGCAGAGGCTTTACTGGGCCTCCTCACGCCGCTTCAGGAAGCGGAGGTTGTCCTCGAGCTCGGCCTCCTCCTGGAGGTCGAGCAGGTGGCTCAGGCGCGTGATCAGGGCGCGCACGTCGGTGCGCAGCGCGCTGCGGTGGGCGCGCAGGTCGAGGATGCCGCGCTCCACCTCGTGCGCGCGCCCCTGGGCCAGCTCGACCAGCCGGTCCGCCTGCATCTCCGCTTCCTTCACCGTCGTCTCCGCCTCCTTGCGCGCGTTGTCGCGGATCTCTTCGGACACGCGCTGGGCGGTGAGGAGCGTGTTCTTCAGGATGGTCTCGCGCTGGCGGTGCTCGTCGATGAGGGAGCGCAGGGACTGGAGCTCCTGGTCGAGGCGATCGCGCTCCATCTGCAGGGCCGCGACCTCCTCGGCCACGATGTTGAGGTAGGCGCGCACCTCGTCCGGGTCGAGCCCGCGGAAGCGCTGGCCGAAGGTCTGCCGCTGGATGTCCATCGGCGAGATTTTCATGGTCTAGCTGGGACGTAGAGTCGCACGATCGCGGGCCCGGCTCAAGCGAGGAATGTGTCCACGCCTGGTCTCGGACACATTCCTAATAGAGCCTTTGACCGAAGGGTGACCCATTAGGAGTGTGGCCGAGTACGCCAGGCCCTCTCGGACACACTCTACTAGACGAGCGCGCCCGGGCCGCGCAGACGGACGCCGATGTCCATGAGGGTCTGCGCCACCGCGTACTCCGCGAAGATCACGAGGGCGAGCAGGACCAGGAAGGCGACGTCGAGCGGGAAGGCGCGCAGGCTCATGGGGAGCATGCGGCGGATCACGCGCAGGGGCGGATCGGTCGCCTGGACCAGGAACCGGACGATGGCGTTGCGGGGGTCCGCGTTCACCCAGGAGGTGATGGCGCGGCCGAGGAGCACGATCATGTAGAACTGGAAGAAGTAGACGAGGACGCGGCCCAGGCCGATCAGGATGTTTCCCAGGATGAACATGGCTCAGTCTATGGCGTCTTCCGCTCTCCGAAGATGGCGGTGCCCACGCGGACCTGGGTGGCACCCTCCTGTATCGCCACCTCGAAGTCGTGGCTCATCCCCATCGACAGCGTGCGGCCACGGACCAGTCCCTGGCCCCGCGCCTGCTCGAGGAGCTCGCGCAGGCGGCGGAAGTAGGGGCGAGCCTCTTCGGGATCGTTCGCGAGCGGAGGCAGCACCATGAGGCCTTCGACGTGCACGGCCTTGTAGCCGCGGAGCTGCTCCAGGGTCGGGAAGAGGTGCGCCTCGTCCAGCCCGAACTTCGTCGCCTCCTTGCCGAGGTCGACCTGGATGAGCACCGGCAGCTGCCGCCTCGCCTGCTCCGCCCCCCGCTCGAGCCGCTTGGCGAGGGTGACGTCGTCGACGGAGTCCACGGCGTCGAACAGCTCGGCCGCGCGCCGGCCCTTGTTGCTCTGGACGTGCCCGATCATGTGCCAGCGCAGGCCGGCCGCGCGCAGGTCTTCCAGCGCGGCGATCTTGCCCTCGGCTTCCTGCACCTTGTTCTCGCCGAAGTGGCGGAGGCCGGCGGCGAAGGCCTGGCGGACCGCGTCCGCAGGCTGGGTCTTGCTGACGGCGACGAGGGTGATGTCGTCGGGCGGACGCCCGGCACGCGCCGCCGCCCGGGCGATCTGCTCCCGAACGGCGGCGACGCGGCGGGCGATCACGTCACTTCTTGGGCTTGAGGGCCGCGAGGAGTCCCTGCGCCGTGGCCGTGTTCTGCGCGTTCGTCGGGTTCATCGAGAGGTACTTCTCGAGGTTCGCGATGGCCTCGGGGATCTTGTTCTGGCCGACGCTGAGCGTGCCCAGGTAGTAGTAGATCTCGGGGTTGCCGGGATCCGCCTCCGCCGCCTTCTGGAAGGCCGCCGTCGCCTCTTCGGCCTTGCCGGCGTTCAGGTAGAAGACACCCAGGTTGAACTGGACCTTGCCGTCCTTCGGGTTGTCCGTGGCCGCCTTGGTCAGCAGCTCCGTGGCCTTCGCCGCCTGGCCGCTGTCCTGGTAGACGCGGGCCAGGGCGGAGATGGCCTCGCCGTAGCCGGGCCGTACCTCGAGCGCCTTGAGGTACGCGGCCTCGGCGCCGGCCCAATCCTTCTGCTGCCCCTTCAGGTAGCCGATGTTGTAGTGCGCCTCCGCGATCTGCGGGTTCTTGGCCAGGACCTCGTTGTAGGCGGCGATGGCCTCGTCCGTCTTCTTTTCCTGGCTGAGCTGGTTGGCCTTGGCGAACAGCTCGCGCAGGGCGGCGTTGGCCTTCTCGGCCTCACCCCCCGCCGCCGCCTGGGCCGCGGCCTTGGCCGTCAGCTTCAGGTCGGGGAGCTGCATGGGCTCGCCGAGGCCGACGCGGGTGTCGATGTACGTGCCCACGTAGCCTTCCTTGTTGGCGGTGATCCGGTAGCCGCCGGGCACGAGGCCGACCTGCGTGAACTCGCCCTTCTTGTTGGTCTTGGTGTCGAACTTCCGCGTCACGCCGCCTTGGAAGTCCAGGCTGACCACGGCCTCCGGCAGCGCCTGGCCCTTCTCGTCCACGACGCGGCCGCGAACGGCTCCGGTGGACTGCGCCCACCCTGCCTCCGCCGTCAGCAGCAGGCCGGCGGCGACGGCGGCCGCCACGTACACGCGCTTCATCATGGATTCAGTCCTCCGAGGGCTGGGCCCTCCCAAACCCTTCCAGTTTCTCACGCCCCCTCCCCGCTTGCCACTTTTCGCCCCTGAGCGGCCAGGGGCTCAGCCGCGCGTAGCGATTCGATAGGTCAGCGGGTCCCGCAGCCCCGCCTCCGCGAACCCCTTCAAGCGCAGCCGGCAGGACTCGCAGGTGCCGCAGGCGAGGTCCTCCGCCTGGTAGCAGGACCAGGTCTTCTCGAAGGGCACAGCGAGCGCCCGCCCCTGCCGGACGATCTCGGCCTTGGACATCCCGATCACGGGCGTCTCGATCCGGATCGCCGTCTCCGGCCGCGTCCCTTGCCGGATCGCCTCCTCGAACGCGCGGTAGAAGGCGGGGCGGCAGTCCGGATATCCGGAGGAGTCCTCCCAGACCGCTCCCACGAAGATCGCGCGCGCCCCGAGGACTTCGCCCCACGACGTGGCCGCGGACAGGAGATGCGCGTTGCGGAACGGTACGTACGAGGTCGGAATGCGGTCCGGCTCCGGTTCACCTTCCCGCACCGGAATGCTCCGGTCGGTGAGGCTGCTGCCCCCGATGGCGGCCAGCACGGGGAACTCGACGACGAGGCGCGCCCGGGCGGCGTAGTGATCGGCCAGGGCGTGGAAGCAGGCCAGCTCCTTGCGCTGGGTACGCTGGCCGTAGCTTGCATGGAGGAAGGCCAGGCCATGACCGGCGGAGGAGGCGGTGGCGGCGGTGACCGCGGAGTCCATGCCCCCGCTCACACACACCACGGCGAGCGGACCTGGCGCGGTCAGATGCCGCGCTCCACGCCGGGCCAGAGGTACTTGTGGAGCTGGACTTGCACCCGCACGGGCAGGCCGTCCTCCAGGACCCAGCGCGCCAGGTCGCCCGCCGCGAGCACGCCGTGCACGGGCGAGAACAGGACCGCGCGGCCGCCCCATCCGCGCTCGCGCAGGAGCGCGCGCGACCACTCGTAGTCCTCCCGATCGGCGATCACGAACTTGACCTCGTCCTGCGGCCGCAGCCGGTCGAGGTTCGGCCAGTGCATCTGGTGCGACTCCCCCGACCGCGGCGTCTTCACGTCCACGATCGCCACCGCGCGCGGGTCGAGACCGTCGATGGGCACGTGTCCGGAGGTCTCGATCAGGACCTGCCACCCCCGGTCGAGCAGGGTCGTGACGAATGGAAAGGCCGCAGGCTGGGACAGGGGCTCGCCGCCCGTGAGCAGGAGCAGCCGGCACGGGAAGCTCTCGATCTCGGCGAGCATGTCCGCCTCCTCCCGGCGCGATCCCTCGTAGAAGGCATAGGCGGTGTCGCAGTACACGCAGCGCAGCGGGCACCCGGTGAGCCGTACGAACACGCAGGGCAGGCCCGCCCGTGTGCCCTCGCCCTGGATGGAGAAGAAGATCTCGTTGACGGTGAGCAGGGCCCTACTCCGCGTAGGAGGCGGAGCAGCCGGGCGCTTCCCACACCCTCACGCGCCTGAGCATCCGGCCTTCCGCGCCCAGTCCCTTCCGCACCTCGTCGAAGAAGTAGCGCGCCACGACCTCCGCCGACGGGCTGATGCCGGCCAGGCCCGGGTGCTCGTTCATGTCGCGGTAATGGAAGGTCGCCGCCACCTCGCCCACGACCTTCTTCAGGTGCTCGAAGTCGACGACGACGCCGAGGCCGTCCAGCTCGCGGCCCGCGGCCACGGCCTCCACGCGCCAGTCGTGGCCATGGATGGGCTCGATGGGTCGGCCATCCTGGGTGAGACGGTGGGTGCTGCAGAACGTGGTCTCGTAAGCCACTTCGAACACGGCGAGTAATCTATCATCGCGCGCCATGGCTCACGAGTACGACCTCCGGCGGGGCGCGCTGTACATGGTCGCTTCCGCCCTGCTGTTCGCGCTCATGAGCGTCGCGGTGAAGGTCGCCTCCGCCACGCTGCCCAACGTGGTGGTGGTGTTCTTCCGCAGCGGCTTCGGGCTCCTGACCGTGCTCCCGTTCATCGTCGGCGCGGACCTCCGCACGCGCCACCCGGGCGAGCACCTCATCCGCAGCCTGGCCGGGATCGCGTCGATGTACTGCTTCTTCTACACGCTCGCCCACATGCGGCTGGCCGATGCCGTGCTCCTCAACTACGCGCTCCCGCTCTTCATACCTTTCGTGGAAAGCGCCTGGCTCGGCGAGGAGTTCCCGCGACGACTGTGGACGCCGGTACTGGTCGGGTTCCTCGGCGTGATCGTGATCCTGAGGCCGGGGAGCGGGGTGATGGAGCCGGTGGCCCTCCTGGGCGTGGCGTCCGCCCTCTTCGCCGCCGTGGCCCAGGTCGGGGTGCGCCGGCTGACGCGAACCGAGCCGGTGGCTCGCATCGTCTTCTACTTCGCGATCACGGCCACGCTGCTGTCGGCGTTTCCGGCCGCCGTGTCCTGGACGATGCCACGGGGCGTGGTGTGGTGGGCCGCCCTCGCGATGGGAGCGGCGGCCACCGGCGGCCAGCTCGCGATGACGCGGGCCTATGCGCATGCGCCCGCGTCCCGGGTGGGCCCTTTCGTCTACTCGGCGGTGGTGTTCGCGGCCGCCCTCGATTGGCTCTTCTGGCGCAGGCTTCCGGACGCGTTCACGGTGGCGGGAGGCGTGCTCGTGGCCGGAGCCGGGATCCTGTCCCTGCGGCTCAATCCCGCGGAGGCCGAGATCGAGACGCCGGGCCCGGCGACGGTCTGAACCCACCTCACTTCGGCCCCTCTTCGAGGAGGTAGGGAGCGCCCGCCCGCCGCTTCTCGGTGAGAAGGGCCTGGAGGACCGCCGCGAACTCCTCCTCCAGCTCGAGCAGTCGCGCGCCGCCCCGGGCGGACACGTCGTCATCGCCCAGCTCCTCGATCTCGGCGGTGAGCTTCATCATGCGGCGGGCCCCGATCGTGGCGCAGCTCCCGCGGAGCTTGTGGGCGATGCGCCTCCACTCCTCGCGGTCGCCCCCCTCGTGCGCGCACCGAAGGTCGGCCAGCATGACGCGCGAGTCCTGCACGAAGATGCCGAGCAGCTCCTGCAGGAACTCGGGCTTGGTCATGGCCAGCAGCTCGGCGAGGACGTCCCAGTCGATCGCCCCGCCCGTGCGCTCCACCCAGTCGGGAGGGCGAGGTGACTCCCAGGCCGCGCTGCCCAGGGCCGGGATCCAGCGCCGGAGGACGGCCTCGAGCTGCTCGGGGCTCACCGGCTTCGAGACGTAATCGTCCATGCCCGCGGCCAGGCAGCGCTCGCGGTCACCCTGCATCGCGCTCGCCGTCAGCGCGATGATCGGGGTGTGGCGCGTGCCCTCCATGGCGCGGATCACCCGCGTGGCTTCGAAGCCGTCGGTGTGCGGCATCTGGCCGTCCATGAGGATCGCGTCGTAGGTCTGCTGCCCGACCGCGGCCACCGCCTCGTTCCCGGTCGCGGCCACGTCCACCGTGTAACCGAGCCGTTCCAGGATGCGCGCCGCGACCTTCTGGTTCACGACATTGTCCTCCGCCACCAGGACCCGGCCGCGCGAGGGCGCGACGGCGGGGGCCGGGGGTGCGGGTGAGGTCGCGGTCTCCGCGGGCGCCGGCGCCGGTTCGGCGAAGGGCGGGACCTCGCGGGCCGGTATCTCGGGGGCGGCGGGTTCTTCCGGGCGCGCGGTGAGGGCCGAACGCTCGAGACGCGCCGTGAACCAGAACACGCTGCCTTCGCCCGGTTCGCTCATGACGCCGAGCTGGCCGCCCATCAGCTCCACCAGCCGCTTGGAGATGACGAGGCCGAGGCCCGTGCCCCCGTACCGTCGCGTCGTGGACCCGTCCGCCTGCGCGAAGGGCTGGAAGAGGCGCCCGAGCGCCTCGGGCTCGATGCCGATCCCCGTGTCGCGCACGGCGAAGCGGACGACCTGGGCCCCCGCCTCCTCGGCCTCCACGCGGATCCGCACCGTCACCTGGCCCCGCTCGGTGAACTTCACGGCATTGCCCACGAGGTTGACCAGGGCCTGCCGCAGCCGGCCGGGATCTCCGCGCAGGACGTGGGCGACGCCGTCCTCGACCGTCGCCGCCAGGTCGATCCCCTTGGCCTTGGCCAGGGGCGCGAAGAGGCGGATCACCTCCGCCACGAGCTGGCGCGGGGCGAGGTCGATGCTCTCCAGGGCGAGATGGCCGGACTCGATCTTCGAGAAGTCGAGGATGTCGTCGATGATGCGCATGAGCGCGCGTCCGGAGCTGCCGATGGTCTCGACGTAGTCCCGCTGCTCGGGAGAGAGCGGCGTGTTCTCCAGCAGCGACGCCATCCCGATCACGCCGTTCATGGGCGTGCGGATCTCATGGCTCATGTTGGCGACGAACTGGCTCTTGGCCCGGCTGGCCTCGGCCAGCTCCAGGGTGCGCTCGCGGAGCTGCTCGTTGGCCTTCGACAGGTCCTCCGTGCGTCCGGAGAGCTCGTGCGTCCGTTCCCGGACGCGGAGCTCGAGATGGCGCCGGAAGTGGACCACGTCGCGATGGACCCGGCTGAACCGATTGGCCAACGACACCGCCATCGAGGTCAGGAAAGCGGCGAAGCCGATGGGGATGAGCCGCACCGTGGGCGTGATCCACCCGCGCTCGACGGCGATGTCGTGGACGTAGCAGGCCGTCATCGCGACGAGCCCGATGCCGACGGTGCGCGCCTCCGGATGTCCCCACCACGCCGCCCGCGCGGTCTCCCACAGGAGGGCGGCGGCGAGGAGGAGCGCGCCCAGCTCCCAGAGGGGCAGCAGGCGCAGGTTCAAGCCGAGGCCGGGCGACAAGAGCACGGCCACCCCGCCGATTGCATTCAGGACCTGGAAGGCGCGCAGCGGGCGCGAGATCGGGCGGGACAGGAACGGCCACAGGAACTGCACGAACAGGATCGCGATCACGTAGAGCAGCGCGTGCTCCATCTTCTTCAGCTGCACGAAGTCGTCGGAGAAGGCGTACTTCCATTGGCTGCGCAGCAGCGTGTAGATGCCGGCGCCGGCGGCCACGAGGCCGAACCACAGGTATTCGCGCTGGTCGGGCTGGCGCCGGAAGAGCTGCAGGTGATAGAAGCCGGCGGCGAGGAAGAGGGCGGCGAAAACGAGCGCGGGCAGCTCGCCGACGAACGCGTCGCGGGTCAGCTCGTCGATGGGTCCCATTCGGTAGGGGCCTTCGACGGGCGCGGGCACGCTCGGGCTGGTGGCGTCGGACTTCCATGTCCGCAGCGCGAGCACCAGGCGGCCGCTCGGCTCGATGGCCGAGGTCGGGACGAAATAGATCGCGTGCCGGTCGTAATCGATGCGCCGCGCCGGGGGCAGACCGCCGACTCCCCCGAGCTTTTCGCCCCCCGCGAAGACCTCGTACGCGCTGTCCACCTTGCCGATGGCGAGGCCGAGGCGGAGGCGCCCGCGTTCCTCGTCCGTGGGGCCCAGGCCCTGGGGGCCCACCTGTACGGTCAGGCGATACCAGGCGTAGGGCTCGCGGTCCCCGCCATGGCGACCCCAGCCCAGGGGCACGTGCGTGAGGCCCCATGACGCGTCGTCGTAATCGGACTGCGCCCAGCGGAGGTCGTCTCCCGTGCGCTGGCGCCAGTCCACGGCCAGCGAGACCGGCCGCTCGAGGGACGTGACCATGAGGTCCGCGTCGCTGATGCGGTCCGGCTGGGCCAGCGCGGCCGCCCCCGGCGTGATCAGAAGGGCGAGGCCGACGCGGGCGAGGACGGTCCTACCCAAGGTGGCCTTCGACCTGGGTGAGATCGTGCACGAGGCGCGCGGGCGGGAGGCTCTCGAGGAAGCGGCGCCCGTAGGGACGCTCCACCAGGCGGCTGTCGAGACAGGCGAGGATGCCGCGATCGGTCGAGGCACGGATCAGCCGACCCAGCCCCTGCTTGAGCATCAGGATCGCGACCGGAACCTGGTACTCCTGGAACGGGTTCCCGCCCCGGTTGCGGATCCGCTCGATGCGGGCCTGGACGACGGGGTCGGCGGGCGAGGCGAACGGCAGCTTGTCGATGATCACGCAGGAGAGCTGCTCGCCGGCGACGTCCACGCCCTGCCAGAAGGAGGCCGTCGCGAGCAGCACCGCGCCCGGCGTGCGCCGGAACGTCTCGAGCAGCACCGGCTTGGGCGCCTCTCCCTGCATCAGCAGCGGATACTCCACGCGGGAGGCGATGCGCTCCGCGACGGCGTTCATGTTCGCGTACGACGTGAACAGGACGAAGGCGCGGCCGCGGCTCACCGCGAGGATGCGCGCGACCTCGTCGGCGGCCCGGTCCACGAAGGACGGCGCCGACGGCTCGGGCATGCCCCGCGGCACGTACAGGATCGCCTGCTCCTGGTAGTCGAAGGGCGAGGCCAGCATCACCTCGTCCGTGGGCTCGAGGCCGAGGCGCGACTTCAGGTACCCGCGGCCGCGCGTCTCCACGAAGCAGACGTGGCCTTCGTCCTCCGCCCCGAGCACGAAGGCGAGGTCCTGGGCGAGACCCTGGGCGCGCCCGGCCAGGGCGGACAGCGCATCCGACCGCTCGGGAATCGCGAGCAGCGCCGTCCGCACTCCCTCGAAGCGCTCCAGCATCGCCGCCGCCTGCTCGGCGACGCGCGGCGGCATCCAGCCCGCCTTCAGCCGGTGGCCGCGTCCCTGGGCGACGGTCTTGAAGAAGCCCTCGCTGCGATGGCGGAGGCCATCGAGCTCCGCGTGCACCTCGCGCGCGTCCAGGCGTGCCGCCTTGAGCTCGCGCTCCACGTCGCGGCACAGGTCCTCGACCCGGTGCGAGGAGACCTGGATCCCGAAGTACTGGGTGGCGACGTCCTCCAGGAGGTGGGCCTCGTCGAGGATCACGGTGTCGTAGTCGGGGATCACGGACCCGTAGCTCGTGTCCTTGACCGCGAGGTCCGCGCAGAGGAGGTGATGGTTGACGACGACGAGGTCGGCCTCCAGCGCGCGCTGCCGCATCTGTGTCACCCAGCAGGGCTCGAAGTCGGGACAGGCCTGCCCGATGCAGTTCTCGCTGGCGGCGGAGATCTCCCGCCAGAAGTCCGCTCCGTCGGGCAGGTCCTCCACCTCGCCGCGGTCGCCCGTCTCCGTGCGCGGGGCCCAGGCTTCCACGGCCCGGAAGAGGGGGATCTCGTCGAAGCGCCGGAAGCTGCCCGCCTGGCCGAAGGACTTGTAGCGGAGGAGGCAGAGGTAGTTGCCGCGGCCCTTCATGACCGCCACGCTGAGGTCGCGGCCGAGCGCGCGGGCCAGGAGGGGGATGTCCTTGGTGAGGAGCTGCTCCTGGAGGTTCTTGGTGCCGGTGGAGACGACGACGCGGCGTCCCAGCTCCACCGCGGGCAGGAGGTAGGCGAGGGTCTTGCCGGTGCCGGTGCCCGCCTCGGCCAGGAGCACGCCGCCTTCGGTCAGGACCCGGCCGACCGCCTGCGCGAAGCGTGCCTGCCCCGCGCGCTCTTCGTACGTGGGCAGCACGCGGGCCAGCAGCCCGCGCGGGCCGAAGAAATCGATCGCAGCGGCGGGGGCCAGTCCGGGCACGGACCCATGATTTTAGCGCCTCGTCGCGCCGGCCCCGGGTCCTCCATGTCGGCCTCCTTCATGCCCCGCGTGGTGAGGGCGGGGGTGCCGACGCGGATCCCGGAGGCCACCATCGGCGAGTTGGTATCGAACGGGATCGTGTTCTTGTTGACGGTGATGCCGGCGCGGTCGAGCGCCTTCTCCGCCACCTTGCCCGTGATGCCCTTGGCGAAGACGTCGATCAGCATGAGGTGGTTGTCCGTGCCCCCGGAGACGAGGCGCCATCCCTCACCCATGAGCGCCGCGGCCAGCGCCTTGGCGTTCTTCACGATCTGGGCCTGGTAGGTCTTGAACTCGGGGGCGAGCGCTTCCTTGAGCGCCACCGCCTTGGCCGCGATGACGTGCATCAGCGGCCCACCCTGCACGCCCGGGAAGAGGAGCTTGTCCGTCTCCTTCGCCCACTTCTCCTGGCAGAGGATCATCCCCCCCCGGGGCCCGCGCAGCGTCTTGTGCGTGGTGGTGGTCACGAACTCGGCGTGCGGCACCGGGCTCGGATGCAGTCCGGCCGCGACCAGGCCGGCGATGTGGGCCATGTCCGCCATGACGACCGCCCCGCACTCGTCCGCGGCCCGGCGCACGGCCTCGAAGTCGATGGTGCGCGGGTACGCGCTCGCGCCCACCACCAGGACCTTCGGCCGGTGCTCGCGGGCCAGCGCGGCCATCGCTTCGTAGTCGATCTGCTCGTCCTCCTTGCGCACGCCGTAGGCCACCACCTTGAAGTAGCGGCCGGAGAAGTTGAGCGGGTGGCCGTGGGTGAGATGGCCGCCGTGCGAGAGGTTCATGCCCAGGATGGTGTCGCCGGGCTGGCACACGGTCATGTAGACGGACATGTTCGCCTGGGCGCCGGAGTGGGGCTGCACGTTGGCGTGATCGGCCGCGAAGAGCTGCTTCGCGCGCTGGATGGCGAGCGTCTCCGCGACGTCCACGAACTCGCAGCCGCCGTAGTACCGCTTGCCCGGGTAGCCTTCGGCGTACTTGTTGGTGAGCACGGTGCCCAGCGCCTCCAGCACCGCTTCGGACACGAAATTCTCCGAGGCGATCAGCTCGAGCTGCGAGCCCTGCCGGCGCGTCTCGTTGCGGATGGCCTCCGCGACCTCGGGATCCGTGCGGACGAGGTTCTGCATGATGGTGGTACCTCCGGAAGGGGCTCACGGAGACTCTAACAAACGGGGCGGGGGGGCGAAAGAGGATACGATCGCGAGGTGACCCACCTGCCTGTCATAGTCAGCAAACGCGGCGAGAGCCGCGTGCGCTCGGGTCATCCCTGGATCTTCCGCAGCGACGTGGCCCGCGCGCCGGGCGCCCCTGCGGGCGCGGTCGTGCGCGTCCTGGGCCCCACCGGCCGGCCCCTGGGCTTCGCGTTCTTCTCCGACCGCTCCGAGATCCAGCTCCGCATGATCGAGCGCGGAGAGACGCTCTCGCCCACCTTCCTGCACGACCGCCTCCGGGCCGCGCGCGCCTGGCGCGAGGCGATCGCCCCCGGCGTGGAGGCGTTGCGGATCGTCCACGGCGAAGGGGACGGCCTGCCTTCGCTGATCGTGGACCGCTACGGCGAGCACCTGGTGGTGCAGACCCTTTCCCAGGCGACGGACGGGCGGAAGGCCGAGATCGTGGCGGCGCTGGTGGAGATCTTCCGTCCGCGCGGGATCCTGGAACGGAACGACCCGCGGGTGCGCGCGCTGGAGGGACTCCCCTCCCAGGTCGGCGTGCTGCACGGCGAGGTGCCGGAGACGGTCACGGTGAGCGAGAACGGCGTGCGCTTCGAGGCCGACCTCCGGCGCGGGCAGAAGACGGGGCTGTTCCTGGACCAGCGCGAGAACCACGCCATGGCCCGCGAGTACGCGCGCGGGCGCGTGCTGGACGGCTTCACCTACAACGGTGGCTTCGGCCTCACGGTGGCGGCCAGGGCGGACGAGGTCGTGGCCGTCGACGTCTCCGCGGACGCGGTGGCGCGGGTCCAGCGCAACGCGGCCCTCAACGGGATCACCAACGTGACCGCGCGCGAGGCCAACGTCTTCGACCTCCTCCACGACCTCGACGGCCGCGGTGAGCGCTTCGACACCGTGATCCTCGATCCACCCGCCTTCGCCAAGAGCAAGTCCGCGGCCCTAAAGGCACGCCGCGGCTACAAGGAGATCAACCTCCGCGCCCTGAAGATCCTCCTCCCGGGAGGATGCCTGGTCACGTGCTCGTGCTCGTACCATGTCCACGAGGCGGACCTGGAGGGCATCCTGGCCGATGCGGCCGCGGACGCGGGCGCGACGGTCAGCGTGATCGAGAAGCGCCGCCAGGCCCGCGATCATCCGATCCTGCTCGGCGTACCCGAGACGTACTACTTGAAGTGCTTCGTCCTGCGGAAGCTGACCTGAGGAGATCTCTCAGCGCGGAGGCGCGGACGAGCCGGGTGGGACGCCGGGCGGCGCGCTCACCGCGTCGAGCAGGTCGCTCGGGCGTGGCAGACGACCGAGCGTCTCGTAGAGGTCCTTCGAGACCTCCGCCACCGCCCCGCTGCGCTTCGAGTCCGCCGGGAACTGGGTGAGGATCACCAGGAAGTAGGGATTGCGATTCCCCATGTAGATGATGCCGGCATCGTGATGCACGGTCGAGATGTTTCCCGTCTTGTGCGCGATGTGCGCGTCGGCGGGCAAGCCGGCGGGGATGCCGCTCTTGAAGCGCTGGTCCAGCATGATCTCGAGCATCTGCCCGCAGATCTCCGGCGACCAGGCCCGGCCCTCCGCGATCATGCGCAGCAGCTTGAGCAGCCCGTGGGCCGTGACCTGGTTGTTGAGCCCGGCCTGGAAGGCGGCCTCGTCCTGCACGCCGCGCAGCAGGATGATGCCTTCGATCCTGAGCTCCTCCAGGGCGCGCTGGATGGCGGGGACGCCGACGACGTCGATGAGCAGGTTGGTGGCGAAATTGCTCGAGGTCGTGATCATGTGGTACGCGAGCTCGCGCACGGTCATGGTGCGACCGATTGATCGTGGAGGCGGCGTGGAAGAAGGCGTCCGCGTTGTACGACCAGTTCAGCGTCGTCTGTGAGTCGTAGAACGAGATGCCGAGCCGCTCGAGCCGGTGCTTCTTCCTGATGGCCTGGATGCTCAGATAGAGCGAGTTCTCGACCCGGGCCAGGCTCTCCGGCGCCGTTGCGGCCTTGCGCGCGGGGACCGGCTCACGGGCCACGATCGTCTGGCGCCGATGCCGTCTCACGCCTTCGAGTGTAGTCCCAGTCCTACTCCGGAGAGTGGAACTCGTCGCGTGGGAAGAGATCGAGATTCATCTGGCCGGGGGGCTCCGGCGACAGGACGCGGGCGCCGGCGATGTCGGCCCAGACGCCGCTGACGCGCGGCGGGCCCAGATAGGCCACCATCGACGGATCGAAGAGACGCCCCCGCCACTCCTCGGGCGCGATGGGGATGGGCGATGCGCTGCCGATCAAGACGTCGCCGTCGGCCACGGCGACCACGTAGGGCAGGGCGGCGCGGAAGGTGGCACGCACGCGGTCCGTCGGCGCCCAGGTCGTCACCATCCCTCCCGGCTTGAGCCGCCGCGCGCACAACGCGAAGAACTCGAGCGAATACAGGTTCCCGGCGTACGGACTGGTCGGCCAGAGCGCATCCGCCTCGATGACGTCGTAGGTGGCGCCGTCGCGGTCCAGGGCGTTGCGGCCGTCCGCGACGCGCAGCGTGAAGCGCGAGTCGCCCAGGAACCGGCCCAGCCGTCCCGGCGGATCCGGCAGGCTCAGGAGCCGGCTGAGCAGCCGACGCTGCGGCGCGAAGATCTCGAAGACCGTGATGCGCTGATCGACGTCGCGGCGGCAGCCGGCGGAGGCGGCGGTGTC
>WNFI01037029.1_pt1 | contig 19084 bp, 13 predicted proteins | sample 5400471 | NCBI WGS metagenome assembly WNFI01 (sample SAMN13153348, study PRJNA577476) | soil metagenome | isolation source: 100 cm saprolite on Douglas fir-dominated hillslope | place: USA:California | collected 2013-09-17 | reverse complement strand
TGCCTGACCCTTCCGAAGGGCGCTGAATCTCTGACCTTAATTTTGTCTCTCCTTCGGGTAGGGTTACGTTTTTATTGCGGAGAGATTATGCCTGTTGCAGTTAAAGAATCAGGAGTGAGTGGGAGCACGTCTGCTTCGGCTGGCAGGCGCAAAGCTCCGGTATTCGTGTTGGGCTGTCCGCGGTCGGGAACTACCGTCTTATAGGCGATTTTCTGCGGGAGTTGCAATATCCCGTTACGTCGCAAAAAAGATGGAGCCTCCGTGCGGCACGTCTGCGAAGCACTTATTTGACGCTGTTCGAGACTAAGCGCTGGATAAAAAACCACATGCCGCTACGAAGCTTAGTCCGCTTACAGCAGATCGAGATTGAGACGGATCCTCCAGCCACGGCGACGCGCCTGGGAGGACGAACAACAAGCGCTAACGTCCCTCGCTTGGAGGCGTGAAAAGTGCCAGGCAGCGCCGCTGTGCCTCCCGTCGATAGGCGGCAGCGGCATAACAGGTGCGGCCCTCCAAACCCTTGAACTGAAGGGACTCGGAGCGCTGTGAACGCGATCAGTCCAGCCATCGCTGGCGTAGAATAGAGACCGGCCCATTTGGGCGGTCTTGATGCAACGACGAGGGGATTTCACTCACCACCGGGAATTGGAACGTGAAATTCTGACGCAACCAGCATTCGCGGGCGGCACCCTGACGTTTTCCAGGCAAGTATCCGCCAGGCACTCACACTTGCTTGAATATAGCTTCCAATCCCGCGATGGGGTGAAATCTCTCATCGTCAAGCAACAGGCCGTGGGTCCCGAATCTGAACGGGCAACCCTTCAGGAGTGTGCAAGCCTTAGCCGAGTGAGGGGCTTGCTGGGTTCATCGCTCGCACAAACCGTGCCAGAGCCTCTTTTGGTCCTGCCGAAGAGAGGTGTGCTGGTCACCAACAAAGTTCCTGGAGATCCTTTGGCAGGGATCCTGAAGAAATACGCGAATCATTTGTCTGGTCCATTTTGCATTACCCTCGTGCGGGAAGCCGCTCGACGCGTTGGAAACTGGTTGCGGAGCTTTCAGGATGCAAGCCAGGCGGAACCCTTCCCCTACAATGTGGATTCCTATCTTGCCGATCTCGAGCTTCGGCTCTCAAAATTGCAAGAGAAAGGATTTGAACCCGGCCTTGCGCAAGAAATACTCCGGCACGCGTCGCTGCGCTGTGCGCCTTTGAATGGCAGGCTGGTTTCTGCAGCTGCCAAACATGGAGACTTTATTCCTCAGAACATTCTGATCGAGCGCGATGGCGTTGCGGTGGTAGACTTCGAAGCCTTTAGCGAACGAGAGGCCGTGTACGAAGATCTCGGCATGTTTCTTGGTTACATCTTAGTTCTTGGGGCGCGAGCGCCTTACTCGCGGCAGTCGCTCAACGCCGTTCGAGGCGGCTTTCTGGCGGGTTTTCTTGCGGGAGACATCATCGACCCAGCCCTATTGACCACTTACACGCTAAAGGGTGCTATACGTATTATTGCTGACGGTTCGGCCTTTGCAAAGAACTGGAGTGGGCTTGGCACTACATGGAGGCTGACCAAGCGTCTCAGGCATTTAGCTTCGGGGGCGAATGTAGCCTGAGTTCTGTGAATCCTGGTGCGCCGATGAACATTCGGCATCTTATAACGGAGAAATAATAGGTTTCATGGGGAAGAATCCGGATAACACTGATCTCGAGGTTGTGGATTACCAAGTTGGGGCAGAGGGATACCGTGACGTTGCCTCCTACGACCAGCGATATATTGGCGCACCCGCCGAATACCGGCAGACCGTAATGGCTCACGCTTACCGCGGTCTTATCGGTACACTGAAAGGCAAACGCGTTCTCGACGTCGGTTGTGGCTCTGGCCGCGGAGTCGTCGGGTTGGCGCCCGAAGCGGCGTTCACCGTCGGGTGTGACGCCTCGGTTGACATGCTCGGTGTCACGTCCCGCAAACTAACCGGACAACCCAAGTGGGGATTGGCAAATGCGTATGCGCAGCAGCTTCCATTTGCCAGCAACGTTTTTGACGTGGTTATCACACTCAACTTTCTGCACCTATTTGGTCTCAAGACCCAACGCGAAATGATTGCGGAAATGAAACGGGTCACAAAGCCCAGTGGAACGCTGGTGCTGGAGTTCGACAACGCTTTCCACGGCTTGGGCTTGGTGGGATTATTTAAGAGGTTCTTTCGGGATGAACGTGGAACGCTCCCTTGGGAAGCGCGTTACGTCATCGGCGATGACTGCCGCATCGTCAGAGTGCGGAGCGCAGTGTTCCCGATCGTCTGGCGCCTCTTTTATCGTGCTCCCGGCATTTTCCTGCCGCTCGAAAGAATTTCTTATGCTCCGCTGCTCAATCGCATTCTCGGACATCGCATCTACTACCAGATTTCGAAGCATGGCCAGGCTACTTGAAAGGCTTTCTCCAAATCGCGCCGCCGTCCTGCGTGGAGAAATAAGGCGTCGAACACTTGAACGGATCAAGCTGCTCGACCGGTCCGCTGCAGGTTAGTCGGGCACATAAGCAAGTTGTCCGCGCCTTCGCCGCGATAGAAAATAGCCAATGCCGCTAACCCAGCTTTCGAATTCGAGATCGGTGCGACTGCTCGTATCGAGAAGCCGCGGCAGCAGCAACGGATTAGACTTGGGTGTCGCGAATCCGGTGTCACAGGTCGTGGCGGAAACAACTTCTTCCTTGGCGAGCCAGCCTAAGAATTCCGGTTGATAAGCGCCGCTCGGATAGCAAAAATGCTCTCTCTTGCCGGCCACTGCATGTGCGATCGAGTCGCGGTTTTCCCGGATTTCCCGCCGAAATAATTCTTCGTTCGATGGCGTCCGGTGACGGTGAGTGTGCAGTTGGAAATCGACGCCCTCAGCTGCAAGTTGCTTTACTTCTTCTGGGTTCATCAGTTGAAGGATGCGCTTCTGCCGCAACATCTCATAGTCGATCCCTAACTGCTGAGCCAAACGCGCGGCCATCAAATCCAGCTCTTCGCCGTTGAGATCTTGCCGAGCGGCCCACAGCAGCAATTGGCTGACGACCTCCTCCCGGCTCTCCACCGAAGTCAGCGTGACCGGAAGCTTAATCCCAAATTCGTTCAGGTTGACACGCCCCATGTCCCGGGCCTTCCACAGCATGTATGAGCACATCAACTTGAGTACGGGACGCTGCAACTCGCTGTAGTACGTGGTCAGGTACACTGTCGCGGGGAAACCATATCGCCGCAGCAGCGGCCAAGCTTGTTTATAGAAATCGTAGCCGCCGTCGTCAAATGTCAGCACCACGCTCCGTGGGGGCAAATCTTTCCCATAGAGCCGTTCCAGCGCTTCTGCCAGAGGTAATACCGTGCACCTCCTCTCGCGCAGGATGTCCAACCGCCGTTCCAGTTGCTGGGGGCTCACGTAGAGAGAAGGCCGCCACTTCTGCTCATCTTCGAGGGACACTCCGTGATAGCACAGGATTAGTAGTTTTTGCTGCCGCCACTCACTGTCTTTCACCAGACTAAAAGCTCCGCATCTCTTGAGGATTGTTAGCGCCGCGCCCCGCAATTGCTTGATCATGAATTAATTTTCGACCTTCCTCAATGGCGATAGCCTTCAGCCGCCCCTTCTCACAGAGAAGTATATAATGACAAAAATTCTTTAATCCCAGTGCGCTGGCTTCAGCTTCATACTTGTAAAAACCAGCAGCCTGGGAAACATTTAACGGAACACACTGCAGGTGGTTCTCCGCTCGTGGGTCTGCCGCGAATCGGGTGAGCGTGAGCCTTGAATGCAGAGTTGGATTCAACCATGACCACGGGCTCAGTAGAGTCGGCTTTCCATCGAGGGCTGCCCTTTTGATGGCAGATCCTGCGCGTACGATTGCGGCGTCATCAAAGGATATACTGCGAAAATTAGTACCCGATTTTCTGTTGAAACAACGCAGCCTCGTCCTGCGCCTTGGGCCTAAGGCCGGTGGGATTTACGCCAGGATGCGTTTACTCGATCTGCTCGGAATGCGAGCAGCCAACCGGCGTCTCGTTCCAGTCTCAGCGCGCTCATTTCTTTTTGTGTGCTTTGGCAATATCATGCGTAGCGCGATGGCGGAATTCCTCATGAAGCAAGCCTTAATTGAGGCCCGGCTGGAAGGCCAAGTCCGAATTATGTCAGCGGGTCTGCACGCCAGCGCCGGTCGCGAAGCCCATGCCTGGGCACAACAGGCGTCTGCGGAACTCGGTATTTCGCTGGCTGAGCACCGGGCCAAACCGTTGACTCGGGAGATGGTTGAGCAAGCGGATTGCATCCTGGCTATGGATTTTCAAAATAAAGCTGAACTGCTCATGGTTTATCCCGAATCGCAAGCCAAGATATACATGCTAAGCGCCTATGGCGAAGGCTCCTGGCAGTATCGTGAAATTGCAGATCCCTACCTCGGCGATCTTGAAAGCACGCGATTCTGCGGCCAGCGGTTGCAGACCTGCATTCGCAATCTGATGATCTCGATTTTCCCGTCTTCCGGTCCTTCCATGAAACAGAAGGTCGGGACGAAGCCCTGACTGGGCGCGGAAACCGCGGCGCGGGTTTGCCGGAACCGGTGCACTCGGCTATCTTTGAGTTTGTACCACGGGAGAAGGGGAAAGACTTCGAATGAGCCGGGCGATCAGCATTTTTGGTTTGGGCTATGTCGGAACGGTGACCGATGCCACCAGGGACTCGCAAGACGCTGTTTTGAAGACTGATATTTCCTTCCTCTGCGTTGGCACTCCAAGTATGCGCAATGGCAAACTGGACCTGGGGCATATTGGCCCGGTCTGCCGGGAAATTGGCGAAGCCCTCCGAAAAAAAGACTCTTTCCATCTGGTTGTGTTGCGCAGCACCGTACTCCCGGGAACAGCCGAGTCGGTCGTTGTCCCGACCTTGGAGAAGACCACCGGGAAAAAAATGGGGAAAGATGTTGGGGTATGCGTGAATCCCGAATTTATGCGCGAAGGCACCGCGGTGGCGGACTTTCTGGAGCCCGCGATCACCGTGATCGGCGCGGCGGATTCTGCCCATAGTCAGGTCCTGCGTGAGGTTTATTCCCATGTGCCGGGTATTGTTTTTGAAACTTCATTCCGCTCGGCGGAAATGGTGAAATACGTTTGCAACGCCTGGCATGCGGTGAAGATCTCTTTTGCCAACGAGGTCGGAACCATGGCGAAGGAGTTGGGGGTAGACGCAGAAGCCGTGATCGGGATCTTCGCCGCCGATACCAAGCTGAATATCTCGCCCAACTATCTCAAACCAGGGTTCGCCTTCGGCGGTTCCTGCCTGCCCAAGGATGTTCGGGCTTTGAACTACCGCACCAAGGAACTCGACCTTGAATTGCCTCTTTTTCAATCGATTTTGCCGAGTAATGACGCTCACCTTGATCGTGCAGTCGAAATCGTATTGGGCACGGGTAAGAAGAAGATTGCCATGCTCGGCCTGAGCTTCAAGGCGGCAACCGACGATCTGCGTGAGAGTCCGCAGGTGGAACTCGTCAAGCGTTTGATCGGCGAAGGTTGCACGCTAAAGATTTGGGACGACAACGTATCCTTGGGACGACTCATCGGTTCCAACCGGCAGTACATCGAAGAGGTTATTCCCCACATCGGTTCGCTCCTCAGTTCAAGTCTCGAGCAGGTCCTCGAGCAGGCGGAAGTGGTGGTTATCGGAACTCGCGGAGTCAGCACGGAGACTTTAAACTCCCATCTCCGCTCCACCCATTTCGTGGTGGATCTGGTGAATCTTGAGAAGTCCCGACGGCCCACCGCGGGCACAACTTACGAAGGGATTTGCTGGTAGTCGACTGGCATGAAAATACTCTGGGTTAAGGCGGGGAAGCTATTGCCGGTCGATACGGGAGGCAAGATTCGTTCGTTTAACATCCTTCGACACTTAGCCAGAGATCATGAGGTCGTTTTTCTTTCGTATTACGGGGGACGCCATGATCCGGCGTACGAAGCGGCAATCGCCCAGCAACTTCCGGGAGCCCAAACTCTTCATGTCGATGCCCCGGAAGGCGGAATGGCACAGTCTGTTGACTACATTTTCAAGCTGCCTTCCTCCGCACCCTACGCTGTGAAAAAATTCACACATCGCAACGTAAGCCAGCGGGTTGCCCACTGGTTGAACTCTGGAAAGCTAGATGTGGCAGTGTGCGATTTTCTCGCGCCTTCCTTGAATTTTCCCGATCATTCGCCGATTACCGCCGTCCTCTTTCAGCACAATGTTGAGGCCATACTTTGGCGGCGCATGGCGAAAGTGGAGAGAAATCCCGTGCTCAAGCTATCGAATGCCATCGAAGCCCGCAAAATGGAACTCTACGAAAAGCGCTCGCTCCTACGATTCCAGCATGTGATTGCGGTTTCAGAGAATGATTCCGAAGCCATGTTAAAGCTGGTTCCAGGTTGTCCAATCACGGTGGTACCGACGGGCGTAGATACGGAGCAATATAAGGCAGTGCCGTCGGCTTCAGGAAATCCGCCGGTTGTGGTGTTCACGGGCTCGATGGATTGGGAACCCAACATTGACGCCGTAGAATACTTTTGCCGGGAGATCTGGCCTGCCGTTCTGGCCGCTTTTCCGGACGCTCGTTTCCAGATTGTTGGCCGAAACCCTCCCGCCAGTGTGCGGAGCCTGGCATCAGGCTCCGTTGAAGTGACGGGATCGGTAGCATCCGTGATCGATTACTTGCGTTTTGCCACGGTGATCGTCGTTCCGCTGAGGATTGGCGGAGGTACGCGGCTCAAGATCTACGAAGCGATGGCCATGGCAAAAGCTATGGTGTCCACTTCCATTGGCGCTGAAGGGCTGGATGTGACCGACGGCCACGATTTGCTGATTGCCGACAATGCGCCAGCGTTCGCGGCGGGCATCCTTCGACTGCTGCGCGATCCAGAGATGCGTAGAAAGTACGAGCAGTCCGCCGCGGCTTTGGCGGCAAGGTACGATTGGGCACATATCGCCCATCGTTTCGCGGATGTGCTTCAGGACGCGGCAACCCGCTTTCGCAACCGGCAACGACCGGCAGTCCCCCCTGCGCTACCAGTGCAGCTATGAAAAGTCCGATCTTAAACGGCAAACAGCATCGCGCTGTTTGATTTCGTCACACAGTCCCCTTCGCATTTGCTTGACTAGCCTGCTTCGGTCCTACAGTAATCGGAAAGACAAACTTCCCTACTTGGGCTAGGCCTTGGCACGATAATATGGCATCTGTGACCGTCCGAGGACAAAGCAAATGGTCCCGCTTGCGTCGAGTGCCGTTGAGAGAGCTTTACCCGCGGGCCGGGCAGGAAATCTCAAAGCGCTACGATTTAGCGCTATACCGCGCCGGCCTTGGACCGCGGGCGCCCCAGCTAAGGCCCCAGGCTGCCTCTGGCGCGAAATTTTTCTTCGGAATAAGTAAGGACGAGGCCGCGAATCGCGCCGCTCTATTGCGCAGGCATCTGCCCCGCGACGCCGACGCGATCATTCTCGAAGCCGACAACATTTGCCGGCACAAGTTTCATTTGCTGGGATACGAAGATCTCGACTACGGTGCAAACATTGACTGGCATTCCGATCCTGTTCACGGGAAGCGAAGCCCTTTGCAGCCGTGGTTCACGCTTAATTTCCTGGATTTTCGCACCGTGGGCGATCACAAAGTCATCTGGGAACTGAACCGCCACCAACACCTGGTCACGCTCGCGAAGGCTTGGCTCTTGAGCCGGAATCCGGCTTACGCGAAGGAGCTTGCGGCTCAGTTTTATTCCTGGCAGAAGGCGAATCCTTATCCTCTCGGCATCAATTGGTCCAGCGCGCTCGAAGTGGCATTCCGAAGCTTGTCTTGGCTCTGGGTTCGCAATTTGCTCGTTGGCTGCCCGGACCTGCCCGCTATCTTCCAAACGGATATTCTTCTCGCTTTACAAGCGCACGGACGATACATCGCGCGGTATTTGTCGACGTACTTTTCGCCCAACACTCACCTGCTGGGTGAGGCTGTCGCGCTCTTTTCCATTGGCACCCTATGCCCGGAAATCTTCGCAGCAGAACGCTGGCGACAAAAAGGATGGAAAATCCTCCTGGAAGAAGCCCAACGCCAGGTTCGTCCGGACGGCGTTTACTTCGAGCAAACGCTTTACTACCACGTATACGCTCTTGACTTTTTCCTGCACGCTCGCCGGCTCGCGAGCGAGACTTGCTTCGCGATTCCCGAACCATTCGAAAACGTATTGAAGAAAATGCTGGATGTCGTTCAAGCGCTTTCCGAACTCGGACCCTGCGAAGGTTTCGGAGACGATGACGGAGGCAGGGTATTTAATCCGCGCCGGAATCAAGTCGAGTGCATGACCGACCCTCTAGCCATCGGCGCCATCCTTTACGATTGCGGCAAATACGCGAGAGCCCGTCTGACCGAGGAAGCCATCTGGCTGTTCGGCGGCAAGGCCATTCAGTTTTTCGATAAGCCTCATTCCCCGGTGGCGAGCACGTCGAACGCATTTGAAGCCGGAGGCCTCTATCTCATCAACGACGAACAGCCTTGCCGGCAACAGTTGATGATCGATGCTGGACCGCAAGGTACAGGTCAATCAGGTCACGGACATGCCGACGCTCTCAGCGTTCGCCTCTCCCTTGACGGACATCGCTTCCTGGTCGATCCCGGCACCTGCTGCTACATCTCCGATGGAGAAGATCGCAATCAATTCCGCGGCACGGGTGCGCACAATACCCTCCGAATAGACAAGCTCGATCAAGCCGTTCCCGAAGGGCCGTTCGCTTGGAGTTCGATTCCGAATGTGAAGGCCGAGACTTGGCTCGCTGGCCAGACCTTTGATTTCTTTGTCGGTAGCCACGACGGATACCGCAGACTGTACGATCCTGTGCTCCATCGCCGGTCCGTGTTCCACGTGAAAGGCGGCTCTTGGTTTGTGCTCGATGCTGCCGAGGGCCACGGCAGCCATCTCGTTGAGATCTTTTGGCATTTCGCTCCTGATCTTGAAGTTCAAGAGGAACGAGGCGCAATCTTCGCTTCATTCTCAGCGGACGCCGTCACGCAGAGCGCCTGCCTCGCACTTCTCATTGATCGCCACTCCACGTGGGCCAGAGAAGTCATGGAAGGCTTGGTGTCTCCAGCGTACGGGTCAAAGCGGATGGCGCCCGTGGTGCGCGTCAGCAACAATGTGGAACTGCCAGATGCCTGTGCTGCCTTGCTATTGCCTATGACCAAAGCCTCGGAAGTCGGCGAATTTTCTGCGATTAGCGAAAGCGCTGCCTGCGGAGTTCGTGGTTACCGTTACCTGGCACTTCAGACCACGGAATTCTTGTTTCTCGCCCAGGGAAGCACGCCATGGACCTGCGCTCTTTGGACCAGCGATGCGAAGTTGCTCTATTGCAAATTGGAACGCGGCCGGTTCACGCACGTTATTATGGTTGGGGGCAGCTTTGGAGAATGGCGGGGCAAACGATTCGTTTCCCATCCCTCCCGGAGCGAGAGATTCGAGTGGTTAAACCGACCCGCGTCACAGAAAGCTTTCTCCAGCGAAAGTAAACTTGTGGAAGATTCGGTGCTCAGTGATTTCGAAGTTTTCGATTCGGTAACCTGAATCGCTCTTTGGATGCGCAGTTGGGTTGGAAAAACGATATGTGCGGAATTGCGGGCATGGTTGAGTTCGGGCAAGACGCGCACGCCGATTCTGGGGTTCTGCGGCGTATGTGCGACATCATGGCCCATCGCGGCCCAGATGACGATGGTTTCTTTATTCAGGGCAGGATCGGCCTGGGCATGCGCCGCCTCAGCATCGTCGACCTCACCACTGGACATCAGCCCATCAGTAATGAAGACGGTTCCGTCTGGATCGTTTTCAACGGGGAAATCTACAACCACCGCTCGCTGCGCGAGCGCTTAATCACCCTCGGCCATCGTTATCGTACCCAAAGCGACACCGAAACCATCGTTCACCTCTACGAAGAATATGGCAAGGACTGCGTCCTGCACCTGCGAGGGATGTTTGCATTCGCCATCTGGGATGCGAAGCGAAGGTCTCTTTTTATTGCTCGCGACCGTCTCGGGATCAAACCTCTGTACTATCGGCTGACCGCCCGGACTTTTATCTTCGGCTCGGAGATCAAAGTCCTGCTGGCTTATCCAGGAGTGCGTCCCGAATTTAATCGTGCCGCTCTTCCGGAGTTTCTGAGCTTCGGATATCTCTCGGGAGACGAAACTTTTTACGCCGGCGTGCAGAAATTGATGCCCGGCCACAGGCTCGAAATAGACGAACAGGGCAACCTGCGGGTGGAAGAATATTGGGATCTGCCACAGGCTGTCGCAGATAAGCCTCACGATGAGCGTTACTACGTTGAGAGTTACCGCGAACTGCTCGAAGGAGCGGTCAATAGCCACTTGATGAGCGATGTTCCTCTCGGCGTATTCTTAAGCGGCGGACTCGATTCCAGCGCTGTGGCAGCGCTGATGACCAAACTCAGGCGCGAGCCCGTAGAAACATTTTCAGTCGGCTATACCGAACAGACGTACAGCGAGCTTCCCTACGCTCGAACCGTAGCCCAACATCTCAATTCGATCCATCACGAAGTTTTCATGAGCCGCCAGGATTTTTTTGGAGCGCTTCCCAAACTGATCTGGCATGAGGACGAGCCGATCGTCTGGCCTTCCAGCGTTTCGCTGTTTTTCGTCGCGCAGTTAGCCCGTGATCGCGTCAAAGTAGTGCTCACAGGCGAAGGCAGCGATGAAACCCTCGCCGGATATTCGCGCTACGCATTCACGTTAAAGAATTTTGCCTCAACGCCACGGCACGTCGTAAGATTTCGCACACTTTTCTCGCTCTCGATGGAGAATCATGGGACTCTTTTTACTTCGACAATTTCTTTTCCGCGTTTAACCAGAAAGATCAAAGCGACCTTCTCGCGGATGAATTTCACGGCGAGATTGCGGCCGGCTCCGCCTATCACAATGTACTGGCATACTGGAAGAAGTCCTCTGGAGATCTTCTGCAGCGTCTGCTCTACACTGACATCAAGACGTACCTGGTTGAGCTCTTGATGAAGCAAGACAACATGAGCATGGCAGCATCGATAGAGAGCCGCGTGCCGTTTCTCGATCATGTCCTGGTGGAATGGGCGACTCGAGTTCCGGCCAGCATTCAAATACGCGGCGGCACCGGCAAACACATCCTGAAGAAAGCAATGGAGGACTTGCTTCCCCACTCGATTATCTACCGGCCGAAGTTAGGATTTCCAACCCCTTGGAGCGGCTGGCTGGCGGGCGCTCAACTGGACTCCATCGAGCAGATGCTTTTAGAACCGCGCAGTATAGACCGCGGATTTTTCAACCGTGCCGCCATCGAAAGGCTCTTCCGCGAGCACCGCGCCCAATATCGCGATCACTATGACCGCATCTGGCGCCTGCTCAACCTTGAGTTGTGGCATCGGGTCTGCCTGGAGGGGGAATCTCACGAATGGCCGGGCCAAACGTGCGAAGCGAAATCAGTTTCCATCGCATGACCGGCTCGGCCCGGGAATAGCCCTCCAGCCCGTATCGTTTTGCATGAAATTTAGGTGGCTGCGGCGGTGCAGCAGCGGTTCAAACCTGACGCGCCAATACTTCTTCCGTCCGTCCACAGCGCGGCACAAGACCGCGGTAGACCTTCAGCCACTGTTCGCGCACAGACTGCCAGTTGTACCGGCTCGTCTCGGCGAATGCGTTCTGGGCCAGGCGCGTCGCAAGTTCGGAATCGTTCAGCACTCTGAGAATATTTGTCGCCAGGGCGGCGGCGTCCCCGGGGTCCGAGAGCAATCCCGTGCGCCCCTGATCCACGATGTAACGCATTCCTTCCGGCGCCGTAGTCACAACCGGTGTGCCGGAGGCAAACGCCTCCAACACCGAAACCGGCATATTATCCAGGTTGGAAGCATTCACGAAAATGTCCGCCTGATCGTAAAACCTGCCAATATCGAGTCGCGATGCTACCCCCAAGAAATTGATTCCAGACAGACCCAATTGCTGAACCAGATTCTTTATCTCGTGCTCCAACGCACCCCCGCCCACAAGATCGAGCTGGGCCTGCGGCCAAGACTTTTGGACTTCAGCAAAGGCTCTCACCACTACGTCAATTCCGTAGTAAGGATGGAATCCGCGAGTACAAATGAGGTGTGGACGCACCGGACTGCGCAAACGAAAATAAAATTGAGAAAAGTCCACAATATTCGGGACAATCTGCGTTTCCAAATCGAACTCGCGCATGATACCTGCCAAGTGCCCGGAAGGAACTACCAGCCGATCAGTGCTTTTCAGCACGCGCCTCGCGAGAATTGATCCTTTCAAGTGATTGCGGCATTCTCCGCTCCGATAATTGATCAATGTTTGCTTGCCCCGCAGGCGCGCCACGCACCACGCTGGCGCGCTCAATCCAGCGGAAACCATGAGGCAGCCGTGGATCAACCGGAACAAACGTAGCCTCCACGTTCGTATCCCCTTTCCAATTGCGCATGAGCAGATCAGCCTGCACCGCCTGCCCCCCAACGTAGCGCAAACTGGGAGCAACAAAGGCGACACGAATACGGGGATAGGCATCAGTTTCCTGGTCAGAGGTGTGGCTCGGATCCGGGCGCCGGCCGCGGCTCGCGAGTACCTCCGCATAGAGCGAGCAATACTGCCCGCGGATTCGCTCCACGCTGAAATTCGCTTTAGCAAACTCCCGCGCTTTGCGAGACATGGAGGACCGCAATTCCGGATCCGCCAGCACGCGCCCAATTCCGGCCGCAAGCGCTTCCACATCGTTCGGTGCAATCAACACGGCCCGTCCATCGCCGGCCAGTTCGCAATTTCCTCCGACATCAGTCGCCACCACCGGCACCCCTGCGGCCATGGATTCCAGCATCACGTTGGAAAGACTCTCCGAAGCAGAGGGCACTACTGACACATCCATATTGGCAAGCACTGCCGGTATGTCACGCCGATCCCCCAGAAACTGTATGCGATCCTGCAAGCCCAGTTCGGCGGCATGACGCTCAAGTTCCGGGCGCAGCGGACCATCGCCGATCAGAAGAAACTTAGCCCCGGGGAACATGCGGCTCAGTCGCGCTGCTGCTCCAAGAAACACGTGATGGTTTTTATAGGATGCATTCATCCGGGCGATCATCCCGACCCGAACCGTGCCAGCGGCGCGAATCAAGGCGGGCGCAGTCTCTGCAAACGCCTCGGGCGGCAAGGCGTTGCCAATCACAACCAATTTGTTTTCCGGGAGGCCGGCTTGCCGCAGCCGGTCAGCCGCAGCTCGGGAATTGCAAACAACTCGATCACACCAGCGAAATATCATCAGTTGAGCGCGAAATTGCGCGGGAGTGAGAAGATCGCCGAGTTGACGGTGGCTGCCAATCACTACTGGCACTCGCGCCAGCCTTGCAGCCGGAATCAAGGTCAAATTGCTGTAGAAATCGAACGCATGGGCTACCCGCACGCGCAACTTCCGCAAACGGCGCGCCAAAGCCCACCGGCTTTTGATCGACTGCAAACCGTAGAGGCTCCCGCCCAGGTCAAAGGAATGCAAATCGCCGAGACCGTCCAACAGCGGACCTTTTTTTAGCAGGCAACCCAGGTGTACCTGGAAATGATTGGCCCGCAAGGATCGCGCAAGCTCGACGAACTGACGCTCGCTCCCGCCCGTCTCCAGACTATTGATCATGAGAAGGATCGGGCTTATCGAACCGGCAGGAAATCGCGGGTGCGTGTGCTGCTGGACCGCAGTTTGATTCGGATCGCCGCCGGCAGGCGTGTTCGCGAGCAAATTCATTCCAGCTTCCCAGTAACGTCCGCCACACGCAAGTCCGTTTCAACACCTGACTTCGGGATTCTCTCCAAGTAATTGCGATGCCAGAGTTCGAACATCAGCAATCGCCAGATTCGTCCGGAATGATCCCGACGCCCGCGAAAGTGCTCATCCAGTAATTGCCGCACACCTTGTGGATTAAAGTACCCGCGTTGCATCGTCTTAGGCTCCAGAAGAACCGTTACGATCAGATCTTTTAATTCATTCCGCATCCAATGGACTAGCGGCAGGGCGAAGCCCCGTTTCGGCCGATAAATCGCTTCTCGCGGCACACCGACTCGTTCGGCGAGCTTGCGAAGAACATACTTTTGAACTCGGCCGCGAAGTTTCCAGTCCGAAGGCAGCCCGGTCGCCCATTCCACAAACACGTGGTCGAGAATGGGCGCGCGGACCTCGAGCGATGTCGCCATGCTCATGCGATCCACTTTGGTCAGGATATCGGCCGCCATGTAGGTTTTTGTGTCCACATAGAGCATTTGGCTGATGGGGTCATTCGCCCGGGCGCGATCAAAATATCCAAACATCACATCTTCGGGGTTAGCCGTACCCTTCAGAGTTTCGCGAAACTCATTCGACCAAAGGGGCAAGTCTCCTTCGAAGGAGGGAACGAAGGAAATCCCGTCTACATATCGCTCCCGCCAGGGCAAGGAAACGTTGTAGGAGAATTTCTTTCCGCGCAGGTCGTGTGGCAACTGAGGATAGATCCGCTCCCGGTACCAACGCCAGGCCCAGCGCGGAATGCGCTCGAAAATCTTCCGGCGAAGATGAATTCCATAGCGGTCGTATCCCGCAAAAATCTCGTCCCCGCCATCGCCCGATAAGGCGACCGTCACATGCCTTCGCGCCATGCAGGAAACGTAGTAGGTGGGCAGCATGGAGGAGTCGCCAAACGGTTCTTCCAGCGAACTCGTCAGTGTCTCGACGGTTTCCAAAACGTTCGGTTCCAAAACCAGTTCATGGTGCTCGGCGCCAAAGTGTTTTGCCACGATTCGGGCATAATGGGTTTCGTTGAAATCATCGTGACTAAAACCGATGGAGAAAGTCTTCACTGGCTTCGAACTGGCCCGTGTCATCAAGGCGACGACGGTGGAGGAATCGATGCCCCCACTGAGCAATGCGCCCAGAGGAACGTCGGAAATCAACCGGATCTTCACCGCTTCGGCAAGCCGTCGCTCCAGTTCCTCCAGACATTCTTCCTCGCTGCTCGGCTGATGCGTGCCGTATTGAGGCAAGTCCCAATACTGCCGGACCCGAACTGCGCCCGCCTCGAATTCCAGCAAGTGGCCGGGCGGAAGCTTCTGGATGGGCAAAAAAGCAGTGAGAGGATCCGGCACATAGCCGAAATACATGTATTGCAGAAGCGCCTCATTATTCACTTCCGCGAGTTCCGGGGCGACTGCAAGGATGGCCTTGATTTCGGAGCCGAAAAACAACCGTTCACCCGCCAAGGCATAGTGCAACGGCTTCTTGCCGAAGCGGTCGCGCGCAATCAGTAACTTTCGCCGGCGCTCGTCGTATAGGGCGAACGCAAACATGCCGCGCAGCTCATTGACGCAATCAGCTCCCAATTCCTCATAGAGATGAACAATCACTTCTGTGTCGGTGTGCGTGGTCAGTCGATGGCCGCGGCCCAGAAGCTCGGCGCGAAGTTCTGGGAAATTGTAAATCTCTCCGTTGAATACCACCCAGACAGAGCGGTCTTCGTTAAATACCGGCTGGTGGCCACCCGCCAGATCGATGATGCTAAGACGGCGCATGCCGAGGCCGGTACCGTCTTTGACAAAAATGCCTTCGTCGTCCGGACCGCGATGCACAATCGCCTGGCACATGCGGTGAATCGTAGACGCATCAATTCGGTCATCCGCCGCCGCGCTTACGATGCCAGCAATACCACACATGCTTTATCCTCTCACGCTCGCCGTTAAATGAATACCTCTCGAATTGAGCGCCGGTCTGGACCCCATTCCTTACTAATTACGCGGGCCCGTGCGTCCCCGCTTCACTTGGCGCCGGCCGGCACAACCTTCTGCGCTGGCGGCTGGAGGTTAAGTGACGGATTGGAGATCGCACCGATCTTTGTACTAATTTGGGTACTAATTCGGTTGGCAAGGCGCGTGGTGAAAATTTCGGAACCCTGAGCGTTCAAATGAAAGCCGTCACGATACAAATCGCGCGAAAATTCCCCGGGAGGTGACAGGACCCATACCGGAACGCCCACCTTATCGCCCAATTCCTGGACCTCCGATGAATAATCCTGACGCAATGTCGGGGGCACAAGCACTACGATCTGGATCCCATAGGATTGGGCGAGATCACGTAATTCCGGCAGCCTCTCCCGAGCCATCCCCAACAATATGGACGGATCATTAATGCGCGCACCATGCGGGGCTACTCGCCCGCCAAGTTCGCGGAAATTTGGCACCATGAGGATAAGCAGATCTTGGCGAAGGAAACGTTTATCCCCCAACCAGTTGCTCCAGTGGGCAAAAAAGTAGCTAGTGGCATCGGTCTTGTCCAGTTTCGCCTCGCGCACGAACAAGGGGAAGTCGCGTGCGCTCATCTGTCGATGCGCGAATGCCTCCTCGAGGCTAAACGGGGAAGCGAACTGGTCGGTTGCCAGACTAAGGACGATCACACTGGGATGAGATCCCTGCTGTAAAAGGCGGCGCAGTCCGAAGTACCAATCCAGATACCGCGTTTGGTCGATTCCGAGCCGGCTGACGGCGTAGTGAGGCGCGAGACGGTCTTGGAGAACATCCAGCTGAACCCCTTCGAGCAGCAGAGAATTTCCAACCAGAAGCACCGTTGGGCGGCCATCCTGAGTGAAGAGACGCAGCGTGAGTGCTTCCGCAGTTTCGCTCTCGATTCGTCGCTCAATGCGGCTGAAGTGCCGTAGTATTATGGGGGAACTCAGCTCCAGTGCCAGCCAGATCACGGCCAGTCCAATGCACAAGGCAATGATGCCGGCTCGCGCGCTTACGCGGCGATCCGCGGACAGAGGCGGCCTTCCGGCTGCCCCTTCAGAACTGAAAGTAGATGAAGGCATTTGCCTCATTCGCACCCCACAATGCAACTACCAGTGCACATGCCAGCCCGAAGATCACACGCCGCGGCACAGTCGCGGACTGAAAGCCGTACTCTTCGCTGGACGACTCCAGGTAAAGGTCCATCAGCAGCAACGGTACGGAGAAAATCGCGAGAAAAATAAAGGCCGCGGGAAATTCTGATCGCCAAGTCCAACTTCCAAGGCCTTTCAACATAACCCAGGCGGCCCGCAGCGATTGTGCGCGGAAGAATATCCAAGTTAAACAGACAAAGTGGAAAATAAGAATCCGCTTAATCCATTTCGGAAGTCGATATCGAGGTGCGGTTGCCTTGGGCGTGACTTTCCGCTCGACAGCCAGCCCCGCGCCATGGAGTCCACCCCAAAATACGTAGGTCCAGTTTGCGCCGTGCCACAAACCGCCGAGCAGCATTGTCAGCAGCAGGTTGCGGTAGGTCTGCTGTTCACCGTGGCGATTGCCCCCCAGCGGGATATACAGATAATCGCGCAGCCAGGTGCTCAAGCTGATGTGCCAGCGCCGCCAGAAATCCTGGATGCTGTCCGCCAGGTACGGTTGGCGAAAATTCACCATGAAATGAAATCCCATCAACTGGGCGCATCCTCGCGCGATGCTGCTGTAGCCGCTAAAATCCCCGTAAATCTGCCAGGCGAAGGCATATGTTCCCAGAAGTAAGACCGGAAGGCTCGGCCGGCCGAACCCTCCGGCAAAGGCAGCGTTCGCTATGAGCGCGCAATTGTCGGCGATCACGCACTTGCGGAACAATCCTTCCAGAACCAGGAGCATCCCGTGGAACACTTTCTCCGAGTCCCATTGCCTGGGCGCTTGAACTTGCGGCAGCAGGTGAGCGGGACGCTGGATCGGACCGGCAATCAAGTGCGGAAACAGTGTGATGAACAACCCGTAGTCGATAAACGACCGCGAAGCCGGCAAACGTTTGTGATAGACATCGACGATGTATGCAACCTCCTGGAAAGTGTAGAACGAAATCCCCGGGGGCAAGATAATGCGCAAAAAAGGCAGTGAAGCGGGGATTTTCAACAGGGACAATGCGCTCGCAGCCGAATCGGCGAAGAAGTTGAAATACTTAAAGAATCCGAGAATCGAGAAGTTGATTACCAGCGACAGCACCAGCAACAGTCGCCGGACCTTCGGGCCTTTTGTGTCCTCGATTTTGATGGCAATAAAATAATCGATGACGGTGGATGCGATCATGAGGCAGAGAAAACGCCAATCCCACCATCCGTAGAAGAAATAGCTTGCCACCAGCAGGAAGCGGTTCTGGTTGCGGAAGTCAAGACACCAGTACGCAACAACCACCACGCACAAAAAGGAGAAAAAGATCGGAGTATCGAAAAGCATAATAAACTAGCGGACCGGAATAGGACTCTCGGGCCGTCTGGTAACGCTCATCAGCATACAGGAGGTGCGAATTCAACAATATGCAGAGTTAGATTCAGGCTCGTCATATGCGCTGGCAGCGAATCGGCTGCTTCGTCCACCAACTTCCGCTGGTGGGTTCATGTCCTGCCCCTGCTCACGGGAATCGAGTTACGCGATTTCGTTTCACTGGGCACTGGGTCAAAGCGGGAAGCCACGTTGTTGTCGTGAGGGAAAGTTGGGGGACCAGTTCGCGTTCCCGCAGTGTCGCCAGAAGTGCCGATGTGTAGGAGACCGCAAAGTAAGGGAAAAACTGATAAGCGACCGGTGCGAAGAGGCCCCCGACCATGAACCCAATCATTGAGCTGTGCAGCGCATCGACAAACAATCTCTCCTGGACGTCTAGATTGCGAATGCGTCGCAACTTCCTGAGGTTACCGAAAGCTCTGCCGAAGAACAGCAAAAACAAAACGAGACACGGGATGCCTCCTTCGACAGCGATTTGCAGATAGGTTACGTGTACATCTTTCCACACGCCAGAATAAGTCTCGAAATCACGCATACCCAAACCTAAGATGGGATATCGCAGGATACCCTCGAACGATTTGTCAATCAGATATTTGCGTTCTTCGTACGATCCATAGGCTTTGGCTTCCTCGTTATTACTCACGTTTCCGCCAATGGCGAACAACCGGTCCACCACCGGACCGCCCGCGACAAGAAGTAGTACGACTATTACCAACCCGCTGCCGGCAAGCAGAAACCAACGCCGGCCTTTGACTCCGAAATACCATAAACAGACTGTG
>WNFI01428416.1_pt1 | contig 19085 bp, 22 predicted proteins | sample 5400471 | NCBI WGS metagenome assembly WNFI01 (sample SAMN13153348, study PRJNA577476) | soil metagenome | isolation source: 100 cm saprolite on Douglas fir-dominated hillslope | place: USA:California | collected 2013-09-17 | reverse complement strand
ATCGCCACGGTCTCCTCGATGCCCGGCAGCTGGTAGAGCTCGCGGGCGTAAGCCCACAGGCGCGGGTAGTCGACGAGGCGCCGCTTGTTGCAGTGGAAATGCAGGTTGTAGACCTCGTCGAAGCGTGCCAGGGTCGGGAACAGCCGCCAGTCGGCCTCGGTGATCTGCTCGCCGAGCAGGTAGCGACGCCCGCCGAGCAGCTGCTCGAGCCAGTCGAAGCTCTCGAACAGGGCGGCGAAGGCACGCTCGTAGGGCCGCTGATGGCGAGCGAAGCCCGCGCGGTAGACGCCGTTGTTGACCGTCTCGTAGACGCGGTCGTTGATCGTGTCGATCCCGGCGCGGAGCGGCTCGGGGTAGAGGTCCAGGCCGCCGGCCGTGCCGAGCGCTCCGAGGCATTCGGGGTCGGCGAGGATACGGATGATCTCGCTGGACTCGTTGTTGACGATCCGTCCGTCCCGCTCGTCCCAGAGGACGGGGACGCTGACGTTGTGGCTGTAACCGGGCTCACACGCGAGATACGCCTCGCGGAGGAAGGACCAGCCGTGCAACGGGTCGCTGTACTCGCCGCCCGGGCCGTCCTCGAAGCGCTCGCCCGTGAAGGCCCAGCCGCGGGCGTCGCGGTAGGGCGCGAGATAGTGGATCGGCACCGCATCGCCGAGCCCGGCGAGCTCGCGGACGATCACCGTGCGGTGCGACCACGGACAGGCGAGCGCGACGTACAGGTGAAAGCGGCCCAGCTCGGGCGCCGGCCCCGGTGGCCTGCCGCGCGGGTCGGGTCCGACCCAGTCGCGGAAGGTCGCGTCCTCGCGCAGGAACTCGCCGCAGTGCGCGTCCGGATCCTGCTCCGCGCTCATCCGGGCAGCGGGTCGCGCTGCGCGGCGGTGGCCCGCCATCCCACCGGCAGCCGCTCGGCGCCGAGGCCCGTGTCGGGCGGCAGCTGCGGCGCGGTGTGCAGCACGCAGAACTCGGGCGCGGGCCCGAGCACCAGTGCCCGCTGCCACAGCGAGCCGTCCTCCGGCGCCACGCCGTCGCCGAGCAGGTCGGCGATCGTGGGATCGCCCTCACCGGCTGGACGATCGATCCAGACGGCGAGGTGGCAGTCGGCCGGTCGTGCCTCCCCCTCGATCAGCCGGTAGATCGCCGCGGTCCCGGCCCCCGAGCGCCGGGCCGCCTCGTGGTGGGCGCTCTCGTGGCCGCGTGAGACCGCACCGACCTCGAGCACGCCGACGGAGCTCCAGTTCTCGAGGAGGTACCAGTCCTCATAGCCCTCCTCCCGATCCCCTCCCAGCCACAGCAGCGACTCGGCGCGCAGCGAGGCGGACGCGATCAGCCCGCTCGGGGGCATCCGGGCGAGAGAGCGGTGAAAGCGCTGGAGCACCCGCTCGTAGTCCGCCGCGTCGACCCCTTCGGCCGGCCGGTGCCAGAAGACGTAGGCGAGCATCCCCGCGCCTAGAAGGAGGGCTTGATCCAGTCCATGTGCGAGCGGAGCTCCTCGCCCACGTGCTCGACCTGGGTGTCGGCCTGCTCGGCCCGCATGCGCAGGAAGTTCTCCTGGCCGGCGCGGTTCTCGGCGATCCACTCACGCGCGAAGTCGCCGTCCTGGATCTCCTTGAGGATCTTGCGCATCGCCGCTCGTGTCTCGTCGGTGATCACGCGCTTGCCGCGCGTGTAGTCGCCGTACTCGGCCGTGTTGGAGATCGAGAAGCGCATCCCCGCGAGCCCCTTCTCGTACATCAGGTCGGCGATCAGCTTCAGCTCGTGAAGGCACTCGAAGTAGGCCATCTCGGGGTCATAGCCGGCGTCCACGAGCGTTTCGAAGCCCGCCTGGACGAGCTCGGAGGCGCCCCCGCAGAGCACCGCCTGCTCACCGAACAGGTCGGTCTCGGTCTCGTCCTTGAAGCTCGTCTCGATCACGCCCCCGCGGGTGCAACCGATCCCCTTGGCGTAGGCCAGCGCGAGCGCGCGGGCGTTGCCCGTCGCGTCCTGCTCGACGGCGATCAGTCCGGGCACGCCGCTGCCTTCGGTGAACTGCCGGCGGACGAGATGGCCGGGGCCCTTCGGCGCGACCATCGCCACGTCGACGCCGGGCGGCGGGTCGATCTCGTCGTAGTGGATCGAGAAGCCGTGGCCGAAGAGGATCATGTTGCCCTCGGCGATGCCGTCGCGGATCTCGGCCTCCCAGACGCGGCGATGGAGCTCGTCGGGGAGCAGGATCATCACCAGATCGCCGCGGCTGGCGGCCTCGACGACGGAGGTCACCTCGAGCCCCTGCTCGACTGCCTGGGCGACCGACGCCGATTCGGGCCGCAGGCCGACGATGACCTCGACCCCTGAGTCCTTCAGGTTGAGGGCGTGGGCGTGGCCCTGGGAGCCGTAGCCGATGATGGCGACGGTCTTGCCGTCGAGGAGCGTGAGGTCTGCGTCGTCGTCGTAGATCATTCGCGGCAGCGTATCCGAGACGCAGCCGCGATCAGGCCTCGGCACGGGCGACGAGCGTGCGGCCCGGCACGGCCAGCGACCCGTCGCTCGCGGTGAACGGAGCGAGACGTTCGGCCATCGCCTCCCGGATCTCGCCGATCTCCGCCTCGGGCTGCGAGAGGACCGCGTCGTGGAAACTGCGCGAGAGGTCGAGGGTCAGCTCCCAGAAGTCCTCGAAGCCGGCGTGGCGGCGCAGCATCTCCACTGCCACGATCTCGATCTCGGTGAAGCCCGCCTGCTCGAGCAGGTCCCGCAGTCGCGGCTCGCTGCCGAGCGCGAACGGCCCGGGACCCTCGCCGTCGCCGAGCGCGGTGAGGCCCCGCTCGCGCAGCACGCCCCCCGGAGCTCCCGCCCACGGGTTGGCCTCGATCGCATCCCACACAGCCAGCCCCGCGCGGCCGCCGGGCCGCAGCACGCGTCGCGTCTCCGAGAGCGCCGCCGCCGGGTCCGCCATCAGCATGTAGCCGTAGCGGCAGAGCACGATGTCGACGCTCGCCAGCGGCAGGTCGATCCATTCGGCGTTGAGGACCTGGAACTCGACGTTGTCGAGACCCAGCTCGGCGGCCCGGGCGCGGGCGCCCTCGAGCATCCCCTGCGCCTGGTCTGAGATCACCACGGCGCCGATCGGCCCGACCAGCTCGGCGGCGAGCATGCCCGTCTCCCCCACGCCGGCCGCCAGCTCGAGCACGCGTTCCCCGGGCTGCGGGGAGACCGCGGCGATCATCGCCTGGGAGACGTCCTCGCTCCAGGCGCGCATCTGCTCCCGGTGGCGTATCCAGCCCGCCGAGGCCTCCTCCCAGGCGCTGAGGCTGTTCTCGCGATAGGCGTTCGCGTCGAAGCTCATGCGAGCTGCCTGCGGAGCAGCTTGCCGGAAGCGGTTCGCGGGAGTGGCTCCTCGGTCGTCCTCAGCTCCTTCGGGATCTTGTAGGCGGCGAGGTGGCGGCGACAGTGCTCGAGCAGGGCGGCCTGGTCGAGCGCGGTGCCGGGCGCATGCACGACAATCGCCGCGAGGGCCTCGCCCCACTGCTCGTCGGCGCGCGCGAGGACGGCCGCCTCGAGCACCTGCGGGTGGGCCTCGAGCACCGCCTCGACCTCGGCGGGCGCGACGTTCTCGCCGCCGCTGACGATCGTGTCGGTCTTGCGGCCCACGAGCTGGAGCCAGCCACGATCGTCGAGGCGCCCGAGATCACCGGTTGCGAGCCAGCCCTGCTCGAGCTGCGCCGAGGGCGCCACGGTGGGTCCGGCGAGCATGATCTCGCCGTCCTGCGCGATCCGCAGCCGGGTGCAGAACAGCGGCGGGCCCGCCGTGTGGGCCGGATCCTCGAGGGCGGCGGCGGGCAGCGTCGTGGCCTGCGAGCCTGTCTCGGTGAGCCCATAGGTGAGGCTCACCGGGACGCCGGCTCGTTGCGCCCGCTCCCTCAGCGAAGGCGGGACGGGGCCGCCGCCGGTCAGAGCGCAGCGCAGCGCGGGCGGTTCGCGGAGGCCCGCGTCGAGCAGCCGTGCGAGCGTCGTCGCCACGAGGCTCACGAGCGTGACCTCCTCACGTTCCAGGGCCCGCAACACCCTGTCCGCCTCGAAGCGCTCGTGCACCACCGCGGTGGTCCCGTAGATCGCCGAGCGCAGCACGATCGAGAGGCCGCCGACGTGTGACAGCGGCAGCGTGCACAACCACCGCTCGTGCGGGTCGACACCGAGCGCGACGCCCGAGCCGAGCGCGCTCCAGAGGACGTTCGCGTAGCTCAGCAGCACCGGGCGCGGAGCCGCGCGCTACCGCCGCTCCGTCGGCGACCCGCGCCTGTTCCTCGGCCGCGAGGCGCAGGTCGACCGGCACCGCGATCGCGCCGAGCAGCAGGCAGGCGTGCAGCGCCTGCGCGAACTCGAGCCCCGGGGGGAGCGCGATCGCGACCCTGTCTCCCGGCCCCGCGCCGGCCGCCTCGAGCTCGGCGGCACCGGCCTCGGCGGCGGCGAGCAGCTCCGCGTAGGTCCAGCTCGCTGCGGGCGTCTCGACCGCGACGCGGCCGGGCGCCGCCGATGCGGCCCGCGGGAGCCATGCCTCGATCTGCATGTCGCACAGGCTAGCCTTCGCGCGATGAGCACCGACTGGGCCCCCGGCGAAGGCGAGTACACCGACATCCGATACGAGCTGTCGACCGGGTCGGACGCGGGCATCGCGAAGATCACGATCGCTCGCCCGGAGGTCCGCAACGCCTTCCGTCCCCGCACCGTGATCGAGATCTCCCGTGCGCTCGAGCGCGCGCGGGAGGACACCTCGGTGGGGGTGATAGTGCTGACCGGAGAGGGGCCCGATGCGTTCTGCTCAGGCGGCGACCAGCGCGTGCGAGGAGACTCCGGCTACCTGAACGACGACGAGGCCGGCCAGGCGGGGGTGGGGCGCTTCCATGTCACCGACCTGCACATCCAGATGCGCCGGCTGCCGAAGCCGATCGTGGCGATGGTGGCGGGCTACGCGATCGGCGGTGGCCATGTCCTGCACCTCGTCTGCGACCTCACGATCGCGGCCGAGAACTCCCGCTTCGGCCAGGTCGGTCCCAGGGTCGGCTCCTTCGACGGCGGTTTCGGAGCCGGGCTGCTGGCCAACCTCGTGGGCCCGAAGAAGGCCAAGGAGATCTGGTTTCTGTGCCGCCAGTACTCCGCCGAGGAAGCGCTCGAGATGGGGCTCGTCAACACCGTCGTCCCGCTCGAGCAGCTCGAGCAGGAGACGGTCCAGTGGTGCCGTGAGATGCTGGCCCTCTCCCCCTTCGCGTTGCGCCTTCTGAAGGCCAGCTTCAACGCCGCCGAGGACGGCCTGTCGGGCATCCAGCAGCTGGCCCACGACGCGAACCTGCTGTTCTACGGCAACGAGGAGGCGCAGGAGGGACGCGACGCCTACCGGGAGAAGCGCAAGCCGGACTTCTCGCGGTTTCCCAGGCGGGCCTAGGCGTTCGGAGTGGGAGCGGTCCGCATCTGGTTGATGGCCGCGCGCCTGCGCACGCTGCCTGCTGCCGTCGCCCCCGTCCTCGTCGGCACCTCGCTTGCGCTCGGCGACGGCGACTTCCACCCGCTCGCCTTCGTAGCTGCGCTCCTCGGCGCGGTCTTCATCCAGGTCGGCACGAACCTCTCGAACGACTACTCCGACGCTCGTCGCGGCGCCGACACCGAGGATCGCCTCGGGCCGGTCCGGGTGACGGCCGGCGGGCTCGTGCCCCCCGGTCAGGTACTCGTCGCGACCTACGTGACCTTCGGCCTGGCTGTTGCATGCGGCGCCTACCTGATCGCGGTCGCGGGCTGGGAGCTGCTGGCCGTGGGCGCGGCGTCGATCCTCGCCGGCGTGCTCTACACCGGCGGCCCGCGACCGTACGGCTACGAGGGCTTGGGCGAGCTGTTCGTGTTCCTCTTCTTCGGCATCGTCGCCGTCGCCGGCTCCTACTACGTACAGGTCCAGAAGCTGCCCTGGGAGGCGTTCGTCTGCGCCGTGCCAGTCGGCCTGCTGGCGAGCGCGATCCTCGTCGTCAACAACGTTCGCGACCTCGAAACCGACCGCCGCGCCGGCAAGCGTACGCTCGCCGTGCGGCTCGGCCGCGAGCGCACGCGGGGGCTGTACGTGGCGATGCTCCTGCTGGCGTTCGCGACGGCGCCCGTCACCTGGTGGGCCGGCTCGATGACGGCCTGGCTGCTGCTGCCGTGGCTCGCGGCGCCGCTCGCGGTGCGCCTATCGCAGGTGGTGCGAACGCGCGTCGACGGGCCGTCGCTGAACGCGGCGCTCGCCGGCACGGGGCAGCTGCAGCTGCTCTTCTGCCTGCTGTTCTCGGCGGGGATCCTCGCCAGCGGCGGCATCAACCCGTGAAGCTCGAGCTCGCCCGCCGCACGCTGCGCCTCGCCGAGCCGATGCGGACCTCCTACGGCGAGGTGACCGAGCGCGAGCTGGCGATCGTGACCGTCAGCGGCGAGGACGGCATCGCCGGGCACGGCGAGGCGGCGCCGCTGCCCGCCTACGGCGGTCCCGACCTCGAGCGGGTCTGGCAGGCGCTCGAGTCGTACATATCGGTCGCGGCAGGAGCCGACGACGCGGGTCCGGTGGCCGGCGTACGGATGATCGAAGCCTGCCGCGCCGTGGACGACCTCCCAGAGGCGATCGCGGCGCTCGACATGGCGCTGTGGGACCGCGCCGGGCGCCGCGCCGGCAGGCCGGTGGCGTCGCTGATCACCGACTCCCATACGACATGCGCCTGGACGCGAACGGCGCCTGGGACGTCGAGCAGGCCGTCCACGCGATCGAGATGCTCGCCCCTGCCGGGCTCGAGCTCGTCGAGGAGCCGGCACACGGGCTCGACGCCGTGCGGGCGGTGCGTGAGCGCGTCGCGGTGAGGGTCGCGATCGACGAGACGGCGGGTCAACCCGGTGCGCTCGCCGCGGGTGTCGCGGACGCGGTCTGCTTGAAGGTCTCCCGCTGCGGCGGCATCGGCCCGCTGCTCGCGGCGGCGGCGCTCGTTCGGGCCTCCGGCGCGGAGATCTACCTCGCCTCGACCCTGGACGGCCCGCTGGGCGTCGCCGCTGCGCTGCACGCGGCGGCCGCGCTGGCCTCCCGCGGCCCGCTGCCGCACTGCGGCCTGGCGACGCTTGCGCTGTTCGATGGGCTCGAGGATCCGCTGCCGGCGCGCGAGGGGGCGATCGAGCTGCCCTCAGGCCCCGGGCTCGGCGTCGATCCGTTCTAGAGGCCCGGACTCGGCGTCGATCAGTTCTAGAGGCCCGGACTCGGCGTCGATCAGTTCTAGAGGCCCGGGCTCGGCGTCGATCAGTTCTCGACCATCATCGTCTCGACCGGGTACGCCGAGATAGCCGGGTCGGCCGTCATGATCGGTGCCCCGAGCTGCCTTTCCTGCGCTACGAGCATGCGGTCGAATGGATCGCGGTGTATCGGCGGCAGCGAGGCGACCGCCAGCGCGTGCGTCTGCTCGACCGGAACCGAGCGGGCCTTGATCGCACTCATGCGCGCGGGGACGTAGACCTCGGGTGGTTCGGGAAGATCGAGCCGTCCGGCCTGGTGCTTGACCGCGATCTCCCACGGAACGACCGTCGAGACAAGCAGCTCGTTGTCGAGATCCTCGAGGAGCGCGAGGTGCGGGAGCAGGCGCTCGGGATCCGTGTGGAACCAGAGGAACACACGTGTGTCGAGCAGAACCCTCAATTCTCGAATTCGTCGAGGAAGTCGTCGGGCAGAGGAGCATCGAAATCGTCCGGTACGACGAAGCGCCCGCGATCGATGCCGAAGACGCGCTTCTCCTGCTCAGGAGGCGGAGGGCCGAGTGTCGCGATTGCCTTTCCCCGGCTCGTGATCACGACCTGCTCGCCTGCCACAACGTCCTTGAGCAGGCGTGAGAGGTGGGTCTTCGCCTCATGTACCCCCACCGACTTAGTCATGTCACTTAGTCTACTCGAGGAGAGCCGCCACCGCTTCCGGGTTCTCGAGCGGCAGCCCATGCCCGCCTTGGACGACGCACGATCTGCAATCGGGACGCTCCACTGCGACCCTCTCACTGGCCGCCCGGAAGTTCTGATCGCGCTGTGCCCGCCGGCGCGGGCCTATCCTCTCGCCATGGGCAAGATCTTCGACGAGATCGACGAGCGACTGCGCGACTGGATCTACGCCCAGCCGCTGTTCTTCGTGGCGACGGCTCCGCTCGCCGCCGGCGGCCACGTGAACGTCTCGCCGAAGGGCCCGATCGGCACGCTTCGGGTGCGCTCGACGGCCACACCCTGGCCTACCTTGACGTGATCGGCAGCGGGGCCGAGACGATCGCGCACATCCGCGAGAACCGGCGCGTAGTCGTGATGCTCTGCGCCTTCTCGGGCCCCCCGCGAATCTTGCGCATCCACGGCAGAGGGGACGTGGTTCTGGCGGGTGACGAGGGTTTCGCCGAGCTGATCGAGCGGTGCGACTTCGAGCAGCCGCTTTTCGGCGCCGCGCGGCGCTCGGTCGTGCTCGTCGAGGTGACGCGAGTAGCCGACTCCTGCGGGTACGGCGTTCCGTTGATGCACTTCGAGGGGCTGCGCCCCCATGCGGACGCCTGGGCTGAGAAGAAGCTACGCGTCGGAGGCGACCACGCGCTGCTCGCCTATCAGCGCGAGAAGAACGCCTCGAGCCTCGACGGCCTCCCCGCCGTCGAGCTCTAGCGGCGACTGGACCGGACGCTACCGCTCGCCGCGCCGGCGTTCCAGCACGGCCGCGACGCCGCCCGGGTTCTCGAGCGGGAGGCCGTGGCCTCCGGCCAGCACGTCGAGTGAGCCGTGGCGCAGCATCGGCAGCACACGTTGCGCGAGCGCCACGAACTTCTCGTCTCGCTCGCCGGCGGCCAGCGCGACGGGCATCGACAGCTCGCCGAGGCGATCCCACAGCGGCGCCATCGCGCCCACGCTCAGCCCTCGCATCGCCGCGGCCAAGGCGAGGGGGTCGTTGCGGCGCTGGTCGGCGCGCGCCAGCTCGCCCACCTCGGGCGGCTCTCCGGCGAACAGCGGCTGGCTGCGCCAGCTCTCGATGAAGTCCTCGAAAGGCTCGCCTTCCAGCCTCTGGGCGAGGCGCTCATCGGCACACAGCCGCGCGGCCCGCTCGGCCCGGTCCTCGATGCCGGGGTTCGAGCCGATCAGGACCAGCCGCGTGACCCGCTCGGGCGCCGCCAGCGAGACATGGAGCGCAACGCGCCCGCCGAGCGAGTAGCCGCACAGCGCGAACCGCCCTGGTGCGGCCTCGAGCACGCCGCGCACGCAGTCCTCGAAGCGGATCGGCCACGGGTGGTGCGCTTCGGCGCCGTGGCCCGGGAGGTCCAAGGCGAGCGGCCGGTAGCGTTCGGGATCCAGCCGCTCGATCACGCTGTCCCAGGCCCGGTGTGTCCCGCCGAAGCCGTGGAGCAGGACGAGCGTCTCTTGCACGGCCGCATCCTATGACCAGCACGACTGACACCCATCTGCTGCTGAGGGCCTTCGTCGACGAGCTCGCGCGATGCGGGATGCGCGCCGCGTGCACCTCGCCGGGTTCTCGCAGCGCGCCGCTCGTGCTGTCGCTGGCACGCGAGCCTCGGCTGCGCTGCTACTCGCACGTCGACGAGCGCTGCGCCGGCTTCTTCGCGCTCGGGATGGCCAAGGCCAGCGGGCTGCCGGTCGCAGTCGCCTGCACCTCGGGGACCGCCGGGGCTGAGCTGCTCCCCGCCGCCGTCGAGGCGCACGAGGCGCGCGTCCCGCTGCTGCTGCTGACCGCCGACCGGCCCGCGGAGCTGCGCGAGAACGGAGCGGGGCAGGCGATCGACCAGCTGAAGCTCTACGGGGGCGCCGCGAAGTGGTTCTTCGAGGTCGAGCTCCCGCCGCAGGCGGGCGATCAGCAGCTGCGCTGGATCCGTACGCTGGCGTGCCGCGCCTTCGCGACGGCGCTGGACGGCGCGCCTGGCGCCGTTCACCTCAACTTCCCCCTGCGCGAGCCGCTGCTCGGCGATCGTGAGCCGCCGGCCGACCACAGCGGTCGCCCGCACGGGGCTCCGTTCGTGGTTCGCGAGACGGCGCACGGAGGCTCCGACGGTGCGCCGGCGCAGCTTCATGAGCTGATCGCGGGAGCGAGCCGGGGGGTGATCGTGGCCGGCCGCCACGAGCGCGGCGAGGAGCTGGCGCATGCAGCCGCGGACCTGGCGCGCGCCGCAGGCTGGCCGCTGCTCGCCGATCCGCTGTCGGGGGCGCGCCGTGGCGAGCACGCCGTGGCGCACTACGACGCGATCCTCCGCGAGCCGGGGACCGCGCGCGAGCTCGCGCCGGATCTCGTCCTGCGGGTCGGCGACCTGCCGGTGTCCAAGCCGCTGCGAGGCTGGCTCGCGGGTCTCGCGGGCACGACACAGGTAGCGCTCGACGCGGAAGGCGCCTGGCAGGACCCGGCCGGCGTGATCACGCACAGCCTCGCGGTCGACCCCTCGCGCGCGCTCGAGCGACTCGCCGCCGGGCACGCCTCCGCGGGCGCCGACCCCGATTGGCTAGCGGCCTGGCGCACCGCGGATGAGCTCGCAGCGGAGGCGATCGGCGGCGTGATCGGGCCCGAGGGGCTCAGCGAGCCTGCCGTCGCCGCCGAGCTCGGCGCGCTGCTGCCGGCCGGCGGGACGTTGTTCGTCGCCTCCTCGATGCCGGTGCGGGACATCGAGTCGTTCTGGCCCGCCCGAGCTGACCCGCCGCGCGTGCTCTGCAACCGCGGCGCGAACGGCATCGACGGGCTCGTCTCCAGCGCCACGGCGGCGGCGGGATCTTCGACTTCCTGGACGTCTCGCGCTCGCCGATGGCCCCCCTCCAGGAGCCGGGAGCTCCCGGCGGCGAGGATCTCTACACCCGCCACATCGCGACGCCGACGGGCCTCGATTTCGCGGCGGCGGCAGCAGCCTACGGCCTCGACCACGAGCGGGTCGAGAGCCTCAGGGACTTCCGCACGGGGCTCGAGCGCGCGCTCGGCTCGCCGCGCTCGGCGATCGTGCAGGTCCGCAGCGACCGCGTCGGCAACGTCGCGTTGCACGCCCGCGTCTGGGAGGCGGTCGCCGCGGCCCTCAAGCGGCGAGCAGCGGCAGCAACGCCTCGAGCTTGATCTCCGTCTCGGCCAGCTCCTTCTCGGGAACGGAATCCCGCACGATCCCGCCCCCCGCGTAGCAGCGCGCGACCGTTCCTCTCAGCAGCGCGCAGCGCAGCGCGACGCAGAACTCGCCGTCGCCGGCCGCATCGGTCCAGCCGACGGGCCCGAGGTACCAGCCGCGGTCGAGCCCCTCGAGCGCCGGGATCAGCGGCGCGGCCGCCGACAGCGGCTCGCCGCCCACGGCGGGCGTGGGGTGCATCAGACCGGCCAGCTCGAGCGCCTCGATCGGCGCGGCGAGCTGAGCCCGAATCGGCGTGGCGAGGTGCTGGATGTTGGCGATCCGCGCCAGCTCCGGCTCCGGTGCGGCGATCACCCAAACCGAATGTGGTCGCAGCATCTGCGCGATCCGGCGCGCGACGATCGCGTGCTCTTCGCGGTAGCTCGGGTCCTGCAGCATCTGCTCGCCGAGGTGCGCGTCGACTGCCGGGTCGGCGCTTCGCCGCGAGGATGCCGCGAGCGCCAGCGTCGAGACGCGCTGCCCCTCCCGGCGCAGCAGCAGCTCGGGGCTGGCCGCGATCAGCGTCGCATCGCCACGGCCGGCACAGAACACGAAGCACGAAGGGAACTCCGCCCGCAACACGCCGAAGATCGCTGCGGGGTCATACGCGCGAGGGGCGTGCACCTGGACCTCCCGCGCGAGCACGATCTTGCTCATGCGGCCGGACCTGATCAGCTCGACTGCGCGGGCGACGGCCTGCTCGTAGTGCTCGGGGGGCATCGCGCTGAGGACCTCGTAGCGGCCCGCCGGCGCCGGGTCGAGCAGCGGCAGTGGCTCCAGGCGAAGCTCCGCGAGCCTTCCCAGCAGCGCCTCCAGCAGCTGTCCGGTGTCGTCGTCCGGCTGCACGAGCGCGCTCAGCGTGAGCGTGACGAGCGGCACACCGCGTCGCTCGCTGCGCGCGAGGCTCACCTCCGGCACCACCAGGCTCGAGGAGGAGAACGCCCGCCAGTGTGGCGAGGCGCCGCCATCCGGCGCGAAGCTGAAACCGCCGACGGCGAGCGGACCGGCCGCGTGGGTGCCGTCGGAGGGGTCCGCGAACGCGCTCCCGGCCAGCTCCCGCCAGCGCGCCGCGAGCTCCGTGAAACGGTCCGCACCGGACGCGCGCAGCTCGAGCGCCTCGCCGAGGGCGCCCAGCGCCCGCGCGCCGCGATCGGGTTGCTCGAAGACGAACCAGGGCTCGCCCGGACGGCGTGAACGGCAGGCCACGGCCGATGGATCGACCTCCGGCGGCAGGTCGACGGTGATCGCAGCGAGATGGCCCCGGCCGCTGCGTCGTGCGGCCGCCAAGCCCGCCGCGAGCCGGCCCGCGAGACGCTCGCGCTCGGCGCCTTGCAACGCGAACGGAGAGCCGGCGGCGGCGGTCGTCCTCAAGCCGTCAGGTCTCGGTCCGGCCGCGCGAGATCGCGATCTCGCCGGTCCGCATCATCTCGATCAGCCCGAACGGCCGCACCATCGTCTCGAACGCCTCGATCTTGTCGGTCGTTCCGGTGACCTCGATGATGATCGCCCGCTTCGTCACGTCGACGACCTTGCCGCGAAAGATCTCCGCGATCTGCATCAGCTCGCCCCGCTGGGTCCCGTCGGCCGTGACCTTGAAGAGGGCCAGCTCGCGGGCGACCGTGTCGCCCGGCTCCAGGTCGCGGATCTTCAGCACGTTGACGAGCTTGTGGAGCTGCTTGGTGACCTGGTCGATCGGGTGCAGCGCGCCGTCGACGGTCAGCGTCACCCGGGAGATCTCGTCGTCCTCGGTGGGGCCGACCGTCAGCGTGTCGATGTTGAAGCCGCGACGCGCGAACAGGCCGGCGATTCGGGTCAGCACGCCCGACTTGTTTTCGACCAGAATCGAGAGGACGTGCTTGCGCCCCGTGCGCAGGTTCGTCGCGGCCTCGAGCTCCTCGAGGCTGAGGGGCTCCTTGGTACCCGGTTCGCCCATGACCGCGCTCACCCCACCATCTCGCGGGCGGCGTGCCCAGCCGGGATCATCGGGTAGGTGTTCTCCTCGCGCGTGACGCGCACGTCGACGAGCACCGGCCCGTCGATCGCGATCGCGCGCTCGATGTCCGCGACCAGCGTCGTCTTGTCCGCGAAGCGCAAACCGGTCACCCCATATGCCTCCGCCAGCTTCACGAAGTCGGGGAACTCGCCCATGTCGACCTGGCTGTATTTGCCGTCCCAGAACAGCTCCTGCCACTGGCGGACCATGCCCAGGTAGCCGTTGTTCATGATGAAGACCTTGATCGGTATGCGGTTCTGCGCGCAGGTGGCGAGCTCCTGTGCGTTCATCTGCACCGAGCCGTCGCCGGCGATGCAGCAGACGAGCGCCTCGGGACAGCCGACCGCAGCCCCCATCGCCGCCGGCAGTCCGAACCCCATCGTGCCGAGACCGCCGGAGTTGATCCAGCGCCGTGGCTCAGGGAAGTCGTAGAACTGCGCCGCCCACATCTGGTGCTGGCCCACGTCGCTCGTCAGCACGGCCTGTCCGTTCGTCGCCTCAAAGAGCGCCTGGATCAGGTACTGCGGCTTGATCTCGTTGTCGGGGGAGTCCTCGAAGGCAAGCGGGTACTTCGCTTTCCAGCCGTCGATCCGGCCCCACCAGGCCTCGAGCCGCCCGGGGTCCGCGCCGATCGCCCGGTACTCGACGAGGAGCTTTGCCAGCACGTGCTTGGCGTCGCCGACGATCGGGATGTGGGCGGGCACGTTCTTGGAGATCTCGGCCGGGTCGACGTCGATGTGGATGAACTTCGCGCGCGGCGCGAACTCGGAGAGCTTGCCCGTGATGCGGTCGTCGAATCGCGCTCCGACCGCGCAGATCAGGTCGGCCTCGTCCATCGCGTAGTTCGCGGCGCGGGTGCCGTGCATGCCGAGCATGCCGAGCCAGTGAGGGTCGGGCGCCGGATAGGCGCCGAGGCCCATCAGCGTGCAGGTGATCGGGAAGCGGTCACTGCGTACGAACTCCCTGAGCTCCTCGGCGGCTTCGGCGTTGACGACGCCGCCGCCCGCGTAGATCACGGGGCGCTGAGCGGCCGCGAGCGCCTTCGCCGCCTGGCGGATCTGCTTCTGGTTGCCCTCCAGGCGCGGCTGGTAGCCGGGCAGCCGTACGTCGGAGACGGGCTCGTAGTCGATCTCGGCGCGCGAGAGGTCCATCGGGATGTCGACGAGCACCGGGCCGGGGCGGCCGGAACGAGCGATGTAGAACGCCTCGTGGATCGCACGGGGCAGTTCCTGTGGGCTCTGGATCATGATCGAGTGCTTGACGATCGGCATCGTGATGCCGATCGTGTCGGCCTCCTGGAAGCCGTCGGTGCCGAGCAGCTCGGTGCGCACCTGGCCGGTGATGAAGACGCAGGGCACGGAGTCCATCATCGCGTCGGTGATCGGCGTGATCAGGTTCGTCGCGCCGGGACCGCTCGTTGCGAACGCCACGCCGACCTTGCCGGTTGCCTTCGCGTAGCCCTCGGCGGCGTGACCGCCACCGGCCTCGTGGCGCACGAGGATGTGGCGGATGCCGCCGTTGACCAGGGCGTCGTAGGTCGGCAGGTTCGCGCCGCCCGGGAGGCCGAAGACGACATCGACGCCCTCCGCCTTCAGACATTCCATCAACGCATCGACTGCGCGCATCTCACCGACCTCCTTTCGCGGGTCCAGAACGACGAATTGCGCGGGCGCCTCCCACGCTGGAATGCCAGTCTACCAGTGGGTTTTAACGTCGCTGCAGCGCCTCATGCCGAGTGCTCGGCGGGATCGTGGCGCTGCTCCCAGAAGAGCAGCGCGAACAGCAGCGCCGCGATCACCCCGGCGTCGACCCACGCCGGCGTGCGCCCAGAGACGGCGAACCAGACCAGGCACGCCACGGCAGCGGCTCTCGCTCGTGGGGAGCGGCTTGACCGGGCGCGACTCCCATCGACTCGGCCGCCTATGAACTGCCGAGCCCGACGCCGATCGCGAGGCTGATCAAACCGCCGAAGCCGACGAACACGAGCGAGGAGCGCATCGAAACGCCCAGGAAGCGGTTTCGGATCCAGGCGATCGCGAAGAGCTCGACAGCCACGACGGCGCCGGCGACGATCAGTGCCTTTTTGAGGTCGGAGATCAAGAACGGGAGCGTGTGGAAGATGCTGCCGAGGACCGTCATCCCGCCGGTGATCGTCCCGCGCACCACAGCGGACCCACGCCCCGTCTCTTCACCGGTGTCCGAACCGGCCTCCGACCAGCCCATGCTGACGCCGGCCCCGAGCGCGACGCCCAGTCCCACGATGAAAGCGGTATGAGAGCTCGATGTGATCGCCGCGGCGAAGATCGGCGCGAGCGAGGAGATCGTGCCGTCGATCAGCCCGACGAGCCCGGGCTGCACGACGCGAAGCAGGAAGTCCCGCTCGTCGTTGAAGCCGAAGCGGTGGATGATCCTCGCGACCTGCGAGTCGCCTCGCCTCGGGGCGGCTTTTGCTTCGGTGCTCATCGCCCCAACATAAGCGACGGACCGGCTTAGGCCGGCCAAAGTCGAGTTAGGGCAGCCGAAGTGAGATCTAGTTGTGCGAGGCCGGCGTGCGCTGCCAGGATTCCGGCGCGATCGCCACGTCCGGGTACTCGAGCTCCTCGCCGCATCGCGTGCAGATCGCGTCGTAGACCTTCGTGACCCGGCCGCAGCGGGGGCACGCGCGGCGGAACTCGTCGCGCTCGAAACGATAGGCGATCGCGGCGAGCAGGCCGAGGAACGGGACGAGCCCCGAGATCAGGAACCACAGCACGAACGAGCTGCCCTTCAGCTTGCCGATCAGACCCCCCGAGAGGCCGAAGCAGACGGCGATGACGATGTACGCCATCTCGCGCGCGCCTAGAGCAACACGCGCAGGGCCCAGATCAGGGCGACCACGGCGACGATCAGGAGCACCGTGCTGAACACGAATGACAGCACGTGGCCGATCACGCCTAGCAGCAGCCAACCCGCCACGAGCAGCACGAGCGCCGCGACGAAGGTGCGACCGAATGACCGCGATGAGGACGTCTCGTTCATATGACTGGATCTTAACGACAATGCGGCCGGACAGGGACGATTCCCCTGCCCGGCCGCACGCCGGGACGCCCGCCGAGGGAAGCGCGCGTGGTCATGGCGGGCCGACTCAGCTCACTTGTTCCCCGCCAAGGGGTACATGACCGAGCGGTCTCAGATCGCGGGCCGTCCGTGCCTTCACGATGTCCGCGCCGCTGTGGTCGGAGCGTCGGCGACCCGCCCCCAGCCCGACACTTGTCAGGCGATAACGGCGAATGCGCGGACCGTGCCGTCCCGCATCCGCCTCTACCTCGGGCAGGAGGATGAACCGCCGAGGAAGAGATGAAGAAGTCGAGGTGGGTGCTGAGGTGTTCATGCACCGCATATTGGCTCCAGCGCCCCCGGATGCCTTTGGCCGGGAGTCCAAAATGTCGCCGAAGGCGCTCTTCAGCCTGCGAGCTGCTCGTTGATCAGGCGCGAGACCTCGGTGCCGTCGGCGCGCCCTTTGGTCTCGCGCATCACCTGGCCGACGATCGGTCCGATCGCCTTCGCGTTGCCCTCCCGCACCCGCTGCGCGGCGTCCGGGTTTGCCTCCAGGGCCGCCGCGACGATCGCCGCCAGCTCCTCGCCGCCGTCGATCGCCCCGAGCCCCTCCGCCTCGACGATCGCCTGGGGCTCGCCGCCCTCGGCGATCAGCTTGTCGAGAACCTGCCGCGCAGCGCCGACGCTCACCTGTTTGGCCGCGACCAAGCCGACGAGCTCGGCCAGCGCCTGCGGCGTGACCCTGGCATCGTTCGGGTCGGCTCCGTCCTCCAGACGACTGACGAGCTCTCCCGAGACCCAGTTGGCAAGCATCTGCGCCGGCACGTCCACCCGCGCAACGAGAGCGGCCTCGAAGTAGTCACCCAGCTCGCCCCGGAAGGCCAGGAGCTGGGCGCTCTCCGAGCTCAGGCCGGCCTCGCGTTCGAGCCGTGCGGCACGGTCGGCGGGCAGTTCGGACATCTCGGCCCGTGCGGCCTCGATCATCGCCTCGTCGATCGCCACCGGGAGCAGGTCCGGCTCGGGGAAGTATCGGTAGTCGTGGGCTTCCTCCTTGGAACGCAGCGAGGTGATGGCGCCCGAGGCCGGGTCGAAGTGGAGGGTCTCCTGGGTGACGGGGGCGCCGGATTCGATCAACTTCCCCTGGCGAGCGACCTCGGCGCGGATGCCACGTTCGATGAAGCGGAAGGAGTTCATGTTCTTCAGCTCCGTCTTGACGCCCAGCTGATCGCTGCCGGCGGGCCGCAGCGAGATGTTCGCGTCGCAGCGCAGCGAGCCCTCCTCCATGTTCACGTCGCTGACGCCGAGCGCGCGCATCGTCGAGCGCAGCAGCCTCAGCCACTCCCCCGCCTGCTCGGCGGAGCGGAGGTCCGGCTCGGTGACGATCTCCGCGAGCGGCGTGCCGCCGCGGTTGAAGTCGACGATGCTCTGATCGGAGCCGTGGATGCGGCCGCTGGCGCCGAGATGGGTGAGCTTGGCCGCGTCCTCCTCCACGTGCACGCGATGAATGCGGACCTCGCCGAGCCGCCCACCGCGGCACAGCGGCTCGTCGTACTGGGATATCTGGTAGCCCTTCGGCAGGTCCGGATAGAAGTAGTTCTTGCGGTGGAAGGTCGAACGCGACGCGAGCTCGGAGCCGAGCGCGAGGCCGATCATCAGCGCGAAGTGAACGGCGCGCGCGTTGACCACGGGCAGGCTGCCCGGCAGCCCCAGGCAGACGGGGCAGGTGTGGACGTTGGGCGGGTCGCCGAACGACGGTTCGCAGCCACAGAACATCTTCGTGGCGGTCGCCAGCTGGATGTGGATCTCCAGCCCGATCACCGGCTCGAGCTCAGACACGCGCCGCGCTCCCGTCGAACTCGAAGGCCGCCTCGAGCGCGTGCGCGGCGTCGAGGAGCGCGTTCTCGCTGAACGCCGCGCCGGCGAGCTGCAGGCCGACGGGGAGTCCGGCGCTCAGGCCGCAGGGGATCGAGACGGCGGGGATCCCGGCCAGCGACATCGGCACCGTGCAGAAGTCGTTCAGGTACATCGCGACCGGATCGCCGGTCTTCTCGCCGAGCGCGAAGGCCACGCTGGGAGCAGTCGGCGTGACGATGAAATCGACGGTCTCGAACGCCTTCGCGAAGTCCTCGGCGATCTTCGTGCGCACTTTCTGCGCGCGCCCGTAGTAGGCGTCGTAGTAGCCGGAGGAGAGCGCGTAGGTGCCGAGCATGATCCGCCGCTTGACCTCCGGGCCGAAGCCGTCGTGGCGGGTCCGCGTGTACATGTCGAGCAGGTCGTCCACGTCCTCGGCGCGCAGCCCGTAGCGGACGCCGTCGAAACGCGCGAGGTTCGAGGAGGCCTCGGCGGGCGCGAGCACGTAGTAGGCGGCAAGCGCCTGCGGCGCGTGCGGCAGCGAGACCTGGAGCAGCTCCGCGCCGAGGCCCTCGGCATGGCGCAGCGCCGCGTCGAAGGCCTGTTTGACGCCTGATTCGATGCCGTCCCCCGTGAGCTCGGCAGGGACGCCGAGCCGGACGCCGCCCAGCCGTTCGGCGGCGGGCATTTCGATCGGTCCGGGGAACTGCAGCGAGGTGGCGTCGCAGTGGTCCTGGCCGACCATCTGCGAGAGCATCAGGGCAGCGTCGCGCACGTCGCGCGTCAACGGTCCGGCCTGGTCGAGCGAGGAGGCGAAGGCGATCATGCCGTACCGCGAGACCGAGCCGTAGGTCGGTTTCAAGCCGACGATCCCGCACAGCGCCGCGGGCTGGCGGATCGAGCCGCCGGTGTCGGTGCCGAGCGCCCACGGCGCGAGCCCCGCGGCGACCGCGGCGGCGCTACCGCCCGAGGAGCCGCCCGGTACGCGGCCGCGGTCCCACGGGTTGCGGACCGGACCGAAGGCCGAGTTCTCGTTCGAGGAGCCCATCGCGAACTCGTCCTGGTTGGTCTTGGCGAGCAGC
>WNFI01034894.1_pt1 | contig 19097 bp, 19 predicted proteins | sample 5400471 | NCBI WGS metagenome assembly WNFI01 (sample SAMN13153348, study PRJNA577476) | soil metagenome | isolation source: 100 cm saprolite on Douglas fir-dominated hillslope | place: USA:California | collected 2013-09-17 | reverse complement strand
AGCGGCTTCCGGTCGGGGTCGGCCGCGTCGAGCACGGCTTCGACGATGGTCCCGTACCCGGTGCAGCGGCAGATGTTCCCCTCCATCCAGTGACGCACCGCGGGCGCATCGGGGGCGGGCTGCTCGTCGAGCAGGGCCTTCGCGGCCATGATCATCCCGGGCGTGCAGTAGCCGCACTGGAACGCGAATCGGTCGACGAATGCCTGCTGGATCGGGTGGAGCGTGCTCCCGCTCGCGAGGCCCTCGATGGTCTCGACGGTACGCCCGTCCGACTCGATCGCGAGCGTCGTGCACGAGCTGACCGGACGGCCATCGAGGAGCACCGTGCACGCGCCGCAGACCTGCGTGTCGCAGCTGAGCTTCGTCCCGACGAGGCCGAGGCCGCGCACGAGCTCGATGAGCAGGACCTGGTCCTCGACCTCGATCCGCCGCTCGGTCCCGTTGAGCGTCAACGCGATCTCGCGCCTGGCCATCGCTACGCCGCTCCCGCGACGAGCTGGCCGAGCGCCCGGCGCGCGAAGACGCCGACGAGGTGGCGCTTGTAGGCCGCGCTCCCGGCGAGGTCATCGGTCGGGTCGACGGCGGCGCTCGCGGCCTCGGCCAGGGCATCGGCGGTCCGCGCGTCGCGCGCGTCCGCGCCGGCGAGCTCGGCCGTCGGGACGGCGCGCGGGACCTCGTCGACCGCCCCGACGACGACCGCGGGCGCGCCGACGAAGCGCCCGTCCCGCACCGCGGCGACGGCGGCGACGCCGACGCTCGGTCGCTCGAGCACCTGGAACTTCACGTAGGCCGCCCGGACGTGAGCCGCCGGCAGCGGGATCTCGATCGCCACGATGACCTCATCCGGGCCGAGCGCGGTCTGGTACATCCCGGTGAGGAGCTCGCTGACCGGGATCGTGCGCGAGCCGGCGCCGCCCTCGATCACGACCCGTGCGCCGAGCGCGACGAGGAGGGGCGGCGGATCGGCGTGCGGCTCCCCGAACGCGAGGTTGCCGGCGAGGGTGCCGGCGGCGCGGACCCGGACGTTCGCGACGTTCGCCTCGAGCCGCGCGAACGCCGGGAGCGCCTTCGCCACCAGCGGGTCGCGCTCGAGGTCCCAATGGGTCACGGTTGCGCCGATCCGGAGCGTGTCGGTCGTCGCGGTGATCCCCCCAAGCGCCGCGATGGGCTTGAGGTCGATGAGGTGGGGCCACCGGGCGACCCCGAGCTTCATCGCGAGGAGGAGCTCGGTCCCGCCGGCGTAGAGCGCGGCGTCAGCCCCGTAGCGCTGGCGGAGGGCCACCGCCTCGGCCACCGAAGCCGCCCGATGGACGTCGAATCGCCGTAAAACCAAGCTCCGGACCCCCCGCCATGAGTGGCTGCGGGCCGACTGTATCCGATATACAGTCGCCTCGGGATGACCCGAGGGACGGCTGTGGGGACGGGATCAGGCGACCGCGCCGAGCTCCCGGCCGAGGTTGGCGAAGAACTCGTCCAGGATCTTCTCGCCTTTCTTACGGATGGCCCCCGCTCCGAGCGTCGCGACCTTCCCGGTGATCTCGTAGCGCCCCGTGACCGTGAGGACGGCACCGCCGTCGCGCGGATCGAGGGCCAGGTCCACGGTCGCGGAGATGCGCGACGCGACCTGACGATCTTCACCGGCGGCCGCGACGCGCATCCGGTGGTCCGGGCTGCTCTCGACGGTGACGTCGAGGTCCGCGCGCATGGCGAACGGCCCGAGGCGGTCCTCGAGCAGCGCCGCAAAGCGGCGCGGTGGCTCGACGTCGCGCACGTCGCCGACGATCGACAGCCACGACGCGACGCGGCGCACATCGAGAAGCGCGTCCCACACCGCCGCGGGCGTCGCGCTCAGCTCGATGGTCTTGTTGAACTCAGCGAACATGGCACTCCTTCACGGATGGCGACCGCAACTATTGAACGCGAGGTGGTGGAAAGATGAAAGACACATCGGCGGTGGCACAGGGCACCGAGCAGCAGCGACCGGCGACGTGGGGTCGCGGCGCGTACGAGCAGTTCATCGAGACCGAGGGCATCCCGATCCACACCGGTGTCGCGGTGCAGGATCTCCGCACGGCGGAGGTCGGCACGTGGGGCCGCCTCGACGCGAAGGGTGCGTACATCCGCCTTCTCGGAGCGGAGGACACCGACAACGGCTACCTCCTCGAGCTCGATCCCGGCAGGTCGAGCGCCCCGGAGAAGCATCTCTTCGAGGAGTACTTCTTCGTCCTCACCGGCCGCGGCACCTGCGAGGTCTGGAACGAGGGCGAGAAGCCGAGCACGTTCGAGTGGCAGGAGGGCAGCCTCTTCTCGGTGCCGCTCAACACGCTGCACCGGCTGCACAACGGCTCGGGCTCGCTCCCCGCGCGGCTGCTCGCGGTGACGACGATGCCGATCATGATGAATCTCATCCACAACACCGAGTTCGTCTTCGGTGGGGCGGACTATCTCTTCCGTGACCGCTACGACGCGCGCAAGGAGTACTTCGACGGCTCCGGGACGCTGTACACGGGCCGGGTCTGGGAGACGAACTTCGTCGCCGACATCCGCCGCTTCCAGCTGCGCGACTGGCACGAGCGCGGCGCGGGCAGCAAGAACATCCGCTTCGAGTTCGCGAACAACACGATGGTCTCGCACGTCTCCGAGTTCCCGGTCGGCACGTACAAGAAGGGCCATCGGCACGGGCCGGGCTACCACGTCGTGATGCTCAACGGCACCGGCTATTCGCTCATGTGGCCGGATGGCGCCGACGAGGTGACCGAGGTCAACTGGAAGGTCGGATCGCTGTTCGTGCCACCGGGGCTCTGGTGGCACCAGCACTTCGTCACGGGCAACGAGCCCGCTCGCTACCTCGCGATCCGCTGATGGACGCGTTCAAGGTCCGGGTCTAAGCCCGACCGCTGAGCCACCCGCATCCGCATCACGCGCCGCACGATCACGGTGGCCACGAAGGGAACGTGGCCACCGAGCGGCTGCGGCTGCGCACCGTCGGGATCGACATCGGGACGACGACGTCGCACCTGATCTTCTCGGAGATCGTGCTCGAGCGGCAGGGCATCCGCCTGTCCAGCGCGTATGGCATCGTCGAGCGGAACGTCGTGCGGCGCTCCGAGGTCACGCTGACGCCGTACGCGTCCGGGCGGACGATCGACACCGGGGCGCTGCGGGCATTCATCGAGCGCTCCTACAGCGACGCGGGCTGGGCCCCCGCGGACGTCGACACCGGCGCGGTCATCACCACCGGTGAGGCCGCCCGGCAGCAGAACGCGAGCGCGATCGTCGCCCTGTTCAGCGGCGAGGCCGGCAAGTTCGTCTGCGCGACGGCGGGCCACCACCTCGAGAGCCTCCTGGCGGCGCACGGCTCCGGCGCGGTGCGGATGTCGCGCGATCCCGCGACCCCGCTGGTGCTGAACGTCGATATCGGCGGCGGCACGACGAAGCTCGCGGTATGCCGCGACGGCCGCGTCGTGGAGACCGCGGCGCTGGACATCGGAGCGCGCGTGGTGTCGTGGGACGCCGGCGGCATCATCCGCACGGTCACGCCCGCGGGGGCGCGCGTCGGCCGCGAGGCGAACGTGCCCGTGACGGCGGGCGACCGGCGCGACGACCGCGTGGTCGAGCCGCTCGCCGACCGGATCGCGGACCTCGCGCTCCGCGTGGGGGCGGGCCAGACGTTCGACGATCCCGCGGTCTGGCTCACCGAGCCGATCGTCACCGCCGGACCGTTCCCGGTGCTCGTGTTCTCCGGCGGCGTCGGCGAATACATCTATGGCTGGCAGGACGCCGAGTTCGGCGACCTCGGCCGGCTCCTCGGGCAGGCGATCCTTCGCCGCGCGGCGGGCTTCACGGTGCTGCGACCCGTCGAGTCGATCCGCGCGACCTGCATCGGCGCGTCCCAGTACACGGTCCAGGTGAGCGGCGACACGCTGTTCCTCACCGATCCCGCGATCCTGCCGCTCCGGGACCTCGCGGCCGTCGCGATCCATCCGGATGCGGCGGACGCCGCGGCCATCGCCGAGGAGATCCGCCGAGGCATCACCCGGCTCGACCGCGAGGACGGCAGATTCGCGCTCGCGATCCGCTGGCCGCACGGGCCGGCCTACGCCGCGCTCCGTGCGCTCTCCGCGGGGATCGCGGACGGGACGCGCGGCCGCATCCCGGCGGGCGGCCCGCTCGTCGTCGTGCTCGACGCCGACGTCGCGGGCATCGTGGGGCAGATCCTCGTGAGCGAGCTCGGCGTCGTCGCACCGCTCGTCTGCGTGGATCAGATCGCGCTGTCGGACCTCGACTTCATCGACATCGGGACGGTCGTGCCCGAGCACGCCGTCGTCCCGGTCGTCGTGAAGAGCCTCATCTTCTCGGAGCGTTAGGCCGGCGGTACGCCGGCGCCGGATCAGTTCGTCGGAATGCCGTTCTTCGCGTAGAAGCCACTCTCCTTGAGCTTGTTCAGGAAGGAGAGGTCGAAGCACTTGGTCACGTCGACGTTCGCCGCGGAAGGGTTCACGGCGCCGAGTACCTCGCGCGGAGCGAGGAAGGCGTCCTCGGTGAACATCATCGACCGGGAGCCATAGCCGAGGAAGGCCGTCATCGCGATCGTGGCGGCCTCGGGCTTGAGCTGCGCGAACTCCGCGAACTTCTCCGTCGCGGTCCTTGTCTCGGCGAACATCGCGTTCTGGGCGAGCAGGGTCGCGGCCACGACCGCGAGCACCGTGTTCGGGTTCTTCGCGATGAAGTCGGTCCGAGCCTGGAGACCGCTGCGACCCCACTGCAGCTTGGCGGTCGACAGATCGAAGACGATATTGAGGCCGAGTGGCGTGAGCGCCGACTTCTGGCTGATGCTGATCACCGCACAGCCGATGGATCCACCCTTGAGCGCCGCGATCCGCGTCCCTTCGTTGCCGACCTGCTGGATCGTCGCGTCCTTCGTGGTGAGGTTGAGGCCCTTCAGCATAAGCAGCGCCGAGCCGTGCGCGGTCCCGCCGAAGGTGCCGATGGCGATGGTCTTGCCTCTCACGTCCGCCGCGGTCTTGATGTCCTTGCCACAGAAGAGACCGTCGTCGAGGGTCGTACTGTTCATGGCGACGACCTTCGTCGGTGTGTCCGTCACGGCCGACGTGATGGCGGCGCCGGCTCCGCCGACGAACATGTCGAGCTGGCCGGCGACGATCGCCTGGACGGCCTTGCCATCGCCCTCGAAGGAGATGATCTCGGACGTCAGGCCATACCGCTGAAGGAAGCCGAGCATCTCCGCGAGCTTCGGCGCGAACTGCACGGGCTCATTGGGAGCGCCGATGCCGATCCGGATCCTCGCGAGCTCTGGTTTGGGCAGGACGTTCGGATCCGCGTTCGCGCTCGCCGAGGCGGAGGGCGCGCCCGACGCTCCGCCCCCCGTGGCTCCTCCGCACGCGCCGATCACGAGGGCCGCTGCGATCGCCGTCGCGAGCCAGAACGGTCGCCTCGACCGTGACGCCATGCCCTTACCTCTTCCCCGCCGCGATCGACGCGGCGATGTCGCGATTTGGATGCGCACCGAGCGGGACGGACGCGGGACGCTGCTGATCGCACAGGTCCATCGCGATCCGCGCGTACACGCGGGCGGCGTCCTGCAGGTCCTTGACCTTGAACGACTTCTTCGTCGCGTGGCTGGCGGCGCGTGGCGCGTAGCTGATCGCGGGGATGCCGAGCTCGTTGAACGCGTTCGTGTCCCGCCACATGCTCGTGACGGGCTCGCCGACGATGGCCGGCGGCGTGCTGAAGGTCTGGCCGTGGCAGCGCCGCACGGTCTCGATGAGCCGCTCGGCGCCCTTGGCCTCGAAACCGGGCCGGTACAGGAACAGCTCGACGGTGCCCTCCACACCGGCGTCCCGCAGCACGCCCCGGAGCTCGTCGCGGACATCCATCGGGTTCGCGCCCGGCAGGATCCGGGTGTCGACGTAGAACGAGCAGAGCTGCGGCGCGCTCGTGAGGTTGAACGGGTAGCCCGAGCGGATCGCGTTGACGCTCGCCTTGGGCACGATCGTCCCGGTCGGTCCGCGATACGTGTTCCGCTCCTGGTAGGCGAATGCCCACTCTTCGAACTTCGCGATGACCGCGGCCGCCCGGACGATGGCGTTCGGCGCATCGGCGAGCCCGGTGGGCCGCGGCAGGTACGGCGTGTAGTAACGCGGCCCGTCGGTCACGACGGTGACCTTGAAGTGGGCCTTGCCCGGCTCGACGCCGACGATCCCGAAGCCCGTGCCCTCGGCCACGAGCGCGTAGTCCGCGACCGCGCCGTGGGTGACCATGAACCGGACGCCGAGATCCTTCGACAGGTAGAGCGGACCCTGCCACTCCTCGATCGGCTCGCGCGAGATCTCGCCGGCGACGGCGCTGACGATGACGTCGCCCTTCAGGCGGATGCCGGATCCCTTGATGGCCTTCGCCGCCACGAGGAACGCGGCCAGCGGGCCCTTGTCGTTGACGACGCCGTCGCCGTAGATGTCCTCGCCCTCGACCCAGGCCGAGTGGTAGAGCGGGTCGTTCGGGTCCTTCGCCGACCAGACCGCGTCGCGCCGGAGCGTCGTGTCGAGATGCGCGTTGTAGATGAGGCTGTAGCCGCCGCCGGTCCCCTCGAGCCAGGCCGCCACGTTGAACCGCTCGGGAATGAGCGCGAACTTCCGCGGCGCGAAGCCGTTGCGCTCGAGCCAGTCGTACACGAACTGGCCGGCCGGACCCTCGCTCCCGGTCGGGCTGTCGATGTTGCCGAGCGCGAGGGCCAGATCCACGACCTCCTGCGGGTCGATGCGGGCGACGACGTCATCGGGGGTCATCGACGGCTCCTTTCAGTACGGGGGTTGGCACCGATCGGCGCGCGGGCCGATCGTCGACGCGCGCGGGGACGCCGAACCGGCTGGCGGCCGAAGCGCTCACGAGGATCGCCGCGGCCAGCGCGATCGCGGTCTGCGCGTTCGTGAAATCCATGACGGCCGCGAGCATGACCGGCCCGATGAACGCGCCGAGGTCGGCCGAGAACCGGTAGCCTGCCAGGACCTTCGTGCGCTGTTCCGACGGCACGACCTCCGATAGCAGAGCGGTCTGCGAGCTCGAGAAGAAGTCGCCGAAGCCGATCAGGGCGGCGGTCGCGAGGAACGTCACAAGATCATGCGTGAGCATGAACACGAGGTCGCCGCCCGCGAGCGCCGCGAGGCCGGCGGTGATGATCCTGCGGCGGCCGATGCGGTCGCCGAGGATGCCGCCCGGAGTCGCGACCATCAGGCCGGTGATCGACATCAACGCGATCGCTGTCGCGATCGACACCCCACCGAGACCGAGTGCAGCCGCGGCATAGAGCGGCAGGACGGTGTTGCGGAAGCCGTGGCGATTGATCATGTTCGCGACGACGCCGTAGTTGATCGCGGCGAGCGCGATCGTGCGCTGCCGGCCGTGCAGCACGCGCGGCTCCGCCTTCGCCGTCCGAGCGGCCGCCCGACCGCGCGGATGGATCTTGAAGAGCACGGGCAGGAGGATCGCGCCGGCGACGACCGCGAGCGCGATGGTCACGACGAAGGTGGCTCGCCAACCGAACCCGGCGCCGATGACTCCGCCGACGAGCGGATAGAACGCGATCCCGGTGTTGTTCGCCACGTGGAACAGGCTCATCACCTTGCCGCGATTCGCGTTCGTCGCGATCGTGCCCAGCCCCGACAGGGCGACCGTCGTGATGAGTGCCACGGCGATGCCGGACCCGATGCGCGCGGCGACGAGCATCGCGACGCTGGTCGCGTTCAGGCCGAGGAGCGAAGCAAGCAGGAGCACGATCAGGCCGGCGACGGTCACCCGCCGATGGCCGACCGCGTCGATCACGATGCCGGCCGGCAGGTCCGTTACGAGGCGTGCCAGACCGTACGAGCCCACGATCAGCCCCGCGGTCGCGATGCTCACGGCGAAGTCGGCCCGGATGTCGGGCAGGAGCGGGGTGATGATGTTCGTTGCCGCGATGACCAGGAACACCGACACGCCGAGCAGGAACGCCTCTCGCGGGATCGACGCCGCGACCGGCTCCTCCGCGCTCACTCGGCGCGCAGCGCCGCGGCGACATCGGCGACCGTGAGCCGCTCGGGCGCGATGGCGAGCTCGCGGGTCGAGCACGCGGCGCGCAGCACGAGCTTGCGCACCTGGCGCGCATCGATGCCGCGGTCGGCACAGGCCGCCGCCACCGCTCGCAGCGCCTGGTCATCGATGCGATCCGCCGGCACCAGCTCCCCCATCGTGTCGCGCAGGATGCGCGCGAGCGCATCGGGACCGGGGAGACCCACCTGCTCGACGAGGTCGGCACGCGAGAGGAACGCGATGTCGACGCCGGCCGCGTGATTCGTCGTCGCGACGAACACGACGTTCGGGCAGGTGCGGGCGACGAGGTCGATGCCCGCGAGGACCGCGTCGGTCGCGCGGTGGACGTCGACCGGATTGGTCTCGAGCGATGCGCCCGTGCGGCTCACCGCCAGCGACTCGACCTCATCGAGCAGGACGAGCGTGGGGCGGCCGCGGCGCGCGATGTCCGGCAAGGTGCGCTCGAAGAGGCGCGCGACGCCGCGCTGGCTCTCACCGAGCATCTGGCTCGGGAAGGAGTGCGGATCGACCTCCACGTACAGGAGCCCGCCGTCGAGCTGGCGGGCGGCCTGATCGGCGAGGCCGCCCGCGAGCGTCGTCTTGCCGGTCCCTGGCGGGCCCGCGAGGACGACGAGCCCGTGGATGGGCAGCCCGACCGGGCTGACCGTCCCGCGATGCCGCAGCGCGAAGAGCACGTAGCCGAGCAGCCGTTCCTTGAGCGCCGGCGCGACGAAGATCCGGTCCCAGCGATCCGACCAGGCGGGGTCGGGGAGCTCGGTGATGGCGACGATGCCTTCGATCCCCGGCGGCACCTGGACGGCGGGCACGCCTAGGCCCTCGGCCGTCCCTCGAAGTGATCGGGCCAGACGACGCCGGACAGGTCCGGGGCGTCCAGCTCGGGCAGCTCCTCGAACAGGTTCAGCGGGTCCAGGAGGATCCGCATCATGTCGTACAGCGCGTCGAAGTTGTGGACCCGGATGAGCCGCGCGGTCTTCGTCGTGTCGTCGTTGAAGTGCTGGTGCCAGGCCCAATGGTCGACGACGATCAGATCGCCGGCCTCCCACGCGTGGCTCTCGCCGTCGACCTCGCTGTGGCCGCGGCCCGAGACGACGTAGAGCCAGGCCTCGCCGCCGTGGCGGTGGCGCGACTGGTAGAGGCCCGGTGCCAGCTCGTGCATGACCGCGCTCAGGCCGGCGGTGTGATAGCCGATCGACGTGTCGACGAGGAACAGGCTGCGTGCGCCGCGCTTCGTGATGAGCCCGCGCACGTCGTCGAAGCGCGTGATGAGCCGCGCCGACTCCGTGCCGGCCCACTGCTGCGCGAGGCGCTGGGTCCGGCGGGCGAGCGGGTCGGCGCCGGCGATGGCGCCGATCTGGCGCGGGCGTGGCGGGAGCTGCGCGACCGGTGTGTCGCCGCCGTCCTCGAGGAGCGCGACCCCGAACTGCTCGAGCATCGGCTGGACGCTCCAGGTGTGGAACACCGCCGGCGTATCGCCGTCGTTGCCGTGGCGGTGCCATGCCCAGCTCGGCAGGTGCAGCGTGTCCCACGGCCGCCAGTCGATCCGCTGGCCGTCGATCTCGGTCCAGCCGGTGCCCGACTCGACGAACTCGATGGCGTCCCACGAGTGGCGGTGGATCGTCGTGGTCGTATGGGGCGGGAGCTCGTGCAACGTCGCATCGAGGTTCTTCGTCGGCCGGTCGCCGTCGTAGCCCGCATAGACGCCGCTGCGCATGCGGCGGGCGGGCACGTCGTGCATCGCGACGTCGCGACGCTTGATGACGGTCTTGTGGTAGCCCTTCCACTCGTCGAGCAGCGACTCGCGCCGTTTCTTCTGGATCTCGTAGTGCGTGACCTGCGTGGTGGTGGTCGTCTTCACGGCTACGCCTTGAGCGCCGGCTCGCGCGACACCCGCGGCAGGACGTCCCGCGCGAGCGTCTCGATCTGCTCGAGCCAGTCCGGGAAACGCATCCGGAAGTCGAACACGAGGAGGTCGCAGCCGATCTCCTGGTAGCGCTGGATGCCGCGGACGATGTCGTCGGTCGTCCCGGCGAGGATCGAGCCATCGAGCTCCTCGATCTTCGTGAACTCGCCGGACTCGGGCTTGTTCCACCACTTCTGGGCGTTCGCGTTCTTGATGAGGCCGGGCACGTTCATCCGGTCGATCGCGGCCTTCGTCGTCGTGTCGATGCTCGTCACCGGGACGGCGCCCAGCTTGATCATCGGCTTCCCCTGCTTCTCGACCATCTGGCGGATCTTCTTCACCCGCTCCTCGTAGGTGGGGAACGTGATGCGGCCGGGGATCCAGCCCTGGCAGAAATCGACCGCGAGGCGCGCCGACGCCGGCGTCGCGCCGCCCCACCAGACGTCCACCGGCTGGACCGGCTGGGGCTTGAGGTCGACGTCCGCGAAGTTGTACAGCTCGCTGTGCCACTCCACCGTCTCGCCGGCCCAGAGCTTCCGGGCGATGAGGACGTGCTCCCGCATCATCGCGACGCGGTCGATGGAGCCCTGGTCGATGACCTCGAACTCGTGCTGGAAGTTCCCCGAGCCGATGCCAAGATCGAACTTGCGCCGGGTCATCCACGACATCGAGGCGACGCTGTAGGCCATGTGGATCGGGTTCCGGAACGGGATGATCGTCGCGGCGCCGATGCCGATGCGCTCGGTCACGGCCGCGAGGTACGTGAGCGTCACGAACGGCTCGATGAACGTCCGGTCGGTACCCTCCATGCCGTGCGGGTGGAAGACGAGGTGGTCACGCACCCACAGCGAGTCGAAGCCGAGCCGGTCCGCGAGCTGTGCGCCCTTGATGAGCAGGTCCTGATCGGCCTCCACACCGAAGTGCGGCACCAGCAGGCCGAATCGTGTCGCCATGTTCGGATCTCCTTCTCCCAAGTCGGTGGCACCACGCGTCGTGGGAAATGCGGATGCCCCCGGCAGCGTCCGCCGCGGGGGCATCCGCTCGCTACTTGTTCGCGTCGGTCAGTTCAGCGGGATCTTGTACTTCGCAAAGAAGCCATTGTCCTGGAGCTTCGTCAGGTAGCTCAGGTCATACGCTTTCGTGACGTCGACGTTCGCCATCGCCGGGTTGACGACCGCGAGCACGTCGCGGGGATTGATGAACGCGTCCTGGCTGAAGATCATCGATCGAAGCCCGTAATTGGCGAACGCCTTGATGGCCGCATCCGCATCCGCGGGCTTCTGCTGGCTATATGTCGCAAAGTTGGTCGCCGTCGTCGCCGGGTCAGCGAACATCTGGTTCTGGGCGCGGACCACGGCCGCGACGACGTTCAAGACCGTGTTCGGGTTCTTCGCGAGGAAGTCCGTGCGGGCCATGAGACCACTACGACCCCACTGGCCGCCCGACTTGGTGATGTCGATGAGGAGGTTCAAGCCCGCGGCCTTCAGCTGCGAGTCGAGCTCGATGCTGGCCACCGCGCAGTCGATCGAACCGCCCTTCAGCGCGGCGATGCGCGTGCCCTCGTTGCCGACCTGGGTGATCACCGCGTCGCTCGCCTTGTAGCCAAGCCCCTTGAGGGCGAGCAGCGCCGAGCCGTGCGACGTGCCGCCGAACGTGCTGATCGCGACGGATTTGCCCTTCACATCGGCGGCCGTCTTGATCGCCGCCTTGCAGTAGAGACCGTCGGTGTTGAGCACGCTGTTCATCGCGACGACCTTGACCGGCGTATCGGTGACTGTGGCGTTGACCGCCGTCGAAGCGCCGCCGACGAACATGTCGAGCTGTCCGGCCACGAGCGCCTGCAGGGCCTTGCCGTCACCCTCGAACCCGATGATCTCGACGGTCAGGCCGTTCTCCTTGTAGTAGCCGAGCATGTCCGCGAGCTTCTCGGAGAACTGGACCGGCTCCGTGGGAGCACTCAGACCGATCTTGAGCTTCGAAAGCTCGGGTGCCGGGAGCGCGCCCTGCGCCGCCGTCGTCGTGGATGCGCCCGGCGTCGCGCTCGTGGCGGTCGTCCCGCCGCCGCACGCCGCCGCGAGGAGACCGACCACCAGGACCGTCGCGACCGAACGGATAGTCGTGAACATCGAAGAATCCTTCCTCACCCGTGGCCAATTCCGAACGCGCTCGCCCGTCGAGACTCGCGCCGGAATGTACTCGAAGCATGCCGTATTGTCGACAATCCGTGCGAGAACAGCTGCGGTGAGAGACCGCACAATCGATGTCGGCGGCGTGCCGATGGGGTACGACATCAGCGGAGACGGACCGCCCATCGTGCTCGTCGCCGGCACCGGCTATCCCGGGGCCACCTGGCCGCCCGGATTCGTCGACCCGCTCCTCGAGCGGCACGCCGTCCTCGTCTTCGACCATCGCGGGACCGGATCGACCCCGGCCGGGGCCGAGCGGCTCTCGACCCGGCTCTTCGCCCGCGACGCCCTCGGGCTCATGGACGCCCTCGGCCTCGACGCCGCGCACGTCCTCGGGCACTCGATGGGCGGCCGGGTCGCGCAGTGGATGGCCCTCGACCGTCCGGACCGCGTGCGCTCGCTGATCCTCGCCGCGACGGGGCCGGGCCAATACCGCGACGACCGTCCGGTGACCCGCGGGATCCCGCTCCATGCGGCGACGGAGCTCATCGAGCGCGGCTACGAGCGGTACATGGCCGAGCACATCGAGGCCACGTTCTTCACGCCCGAGTTCGCGGCCGAGCGTCCGGACGTCGTGCGCTGGCTCGTGGACGCCTTCTGGAGCCACCGGCCGGACGTCGAGAGCTACCTGCGGCACATCGTCGCGCGGCAGGAGCATCAGACGGCGGACCGGCTCGCCGGCATCGCGACACCGAGCCTCGTCCTCATCGGGGACCGCGACACCCAGGCGATGGGTACCGGGGTCCACACCGAGCAATCGGATTTCCTCATGGCCCACCTACCGAAGGCGACGAAGCGCGTGATCGAGGGCGCGGCCCACGGGTACTTCTGGCAGATGCCGGAGCGCTCCGCCGAGATCGTCCTGGAGTGGGCCGCGGCGCACTAACCCCGCGCGGCGAGCCAGGCGTCGATCTTGGGGATGTAGGCCTGCGGCGACTTCGCGAACGTCACCAGGCAGCCGTGGGCGCAGAACGCGAATTCGCGCTCGCCGAGCTCCATGGTCAGTCCCTGATCGCGGGCCTCAGCGAGGTCCACGACCATGTCGCAGATCGGGTCGAGCATCGTCGTCGGGGTCATGGGGTCACCTCTTTCAGCGGTCGATGGTCGCGCCGCGCAGGCGGAGCGAGTTGGTCACCACGGTCACCGACGAGATCGCCATCGCGCCGGCGGCGAGGATCGGCGAGAGCAGGACGCCGAGCAGCGGGAAGAGCGCACCAGCGGCGAGCGGGATGAGCGCCACGTTGTAGAAGAACGCCCAGAACAGATTCGTCCGGATCGTCCCCACGGTCTTGCGGGACAGCCGGAGCGCGCGTGGGACCCCGCGAGGGTCGCCGCCGACGAGGATGATCCCCGCCGAGGCGATCGCGACGTCGGTGCCGCTGCCGATCGCGATGCCGAGGTCCGCCTGCGCGAGCGCGGGCGCGTCGTTCACGCCGTCACCGACCATCGCCACCTTGTGACCGGCGCGCTGCAGCTCGGCCACGATCGCGGCCTTGCCATCGGGTCGCACCTCCGCGCGCACCTCGTCGATGCCGAGCGTCCGGGCGATCGCCTCGGCGGTGCGGCGAGTGTCGCCGGAGACGAGCAGCGTCCGCAGCCCCATCGCCCGCAGGTCGCGGATCGCCTCGGCCGCGGCCGACCGCGGCACGTCGGCGAGCGCCAGGATCGCGAGCGGCAGACCGTCGATCGTGGCGACCAGCGGCGTCTTGCCGGCGGCCTCGTGGTGCGCGAGCAGCCCGTCGCCGAGGTCGGCGAAGCCGTGCGCGACCGCGAACGCCTTGTTGCCGACGTAGATGTCGTGACCCTCCACGACGGCGTGGACACCCTGGCCGGGGAACGATTCGAAACGCTGCGGCTCGGCGGGCAGCAGCCCCTTCGCCCGCGCCGCCTCGAGGACCGCGCCCGCCAGCGGATGCTCCGACCGCAGCTCCGCGCTCGCGATCAGCCGAAGGGCCTCGTCCTCGCCGATGTCGGCGCAGCTCAGCAGATCGGTCACCGCCGGCCGGCCGATGGTCAGGGTGCCGGTCTTGTCGAAGGCGACCGTGTCGATGGCCCGCGCGGCCTCGAGCGCCTCGGCGCTCTTGATGAGGATGCCGCGCGCGGCCCCCCGGCCGGTACCGACCAGGATCGCCGTCGGCGTCGCGAGCCCGAGCGCGCAGGGGCACGCGATGATGAGCACCGCCACGAACGCCGTGAACGCGTGCGTCAGCGCCGGCGCCGGACCGAACAGGATCCACGCCGCGAAGGCGGCGAACGCGATGGCGAACACGATCGGCACGAAGACCGAGGCGACCTGATCGACTCGCCGGTCAGCATCGATTCGTCGACCGCCGACGATCCCGCGACGACCAGCCCGTCGGCCGCGATCGTCTCGCCCGGACGCACGAGGACGATGTCCCCCACCTTCAGCTGCTCGATCGCCACGTCCTCCTCGACGCCGCCGGGCCGGCGGACGCGCGCCATCTTCGCGCCGAGCGCGAGCAGCGCACGGATCGCGTCGCCGGTGTGCGCGCGGGCCCGCGCCTCCATGAACCGACCGGCGAGCACGAGCGCGATGATCGCGCTCGAGGTCTCGTAATACAGGCTGGCATGCGGCTCGAGGCCGTTCGCGTAGAACACGTTCGGCAGGAAGGTCGCGGCGACGGAGAGGCCATAGGCCGCGGTCGTGCCGACGGCGATGAGCGTGTTCATATTGGTCGTCCCGTGACGGGCCGCGTTCCACGCGGCGCGGTAGAACGGCGCGGCTGCCCAGAGCTGCACGGGCGTCGCGAGCGCGAACAGCACGTACGCGCGCCAGTCGGCGTGCTCGAGCTCCGGGATGACATGCGCGGCCATTGAGAGGACGACCGCCGCGGCGGCGAGCACGCCCGCGACGGCGAGCCGGCGCCTCAGCGAATCCACGTAGCGCAGCCGCAGCGCGCGCTCGTCCTCGACCGCGGCCGCCCGGGCCGCGTCGCCTTCGGGGATCACGAGCGCGCCGTAGCCGGCGCGCGCGACCGCGTGCACGAGCGCGTCGAGCTCCGTCGTCGCCGGGTCGAGGCGGACGGTGGCCCGCTCGTTGGCGAGGTTGACGTCGGCACTCTCGACACCGCTGACGCCGCTCAGAGCGCTCTCCACCGAGCGCACGCAGGACGCGCACGTCATCCCGGTGATCGCGAGCTCGCGCTTCGCGGACGTCGCCGCGGGGACCGGCGCGGTCACTTGCGCGAGAGCTCGAACAGCTCGGTGAGCTCGCCGATCATCGCTTCGTTGCGCCCCTCGTTGAACCCCTTCGGGACGCAGGTCGCGAGATGGCCCTTCAGGAGCTCCGACTCGAAGCGCTGCAGGGCACGCTCGACGGCGAAGGTCTGCTTGAGCACGTCGACGCAGTAGGTGCCGTCGTCGACCATCCTGCGGATGCCCTTGATGTGACCTTCGATCGTCGCAAGGCGACCATCGAGGACGTTCTTGTCCGCCGGCATGGCTGGTCCCTCCCGCACGTGGATCGCGCATCCCAGGATACCCCTCCCCACGGGGGGTGGGCAGCGTTCTAGCGCCGGCGGGCGAAGCGGACCGGGTAGTGCGACCAGCGCGTGAACCGCTCGGTGCGGGTGTCGCGCTCGGGAGTCGCCTCGGGATCCGGCCCGATCCCGCGCTGGGCCACGGCCTGGAGCTCGAGCGCGACGAGCCCGAAGACGTGATCGTCGTCGACCGCGAAGCCGGCGGGCACCGGGAAGCCGCCGCCGACCGCGCGGCCGGGGCACTGATGCGGGCCGCCACCGAACGACAGGCCCCACCGCGCGATGTTCGGGTCGACCGCCCGGTCGGGGTCGAAGTCGTCCGGACGCTCGCCGAACAGCTTCGGGTCGCGGTTCGCGGCCGCGACGTCGAGCACGACCTGGGCGTCCTTCGGGATCCGGACGCCGCCGATCTCGGTCTCGACCTCGGCGCGCCGCTTCATCTTCGGCGTCGTCGGCCGCAGCCGCAGCGTCTCCTGGACGACGCGCTGCGCGAACAGCCGGTCCGCGACGATCCGATCGACGACGGCGGTGCGGTCATCGCGCGCGAAGATGAGATCGAACGCGTTCACCAGCGTCTGCGCGCTGGTGTGCGTGCCGCCCTGCAGGTACGTCGCGACCTCGCGGACGATGCGGCCGTCATCGAGCTCGAGCGCCGCCTCGCCAAGGTGCAGGAGCAGCACGGTGAGGATGTCCTGGGGCAGCTCGCTCTCCGGCACGTCGCCCGCGCGCAGGCCATCGACGAGCGCCTGCCGCCGCGCACGTGACGGGCGGACGAAGTCCCGTTCGAACTCGGCGTACGTCTGCCGCACGAGCGCGCGCACCGCGTCCGGATCCCGGGAGTCGAGGATCGCGCTTCCCTGCGAGAAGAGGTCGACGTGGTGCACCAAGGCCCGCAGGTCGTCGAGCGACGCGTCGTGATCGATACCCGCGCGCCGGGCCGCGAGCACGACGCTCAGCAGCTCCCCGATCTCGAAGAGGTCGGCCCGTTCGCCGGCGATGAGCACGTCGAGCAGGTCGTTCATCACGCGCGGGAAGAGCTCCCGCTCGTAGAGGCGCAGCGTGTCGGCACGGAACTGGGTGTTCTCGATCCGCCGCCGGGCGCGGTGCATCGCGCCGTGGGAGATGCTGACGATCCCGTCACGGATGTTGCCCTCGTCGTACGAACGCTTGTCGAAGCTCCGGGAGAGGTTCGGGTCGAACAGCGCGGCCCGGATGTCGTCGTAGCGATCGAAGACCACCGTCGCCGTGAACTCGGTCAGGATCGTCATCGTCCCTCCGCGTCATCCACCACGTCGTCGCCGGCCGCGTCGGTGAGCTCGATCGCCTGTGTCGGGCAGCCACGGCGGGCCCGCAGGAGCAGCGCGAGATCGGCGGACGCCGCGCCGGCGAGGGCTACCGAGACGCCGGTCGGCTCATCGATCCGGAACGCGGCCGGCAACAGCCGCACGCAGTCGCCCGATCCGATGCAGAGCTCCGCATCGACGCTCACGTTGACCGCTATCACGCCGAGCCCGCCGGGACCGGCTCCGGCGGCGACGCCACGGGCAGTCCCCGCCACGTCGCGCGCACCGCGAAGAGACCGATCGGCACGAGGGCGAGCGCGGCGAGGCATGCGGCGGGCACGCCGAATGTCGCCGCGATCGCGCCGGCGGCGAGGGCGGTGAACGGCCGGTTCCCGAGATGGGCCATCTGGTGGAACGACATGAGCCGGCCGCGCATCGCGTCGGGGACCTCCGTCTGCAGCACGCCGGTCACGATCGGGAAGCACAGCGAGAAGCCGCAGCCGATCGCGGCGACGCCGGCCGCGGCGATCGGAAGCGTCGTCGCGATGCTGACGGCGATGAGGCCGGCGGCCTGCAGCGCCAGGCCGATGACCGGGATCTGCCGCGAGATGTCCCAGCGCCGCATCGGGATGTACGCGAGGAGCCCCAGCGCCGAGCCGGTGCTCTGCGCCGCGATCACCAGGCCGGCCTCGGTGCTCGGCGCGCCGAGCCGCTGGGCGACGAGCACCGGCGCGGTCGTGCGGACCACCTCGAGGATCGCGCTCGTCGAGATGACCGCGAGGAGCGCCGACACGACCCACGGCTGCGCGCGGACGTACGCGCCGATGCCGGAGCGAACGGCCGCGCTCGCGCGCTGCATCTCGCGCGAGACGCCGCGCCCGAGGTCACGCCGGTACAGGTACGCCATCGCGAGGATCGGGCCGACGAACGTCGCGGCGTTGATGCCGAAGGCCCAGGCGTAGCCGCCGGACGCGAGGATCGCGGTCGCGAGGACCGGCCCGCCGATCTGTCCGAGGATGAATTGGAGCGTGTTCAGGCCCACGGCCTCGTTGAGCTGCGCGCGCGGGACGAGCGCCGGAAGGATCGCGATCATCGACGGCTTCGCGACGCTCCACGAGGTCTGCAGCGCGAACGCGGTCGCGATGACGAAGAGCTCGGTCGCCCCGCCGGACGCGACCGCGATCGCGAGCGCTGACGCGGCGAGGAGCGAGAGGGACTGGCTCGCGACGACGATGGTCCGGCGGTCGAAGCGATCCGAGAGCACCCCGCCGGTGACGGAGAACAGCAGGAGCGGAAGGAACGTCGCGAAGTTCAGCAGGCCGACCGCGAAGGCCGAGCCGGTGCGGTCGTAGATGAAGACCGAGCCCGCGACGTTCTGCAGCCACGTCCCGATGTTCGAGAGCAGCCCGCCGGCCCAATAGACCGCGAACGCGCGATGGGCGAAGGGGCCCAGCGTGCGATCGCGCTTCGTCTGCCATCCCACCGTTCTTGCATACAATCTAGGCGCGCCGGGCGCTCCCGTCCTTATTAATGGAGGGCGGGCGTCCGCCACGCGGATCCACGAGGAGGGACGGGACGTGAGCGAGAAGATCCGGCCCATCGGGCAAGCGACCGCCGAGTCCCGCAAAGCGCAGCTCGATCGCATCATCGCGACGAACGTCGCGAAGGACCTCACCGCGCAGGACCTCGTCCTCGGCTCGCTGCGCGAGGCGATCCTCACCGCGGCGCTCCCGCCGGGGACGCGCCTCCGTCAGGAGAAGCTCGCCGAGCTGTTCGGCACGAGCCGCATCCCCGTCCGCGAAGCATTACGCGCGCTCGAGTACGAAGGCCTGGTCAGCTCGATGCCGCGGCGCGGCTTCACGGTGACGGAGCTGGACGCGGACGACATCGAAGAGGTCTACGACCTCCGCGTGCTGCTCGAGAGCCACGCGGTACGTCTCGCCGTTCCGCTCATCACCGACGAGGACCTCCAGATCCTCGAGGAGCTCTACACGACGATGGTCGCGGCGGCGACCGGCGACGAGCAGCTCGCGGCGCGCGAGGAGTTCTACATGCGGCTCTACACGATCACCGGCCGGCCGCGCCTCGTCGCACAGATCTCGCGGCTCCGACAGGAGATCGC
>WNFI01045504.1_pt1 | contig 19099 bp, 11 predicted proteins | sample 5400471 | NCBI WGS metagenome assembly WNFI01 (sample SAMN13153348, study PRJNA577476) | soil metagenome | isolation source: 100 cm saprolite on Douglas fir-dominated hillslope | place: USA:California | collected 2013-09-17 | reverse complement strand
GGCTATTCCGGCCGGGTCGGAATCTACGAGATTCTGCTCATGTCCGCCGCACAGCGCCCGCTGATCACGGTCGACGCCGATTTCACACTGATACGCGATCAGGCCTGCCGGGACGGCATGAAGCCCCTGAGAATTTCCGGCGCCCTCAAAGTGGCTGCGGGGATAACCACGATGGACGAAGTGCTGAAGGTGGCCCCGCCGCTGGGCAGCGATCGCCGGAAAAAACCCTGACATTTCCTTGCGCCAAATGAAAACCACTCTCCAGGCCGGCCTCACCCACACGTTCAAATTCACCATTCCGCCAAACAAAACGGTGCCACACCTGTATCCGGAATCGGAAATGTTCCGCCAGATGCCGGAAGTGTTTGCCACCGGCTTCATGGTGGGCCTGCTGGAGTGGGCTTGCGTCGACGCCTTGCGCCCCTACCTGGACTGGCCGGCCGAACAAACGCTGGGAACCCATGTCAGTTTCTCCCATGAAGCCGCTACCCCGCCGGGCATGACGGTGACGGTGAGGGTTCGTCTGGCGCAGATCGAGGGCAGGAAACTGCGCTTCGACGTGGAGGCACACGACGGGATCGACCTCATTGCCCGGGGGTCGCACGAGCGATTCCTGATCGATGCCGCGCGTTTCAATGCGAAGGTGCAGGAAAAAGCTGCCCGTGTTGCGCCGATTTCCTGAGACCTGCCTGCACGTGCAAGTATCGGCCGCGCGTCCAGCGGAGCCGGCCATCGTTTCCGGCGCCCGTCATGAACCCGCTGACTGAAGCCCTGCGCGAGCTTGTCTCTGCTTCTGCGTACCGCTACGCGGTTCGCGTCGCCGGACTGGCGCTGGCGTATTTCCTTGCTGCGCGCATCGGACTCGAGTACGCCGTCGCCAATCCGGCCATTTCCATGGTCTGGCCGGCTTCAGGCATCGCGCTTGCCGCCGTGCTGCTGGGCGGCCTGCGACTCGCGCCAGCAGTATTCATCGGCGCCTTGGCGGCGAATTACTCGATCCAGGGCAACCTGATCGTCTCCGCGTTCACGGGACTCGGCAACTCGTTGGAGGTTCTGCTCGGGGTCCTGTTGCTGCGCCGCGTTCTCGATTTTGATGTGCGCATGACCAGGCTGCGCGACGTAGTCTGCCTGATCGTCGCGGCGGCGACGGTTTCACCTTTACCGGCGGCGCTGCTCGGCCCTCTAAGCCTCGCACTGTCCGGCGGGCTCGCCTGGCCCGAGTTCATTCGCGCTGCCCGCGAGTGGTGGATGGGGGACTCGGTGGGCATTGTGCTGGTCGCGCCCGTGCTTCTGACCTGGGCTGCCAGACCCGCTCTCGACTGGAGCTCTCCTCGCTTCTGGACCGTAACGATCCTGCTCGTGATTCAGCTCACGGTCTGCCACGCGGTATTCGGCGGCCTCCTGATTGACGTTTTCGGCTTCAGCCGCGCGATCTACTTCGTCCTGCCGTTTGCGGTCTGGATTGCGCTGACTCACGACATCCGCTTCACCGCGCTCGCCAACGCCGGTCTGTTCGCGGTCGCCGTGTGGGGCACGGCCCGCGGCACCGGCCCTTTTGCCGGCGGTCCGGTGGAAATCGATCTTGCCCTTCTGCATATATTCCTGGTCGTTTACTCGATCACAACTCTCCTGGTCGCCGCAGTGAACGGCGAACGCAATCGCGCCATCGACGATGCAGACAGCAACGCGCAGCGATTCCGCAGCCTGTCGGAACTCTCCTCCGACTGGTACTGGGAACAGGACCACAACCTGCGCTTCACTTCGATTTCCGGATCGTCTAACGATCCGGCCGGGCTTTCCGGTTCCGAGTCTTTGGGCAAGACGCGATTCGAGCTGCCCAACGAATTCGAATCCGAGGACATCCGCCGCCGCCACACGACCGATCTGAATGCCCGACTTCCCTTCCGCGATCTGGTCCTCAGGCGGGTCGGGCAGGACGGCGCGGTGCACTTTGCCTTGGTCAGCGGCCAGCCGATTTTCGATTCCCAGGGGACATTCGGCGGCTACCGGGGCATCGGCCGCGACATCACCGAGCGCAAGCTGGCGGAACGGGCGCTGCGCGAAAGCGAAGAGCGCTTCCGCAGTCTGACCCAGCTGTCCTCGGACTGGTACTGGGAGCAGGATGCCGATCTGAGATTTACTTTTGTATCCAGCGCGATCGACGCCATCTCCGGCATCGAACAGAGCCAGCGCCTGGGCAGACGGCGCTGGGAAGTTCCTGGCCTGCAATTCGACCCGGCGGCGCTCGAGGAACACAAGAATCTTCTCGCCGCACACAAACCGTTTCGCGACTTTCGCTACACAAGGCTGCTGAAGGACGGGCGATTGCGCTACATATCCGTCACCGGCACACCGTTGTTCGATGCCGGCGGCAAGTTCACCGGCTACCGTGGAATCGGACGGGAGGTCACGGCCGAAGTCGTTGCCGAGCAACGCATGGGCCGCCTGCGCGACTTCTACGCCGCGTTATCGAAAGTCAACGATGCCATCATCCACGCCACGGACCAACGACACCTGTTCGATGAGGTCTGCAACATAGCGGTGACCTACGGGCATGTCATCTTCGCCCGCATCTGCCTGATCGACCCGCGCACCGGCATGTTGGAAAACGTGGCCATCGCGGGCGACCACCAAGGTTACGCCAATCGGGCCCCGATTTCCATCGACCCGGACCGGCCCGAAGGCCGCGGCCCGACCGCAATCGCCCTGCGCACGAATACGCCCGACATCTGCAACGACATCGAAGCCGATCCGCGCAATGTGCTCTGGCGCCCGGCCATGATGGCCACCGGGGCGCGGTCCTATGTCGTGTTTCCGCTTAATCGCGCCGGCGGGGTCGTGGGCTCGTTGCACATTTACGCCGCCGGAAAGAACTGGTTCGGCGCGGACCTGGTCGCGCTGATTACCGAGCTGGCCGAGAATATTTCCTTTGCGCTCGACAATTTTGCGCGCGAAGAGGCGCGCAAGACCGCGGCAATTGCGTTGCGCGCCAGCGAGCAGCGCTTCCGTGACGTAGCCGAAGCGGCGGGCGAATTCGTCTGGGAAAACGACCTCGCAGGCCGTTTCACCTATGTCTCGCCGCGCGTCGTGGAATATACGGGTTACACTCCCGAGGAAATTGTCGGCCACACTGCGGTCGAGTTCATGCCCCCCGGAGAAGGCGAGCGGATCCGGCAATGGCTTGCCGAAAACACGAACCCGGATCGCTCCTTCCGCAGCATGGAGCACATGTTCCTGTCCAAATCCGGCGAGGTTCTGTGGATGCAGGTCAGCGCAGTTTCGATCTGGGACGAAAACGGCAAGCCGCTCGGCCAGCGCGGCACGACCCGCGACATCTCCGAACTCAAACGCTCGGAGGCCCGCATCAGCTACCTGGCAACGCGCGATCCGCTGACCGAGCTTCCCAACCGGCTGTTGTTCAACGACCGGCTCGAGCAGGGCATCATTGCCGCGCGCCGCAAGCGCGACAAGCTCGGTGTGCTGTTTCTCGATCTGGATCGTTTCAAGAACATCAACGATTCGCTGGGCCACCACATCGGCGATCTGCTGCTCAAGGAGGTCGCCGCGCGCATGGCGTCCTGTATTCGCAAAGGCGACACACTGTCCCGGCTCGGAGGCGACGAATTCGTCGTCACGCTCGAAGGGCTCGCGCATGCCGAGGACGCGGCGCAGGTCGCAATGAAGATCATCACCGCCCTGCGCCGGCCGCTTTCCGTGGGCGGCCACACCCTGAACACCTCATGCAGCATCGGCATCAGCATTTTCCCCAACGATGCCGAGGACAGCCCCGAGCTGATGAAGAATGCGGACACCGCGATGTATCATGCCAAGGAACAGGGCCGGAATAATTTTCAATTCTTCTCTCCGGAGATGAATCTGCGCGCGGTGGAACGCCACCGGCTGGAAACCGAGTTGCGCCTCGCGCTTGAGCAAGGACAATTCGTTCTGCACTACCAGCCGCAGGCCGATATTCGCGACGGCAGACTGGTCGGCATGGAAGCCCTGATCCGCTGGCAGCATCCGCAGCGCGGCCTGGTGCCACCGACAAGTTTTATTCCTGTAGCCGAGGAATCAGGCCTGATCGAGCTGATCGGCCGGTGGGCGCTGCGCACCGCATGCGAACAAATCCAGCGCTGGCAGACGACCGGCCTGCCCATCGTCAAAATTGCCGTGAATATTTCTGCGCACCAGTTCAATGAGCCCAAGGACTTCGCCGACGATGTGACGCGGTTGCTGAATACCGTAGGCCTCGATCCGCGCTACCTCGAGCTGGAAATGACCGAGAGCATGCTGCTGAAAAACGTGGACGAGAACATTGCGGTCCTCAGAAAACTGGGCAAACTGGGCACCTCGCTCGCGGTGGACGACTTCGGTACCGGCTATTCGTCACTCGCCTATCTCAAGCAATTGCCGATCGATACGCTGAAGATCGACCGCACCTTCGTCAGGGACATCGAGAGCGACGCGGATGATGCCGCGATCATCAAGGCCATCATCGCCATGGCCCACAGTCTGGATCTGCGCGTCACTGCCGAGGGGGTGGAGACGAAGGGCCAGCTGGCGGCGTTGCGGAAACTGCGTTGCGACCACTATCAGGGCTTTCTGCTGGCGCGGCCGATTCCGGCCGACGAGTTTGCGCAGCGCTTTCTGATACCTGGCCTGGCGTCTTCGGGCACGCTGGAGCCAGCCCGGAGATCCGCGGGCGGCCCCGCCAGCAAGACCTGACGCGACCGGAGCGTCGCTGTCCGTCGAAATCCCTTTCCGCGAATTCAGCGAGTCAGTTCGCGCATGGCCCGTTCCAGTCCTTCCAGGGTCAGCGGATACATGCGCCCGCCCATCAGATTGCGGATCATGCCGATGGATTCGTAGTAGCTCCAGCGATCCTCCGGCGTCGGATTCAGCCACGCCGCGCGCGAATAGACGCCCAGCACGCGCTGCATCCAGACCGAGCCTGCCTCCTCGTTGTTGTGCTCCACGCTGCCGCCGGGATAGCCGATTTCGTAAGGACTCATGGACGCGTCGCCGACGAAAATCAGTTTGTAGTCGTGCGCATATTTATGCAGCACCTGAAAGGTCGCCATGCGCTCGGTATTGCGCCGGCGATTGTCGCGCCAGACCGATTCATACAGAAAATTGTGGAAATAAAAGTACTCGAGGTGCTTGAACCCGGCGCGCGCCGCCGAGAACAGTTCCTCGCAGATCCTCACGTAGCCCTCCATCGAGCCCCCCACGTCGAGGAACAGCAGCACTTTCACGGCGTTGTGCCGCTCGGGCACCATCTTGATGTCGAGATAACCGGCATTTCTGGCGGTCGAACGGACGGTGTCGTCCAGATCCAGCTCGTCCGCCGCGCCCTCGCGCGCGAATTTGCGCAACCGTTTCAGCGCGACCTTGATGTTGCGTATGCCCAGTTCCACCGAATCGTCCAGGTTGCGGTACTCGCGCCTGTCCCAGACTTTCACGGCGCTGCGGTTGCGTGAGCCGTCCTGTCCGATGCGCACACCTTCCGGGTTGTAGCCGTAGGCGCCGAACGGCGAGGTGCCGCCGGTGCCGATCCACTTCGAACCACCCTGATGCCTGCCCTTCTGCTCCTCGAGGCGCTTGCGCAGGGTCTCCATGAGTTTTTCCCAGCCGCCGGCCGATTCAACCAGTTTCTTCTCGTCATCAGTAAGCAGCAGTTCGGCTTGTTTGCGCAACCACTCTTCCGGTATCGCGACCACCACGCCATCGGCTGGCGCCGCCATGCCTTTGAAGTACGCGCCGAATACGCGGTCGAATTTGTCGTAATCCGATTCGTCCTTCACCAGACAGGTTCGCGCAAGATAGTAAAATTCGTCCAGGCTGCCGGAGCTGACATGCTTCTGCAGGGCCTCCATGAGCGTCAGGTATTCCTTGACCGACGCCGGCACGCCGCCTTCGCGCAATTTCAGGAAAAAATCAGTCAGCAAGACTCTTCACTCCGGACGGAACGTCAATGGTGCTGCAACTTGCTGGCCGAAATGGCTTCCAGCCAGTGAATCTCCGGCGAAGTCTGGCTGCCTGGTGGCAATTTCCCGGGCAATTGTGTGAATACGGCGTGTGCCCGCTCCGGCTCCTGGCGCGCCAGGTGGCCCAGCATCAGGGCCGCCGCGACATACAGCGTGTCACCTGCCGCAACATCCGGCGTCGCGCTCCGGAACATCTCTCCGGCCTGGTCGACGATGGCGCCCGAATCACGCGAACCCACGGCATTGAGAAGGCGGTACCAGCGCCGAGCGTCCGGCGACAGGCGCTCGCGACAGTGTGGGGACATGACCTTGTCCCAGAATAGCGGCGCCTTATCCCGATCCAGGTAGCGCGCAACGAAGCGGCCCACGTTTATCCACGAGGACTGCCATAGTTGCGGTGCCCGGGCGCCGCAATCCTGCGCACCCAGGCGCGCGAATGCGGTCGGCTGGCGCGCCTGCGCCAGCGCGACATCGTCGACACCCTCGATCACGCTGCGGATTGCGAGCTGGCCCAAGCTGCGGCCAAACGGATTTTGAACCGTCAGCGAAGTCCATGGAAGTTCCGTGGACACGCTTGCGAGCATCTCGTTTATGGGCAGTTCCGTGGTTAGAATCTGCATCGGCTCCGTCACGTTCAGCGCCAGGAACCGGGCGCGCGCCGCTCGATTGTCCATGAACGGAAAATAATCCGAATTCAGCGGCGCCGGGGATGTGGCGAATAACGGATCGAGGAGGCTCTTTTCGCCTACGCGTCGCGCGCGCGCGTCGTCGGCACTATTGACGTATATCCGCGCCAGACGTCGTTTCAATTCCGGCTGGTTAAAAATGCGCCCGTCCGGCGCGCCCAGCCTGGCATTCCTGGACGCGACGACAAGGAGGTCGAACGGGTCAGCGATATAGACCGCATAGTCGTCGAACGCCGGCGACAATGCCTTCATCACCGAAGCAACCGAGGCATAGTCGATTTCATACAGCTGAATCCACTGGACCAGCATGCCGCCATCGTTGAGATAGCGAGCGACGTGCCGATAGAACTCCGCCGTGAACAGGGAAGACACGCCGCTGACCCAGGGATTCGAGGGTTCGGAGACGATAATGTCGTACTTCCGGTTTGCGACCGAAAAATATGTTTTTGCGTCCTCGATATGAATCTGGCTCCTGGGATCTTCGTACGCGAGCCGGTTGAGCGGAAAGAATCCTTTGCGCGCCGCCTCGATCATGCGCGCCTCGATCTCGACCGAGTCCACGCGCTCGAGCCCGGGATCGGCCAGGAGGACGTGGGTGGTCATGCCGGAGCCGAAGCCGATGACCGCCGCGGTTTTCGGCGCCGGATGAAGCATGAGTGGCAGCGCGCCGAGCAGGATCTGGGTCACCTCGTCCCCGGTCGGCGTGCCGCTGCCCATGTTGATCGTGGCGTCGATTTTTCCGTTGGTCGCCAGGGCAATCGTTTCACGCTTCCTCGCCAGACTCACTTTCGCGGTCTTGCCATCGCGCAGATACAGGACTTCGTCCTGCGTGGACCGATTTATTCCGGTCCGGAATACGCCCGACACGATCTTCAGGGGATCGACGTCGGCCGACAGAATGGCCATCGAAAAGGCGGCAAGCCCGGCGACCGAAACTATCGCGAGCCGGCGTGAGCGCGCCGGCGACGCCGGCGTAGCAAACAACAAAAGGCCCAGAGCGAAATCGAACATGGCGCCGGCAACGATGACGCCCTTGGCGTTGAACAACGGCATCAGGACATGCACGGCCAGCGCCACCCCGATAATCGCGCCCGCCGTATTTGCCGCGTAGACCGCCCCCACCGCGCGCTCGCCCACGCCACTGCGCACGGCGGCGAATGTAATGATTGGCAGCGTCATCCCCGCGCAGAAGGTCGTCGGCACCATGACCGCCGATGCCAGCACATGGCTGGCCCAGTTGAAGCCCACGTAGCCCGCATCGGTGCGGCCGAATGTGTTGATGACCTGCTCCATCCAGTCGAACGTGCTGCCATAGATGAACAGGGTGGACAAGGCGAGCAGCCCCATCGCGACCTGGATGTTCGCGAGTAAAACGCGGGGATCCGGCGACCGGTCGATGCGGCGCGATATCCACAGGCCGCCCAGCGCCAGGCCGAGGATAAACGACGAGAGCATGATTTCGAAGGCATGCGTGCTTGCACCGAGCACCAGTGACAGCATCCTGATCCAGCCGATCTCGTAACAAAACGATGCCAGGCCGGTGACAAACGAAGCGAAGAGCAGCCAGCGGTAACTGGCGGCGCCTGCGAAAGGATTGCCGGGACTGGTGTCCGTCACCGTCACCGGCGCCGGTGCCTGTACCTCCGGGGCGGATTTGATCAGGAGCCATGCCAGAAACGCGACGCCGAAATTCAGCAGTCCGGCGGTCAGAATCGTTCCCGGCAGTCCCACATTCGGGATCAGCGCGAATCCGCTGGCCAATACGCCCATCGCTCCACCGATGCTGTTCGTGAAGTACAGCATGGAAACGGATCTGCCGGCCTTCGCGGGAGAAAAACGCAGGAACGCCGCGGTCATGAGCGGGAACGTCATGCCGAGCAGAATGGATTGCGGCAATATCATTGCCGCCCCGAGCCCCCACTTGTAAACCTGGACTGCACCTGCGGAGCCCAGCGTCGGGATGACATGGGCAAACGAGGCCTGCGTGATCTTGTCGAACGCGCCGTGGAACAGCAGTGCGATGGCGCCGGTGATTGCCTCGACGATTGCGTAGCCCAGCAGGACCTGCTTCCAGCGAACTGAAAACCGCCCGGCCAGGGCGGACCCGATTGCCAGCCCACCCATGAAAATGACCAATACCAGCACCTGGGAATAGGCTGCGTGACCGAGGAACAGTTTCAGGTAGTTGCTCCATATCGACTCGTAAATGAGTCCGGAGAAGCCCGATACGGTGAATATGCCGAGCAGGACGATGGGTGCGGAAATTCGGCGCATGCTGAAAAACCCCTGTTTTTTTATGTTGCCTACGTTTTCAATGTAGCGCGTGCCGGTCCGAACGATTGCCCGATGCACAGTTGCCGAACAATAACGCAAAAGCGGATCATTCCGGCAACCTGTCGACGCCAGCGTGCGGGCCCGTCGTCTTTCACCAGACCCGGTTACCCGGTTTGAGGCTGCGCGTCCTTGCGTCCGTCCAGGTCGTAGGTCACGACCCGATTGCGCCCCAGCGCCTTGGCCAGATAGAGGGCGCGATCACCATTGCGCAGCAGGTCTTCCGCCGAATGGCCATGTTCCGGAAATACCGCGATACCCACTGACAGGGTGCAGCGCAGTGCGGCGCCTTCCACGCGCACTTCCATTTCCGCGAACATCTGGCGCCAGCGTTCCGCCCGCACGCGCGCTGATTCGGAATTCATGCCCGGCAGCAGCAGCACGAATTCCTCGCCGCCGTAGCGGCAGGCCACATCGCTGCGACGCGCCTCCTTGCGCAGGATGCCGGCGAGCATCCTGAGGACTTCGTCTCCAGCCTGGTGGCCATAGGTATCGTTGACGCGCTTGAAGTGGTCGATGTCCACCATGAGCACGCTCAACGGCCCGCTCTCGCGGATGGCTCTGGCGATCTCGCGCGGCAGCGCGTCGTCGAGGTAACGGCGGTTGTACATGCCGGTCAACGGGTCGCGCATGACCTGCTCGCGCAACTGCGCCTGCAATTCATGGATTTCGTCGAGGCGCTGCTTGAGCTTCGCGTTGACATCCTGCAACGCCGCCTCTGCCCGCACTCTTTCAGTGACGTCCTGTGCCAGGGACAATACGGAATCGGGCCGGCCGTCCACGCCCGGAACAATGGTGTTGTGCCACTCGACTTCGATCGTGCGTTTGTCCCGGGTCAGGTTGGAATTCACCGAATGGCTTTCGATGCCACGCTCGATGGCCTGTTCGACGATCCGGTCGACCTCGCTGCGGGCGCTTTCCGGAATCATGAAAGTCATGAAATCCCGGCCCAGCACCTCGCTCTCGCTCCAACCGAACAGTTCCTGCGCCTGCCTGTTCCACCCGGTGACGTGATGCTGCTTGTCCCAGGTCACCATGGCCAGCGGCGCGCTCTCGACCAGCGTGCGGAAACGCTGTTCGCTCCTGCGCAGTTCGTCCTGAATTTGGCGCCGCTCGATTACTTCGCGCGAAAGCCGCAGATTCAGCCTGATCAGCACTACCACCACGACACCGGCGATCAGCAGGACGATCGCGCCGGCAATGCCGATCTTGTACAGCGGTGCCCAATCGGTGCGTGGCGCGGGCCGGAACAGGAAGCCATCGAGCGAATACTTCGCCGGCAGCATGCGCAGCTCCGCATAGGTCGCGGCGACGTGCTCCCAGCGCCCGGGGTTCATATGACCGATTTCCACCAGTTGCGGATGCATCAGCCTGCGCATTTCCTCGGCCTCGTACAGCAGGTGTTCGCGGGTCTTTCGTCGTCCGTAACGTGCGAGTATCAGGTCGGTGACTTCCTCGGCATGATCCATCGCATATTGCCAGCCGTGCAGGCTGGCATTCAGGAATGCCGCCACGCGGTCCGAGTGTGTGCGCGCCTGCTTTTCCGTGGTAAAGAGCGAATCGCCGTAGAAATCGATGCCGCTCGCCCGTGGCGAGAACAGGGTGTAGGGCACACCGGCCTTTTTCAGCAGATAGGGCTCATCGGTCGAGTAACCCGACGCCGCAGCGACCCGGCCCTTAAGCAAATCGTTCAGGTTGAAGGAATGCGGCACCTGCACGACCCGCTCGAGGGGCAATCCTTCGCGCTGCAGATACGCAATCAGCTCGGTCTCGTGCGGCAACAGCATGATTTTCTTGCCGGCGAGTTCCTGCACCGACGCCCCGCCGGGCCCCGTCGCGATCAGCACCAGTGGCGAATGCTGCAGGATCGTTGCCAGCACGACCACCGGCTGCCCTTGTCCGCGGCGCAGCGCCAGTTCGGACGCGCCGACGCCGTAATCCGCCGCTCCGGAGAGTACGGCATCGATCGGGTCGCGCCCCTCCTGCGCCTCCTGCAGCCGCACGTCGAAGCCCGCTTCCCGGTAAAACCCCTGCTCGATGGCGGCGTAGTAACCGGCGAACTGAAATTGATGTTTCCAGTTGAGTTGCAAAGTGACCGGCTGCAAATCGGACACCGCCTGCGCCGCGCCAGCAACGGCAGGGACAAACAGCACGACGATCAGAAAGCGCAGAAAGGCGCCGGTGAAACCGGAGAGGTCGCGTTCGCTGCGTTGCACCCGTATTTTCCTCACTCTCATCTACCCTTCAACAGGGCATCAATCCAATTGACGACTAGTTTCCTGCCCTGCGGGTCATGAACACCAGCCGCTCGAACAGGTGGACATCCTGCTCGTTCTTGAGCAGGGCGCCGGCAAGCGGCGGGATAATTTTGGACTGGTCCCTGCCGCGCAGCGTCTCCGGGGAGATGTCCTCCGCCATCAGCAGTTTCAGCCAGTCGAGCAATTCCGATGTCGACGGCTTTTTCTTCAGGCCCGGCACCTCGCGGATCTCGAAGAACACCTCCAGCGCCTCGCGCAGCAGGGATTTTTTCAGGTTCGGGAAATGCACGTCGACGATGCGTTGCATCGTTTCCCTGTCGGGAAACCTGATGTAATGGAAGAAACAGCGGCGCAGGAATGCGTCCGGCAGATCCTTTTCATTGTTGCTGGTGATGATGATCGCCGGCCGGTGCTTGGCCTTGACCAGTTTCTGCGTCTCGTAGACGTAGAATTCCATGCGGTCCAGCTCCCGCAACAGGTCATTGGGAAATTCGATGTCGGCCTTGTCCACTTCGTCGATCAACAAGACCGCCTGGCGGTCGGAATCGAAAGCGTCCCACAACGGACCGCGTACGATGTAATTCGCGATATCGTGAACCCTTCCATCGCCAAGCTGGGAATCGCGCAGACGCGAAACCGCATCGTATTCGTACAGGCCCTGCTGCGCCTTGGAAGTGGATTTCACGTGCCACTGCAGCAGCGGTCGATCGAGCGCCCTGGCCACTTCGATGGCGAGCATGGTCTTGCCCGTACCCGGCTCGCCTTTTATCAGCAGCGGCCGCTCGAGGGTGACGGCCGCATTGACGGCCATCATCAGATCGTCGGTGGCAATATAGGACTCGGTTCCCCTGAATTTCATCGATAGCTCGCTTGCGGACGGATTCAGGGGCCGATTATAACGGCGCGGGAAGCTATAATTGCCGCTCCCGCCAACCTATTTCTAATAAATCCCGGGAGGACGCATGCCAAAATTCAATGCCAACCTGTCGATGATGTTCAACGAGGTCGGCTTCCTGGAACGTTTCGGCGCCGCGGCGAAAGCCGGTTTCCGCGGGGTCGAGTTCCTGTTTCCCTATGATTTTCCCGCCGCGCAGATCAGGGAGCAGCTCGACCGGAACAAACTTCAGATGGTGTTGTTCAACATGCCGCCGGGCGACTGGGCGGCCGGGGATCGCGGCCTGGCTTGCGATCCGGCCAGGGTGGCGCCGTTCCAGGAAAACATCGGCAAAGCCGTCGAGTATGCGAAGGCACTGGGCTGCGGGATGATCCACTGCATGGCTGGGCTTAAACCGCGCGGCGTAAACGAAGAAAAAATGCGCGAGACCTACATCGCCAACCTTCAGTTTGCGGGCCGGGAGCTGGCGAAACACAACATGAAGCTGCTGATCGAGGCGATCAACACGCGGGACATTCCGGGCTTCTACCTGAATTATTCGCGTCAGGCGTTCGATGTCATGCATTACGCGAACGTGCCGAATCTCCTGTTCCAGTACGACATTTATCACATGCAGATCATGGAAGGCGACCTGGCGCCGACGGTAGAAAAGAACCTGGCGAAGATCGGTCACATGCAGCTCGCCGATACCCCCGGCCGCCACGAACCCGGCACCGGAGAAATCAACTATCCGTTCCTGTTCCAGTTCTTCGACAAGATCGGCTACAAGGGCTGGATCGGTTGCGAGTACCGCCCTGCCGGCAATACCGAAGCCGGCCTTGGCTGGCTCAAGCCTTACCTCGCTAACCCATAAAACTTACACCCAACACGGAGGCACGGATACCCTACGTGCGCAGCACGTCGGAGTACCCTTCTAGAACACAGAGGACACGGAGGAAACCGAAAGCGAAAATATTCGGGTAAACGGTGGCATCTAGATCATGTTTTTCTGCTCGGTATTTATTCCAGAATTTGTTCTTCTCTGTGTTCTCCGTGTCCTCTGTGCCTTAAGGTGAAACACTTACGGCCGAAGCTGCCGTGTTGGGTTTGGACTTTGGATCTAAGGAGGAAAAGAAATGAATGTAGGATTTATAGGGCTGGGCATCATGGGCAAACCCATGGTCGCCAATCTCATCAAGGGCGGTCATACGCTGTTCCTCGCGAGCCGCAGTGGCGTGCCGCAGGAGCTGATTGCGGCGGGCGGCAAGGCCTGTGCATCGGCGAAGGAAGTCGCACAAAAAGCCGACATCGTCATCACCATGGTGCCGGACACCCCGGACGTCGAGAATGCGCTTTTCGGCAAGGACGGCGTTGCGCAAGGTCTGTCAGCGGGAAAGATCGTGGTGGACATGAGTTCCATTTCACCGATCGAGACTAAGGCCTTCGCCGAGCGCATCAAAAAGACCGGCGCGGATTACGTGGACGCGCCGGTATCCGGCGGCGAAGTCGGTGCGAAGAACGCTGCGCTCACCATCATGGTCGGCGCCTCCGAAGCCGCCTTCGTCAAAGTGAAGCCGTTGTTCGACCTGATGGGCAAGAACATCACCCTGGTCGGCGATGTCGGCGCCGGCCAGATCTGCAAGGTCTGCAACCAGATCATCGTCGCGCTCAACATCGAGGCGGTCGGCGAGGCGCTGCTGCTTGCCTCCAAGGCCGGCGTCGATCCGGGCAAGGTGCGTACAGCCTTGATGGGGGGATTTGCCTCCTCGCGCGTACTCGAAGTGCACGGCGAACGCATGGTGAAACGCACTTTCGATCCCGGCTTTCGGATCGAGCTGCACCAGAAGGATCTGAATCTGGCGCTGTCCTCGGCGCGGGCGCTGAAGATGAGCCTGCCCAACACCGCGACCGCGCAGGAATTGTTCAGTGCCTGCCAGGCCCAGGGCGGCGGCAAGTGGGACCACTCCGCCATGGTCAAGGCGCTGGAAGCGCTGGCCAATCACCAGGTCGCGAAGTAAAAAATCAAAGACAATTCTTACCACGAAGGCACGAAGACACGAAGAAGATCTGGATAAGAGAAATGGCGAGACTTCCATTGCTGGCAGCTGCAAAGACGCGCGCTACTGTACGGATAGTGCTTTTCGCCCGATAAAAGTCCGTGATGAAAATCTCCGCTTTTCTTCGTGTCTTCGTGCCTTCGTGGTGAACGCATTTTAGGTTTTCATGACAATGGACCCAAGATCACTGCTAAGAGCGATGTTCGATGCGGCGGTTGCGGCTGCGCTGCCGGACAAGACGCTGCCGGCTTATCTGCCGAAACCGCCGAAGGGCCGTACCCTGGTCATCGGCTGTGGCAAGGCAGCGGGAAGCATGGCGAAGGCGGTCGAGGATCACTGGCCGGGCGAACTGTCCGGCATGGTTGTCACCCGCTACGGCTATAACGTGCCGACGAAAAGAATCGAAGTCGTCGAAGCGGCTCACCCGGTGCCTGACGAGGCGGGACGCAATGCCGCCGAGCGCATGCTGACCATGGTGCACGGGCTGTCGGCCGACGATCTGGTGCTTTTCCTGGTATCCGGCGGCGGGTCTGCGCTGCTGTCACTGCCGGCGCCCGGCCTGACCCTTGCCGACAAGCAGGCGATCAACAAGGCGCTGCTGAAGTGCGGCGCAAACATTACCGAGATGAACTGCGTGCGCAAGCATTTATCGGCGGTGAAAGGGGGACGGCTCGCCGCCGCCTGCGCGCCGGCGAAAGTGGTTACGCTCGCGATTTCCGACATTCCCGGCGACGATCCCGCGGTCATCGCTTCCGGCCCGACGGTTGCTGATGCGACTACATTCGCCGATGCCGTGGCGATCCTGGAAAAGTACGGCATCACCGAGCCGAAAGTCGTCGTCGATCACTTGCGTGCAGCGAAAAACGAAACACCGAAGCCCGGCGATCCGCGGCTCGTGAAAACCGAGCTGCACATGGTCGCGGCACCGCAGATGTCGCTGGAAGCGGCGGCCGAAATCGCGCGCAAGTCCGGCGTCACTCCGGTCGTCCTCGGCGATGCAATCGAGGGCGAGGCTCGCGAAGTCGCGATGGTGCACGCCGGCATCGCCCGCCAGGTCAAGCGCCACGGACAACCAGCCGGGAGGCCCTGCGTGCTGCTTTCCGGAGGGGAGACAACCGTCACCGTGCGCGGCAAGGGCCGGGGCGGACGCAACGCGGAATTCCTGCTGGCGCTCGCCGTTGCCCTCGGTGGCGAGTCAGGTATTCATGCGCTTGCCGGCGACACCGATGGCGTCGATGGCACGGAGGACAACGCCGGTGCCGTAGTGACGCCCGATTCCCTGGCGAGAGCGGCGCAGCGCAATCTGCACGCGAAGAAGATGCTCGCCGATAATGACGGCTACAGTTTCTTTTCCGGTCTCGGCGATCTGGTCGTCACCGGCCCGACGCTCACCAACGTAAACGATTTCCGCGCGATCCTGATTACCTAGCCATGGGGATGCCCGCACTGCTGTCTTCCGAAACTCTGCAACCCGAGGTTGCCGTGGCTGACCTCGTCGCTCAGCTGACCGCCGTGCTGTCGCCGGCGTCGCTTTTGCATGAACGTGAAGACCTCAAGCCCTTCGAATGCGACGGCATGACCGCGTACCAGCGGGTGCCGCTGATGGTGGCCCTGCCGGAGAACGAGGAACAGGTTCGCGAAGTGCTGCGCATCTGCCACAAGGGCCGCGTGCCGGTCGTGTTCCGCGGTGCCGGTACCGGCCTCTCCGGCGGTGCGCTGCCCTACGCGCAAGGCCTGCTGCTGGTAATGGCGAAGATGAAGCGCATCGTCCACATCGATCCCGTCGCCCGCATGGCGCGCGTGCAGCCGGGCGTGCGCAACGCGGCCATTTCCGAAGCAACTGCGCCCTACGGCCTCTATTACGCGCCTGACCCCTCCAGCCAGATCGCCTGCTCGATAGGCGGCAACGTCGCAGAGAATTCCGGCGGCGTGCATTGCCTGAAATACGGTCTGACGGTGCACAATATTCTGAAGGTGCGCTTCGTCACCATTGAAGGTGAATTGCTCGAAATCGGCTCCGAGGGACTGGATGCGCCGGGCTACGATCTTCTGGCGCTGATCACCGGCTCCGAGGGCATGCTCGGCGTTGCGACCGAGATCACGGTCAAGCTTCTGCCAAAGCCGGAAAAAGCCCAGGTCGTGCTGGCCGCGTTCGACGATGTCGTCAAAGCCGGCCAGGCGGTGGCCGACGTGATCGGCGCGGGCATCATCCCGGCCGGGCTGGAGATGATGGACAAGAAAGCCACCGCGGCCGTAGAACAGTTCGTGCACGCCGGTTATCCGCTGGACGCGGCGGCGATCCTGCTATGCGAATCCGACGGCACCGCCGAGGAAGTCGCCGACGAGATCGCGCGCGTCAGGGAAGTCATGAAGAAGGCCGGCGCCACCGAGATCCGGACTTCGCGCGACGAAACCGAGCGGCTCAAATTCTGGGCCGGGCGCAAGGCCGCATTCCCCGCGGTGGGACGCATCCTGCCGGACTACTACTGCATGGACGGCACCATTCCGAAGAAGCAACTGCCTTACGTGCTCAAGCGCATCGACGAACTGTCGGAACAATTCAATCTCCGGCGTGGGCATCGAGAAAATCAACCAGATGTGCGTGCAGTTCAACACAAACGAATTGAAGACCTTCCACGCCGTGAAAAAGGTATTCGACGAACACGGCTTGCTGAATCCCGGCAAGGCTGTGCCGACCCTGCAACGCTGCGCCGAGTTCGGCGCGATGCACGTTCACCGCAGCAAAGAGAAGTTTCCCGACCTGCCTCGATTCTAGTGCAGAACCTTGAACCACGGCAGCTTCAGCCGTAAGTGTTTCACCTTAAGGACACGGAGGACGCGAAGGAAATCACCTCACCCCCCCCGCCCTCTCCAGCAAGCTAGAGAGGGAGCCGAAAAGCGACACGCTCGAGGATCGGCGCGTTTCCATCATCCTCTCCACCTGGTTCTGGGGGAGAGGGATGGGGTGAGGGGGTGTCCTCCGTGGTTCATTCCTTTTCAGATGCAACAAGTCCTGGAACAGTTTTCCGAGACCATCCGCAAGGCGGCCGCAGAGCAGGCGCTGTTGCGCATTCGCGGCAGCGGCAGCAAGGACTTCTACGGACTGGCGCTGATCGGCGACGTGCTCGACACACGCGCACTGACTGGTGTCGTCGACTATGAGTCCACCGAATTGGTGATCACCGCACGGGCAGGCACGCCGTTGCGTGAAGTCGAACAAGCGCTGGCCGGCGGCGGCCAGATGCTGGCTTTCGAACCTCCCCACTTTGGCCCGGATGCCACACTCGGCGGCTGCATTGCCTGCGGTTTTTCCGGGCCGCGCCGCCCCGCAATGGGTTCCGCACGGGATTTCGTCCTCGGCGTGCGCATCCTGAACGGCCTCGGTCAAGACCTGCGTTTCGGGGGCCAGGTCATGAAAAACGTCGCGGGGTACGATTTGTCGCGACTGCTGACAGGATCTTTCGGCACCTTGGGGCTGATCGCCGAAGTGTCACTGAAAGTGCTGCCCGTCCCGGAGCAAGACCTCACGTTGCGCTTTGCCCTGGAAGAAGCGGCGGCGATCGAGTCCATGAACAAATGGGCGGCCAAACCCCTGTCCCTGTCCGCCACTTGCCATGTCGACGGCGCGCTGTACGTGCGATTATCGGGTGCGGCCGCCGCAGTCGCGGCCTCACACAAGAAACTCGGCGGGGATGTCGTGCAGGATGGCGCCGGGTTCTGGCGCTCGGTCCGGGAGCAAACCCATGCGTTGTTCAGCGACGCACCCGCGTTGTGGCGTTTCTCGATCCGATCGACGGCGGCACCGCTCGAGTTGGGCAGGCAAATGATCGAGTGGCACGGCAGTCTGCGCTGGATCGCCGCGGACCTCGACCCATCCAAGGCCTTCGAGGTTGCGCACAAGGCCGGCGGACACGCGACCCTGTTCCGTGGCGGCAACAAACGCCACGGAATCCAGCAATTCCCGCCAGGACTGCTCGCCGTGCACAAAAAACTGAAGCGCGCGTTCGATCCCCACGGCATCCTCGGCCCGGGCCGAATTCACGCAGATTTTTGAAAAAACTTACACCTCGACGCAACAGCTTCAGCGGTAAGTGTTTCACCTTAAGGCGCAAAGAACGCAAAGGGAAGCGAAAAGAAAATGACAACGATATCGGCAGTATTTATGGACTCTCTGCGCGAATACTGGCCATGACCAATGATGGTTCTTACTCCCGTTTCGAATTTCTTTCTTTTTTCCTTTGCGACCTTTGCGTCCTTTGCGCCTTTGCGTTGAGAAGTTGCCCTAGATGAAAACGAACCTGGCGGATTTCATCAAGAGCACGCCCGAGGGCCAGGAAGCCGACAGCATCCTGCGCTCCTGCGTGCATTGCGGTTTCTGCACGGCCACCTGCCCTACTTACCAATTGCTCGGCGACGAACTCGACAGCCCGCGCGGGCGCATCTACCTGATGAAGGAGGTTCTCGAAGGCAATGCGGTCACGGCCAAGACGCAGATGCACCTGGACCGCTGTCTGACCTGCCGCGCCTGCGAAACGACCTGTCCTTCGGGCGTGCAATACGGCCGGCTGGTGGACATCGGCCGCAACATTGTCGATCAGCACGTCAGGCGCCCGTTATCGCAATCGGTCGTACGCACCGCATTGCGAATCGTGTTGCCGCGGCCTGCGCTGTTCAGGCCGTTGCTGAAGATCGGACAATTCCTGCGCCCGCTGCTGCCCACGTCCGTGAAGAAGAAAATCCCGGAAACAAGCGTAAGCAACACCGAGTGGCCGGCGCCACGCCACGCGCGCAGGATGCTGGTACTCGACGGCTGCGTGCAACCTTCGCTTGCGCCGGACATCAATCCTGCGACGGCACGCGTGCTGGATCGCCTCGGCATCTCGCTGATCAAGGCCGAAGCGGCTGG
>WNFI01009746.1_pt1 | contig 19100 bp, 17 predicted proteins | sample 5400471 | NCBI WGS metagenome assembly WNFI01 (sample SAMN13153348, study PRJNA577476) | soil metagenome | isolation source: 100 cm saprolite on Douglas fir-dominated hillslope | place: USA:California | collected 2013-09-17 | reverse complement strand
GGCACCGAGAGAGCAGGCAGGCCGCATAGGTTGCCGATGGCACCCAGCGGATCCGGAAACGCAAGATCCGTTTCCAGGTTCATCTCCAGCGGCGTGGCTGCAACGGGCTGCGCTGCTGCCACCAGCACGTCGAACAAATCAAACAGATCGGCCATCTTCTTTTGCAGAATTTCCCGCACACGCAGAGCCTGCAGATAATCGGCTCCGGAATACTGCTCGTTGAGGTACCCGGCGATCTGTCCGAGCGGGTCGGCCAGTTCACTCACTTTGCCGGAACGTATCAGCGGCCGAAACGCCGCGGCGCCTTCCACCGCGATAATGACGTTCCCCGCATCTTCGAAGGGTCCTTCGAGAAGCGCGGCGTTCTTCATACTCGCAGAAAACTTGCGCAGCACCTTTTGCGCCGCCTCGACCGGTTTTGCGACACCCGGCTCCAGTTTTTTCCAAGCATTAGTCAACCAGCCAATTTTCAGCGGCCGGGCTTTCAGTTCCATTGACGGCGAATAAGTGAACGCACCCTTGTCAATCGGTAGCGTGCTGCGGTCCCTGAAATCATGGCCCGCAATCGCTGCGAAAACCCTCGCGCAATCTTCTGCCGTCCGCGCCAACGGCCCGATCTTGTCCATGGAATACGATAGCGCCATCGCTCCATAGCGGCTGACTCGCCCGTAGGTCGGCCGCAGTCCGCTCACCCCGCAAAACGCCGCCGGGCAGAGGATCGAGCCCCAAGTCTCCGTTCCAATCGCAAAGGGCGCAAGCCCTGCCGCGACGATCGCACCCGAACCCGAGGAAGAACCGCACGTCCAGCAAGCAGTATTCCAGGGGTTTTTCGCCGCGCCCTGCAGCGATGCGGAGGCGAACCGGTAGCCCATCCCTCCCGCAAGTTCAATCATGGAGGCCTTGCCAAGCATCACTGCGCCGACCCGTTTGAGGTGCTCGATCACCGCGGCGTCGTAATCGAAAATTTGATTTGCATAAGGTTTCGCGCCCCAGGTTGTCGGCAGGCCTTTTACCGCCAGCAAGTCTTTCGCTGCGTAGGGAATTCCGTGGAGCGGCCCACGATAATGGCCGCGGCGAATCTCTTTCTCCGCGGCGCGCGCCTGCTCCATGGCAATCTCCGGCGTCAATCGCGCGTAGGCGTTGAAACGCGGCCCTAACTTTTCACTTCTCCCCAGAAAGTGCTGTGTTACCTCGACAGGGGATAGCTTCTTCGATTCAATGCGTTTCGCAAGCTCGCTGAGTGGCAAGAAGGAGATGTCCTCGACTGGCATCGTGAGATCTCCTTAGTTTTTCTTGCGCCAGTGCGCACAACCTGCGGATATCCGCCTTCTGCGCCTCCGAAAAACGCCCGCCATACTGGCTGAAAATCGTATGGATGCGTGCTTCCACCTCCGCCTGACCCTCGGGCGTAAGCTTGGCCAGCTCGGGAGGTTGTTGCGGCTCTGGCGATTCTGCGCCAGACTCGGCGGTGAGCACCTTCACCGGTGCGAGAGAAGCAGCGGCGGAAGCCATCGCTGCCCGGCGGGCAAACTCGCGCCTTGAAATCCCGGGGCTTTTCTTTTCGCCCATGTTCCCCTCTCCGCCAACAAGAATCCGATTTCCTACTCCGCCATGGGAGGCTACTGAATCCAGATTCCACCGTCAACAGGGAGCGAACTGACGTGACCTGAACAAGACACGGGAAGGCCGCGCTCCGGAGTCATGATTCCGTTTCTATTAAGGTCTTGATTTGAAGTTCCAGGGCTTGGTTGTATTGCCGCTCGATCTGCAGTTCCGTTTGCAATTTCTTCACTAGAAGCTCGAGGCGCGCAATCTCCGCGCGGAGTTTGAAACTGTCTGCGCTGGAAGTTGGGCGAACGGGGGCGCCAGGCTGCGCGTTCTGCTGAGGAGCCGAAGGTGCCGCGGATCTCGGCGTAAACGCCTCTGCAAGCGCGCGCGGCCACACGGACTCGGAAGATCTTTGTTCGGCCGCGCCCTTTGGTTCCAGCAGGCTCTTCACCCTCCCGATCAATTCCTGCGGTTGAAATGGCTTCCGGATCAGCTCGTCAGCCTGCACGGACACGGCTTTGTCGGCAACGCTCTTATTGACCACACCTGACATCAAGATCACGGGTGTTGCGCTGAACTGTGGATTCTGCTTGATCTGGCTGCAAACCGAGTATCCATCCTGGTCCGGCATGATCACGTCGGTGATTACAGCATCCGGCGGGTTCTGTTCGAACTGCGCGAGTGCGGACGCTGCATCGGCGCAAGTGACGACGTTAATGTTCTCACGCCGAAACGCAATCTTGATGACTTCGCGCATCGTCGCGCTATCGTCGATAAAGTACACCGTGGGCGTGCGCTTCGCCGGGGTCTCGCCCACTGGTGGAATAAGCATTGCTTCGCTCATAGCGCTTCCTTGTCCGCCGTGTCATGCACGCTTTCGTCATACTCGCGCATGGCATCGAGCATCAGGTCCGTCGCCGAACGCAGTACCGTGCGCTGTGTCGAGGCCGCCCCGTAAACAAATTTGTAGACTCCAGAGCCCCCTTGCACGCAGTTCTTCAGGATATGGATCACTGCCTCGTCGCCGAAAAGATTGCCGCATTCCGCGTGTGTAATTTCCCCGGCGTCAAAGAAGAGCACCGCGTCCGTTTCGCCGGCGTTGATGTGCAGTGCGCCTGTCTGGTGCGCGTGTCCGAGCATCTGCATCACGCCGGGCAAGTCGTGATGCGTTAAGCTGCCGCTGAGGCTCGTGTCGGCCTGCGCCAGCATCTGCGTCGGCTGAAAACCATCGGCCTTGCTCACAATAATGTTCTTTATGTGCGTGGCGATCACCGCCGGTGGCCTCGCCCGGTCGATGTAGTCGTCGCAGCCCGCCTGAAAAGCCGCCATCAAGGCGCGTTGACTGCCGTCGCCCAATGCGATAACCGGCAGCGCAGCGTTTTTTTGATCGGCGTGGATGATCTTGGCGATTTCCAGCGCGCCCATCTCACGCATGTTCGTCGCGCACAGGATCGCCGTAGGCATGTCGTATTCGAGCGTGGTCAGCGCGAATGCCGGCTGCGTGCTGGAGGTTACTTCGAAACCCTCGCGCTTTAGCGCGTCACTCAGCCGCTTCGAGAAGTAAACATTGCTGTCGATCAACAGGAGTTTCGCCGGACGGCCCGCGATCATCATGGCCGCGCCTCCTCAGCCGCGGCCATCGGAGCCGGCGCGCCCATATCGAAAGGGCCCGGGGTCAGTGCGTTCAGATTGAGGACTTCGATGACGTCGCCTGCATGCGAGAGCCAGCCCGCCACATGAGGCAAGTCTTCGGAGCTTGCGGGTGACATTTCTGCCTTGATCAATTCGCATTCTCCAGTTACCGGCAACGCCACCCACTCGGCCTGCGCTCCGTAGCGCCGCAAGGCGATCAGATAGAGCCGCCGCGACTTCAGGCTCTTTCCAATGAGGCGTTCCCCCACATCGCATACCGGTACAATCCGGCCTCGCCGCACAATCACGCCCTCAACCTCCGGGGTGCGATGTGGAAACCGAAAAACGCGGCTCGGGGGCACCAGTTCGGCGATTTGGTTCGCCGCGAGCGCAAATCGCCGCTCGCCGAGCCGGAGCAAGACGAACGACTGCACTTCGGATTCGGCCGGTTGGCTCATTGCGTCCGTTCCGCTTCTTCATCGGCTCTGGCTTCCGGTGTCTCTTCTGACTGCAACGCCGCGTCCAGCAAAGCCACTTCTTCCGGAGTCAGAAACCCTTCGGGTGCCAGAACCGGCACGACACTTTGATCCAGCGACGTCAGTCCGCGATACCACTGCCGTTCTTCATGGCAAAACGCTTTCGGCAGTGCTTGCAGCCGGGTCATCGTGGTCATTTTCTCGATTCCATCGATGAGCAGTGCCGTGCCTGTCCCCCGCAACACGAAAACCAGTGCCGCCGGCGTTGCCGGCAGCCCAAAGTGCATCGCCCCGTTGACAACGTAGACGGTTTTCCCTCCGCGCCGCACGATGTGCCGCACCTTCCGCAGTCCCTGTTGCGAAAGTTCCGTTGCTGATCCCCCAAGGCTGTCCACGCTCCGCACTTCCTGTACGGAAGCGGAAGACACAGCAAAAAGCTGGCCGCCCACTCGAAACAGGATGATCTGCTCGGTGCGTGCCGCGCCTTGCTTTGCCGGTGGAGCGGGCCGCACTATCGCACCCCCACTGGTGTTGAGCGGCACAGCCCAAGCACGCGTTTTTCCAGTGCAGGATAGATATCGTCAATTCCAAGAACCTGCTCGACCGCGCCGGTCTTGATTGCTTCCGCCGGCATGCCAAAAATCACCGAAGTTGCTTCATCCTGCGCCAGCACCAAACCACCTGCTGCTTTGATTGCCTTCGCTCCGTTAGCGCCGTCATTGCCCATGCCGGTGAGCACCACTCCGATGCTCATGGGACCGGCAGACGCCGCGTCCCTGGTGCGAGCGACTCGTTGGCCTCTGCTTCCTTTACGCGGATATTCGTGAACTCCGCCAGTTGTACGGCGTACTGGCTGGTGAAGGCCGCTGGCATGTGCTGCACGAGGATCACCGCGGCGGGAAAATCGCGCGTGAACCCAGGCGCTAGGCGCATAACCGTTGCGGGTCCGCCGGTGGATGCGGCCAGCACGACGACAGGAAACTTCTGATCGCGTTGGGCCGCTGGTGCGGCTCGCTTCGCAAGGGGCGCAGGAGCCTGGTGCGGCTTGGCGTTCGTGCCCTGCAAGGTGGATGCCAGCCGGGATGCCGTGCGTACAACGCGCACCTTGGCCGCCATGCGCACTTTTCGCAGTAGCTCTTCTTTGACGCTCTGCATGTCCAAATCGATGCCGCTCGAAGGCTTCGCCACGAATTCGATTGCGCCGAGTTCCAGCGCTTTCAGCGTGCTCGCCGCGCCTTCCTTGGATTCCGAACTCACCACTACGATCGGTTTAGGATTCGTGGTCATGATCTGCGCGGTTGCCTGCAGGCCGTCCATATGCGGCATGTTGATGTCCATGGTGATGACATCCGGCTTCAAGGATTCCGACATTGCGACGGCTTCGCGCCCGTCCTTCGCGTGGCCCACCACCTGTAATTGGTCATCGGCGTTGAAAATTGTTTCCAGGACTTTCCGCATGAACGTGGAGTCCTCCACGATGAGCACGCGAAACTTCTTGCTGGCGCTGGTCACCATCGTTCTTTACGCCACCGGAGCGACCGGGTGCGGCGCCTCCGTTCCCATCAGTTGTTCCACCGCTGCAATCAGCTGATCTTCCTGCACCGGCTTGGTGAGGAACGCCGCCGCGCCTTCCTTCATCGCTCGATCACGGTGTTTCGCGCCTGCGCGCGAAGTCACTACCATCACAGGAATCCGTCGCGTCGCCGGGCTCTGACGCAGTTGCGCCATCAGTTCATAACCCGTCATCCGTGGCATTTCCAGGTCGGTAATGACCAGGTGGCAGCCATGTTGCGATACAAGTTCCGCGGCTTCCAGTCCATCCCCTGCCAGCATCACGCGATAGCCGTTCTTCTCTAGCATGCGCCCGACGAACTTCCGGACGCTGATCGAATCGTCCGCCACTACAATGACGCGCTCCTGTTGCACACGGTCGATTGCGTCGACAGGGATCGTGCCTTTTGCCACCGCCGCCGAACCCGGCGCAAACACGCGTGCCGCGCTGGCCGTGGCCTGAAGGGCGCGCCGCTCATTCGGCTCGGTCGCAACCATGCGGTTCAAGTCAATGAGCAAAATCAAGCTGCCGTCGGGAGCGATCGTGGTTCCCGGGAAAAGCTTTACCCGGCGCAAGTATTCACCCAGGTTCTTGATGACGATTTCGTCCTTGCCGATGACTTCTTCCACCACTAGGCCGATCTGCCGATTGCCGGCATTCGCCACCACCATGCGGAAATAACCGTTGACTGGTTCCAGAGGTGGCAGGCCAAGGTAGGTATCGAGGCGCACCACTTCTGTGACCACGTCGCGCACTTTCGTCAGCAGCTTTCCACCGATGTCTTCGATTTCGTCGGCGCGCAGGCGGCGGATTTCTTCCACCACGGCGAGAGGGAGGGCATAGTTGGAGGTACCGCAGCGCACAAACAACGCCGGCGAAATGATCAGCGTCAATGGCACCTTCAGCGTGAACTGCGTGCCCTCGCCGGTCTTGCTTTGAATGTCAATTTCACCGTTCAGCGCATTCACATTCGCTCGCACAACGTCGAGCCCGACGCCGCGGCCGGCCAGCTCGGTTTTCACCGGCGCCGTCGAAAAGCCAGGATGAAACAGCATCTCGCGGAGATCGCGTCCAGTCAGCCGGTCGGCCGTCTCCATCGAAACGAGGCCGCGTTCGATCGCGCTTTGCTTCACGCGCTCGTAATCGATCCCGCGTCCATCATCTTCCACTTCAATATAAATGTGATTGCCGCGATGATACGCCCGCACGGAAACCTTGCCGGCTTCTGGTTTTCCCGCCGCTGTGCGCTCTGCAGGGCGTTCGATCCCGTGTGCCACCGAGTTGCGAACCAGGTGCACCAGCGGGTCTGAAATTTGTTGAATGATATTGTTGTCCAGCTCTGTCTCGCTTCCCGATAGGTCAAGCTCGACATTCTTACCGGCGGACTTGGCCGCATCGCGCACGGCGCGCGTCAACCGGGAATAGAGCGTGCCAATCGGCACCATGCGCGCCGCGGTGAATTCATCCTGGAGGTGATGCGCCAGTTTCGTGAATTCGTCGATGTCGCCTTCCACTCGCCCGATGAATCCTTCGAGTTGCGAAAGAACTTCGTTTACGTCCGCGGAAATTTCCGCCATCGACCGCGAGAGAATGTTGAAGTCATCGTAGCGGTCCATTTCCAATTCGCTGAATTCAGATAGGAACGACCTATCGCCGGCCGCCGCGCTCGTGAGCATCTGCGGCGTCTTTGACGCGTTCCATGGACCCGCCAATCTCGACGAGCTGATCCGGTTGAACTCGTATTTATCCTGGAATTCTCCTACCTTCCCTTGCAGTCTCTCTTTGGAAAAACCGAGTGTCTCTACCAGCTTCTCGAGTTCCGCGACGCGGCCCACCATCCGCGTGCGGTTGATGACCAGTTCTCCCACCGTATTCATCATCCGGTCCAGCCGCTCCAGCGCAATGCGCACGGATTTTGCGTTGGAACCCGCGGCGCCTGCTTGTTTTGCTGCTGCACGGGCAGGCACTTTTTTCTGCGAAGCTCCCTCGCCCTCTCCTTCCGCTGCGGCCTCTGCGCCGCTCGCTGCCTCCGCCAGGGCTTCTGTCTCTTCTGGCTCCATCGGGGCAAATTCCGCGATCCGCCCGAGCAGGGAATCCACAACCGTGCGCATTTCGGCGTCATCTTCCCACTGCCGGTGCAGCGTCTTTTTCAAAACGTCGACGGATTCCAGGCAAAGGTCAACCACTGCCGGTGACGGATCAATCTCCCCATCGCGCAAGCGGACGATCAAGTCTTCCACGCGATGCGCAATCCCGCCCAAACGCCGCAACCCCACCTGCGCGGCAGAGCCTTTCACCGTGTGAATTGCGCGGAATAGCTTGTTGATCTCCTCGGGATTATTGTTCCCTTCGAGAGAGATCAAGCAATCGCTGACAACTTGCAGATGCTCTTCGGCTTCCGGTTGGAAAAATTCCAGAATCTCGTCCGGCACTTCCTCGTCGCCGGGCAAAGCGTCAAAATAGGATCCCGTCGCGGCAGCCACGGAGGATTCTTCCTCCGGAAACGTGGTGGGCGCGGCTGGCGCCGGAGGCTGCAAATAATTGAGCGGCGGCGGCTCGGTTGGAAACGCAAAGCGGTAGCGTTCTTTAAACGCTGCAATGTCGTCGATACTTTCGTTGCCCGTGTCGCTGATCTCGAGAAGATCCGTCTCCAGCACCGAAATTCCGTCGGAAAGAAACTCGATGAGCGGCCCGTGCAGGTCATTCCCGAGCGTCGCGTTCGTCGCATATTGGAAAACATGTGCCAGTTTGCCCGCGATCTCCGAAAAACGCGGAAACCCGTAGCTCGCTGAAGTTCCACTCAGCGTGTGCGCGGCGATGTACAGCCGCTCGAGATCTTCGCGGCGAGGCTCCACGTCTTGAAGCACACTGACGTATTCCCGTAGATACTGCAGGTGCTCCGCCGCTTCCTGGAGGAACGTCTCGACGGCTTCGCGGTCCGGCGTGTTCACGCGCGTCCCTCCGTCACCAGTTCCGGCTTCGGCAATTCTTCCGCGGTCGGCTTGCGGTAGAGAATACAATCGTGCAGCACGATGGCCTGAAACTTCACCGGCATCTTCGAGATGGATTCGGAATGCCCCAGGAAAAGGTATCCGCCCGGCTCCAGAGAGTCGTAAAAACGCTGTACCAGCGTGCGCCGGCGTTCTTCGGAAAAATAAATCAGCACGTTCATGCAGAAGATCAAATCCATCCGTCCGACGTACACTGCGGACGCCAGATTCATCTGCGCGAGGGTCACCATCTTGCGCAAGCGAGGCTTTACTTCGTAGCCGTCCTCCATCTGTGTAAAGTGCGCGCCAAGCTGGGCCTCTTTGACGCTCGCAATGCTCCGGCCCGCATAAACGGCGCGTTCCGCTTGCTTCAGCGCTTGCCGGCCGACGTCGGTCGCCAGGATCTCGACGTTCCAGGCATCCGCAAAGTTCAGCGCATCGGCGATGGTAATCGCGATCGAATAAGGTTCCTCGCCGGTCGAGCAGCCCGCGCTCCAAACGCGAAGCGTCCGTGGATTCTTCCAGAACTTCTTCACGTGCAGCTCGGGGAGCACCCGCTTTTCAAGAGTTTCGTATACCGCTGGGTAGCGAAAAAACGATGTCTCCTGTGTCAGCAGCCGCTCCAGCAGCGCCTCATACTCCACGTTCGACTTCCGCATCGCCCGCAGTAAGTCCGTGCCTCGTGCCAGACCCTTGGCGTGCAAGTGTTCGCGCACACGCGTCGAAAAGAACCGCTCCCGCGATTCATCAAAGTGAATTCCCGTCCGCTCTTCGATCAGCATGCGGATCTCGCTCAATTCGTGTTCGCTCAGACCGGCCGCCGGGCCCTGGCGTTCGCTCATCTTCATCACGTTTCCGCTCCGGCCTCTTGCCGAAGCAGGGAATTACCGCCTAACGATGAGCGCCAACCGGGATGGGCCGCTCGGATTCTTCGACAGCCCCGGAGGAAGGCTTCGACAGGGTGCGGAACTGCGCCAGCGCTTCGTTCAATTGGTCCGAAAGTTTTACGAGCTGGCTGACTGTTGCCACCGTGCCTCGTGTGCCTTGTGAAGTCTGGCGCGTAATGTTGGAGATGATTTGCATTGCGTGCGCCACGCCTTCCGTGCCTCGTACCTGCTGTTTCGAAGCCAGTGAAATTTCCTGCACCAGCTCCGCCGACTGGCGAACCACGCTCGAAATAGCGTCGAGGGCGCGCCCTGCCTGATCCGCCAGCGTCGCGCCGCCTTCCACTTCTTTCGTGCCTTCCTCCATGACCACCACGGCTTCGTTCGTCTCCGCCTGAATGGCCTTGATGAGAGCCGCGATATCCTTCGTTGCGCTGCGGCTGTGTTCGGCGAGCTTGCGCACTTCGTCCGCGACGACCGCGAACCCGCGTCCCGCTTCGCCCGCCCGCGCCGCCTCGATGGCGGCGTTCAACGCCAGCAAGTTGGTCTGCTCGGTGATGTCGTTAATCACGTTGATGATTTCCGAAATTTCAAGCGACCTGTCGCCCAGCGACTTGATCTTTTTTGCTGTAGCTTGCACCGACGCGCGGATGCGCTGCATGCCTTCGAGCGTATCGCGCACCGCGCGGTTGCCCTGTTCCGCGGCGTCCAGCGCCCGGCGTGCCGCTTCGGCGCTTGCTTCCGCGTTGTTGGATACCTGTTTCATGGAAACCGTCAGCTCTTCCACGGCGCTCGACGTGTTCGTAATTTCCTGGTCCTGTTGTGTCGCGCCTGCTTGCATCTCGTCGGCGGCCACCAGAATGTTGTTCGAACACGCCGTCACTTCCATCGCCGCTTTCCTCACGCGCTCCAGAACTTTCATGAAGTTGTCCAGCATGTAGTTGATGGAGTCCGCGACATTGCCCAGCGCGTCGTTAGTGACTTTTCCGCGCAGTGTCAAATCTCCGCGCGCCACCTGGTTGATTATCGTCAGCAGCTCCGTAATGCTCCGCTGCAGCATATCGCTGGCTTCCTGATTGCTCGCCGCTTTCGATACCTTCCCGACCGCGCGGTTCAGGTTTTCCGCTATGTAGCCAAGCTCATCCTTCGTGTGAACTTCGGCGCGCGCCCGGGAATCGCCCGCGGCAAACCGTTCGGAGAATTCCGCGAGCTCTTGCACCGGCGACAATATGGCGCTCCCCAGCCGCCAGGCGAGGATCACGGCCATGCCCAGCGCGAGCACCAGCGCAAAAATCGCCGCGCTGCTCGCCCCGCTCGGCAGCGAGCTGAAGTCGAACAGCGACACGCCTCCAGACTGCCGCCCCGCGCTATATGCCAGTCCCAGCACGGCGAAGAGCACCGCCCCGTTCGTCAGCACCAGCATCCAAATTGTCGAACTCAATCGCGATTTCATGCCTGCCTCCAAATCTCTTCCCCGGAGCCTCTGCCTGCCGGCCTCAGGTTCTCCGCAATTCTCAAATGCTGGGACCCGGAAACACTTCGAGCAATCTCCGCAAGTCGATGATCAATGCCAGCCGGTCGTCGTGCCGTAGCATCCCAATGCAGTGCGGCACATTTTCCGGCGCTTGCTCCAGCAAATCTTCGGTATTCACCGAATACGTGCCAATCACTTCGTCGGCGGCGATGCCCAGCCGCAAATCTTCGTGATAGCTTTCACTCCGCAGCGCTGCCACCACCACGTGTTTTGGCAACAGGCCCGGTCTGCGCCCCTCGGTCATGGCGATGTCGATCAGCGGCACGATCGTGCCGCGCAAATTAAAAATTCCCACCAGATACGCCGGACCGAGCGGCAGCTTCGTCACCAGCGGCCAATCGAGAACTTCTTCCACGTCCAGCACGGGCAAGCAGAAACGCTCCCGTCCGCTGCGGAAGACGCAGTATTGCGATTCCGGAGGCCGCTCCTCGGTCGGTCCCAGCGCTTCGAGCAGCTCGCCCGTGTCGGCGTCCGCCGAAAGTGGCGTCAAATGGAACTCTTCGCTCATCGCTTCGGTTTTCTCGCTCATCCTTTACGCAAATCGGCGGACCGCTCGCAGCAAATCTTCCCGCGTGAACGGTTTCGTGACGTATCCGTCCGCTCCCTGTTGTTCGCCCCAGAATTTGTCGCTGGCCGTGTCCTTGGAAGTCACCATAATTACGGGGATCTCCTTGAATTCCGTATTGCCCTTCAGGTCTCGGCACACTTGGAATCCGTTGCGCTCCGGCATCACCACGTCCAGCAGGATCACCATCGGCCGGACCATGTGAATCGTCTCTTCCACGAGTTTCGGGTCGCTCAGCCCCACCGGGCTATAGCCCTCGCGTTCCAGCAAACCGTGGATCAGCTTCACCTGCGCCGGCGAGTCGTCCACGATCAATATTTTTTTCGACGCGGCCATGCTCACTCCATGGTTCTCCACAGACAAGAGGTGCACGTCAGCAGCCAGCCTTTCCGCTTTGCTGGCCATTTTGCTTGATCGGTTTAACTTACAGAACGTAAAGGGCTTACAGTCTATTGTGAGCATTCTAACAGCGCGGTACCGAGGGGGTCGGAGTCTCCTCCGTCTCAGCTTGAGAACTATTCTCAGCCTCCCGCATCTCGGTCGCCAGCGTTGAGAATCGCTGCATGATTTCGTTGATGCGCAGAGCCATGCTGTGAATCGTCTTGATCTGCGCCAGCGACTGTGATGAGAGTTGCCCCGGCTCCAGTAGCAGGAGTTCCGCATTCCCCAGCATGGAAGTCAGCGCATTGTTTACGCTGTGCTTCATGTCCATCATGTAGCGCCCCAGCGTTGCGTACCGCTCGTTCTCCGACGCGTTCCGTTCTGCCTGCTTCGCCAGCCGCATGGCTTCGGCGCGGCGCAGCGATTCGCCCGCAACGAGGAGAAGTGTTTGCGCCCAATCCTCGCGCAATGGCACATGCACCAGCCGTGGATATTTCGCGCGCAACTGCGCGAGCTCCCGCGAGTCCGCCGGAGCGCAAAGAATCACGGCAGCGGCGGGATCGAGGCTGCTCAGCAGGCCGGAAAGCTTGCCCTCGCGCAGCGGTCCCAGCACCACAAGATCGTCAGCAGCCGCGCAAAATCAGTTTCATCCGTTAGAATCAATACGTTTGCGTTTCGCAAGGAAGAGCCGCTCCCATGGGTGTTCGCCGGAACGCCGGTGGACTGCCTGTTTCTTACAGCTTTTCTGCTTCATCCACTGCCGAAAGCAATCGCTTCGTGCTGATGCCCAGATTCACCGCCGCTTCCGTATCCTTCGCCTGCTTCGCTACGTCCACGCGTTCCTGCAGCCGCGATGCCTCGACTCGCGCCACCGTCAATGCTTTGCCCAACGACGTGGCGTTTCCCGTCTCTTTGGCCGACTCTGCTGCGGCCGTGACCAGCGCCCGCGCAACAACCGCTCGCCTCAGGTCCTCTGCCGCCGGCCCGTCTTCGCTCACGAACGCCGTCACTTCCCAGGAAGACATCAGGATGCGCGCGTTCCCCACGCGTATCGTCGTCATCGAGCGGCCCCTTGTTGGTGGCGCGGCGATCAGCTGTTCCCAGATTTGTTCCATGCACGATTCGAAATCAAGAGGCGCGGGGGGTTCGCCTTTGGACCCCGCCTCCGGTGCCGCTTTCTCGTTCCCGCGCGCTTCCTTTGCGGAGGGCGCAATCTCGTCCGCCGCATTCTTCGCCGGAAAGGCCCCCCGTAGGCTGCCCGAGGTGCCCAAGACTGAAGTATTTTCCGAGGCCTTGCCCGCCACCTTTTCTAGTGCTCGTTCCACGTCCGTGCGCAGGCCCAGCAATTTCTCGAACGCCTGGCTGACGGACCGTTCCGTATATTCTTTCTGAAACGGCTGCTTCCACTCATCCGCGACCTCACGGATTTTGCCGAGCGGCTCCGTGGTGGAAAGCCCGTAATGATGACAGTCCATGGTGCGCACGCCGGCGTTTTCCAGCTGCGTGAGTCCTGCACGAATGGCGATCAGATCCGCGTGCATCAGCTCGATCAGCGTGCGCCGCATTAGAAAATTGAAGCGGATGAAAGACACCAGCGCGGCCGGATCGTAAAACATCCCCCCGGCCGATTCTTTCACTTTGCGGCCCTGCTCGATGAAATCCGTTTTCACTATTTCGCGCAAGCTGCGGAAGCCCCGCAGCGCTTCGATCATTTTTTCCAGCGGCTCGCACCACGCCAGCGGGGCCGTATCGGCTTCGCCCAGCACCGGCTTCATGACTTGCGCCACGTCCGCGGGCAAGATCTGTTTGTGATAGATCTTTGCCGGAGCGCAGAGCGCGAAGTATTGCACCAGCAGGAAGTCAATCTTGTGCCGGTCGGCGGTCGTCTTGGCCGGCTTGCGAAGATGTCGCTGGATCAACGCTTGCAGCCCGCTTTCGTTCGCGTTCAGCGTGGTCATCTGCAGCAGGTGACGCAGTTGATGCGCCATCACCTTCTGGTCCATCGCATCCAGCCAGGCGCGCACCTGAGAGAAGAGTTCCAAGGAGGGTTTCTCCGGCAGGATTCGTTTGTCCTGCGCGAAGGGGATCTCCTCCTCGATCTGTTTCGCCAGGGCCAGGTAAATCGGAAAGACCGAGCGCGCTTCATTCCATAGCAGTTGCCGCGAGTTTTCGGACCGCTCCGGAGCGGGGATGTTAGGCGTTGTAGTGGTCTTGTTCACGGCTCCATCACCCAATCACAGTTGCCCTGCAGGAATCGCACAGCCACCGCTTTGCGTCCCTCGTGATATTGCACCGCTACCACCGCTGCTTCGGCCGCGCCGCCTGTTCCGTTTCGTTCGATCCTCACGCGGTCGTCGAATTCCAGCGGCAGGGTCGACAGGAAAATGGCATATTGGGAAGCGCCAAATTCGACTACCGTGGCCTCCCGCAAGCGTGCGCTTCCCGCGCGCAGTGCGGTCACCTGCACGGGAATGCGAACCGGCTTGGCGCTCGCGAAAAAGCGCGCCAATTGTTCGGCGCAGCTCAGTTCGCTCATCGTGAGTGTTGCCCCGCCGGACCGTTTCACATTGCCTCTCGTCGTGCTGGCCTTCGCGGATCGTGTCCCTCGCCGCGGGAAACACATTCGGCGCTGCGATGAACACAAATTCCCAGTTGGCAAGATGCACGCAGCACGCCAAAGGATCGGAAAAGGAAATCTGTTTGAAGGTATAGAAACCGCGAGGGTTATTGTTTTCCTGCTACGTACGTCCGGCTCAACCGTCTCACGCTGAAACGTCCGTGTCTCATACTCCGGGGGGATTTTCGCACCGGGTGTCCCCGACGGTGAGACGCAATCTATTTAATGGCCTGCCGCGTGCGGCACGGCCTCGCCAACTGAGCTTGCTTTCACGGCGATGTTGTACCTCTTCAACTTGCGATAGAGCGTTGCCCGGCTGATCCCCAGCATCTTTCCGGCCAGAGCCTTGTCGCCATTCGCTTGTTCGAAGACGCGCAGAATCGTCATCCGCTCCATCTCTGCCAGCGCCGTCGTCGACAGTGACGCGGCATCCTGAGGCGTCATTGCCGCCGCGGGTTGTTCGCTCCGGATGGCCGGCGGCAAGTCGCTGACATCAATGACTTGGCGGTCGCCCAGCGTGACCGCGCGGGCTATACAATTCTCCAGTTCGCGGACGTTTCCCGGCCAATCGTAGTTCAGCAGGCTTTTCATCGCTGCGGGAGTTACTTGCAGGTTTGTTCCCGGGGCATACCGGCCGAGGAAATGGTGCACCAGCATCGGGATGTCGGACCTGCGCTCACGCAAGGCAGGTAGATGCACAGTGACCACGTTCAGCCGGAAGTACAGGTCTTTGCGGAATGTCCCCCCGCGGTAGGCCGCTTCCAGGTCGCGATTGGTCGCCGCGATCACCCTCACGTCCACGGCTACCTTCTCGTTGCTGCCGACCGGCCGCACCTCCTTCTCTTGCAGAACCCTCAAGAGCTTCGCTTGCATTTCGAGCGGAAGCTCGCCGATCTCATCCAGAAAAATTGTTCCCCCGTTGGCAGCTTGAAATAATCCTGCCTTGGATTTCATCGCCCCCGTGAACGCGCCTTTTTCGTAGCCGAAGAGTTCGCTTTCCATCAAAGTAGGAACAAGCGAACCGCAATCCACTGCCACAAAAGGCGTCTGCGCCATGGTGCCCCGAAAGTGAATCGCCCGCGCCACCAGCTCTTTGCCCGTCCCGCTCTCACCCGCGATCAGCACCGGTGTGCGCGTGTCCTTCAGCCGCGAGATCATCCGCAACACGTCTTGAATGTTTGCGGAAGTCCCGATAATTCCATCGAGATTTTCTTCCGTGCTCACCCGTTCGCGGAGAAACGCGTTTTCACTCACCAGCCGCACTTTTTCCGCCATTCGCTGCAGCATGGTCTTCATTTTTTCGACGCGGAACGGTTTTTCTATGTAGTCGTACGCGCCGAGTTTCATCGCATCCACGGCGGACTCGATCGAGCCGTGCCCCGTCATGATCGCCACCTCGGTCCGGGGCAGCAAGGTCTTGCTCTGTCGTAACAGCTCCACTCCGGAAAGTTTTGGCAGCTTCAGATCGGTGAGGATCAAATCGGGTGCCACGTTGTCCAGGCCTTCAAGGGCGGCTTCTGCGCTCTCGGCGTCAGTGCAAACGAATCCCAGTGAGTTTCCGATCGTCACGCACAGCCGCCGGATGCTCTGCTCGTCATCCACCACCAACAGCCGAATTTTCAACTCGTCGCTCATGGTCTTCCGAATGTTTTCTCCACGATGGACATCAACTGCTTCACGCGAAATGGCTTTTCAATGCAAGGCGTGCCGCTTTGCGCCAGCAGGGCCTGTGTTTCGCTGTTGGCAGTATCTCCGCTCATCAGGATGATTCTCGTCCGCAGTTCGGGCCGGTTTTTTTGGATCCACGCGTACACTTCGGCTCCGTTGACTGCGCCGGGCATTCGAATATCGGAAATTACCCCAGCGTAACGCCCGTCCGCCAGCCGTTCAAGTCCCTCGGCGCCGGATGACGCGAACTCCACGGCGTATCCCTTTCGTTCCAGCGCGGCCCGCAAAAACGCCGTGACGGACGGTTCATCCTCGATGAGCAAGATTGGACTTGTGGCCGCGCACGCAGGTTGCGACTTCATCGGCCTGCCTCTTTCACCGCGGCAATGGAAGTTTCTGTCGCCACCGGTATCCGCACCACGAACGTGCTGCCGCCCGTCGCGCCGTTATTCCAGCACTGAATCTCGCCCCCATGCGCCCGCACGATCCCGTAGCAGATGCTGAGTCCCAACCCCGTGCCCTTGCCCACCTGCTTGGTGGTATAGAAAGGGTCGAATATGCGCTGCGGATCGGCAATCCCCGTCCCGTTGTCCGTCACCGCAATTTCAATCGACTCTCCCCGCCGGGCCGTCCGGATGATAATCTTTCCGCGTTGCCCCGTTTCCTGCACCGCATCGTACGCATTGTTGAGAATATTCAGGAACACTTGCTGGAGCTGTTGTGCGTCTCCCAGCGCCGGCGCCAGGCTTTCGTCGAATTCTTCCACCACCTCCACGCCGTGGCTCGCAAAATCGTAGCTGCGCAGCTTGATCGTCTGTCGCAGCAGCGTGTTCACTTGCACAAGTTCGCGCTGCACCGGCCGCTGCCTCGCGAAACTCAACAGGTCCTGTACAATCACCTTGGTCCGCTGCGTCTCTTGCAAAATGATCTGCAGGTCTTCCCGCGCTGAGTTCGGAACATCGGGGTTTTCAAGCAACAGGTCTGTGAATCCAAGAATCGCCGCGAGCGGATTGTTCACTTCATGTGCGACTCCCGACACCAGGCGTCCGATCGTCGCCATTTTTTCGGAGTGCGCCAGCTTCGCCTGCAGCAGCGCTGCATCGGTGATGTCGGTCATCACCACCACCACGCTGTTCACCGCGTTCTGCTCGTCGCGCATCGGGCTCAGGCTCACCGAAAAATGCCCCATCGATCCGTCGCCGCGCCGCACGCGAAGCTCGACGTTGTCAACCTGGCGCCCGTGCGCCGTGGTTTCCAGCGCCGCCTCGAAGTCTTCGCGGTGCGAAGCTTCCACCCAATCCACCAGCCGGTGCCCGATCATTTCATCTTCACGGTACCCGGCCTCGTAACACCGCCGGTTGGCGTAGCTGATCAGCCCTGCCGTATCCAGCACCAGGATCATGCTCTGCGTGGCATTCAAAATCTTTTGGTTGAAGTCTCTCTCGCGTTGCAACTGCGACTGAAACGTCTTTTGCTCCGTGACGTCCAGCATCAGCCCGCGTATCTGCGCAATCTTTCCCTGCGCGTCGCGCACTGCCGTGATATTTTGCAGCGTGTGCAACAGCGTCCCGTCTTTTCGCCGCAGCGTCTCTTCGTAATTTCGCAGCACGCCGCGCTCGGAAAGCGCCCGCAAGAACCGTTCTCGCGCTGCCGGCGCCGGATAAAGATGCGGTCCCACGTCCGCGCGCAGCAATTCCTCGCGCGAACGGTAGCCCAGCATGCGCACCATTGCGTCATTCACATCCAGGAATCTTCCCTCCGGCGTGGCGAAAAACAATCCTTCTTGAATGCTGTCGAACAATTCTCGGTACCGGCGTTCCGCTTCACGCCGGTCGGTCATGTCTTTCAGAACGTGGATCGTGCGCGTGTCATCATCCGATAGCCCCGGCGTCCTTGACGTGGAGACCAGGAAAATTCGTTCCGGAGACGCCACCACATATTCTTCACGCGCCTGCTGCGTGTCGTGGCAGAAGGGGCAGGGAAGTTCGCTGCCCGATTCGGCGATCTGCTGCAGGCTGCTCATCGCTTCGCCCACCAGCGCAACCGGTGGAACGCCGAGGTGCGAGCAGCTGCTTTTCTTCGGAATCGATTCTCTTTCTCTCGCGCAGCAAACAGAGCGCTCCCAGCGCTTCGCCGTCGCTCGCCGCGATCGCTACGGTGATCGCTACCGCGGATCTTGCCGCTGCGCCGAAAGTGGCCCCTTCTTCCACGGGAAACTCCCGCACGCCGATCTCTCCTAGCGTTTCGCGGGCGCTCTGCACAAACCAATTGCCTATCCTGTGGTCTTCAGCGGGCTTGCCACCCGGCGCCGTGTACACATCTGTCTCGCGGCCGCGAAAAACAGTGACTCCGCCCCAGCTGGCCCTCAGCATGCGCGTGGCGCGCCCGGCGAATCGCTGCAAAAACTCAGGGAGGTGTCGCGACTGCGCCGCGTCAACGGCGAGTTCCATCAACTCTTCGGCGCGTCGCGCTGCGGGGCGTGAGGATTCTGCCTTGGCACGCCGCCGCGTGACACGCCGTGAAGCTATCGTTTTCGGTCCGCGCATTTAGCGATAGGGGCTCTACCCATGTGTCTCAGTTTGAGCATTCCCAAGCATATCCACGCTACGGAGCATCTCATTCTGAGTCAATCGCCGTTGGTACTAGTGTTGCTGAATCCTCAACCCTCGCGAATCGTCCCCGCTGGCCGCGTCTCAGCGTGAGACCTATCGCGAAGAAGTGCCAGCTCACTGAGATTTTGAAGAGTGCCTGCCTTCACGCCTCCACCTTGCAAAATCTCGACTAACTCCTGCGATCTTCTACACTTGCCGCAAACAATCGTTCCAACGCCTCCCTTTCCGCTCGGCGATTCGACATGGCAACCGACGTGCCTTTTCCCGTGCGGGGTATCCCCCATTCAGAGGAGGGATAGTGTCGATGAGATCCAAATGGACACGCATGGTTTTGACTGCCGCAACAGTTTCCATGTTCATGGGAGCTTTTGGTTTTGCTCAGACGAGCACGACGGAGGAAGGGAAGCGCAAGGTGAAAACCCGCATCGCCCCTATCTATCCTGATCTGGCCAAGCGGATGAACGTAATCGGCAAAGTCAAAATCGAAGTGATCATTTCTCCGGATGGTCGCGTCAAGAGCACCCGCGTGGTCGGCGGCCATCCGCTTCTCGTGCAGGCTTGCCAGGACGCGGTCAAGGAATGGAAATTCACACCCGGCACCGAAGAATCGACCCAAATTGTCGAATTCGATTTTCATGGCG
>WNFI01711815.1_pt1 | contig 19101 bp, 20 predicted proteins | sample 5400471 | NCBI WGS metagenome assembly WNFI01 (sample SAMN13153348, study PRJNA577476) | soil metagenome | isolation source: 100 cm saprolite on Douglas fir-dominated hillslope | place: USA:California | collected 2013-09-17 | reverse complement strand
CAAGGTGGCGCATGAGGGACTGGCGAATCCACCAGTTTCATGAGGATTTGATGTGGTAAGTTTCTCTGAGCTTCTATCCACACTCTGTGATCTGATGGTACCCCTGATGGCGGTGAAGGCGACCTATCCCTCCTCTGAAGCGATAAACTAGACTCCGGTCGGTCATCCAGGGATGGCGGAGCTGTATGATATGAAGCCCAGATGGGGGCACCACCATCGGGATTGCTGCCATCAGGCGAATGAGAAAAGCTTTGACCGCGCGTAACATCCCCCGAAGTGGGAATCGGTGTTGGGGGCAAGGTTACGCGTGAAACGACACGACGTTGTACTATCTGCGTATTGTCATCATACTGCTATACATGGGCTATTGAAAATTAGTGTTACCAACGGCAGAAAAAAATGCGATTTTTATTTATTTTTGCCAACTTGGCGTTCTAAGGCCAAAAAGGAAATTGTACCCTTTTTTAGTAAGTGTTCAATTCATTTGCCACAGCCGTTGGCAACACTAAATTTATTGTCACAAAAAGATCACGTGATCGTTACGTAGAAGTTGGTGTTGCAGCCGCGCGGCGCGCGCACCCGTAACCGCACGAAAAGTTTGTCATGGCGGACAGACAGATGGCGGCTTCGTGTTCAACCACGGGCCATGCTCTTTGTAGCGTGCGGACAGCACCTCTTTCATCTCTTATCCTCCAGTTTTCTTTGCCCTGCTTCCCTGTCATAAACCCCTAGTCCCTACTCATTTTACATTCAAATGACCGTGCAATTCAAAAATTTGCGGCTCCTCGGCTATTGTGCGTTTCGATCACCTCACAGGAAGCTGGCCGAGGCTAAACACTCTTGAATTTCCAGTCATGGTGCTCATCTTGGCCGGTGGCGTACTAGGGATCGCAAGTTACTTTGCCACCCAATTTTTGCCCCACACACGATGTCTGTGTCCTCGCAATCGCCGACACGCACATAAAGTGGATTGATCGTTTCCAACAGTTTCATATACGGTATATTCACTGGTGGCGCCATCAGTCACTGTCGCTTTGCTTATCATGTTGTACGCCTTTTCCTCCGCGGGTCTCTGCCGCTTCCCACTATCTGTCCCTAATTGCTAATTGGATACACCTTATAGGTTGTTGTTCGGGTCTCGACCGTGGATAGATGCGCTTTCCCTTCTCATTATGGCTATATCATGGCTTGGTAAGTCAATTTCTGTCTGTATCGCTCGACCGGTGCTGATCTCTTGATAGCTTTGGCAGCATGGACAAGGTTGGTTATAGGGCTTCCCTGTCCGATGCCGAACGTGTGATTGACTTGGGACCAAGACCGTAGAAGGCGTTTCATGGTCTATTTCTATCCTTCGTCTGTCCTGTCCTCTCTCTCCCGCTTTAGCCCACGCTGATAAGAGACCTAGTAACGTTTTTCTTGATATTTGTGATCACGCTGGCTAACAAGTCCCAAGTTCTGGGATGGCCGGATATCTGGGATGAAGACATTGACGACCTGCCTTGGTTTGGAGAGTACCCAGGATATCCTGGAGGGTCTCTCTATACACTGAGCCCTCAATTCGAGAACCAACCTCCGGTTCCTGGTGCGCCGTTGGTGGTGAATGGAATCGTTCAACATGAGCCCGGATACTCCATTATCATCTGGCCTGGCGTCGACGGGGAAGCTCCCCGGATTGAACACAGACCTGGCATTGTGACGCATAGCATGATAGCAAATTGACATTGTGAAGGAAGACATTCTAATCTTGCTCTAGACGTGCACTCGAAAAACCTGTGTAGAGAGTACCATATCACTTGCTGTAGAACACGCCGTTTACGTTTAGAATATACGATCATCATGCACAAGTCGCGTGGACGCCTCATGTGTGTCATTGCCATCAAAGCAGTCTCGGATTGGATAACGCCTGCGCCCCCCGCTGCGACCACCTTATATAACAACCGTTTTGCGCCCGTGTAGGGTGAAACCCTCTGCTCCTACCATGTCTTTGTTTACTGGCAATCTCCGCCGATCAGCTGGTGCTGGTGAGTCGCTTTGCCCGCAGAATAGTTCTTTGTGAGAAGACTGTCTGTCGTTAGGAGTCGCATCTATCCTCACTGGGACGCTTCTTCTGTGGACGCTCCCTTCGAACATGCGTATGTGAACATCCTCAGCTGGTTATGCGCTAGTACGAACACATGACCGACGCCCTGCCAAATGAACTCAGGAGCGTACACATTGGCACAAACCTCAGTAGCAATCTTGGCCATCGGTTCTCTCATGATGTTGTAAGTTTAAGAATCTAGAAACATGGTGCTCCTCGGGTCCCTGTGGCTTCGTCTCACGAGCCCATCCCTTGGAGCGAATGAAGGAACGTGTCGTGAAACTGATTCTTCATCTCTACTCCTAGTATCGTCGCCCATCATCGCAGGAGTGGCCAAGTCTTCACACAAGATCAGGAGGAAATGATCTTGATAGGCGCATTCGGTCTCTTCTGGTTCGGTAAGTCCCAAGTCCGTTACTGTATCGGCTCGATATTCCGGAATGCAAAGTCGTTTCGGAAGGAGAGAAAAGTGGGTCCTTTCGCTTTCGGCTGAGAGAAAAGCCGGAGGGGCCTTCCTTTCCTGGCTTCCTAGGTGGCGCCAGGGCCCGAGGATAGCAGTAGTGTCTAGTGGCTGACACATGTGATTCGTTTGTTTCATATCTAGCGTTCCTTGTTGCTTGGCGCGCGATACGGCAGCGGTGGAATTTCGAAGGGGAATTAGGAATGGGTAGCGCTCCGAACGCTCCTAGACGCCAACCGGGATTCACGGGAAATGCTGGACGTGGCGGACGCAAGCCTTGGCCTTGCTCACGATACGACTATGATTGTGTCGTGGAAGAATGGTCCTTCTACTGACGCACGCGATCATCCGGCTTGGCGACGAGGCGAAGGAGATTAAGATATACGCGATTTGGAATAACTTGCACACCTTCTATGCTTGGCACGTTGAGAACCTCGTGATGTATATTTAGGTACCTGATTGGATTAGGTGGAAGTGCCATGCTGGTAGTAGATATGCCCTATTTGTACCGCACTTATCGTATATTTATACAATTTACTGTAAATATTTAATTTATGGTAGTTCAGTGTCCCCGGACACTGTAGGGTCAACTAACCGATATTAATTTAAGGAAATAATTCGAGTCACCCCCAAAAGAATTGAGGCAGCCTGCTGCGTTCCTTTCACCTCTCACTAACCACTTTATCGTTCGAATCGCAAACATCCTGACTCTATAGACCACCTATCATAACATGATATGTCTCCTTATAGCCTCTTTTGATTCTATTCGTCGTCCTCACAACCTTGCGTTGTCCACAGCACTCCTAAACGGCGTATCGAAACGGATGTCATGAAGTTGTGCGTCCGAGTGGTCGATCCCCAGTTCACTTACCTTCCTTCCCCGCTAACCGCCCGTGTTTTTCAGACTAGTGTCGGATTATGAAGTGACGTTGGTAAATGATAGCATGCAGGAATTTTATGTCTGGTTCTATGGCCCTAGTGAGAGTGCGCAATCTCCGACCCATTTCCTCTACGTTTCACACTCACAAAGATGGATGCCTTCAGCACCATTTGCTGGTGGGATCTGGAAGATCCACGTGGAACTGCCTGATCAGTATCCATTCAAGTCACCCAGTATCGGCTTCATGAACAAAATCTTTCATCCCAATATCGATGAACTGTGCGGGGCCTATTTGCACGCCACGCTATGCCGTAGCTCTGACCCGTTGGCTTGTCCAGGAGCGGCTCTGTCTGTTTGGACGTCATCAACCAAACATGGTCACCAATGTTTGGTGAGTCGTCATCTATTGGCCCTGACTGCGCGCCACCGACATGCTAGTGCTATAGATATGATCAACATCTTTGAAGTGTTTTTGCCGCAGCTATTACGATACCCTAATCCCAGTGACCCACTGAACGGGGAGGCTGCTGCTCTGCTCATGCGTCACCCGAAGGAGTACGAGCAAAGGGTCAAGGGTGCGTGCTTTGTCATTTGGTTTTTGCAGTAACTGAAGCGTAATGTGTAGAGTACGTGCAACGGTATGCAACCAAAGAGGCGGCTAACAAGACTGGGGTAGAAGAGGAGGAAGAAGACGATAAGGATATGAGTGATATAGGGAGTATCAGTGAGTAAAGATCGGAGAGCCCTCACGTTCCTCGCCTGCAAGTCTTCGACCTTCATTCCGGCTTTAATTCCTCGCCATTTTGTTATCGCACTCTAGCCATTTAGCCCTCATGACGTTTTGCCTCTGCGCATTTGCTATCATATCGACTGGGATGTGCAGTCATTTTCAGATACTGTAAACAATCACGCCGTTCCATCCATTCCCCTCTCTACACTCATCGCCTGGTTCAATTTTGCACCTCGGATATCCTTACCTAGGCAGACCATTATTTCTGTTCTTTCTTTTTGTCTGAGGTTGTACTTAGTATTGAATTCATTACTCTCCGCGTATAGTTGGTTATGGAACCCCACCATAGAAGGCACAATAAAATTGGGAGACAAGACACCGGGATCAAAATATTAAGCCGGTATGGATGTGTCTTGGGGTATATTTGTAACGGCAGGCACGAGCTCCTCAACCTTTTTGCGGATTTCTGATGCGGTCTGGATGGACAATCATGGATAAAGGAGTTCCGGCCAGGAAAGAAAGACGAGAGCTACCTTCAAGAGTGTCTCAATTTGCACTTTTACACTTTCTGTTGTGACAGATTGAGATTTTGAAGTTTTAAGTAGATCTTCCTTCTCTTGGGCAAGTTCTTTGACCCTTCGGTCAAGTCTGGCAAATGTGCGAAAATGAGCATGAGCATGAGTCAGCTGAATAGTAAGCGAGTCGAACCTTTGGCGTTCAACGAGCTCGAACCCGAGCCGGTTAAGCGTGAGTTGATGTTCGTCTGACAATACATCTTCCGAATGTGCTTCTGGGGGTGAGAGCTCTACAAATTGTTCGACAGAATACATCTGGATGTCCTGGTATACAGAGCTAGTTAAGTTGTGAGCGAGTGGGAACCGAAAAGGGGGCGAAGGATGAAGACGTACGCAAACTGACGGCATTTGTCTATCTCGCGTTCTAGATGGCGTTTCTCATAAAGAAGGTTCTGGAGACGGAGATGGGTCTGGTCCATATCCTGTCTGGCATCGGCCGTAATCTGTTTATGGGTACGAGCGGCGGTATTGGCATCGCGATTGAGAGCTTTTAAGCGGGCGAAGAGGGCGCCTGAGCGGATATGGATAGATGCGGGGTCATCATTGGGGGAGGAGTTGGTCGCGAGCTGTCGGAGGGCGAGGATGACCTCCTCTTGGGATTGCATCATAGTGAGCGGGACAGAACCCGGAACGGAGCGGCTCGGACCGGGGTCGGGATTGGTGGGTGCGACGAGCGCTTGATCGAGATCTCTTGCTCTGTAATGCACTTCTGTGTTCTCTGCCCCGTTATCTCGAACCCGAACCACCATGTCACTGCACCGCCACTCAGACTCGGGCACCATCCCTTCTATGACTTCAGTGCAGCATGAACTCAGAGACAACACTATCATAATCGGCAAGCGTTTCGTACCTTCAAGCCCCCCCGACCGATACTCACGCCTTTCACACTAGTATTTGGCGCATCGGGCGATCTTGCAAAGAAGAAGGTTGGTACAATCGCAAATTGATAACCCCCGTACATCGCCGTTTCTAAGCATTCGGTCGTAGACATTCCCAGCTCTCTTTGGCTTGTATCTTACTGGATACCTCCCTGACGACGTCAAGATAGTCGGGTATGCACGCACAAAGATGGAACTGACTGATTTCCACAAACGTGTCACCCAATACATCAAAAACCCGGAGGAAAGGCAAGATATCGCCGATAAGATTGAGGAGTTCAAGAGTATTAGTACTTACGTGTCGGGCGGCTATGAGGATGACGCCTCCTTTGAGAACCTCGAGAGTCATCTCAGGGGCATTGAGTCTAGCTACAAATCAAAAGAGCGCAACCGCGTCTTTTATCTCGCATTGCCCCCTACAGTCTTCGTTCCCGTCGCAGGGAGTGTCAAGAAGTGCAATTACTCCGAGGATGGCGTCAATCGGATCATTGTCGAGAAGCCCTTTGGGAAAGACCTCGAGTCGTCGCGCGAGCTTCTCGGATCGCTCAAACAGTACTGGTCTGAGGATGAAACCTTCCGCATTGATCATTACCTTGGGAAAGAGATGGTCAAAAACATCCTTGTGCTTCGTTTTGCCAACATCGCTCTGAGCGCCGCTTGGGACAAGAATTCCATTTCTAGTGTCCAAATCACGTTCAAGGAGCCCTTCGGGACTGAGGGCCGCGGTGGTTACTTTGATGAATTCGGCATCATTCGGGATGTTTTGCAGAATCGTGCGTGAAAGCTGCCTGTTGAGCATTCCCTCCATCACCACACACTGACACTCGACTTGTCGTCTGTTCAAAGATCTACTTCAAGTGCTCAGTGTTTTGACTATGGAGCGTCCAGTATCCTTCGGAGCTGAGGACATCCGCGACGAAAAGGTATGTACCGTGACTGGACGTGATGTATGATGTTGTCATCGCGTGTCACATCATTCAACCTACATCCACGTTTAGGTGAAGGTCCTTCGTGCCATTCCGCCGATCGAGCAAAAAGATGTACTTCTCGGCCAGTACGTGGGTGCCAACGGGAAACCAGGCTATCTCGATGACAACACTGTCCCGCCAAATTCCACGTGCCCCACTTTCGCTGCGCTGAATGACGCCAAAGTGGAAGTGCGAGTTCAATTCAAGGACGTCACCTCGGGTATTTTCAAAGACATCTGTCGCAACGAGCTCGTCCTGCGCATTCAGCCCGCCGAAGCCGTGTACCTGAAGCTGAACACCAAGGTGCCTGGTCTGTACACGCGCGCACTGCCAACCGAGATGGATTTGACGTACAAGCGGCGATTCGCGGAAAACAAGATCCCCGAGGCGTACGAGGCGCTCATCCTCGACGCACTCAAGGGCGATCACTCCAACTTTGTGCGCCATGATGAACTCGACCACGCCTGGAAGGTGAGGGTGCCCTACTGAAGAGCGGTGGTCGTTACACGATGCTGAATTCACACCTCCCATGTTCCGCGGTGTCATGGTTAGATCTTCACGCCCATCTTGCACTGGATAGACGGGAAAGGCGGAATCTCACGCCCCAGGCCGTCGCCTTACCCTTATGGTTCACGAGGTCCGAAAGACATAGACTCGTTCGTTGCCAAGTACGGTTACCAACGGGCGTCGGTGGGATAGTAAGCTCTCTCGTTTTCCCTTTTCGTCCCTTTTTCGTCGAGTCTGACGTACCGTGCCCCCGTACACGCAGCGCATGGCCGGTTACAGATCTGGCCAACTTGTGATGTTGATGGTGAATTTTTGGATATGGTCCGTCGGACAAGCAGAAAAAACGTCGAAGTTTATGCCGTTTTGTACATGTATCTGAACGCAACTTATTAAATAAAAAGTCATTAAGGAGTAGCTTTATGTTAAATCTGTAGCGAGCAGTTGATCTTACTACATTTGTGAAGAAATCGCCCCCTTCTCCCCCAAGTCATTATGCACAGTAGCACGAGACTACAAGTGCAAGTGTAACAAGATTTATTCACAGAGCCAAGCTGTAGCATACATATCCAGATGGTAAAGCGAAGAGCATGTGACTGTAAAAAAAAAGGTGGTATGTTCATGATGTCGTGTTTGATGAGATAGGATGCAGGGATGACACACAAGCAACAGGGGCAAGACTACCAAAGAGATACGGAATATTAGTGGAGGCCAAGCCAGAGGTTGACGATGCACGCGCCCAGACGACACATCGCGCTGGAAATAACAGTCTACATTCTCGAAGTCTTGTGAACATCCGTCCGGAAAACTGGGTGCCCGGCATTGTCATGAAACAACACAGCCATTCGAGAACCACCTAAGTGTGAATGCATCAGGATCAATGCTCACACGGGTACATCTACCATGCGACGTCTTCCTACGAACCATTGACTGTTCAACTGCTCGATCCAGTGCACTACTAACCGAAGACGAAGCAACGGCGATTTCACAGGTAAAAGTTTAGCCTTTTCCGTTTCTTCGATCGGCAGGACCTGTAGGTTTTGTCTCGATCAGCGATTGTGCATGGACGAACGGACGTGCATCTGTGCACGCGCCGAGCATCGACAAGAAGGAAAAGAAAATGCTGACCATTGCCATCCAATAACCGAAGTGGGCCGGGTCTGTCGGTATAGGTCCGTAAATGTAATGTAATCTCTGGACTACCCACGGCGCGGCTCCTCGTTGAATTTGGACCAAAAAAGCGCGACATGCATCTATTAATTCTTGCATTTCTTGTGCATATGATCTAGGCGACATTGATTCGTTTTCAGTCAAGGTTACCAGGGCGCCCGATGCGGCGCTGGGCGTTATCTGAATGTCAGCTCCGGCGGTTATTACTGGGGGGAGTGGGGACGGGATCGAGGTTGCGTCACCAAAGATGTCAGGGTAAAGCGAACGGTAATCTAAGATTCTATACATATTTTTTTGGTTTGGCAAAATTAAATTAGAAGCCCAAGCACCACCTTTTAAAAAAGGGCGAAAGACTGTACCGTTCTATTCTTGCGATCATATATCCATCCATGGTACCGCGCTCCATGATTCGGAAAGGATACGTGCCGCGAGTTTCGACCATGCTGCGGCCGTCTTCGAGCATCCTGACGCTCTTGATCTCAAGCATGGTCCCGAAATCATTGCCGGTGAGTCGACCACCAGCGGCTGTTAGTGGCATGATCATCCCAAAACACGGATTTGGATCGGGTTTTTCGAAACAGCGCCGGAGCATGAGGCGGTATCTACACAGTATTAGCCGATTCGTCCAAGATGGGCAAAGCATTTACCTGGGTTCGAAGAAGTGGACGACGGTTGGCAGGCCTGGAAATGACAGCTGACAGACGAAGATTGGCGTGTCTAGACGTGAATGTCGTTCTTCTTGCTCAATCATACGCCCGCGTTCCGTGTAGGCTTCTGGAAAGGCTTTAAGAACTGGGGTGGCGAACAATACTGTCACGTCTGAAAGAAAAAAAAAGAGGCTGGAAGGGCATACTAATTGACATGATCGTCTTGTTGAGCGGATGATCCTGGAAATACGAAAATCCAGGCAGGAGCTGGCGACAGAGCGGGCATCGATTGGTGTGGTCTAAGGAACGGTGAAGGCACTTTGCGCAGAAGGTCTGACAGAATGGCGGAGGGTCGACAAGAATGAACGAGAGGAGAGGGGATAGCTTACATGTTGGCAAGGGGACGTTATAGGCTGATAGAGGAGGGTAAGGCAGATCTCACAGGAGAGCTCGGCCAACAGCTCCTTTTCGAACTGATCGGCGGACTGCGCAGGAGCGTCTAGCCGTCTCGGGGTTGGCAGCCGTTTCCGCCGTCGTTTTCTTGCGCTCATACGGGCCGGACTTGGCTGCGCTCCATCGGAGCTAACTTGACGGGGAATCGACGAGGAGGGTCCTTCGCCTGTGTTCGCGCTAGAACCTGCGATGGACGCTCGCGTGGGAGAAAGATCTCGGGTGTCTGAGATCTCCTCGTCGGTCTGCGAATCACTGCCAGAACCAGAATCGGCACCCGGGAGATGACGAGTGGACTGTGCTCGATGCTGTTGGTCGTATCGATGGATCATCATGGAGAGTTTGTTGACGGTGACGTCAATGCGAGAGTCAGGGATCGTAGCAAAGGAGGTCGCGTCATGGTCTGGGTGATGGGCGACGGCGGGGTAGAAGGTGATACGGGAGGCAGGGGGGATGTTAAGAGGAGCAGGGGTGGCAGGAGAAGCGGTGCAACCTTGGAGAGGACAGGGAGTCAACCGAAGGAGGATGGGAAAGCGGGTATGGGATTGGGGAGACAGGGAAGAAAGATGGGCAGGAACAGAGATGTGTTTTGCGCAGACAGTGTGACCGCAGAAGAGAGTGACAGGAGCTGTCAAGGTAGAGTGAGAAGGACAGAGAGGACAGCGGAGGAGAGGGAGGAGGAGAGAGGTCATGATATGGGAGGGAGAGGGGGGGTCCCAGAGGAAACGTCGGATAACAACATAATTGTCAATGACGGTGATATGGTCCTCCGTTATAATCGCTCGACGTTGTCGCTGTCGAGGCAGTCGAGGCGGGCAGGGCAGGCAGGGCACAGTCGCGCAGGAACGGGATCAGGATCGTGTCTCGATCGAAAGGAAGAGATCGATGATCTTCAGCCCCACTCCACTTGGACAATGTCTTTCGACCACTCACTCCGTCTCCTCCTCCCCACTGTCCGCACACCCCGCACCCTCTCCCTTCCCCCGCCTCCCCCAAAGTCCCCAAAGATAAAGTCCTCTGCCTCTAGATCAAGTCGTACTCGTCTTGTCTCACCCCAGCCCCCGCAAGATCCCCAGGACCCATCTCTCACAACAGGTCAACTCTGGCTCGGAAAAAATGCAAACTTTGAAATCGTACAAGACCAGCTGCAACTAGAGGGCTTTCAACTCTTTGCCGTAGAAAAGTGGTTAGTGTTACTGTCCTCATACCTCCCTTGCCCGTTGTGAGTGAGCGCTACATAGGATCACAGAAAGGACAAGGCCCATCGTGACTTTGACTGTCTACACCGGAAATCCCCTTCATAAGGTCACTTCAGCTCTTTTGGGCCCTCCAATTTTGATGTCATTCCTCTACATAGATCACTGTCACCGCTCTCAGTCCCTCGTCTACGCTCAGCCCAGAAGCCGCCAAGGCCGAGTGGGATGGAGTTATCCGTGATCTACGCCAAGTTGGCGCTCGACCCCGGGACGTGAGTCTCGCGTTCTACGCTCCTCGCATATACTTTGACCGCCTCCGTCTGTTCTCCTCTTAAGACGGGACATGGCACCCTCATGGTCACATCTCTCGCCAACTTTCGATCCGACTATACCATCGTTCCTATCCCTAGCGGTTTCTTTCTTGGAGCTCGTGATCAGCTGTACACCAATATCAATATACTTCGAATGGGTTGCAGCGGCAGAATGGCCCTCACTCTGGAAGAACCCAGGCAGGCACATCCTGAGTCAGATCACTTTGCGGAAGAAATGATGCCATTCGCACAGGGACACTACCAAGGACCGCTTCATCGCCATGTATCGCATGAATGACAAGATCCGATCCTCCGACCTCTTTGGCATCACCGTACTCGGACTCGTCAAGATCATTCAAGCCGCGCTTTCCCTCTTTGGCATGTTTAGCCAATCTCAGGATGACTGGAACGGGCTACTATGCGATCTCACCGTCGATGGCATTCAACGTTGGGTAGTCGAGATTGGACAATCGCACATGGGCGTCGAGGTATTGTCGCTTTCCCATCATCTATCCCCTCCCATTTTTCTCATCCATACAGCCAACGGAGAGAGTAGCGGATCCCATAGTAGTAACCGCTCTTCTTACCCAAGTCTCCAATGTCCGTAACAACTTGTACGCACTTGGGTTTGGCAATGTGTGTCTCCCTTCTCCTCTACTCACCTCGGCGTCTCATCCACCGCGCAGCTCATTCCGAAGGACCCTTTCCTGGATCCTCAGAGCCTTCTCAGAGCCGTTTCCGTCTTCCAGGACCCTCGTCTCTCTAGTTCCTCGTTTCTCACAACTTTCTTGACCGATAACGTCCTCAGTGCTATCGATACTGCCTATTACAAGTCCCGTACACCAGAACCGTACAAAGTTCACCGCAAGCTGTTGAATAAGCTGGATGATTTGACTACCGACCTTCGCACCTCTTCCGGCCTGAAACACATCAAACCTACCGATTTCGACCAGTCCGTTTTCTTTGCGGAGACCAAGGCTGTCAAGGATGGTGTGCCTAGTCTAAAATACTTGTGGAGTGGACGAGCTGAGATGCTTGCGTCCAAGAGGAAGGAACGGCCATGGAGCGACGGCGAAGAAGACGATGGACGTGATCGGGAAGGAAAAGAAAAGTCGGAGAAGATCGAGGAGTTGTCAGTGGGGGATGAGGCTGACCTATCTAGGGCGTGGAGTGGCAAGAGGGTGCAGCGGAAGATCGAATCTTGGGCAGGGTGGGCAATATCCCCTTTCTAACTTTCACTAAACGAGCGTGCTTAACACGTTGCCTAGGTTGAGTCGGCAAATGAAGTGGAGCATCGATGGCGGTCAGAGGAGTCACCATTCATCTCTCGTCAATGATTCGCCGGCATGGAGTCCCTCCATCCCAGAGGTTGTCGTGTCTAGGTACGTCTTCTCGCTGCTATTTCCAGTTGTGTCATGCACAATGGAGCTTCTCATAGGTACGGCGAAGAAGACGAAATCCTCAGTAGTGGTCAAATATCACCTATCTGTAAGCCTTTCTTCTTGCCGTTCCTGTTACTGAATCCTCACTGATGATCACACATAGCACAACATCAGGCCAATTTTCTAGGCATTGGCCCATCTGCCGCCGACACTTCTACGTCGAATCTCTCCGATTACGAACGGCGCGTGTCTGAGTTCAATAAAAATTGGCCTGGGAAGCCATCTGCGGCTTTCCGTGTTACTAGTTGGTCTGATCCCAGAAGCGCAAGAGGCGATGCAAGTCCCAAACCGGGATATCAGGGCCGGGGCGGGAGTAAACATCTTGCGCGCGATGCGATGGCCGAAGGATCACCATACTGGAGCTCAGGAGAAGGAATCAGAGGAAAGAAGGGGGCATATAGACGTGCAACCATCCGAAGGTGAAGATTTGGGACTTCGGATGCGAATTTCCCTCCTTTCATTATCTGATAAGTTAAATGCTTTCTAGACGCCGAAGCTTCGATGATGCTTCCGAGCTGCCCAGGTCCCGTGTACTCCCTATCCGGTGCATGAAGATTGATGTCGAGCTTTGTGGTCAGCTGCTGATCATGCGACGTCGTGAACAACACCTCGAAGGCGTTGTTGCGTGTCTGCGTATCCTCACTTCCCGGCTCTCCCAAATCAATGGCTACCTTCGTGAGGACTATGAGGCACATCAGCCGGAGCTCACCACCGCAGAATCCCGCGTCAAGATTATTGCCGAGATCGAGGCTGCACGCGATAAAGCATACTCGATGCTGCAAGACACACACGCACTCTCCTATGAAGCGGCACAATTCCATGTGCAAGCTCTATGGCACTCTGTTGCCTCCCAGCGGCAAAAGGTATTTGAGATGCGCTCGCGTGTCTTTGATACCGGACGGCGTGCGCACGGCGCAGACAAGTTCAATAGGGTGCTCTTGATGCTTGACGGACAGGAAACACATGTGGACTGGGCAGGACGTACAGAAGACGAAGTAATCGAGGAGCACGGGCTACACGACAAGCAACTGCTGGAGGAGGAAGAGAAAGAGGAGCGTGAAGAGCGTGAACGGGAGGCAGCACCTAAGCCTCCGCCTTCGTGGCTACTCAAGTTGATCGCTAGCTGGGGCAACAATTGGGGCAGTCGAAAGAAGGCGGACGATACGGGGACCAAGTCGCCTCCGATCGTAGACGACAGGGGCATGCTTTCTTCCCCGTCGGAGAGTGGCGGGACATCGCCCGTGCCCAAATCGCCTACCAAGGACCCCGGTGAATCAGTCGAGTTCACACACGCACACGACCAATGAAGGGTTCTCTCTCAAAGCCAAAACCGAGGGAATGGTATTGTCATTTGTCTTAGATAGGCGATAAGTGAGAAAACATGAAATGACGCCATTCACTATTTTTTGACTATCTTCCCTTGTGTCTTGCGAAGATTGCGCTTGCGATCCCGCTCCAAAAGCTGTGTTCAGATCGCGTCAGGAGAAAGAACGAAAAGGTAAAAATTCAAAAGAAGAGGAGAATCACCTTTTGTTGCTCTGCTGCACTCAAACGGGCAATACGCTCCTCCTCCGCTCGGCGCTTCGCCGTGAGTTTAGCATCAGCTGCCTCCTCCCGGGCTTCTCGCCCTGCCTCATCCTTGAGTGATTTAGCAAAGCCTTCACGCGTTTTCTTTATCTTGCTTTTGGTCTCCGGGCGGAGGTTGATCTTTTCGAGAGCGTCAATGAGGCCAAAGATGGCGGATACGAGGGGCGTGGAGATGTGGACGTGCGACGTTGGGGGGACAGCCAGGGAAAGAATAACGTGCTTTGTTCCGGGTAAAGAAAGAGCGAAGAACATACGAACCGAAAATGAGCGGAAATAGGGCTGGATTTTGGGGTCTTTGAGTGCTTGTAGGATAGGCCCCGCGATCTTGAGCACGTTCTCTGTGACATCGGCGTATTCTGCGGCGCCGTTTTGTCAATGGTCGTGAGGACAAAATAATGACATTTTTGGGGCCGTTAAACACCAAAGCCTTACTTACCGCTCATGATGACCACGTTGGGAGGAAGTTGAGGATTCTCAGTAGTCTTTGTGAACGTCTGGATAATTATTATTGCAGCTTTAGAAAGACGGACAAAATCGGCGGCGTAAGAGGGAAAAGAAAGAAAATCCTGCGATTGGCTTACAAGATCCCACCGTTCCTTCTTGATAGAACTTGCCTCGCCTTTTGTGACGACGGCCCACACGAACTCTGGAATGCCTACGGTATTGTGGAGTGTAAAGTCGAGCGTCACTTCGTCTTTGGGAGCATAGAGGAGGTCGACGAGGCCCCAGGCGATCTGGATGGCGAGTTGAAAGAAATCGTGGCGCGGTCGTAGCGTGAGGATGGTGTGCAGAGAGGAGATATTGCGCCTTCCCGTTGAGAATGCGAAGAAATCGCTGTATCCGTCTGAAGTCAGGTCGATTCCGTCGCCCCCGGCAGCTGTTGGACGCGAGAACTGCTTCTTGAGGATGTCTAGGTGTGCACTCAACCTGTCGTATGCGTGTATATCAGTTTCCTGCACGCACGAGACGCATGCACCAGCACGTGCGGGCCACACCGATATTTATCAGGTGGGACAATTTTGCACTGTACTGTAAAACGAACGAACGAAAGAAAGAATGCGACACGAACCATGTGTTTGCCTTGGCGCGATTGATTTTGCTTCCGAACCAGAAGAATGCGGCGTAAAATACGACGGCGGCGAGTAGGAATGGCTCCAATTTGAAGACTTGATAAGGTATGATATAGATATTAGAAGAAACTCGGTTGTTGATCGACGGGGTTGACGAATGTAATGGCTCACTCACGTGCAGGGCGAAAGACAAACATTTTCCAAGAGTACTCCCAGCCATCATACTCGCTGTCCAAAACAGGTGGTGCGGGTGTGAGGAACCGGGCCACGTCTTTCAAAACCTGCGATGTCATGATGATGTCGGGCGCGGGGCACAAGCAAGGGCACAAATCCACCAGGCCGGGTCCGGGAATCGCCGTCCCGTTTTCGCACCCGAGGCCAGTCTCGTCAATAGCCCACTTAATTCACACTGTTGTTGACCATGACTCTCGTAGCTCGTACTTCTGCATTGCGCCGCCAAGTTCTTCACTCTCGTGCATTCGCTCCATCTCGTGGCGTGCATGACTACAAGGTGTGCTCAGTCAAATTTTAATAGGAAATTGTGATTAATCCCTCCACTAGCACATCCCTTTCAACTATGAGGGGTCGAAGGCCGTCTTTGGTGCCAAAGTGACCATCTTTCTTCTCACCGGGTTCTCCATACCATTTGTCGCCTCATACTACCAGATGTACGTCCAAAAATTTGGTTGTCGGTCTCATGTCGGACTTACAGTTGTAACCTTTTCAGTCGAAAATCCGCTGGAGGCGCATAGGTATACGAGGGCTGCCTGTACCCTCGTAGACTTGGCATTTCCATAGTGCTTAGAAATCGATTGCAATGCATTTTGCGTGTGTGCATGAATAATATATCGTCTATGTGTTCAAAACCTGAGGATCTCCACTGTCACCTGCCTCCGCTACCGCACCATCTTCATCCCTATCCACGAGAGTCAGGGCTCTCTCTACTGCTTCCTGATCATCACTCTGCTCCTGCAAACTCGCGAGCATCTGCTTGAGCGCCTTCTTGTGCGCTTTCTTTGCTTGGGTCCTCGCGCGACAGTCACATGTTCGAGTCATAAATTCGGCGTCCCCTTCAATAGCGTCCAAAGCATAAACCGCTGCGCGTTTGGCCGCATATGCAGCCGTTGGGCCCAGCGCACTTGCCAGCGTGATCTCGTGAACGATTACTGAGAAAGGTACTGAACACAGCGTCCTTGTCACGCAGAACAAGACGTACCACTACACAGTATTCCGCGCGGAAATTCCTCCGTTGACTCATATTCCCGTATGACTTCAAATTGCTGGCAACCGTGGGCCTGCAACACCTCGAACAATGTCTTGGTCGGGTGATGAGACAGTGTGCGTAAAGTGATGTGCTTATCATAGAACGGCTTGAGAATCTTGTCGAAGAAACTTTGCGCACCCTCGGGGGAGAAGTTATCCGACAAGAAAATTGCACCAATTACTGACTCTACGATATCTGAGAGCGCCTAAAACAAAAGTCATCTTTAATGAAAAGGTCCAAGCCTATGCAAGCGCGCCTTAGGTGGTGTAGTCTCGATCCAGTACTGACCGGGTGCACGGTCTTCTTCTTTAGCCAGTTTGTACTCTGCATCTCGTTTTTGCTTCAGAGTGTCGGTGTATGCGCGTATCTTGTTTGCCAGCTCGAACGACTCGAACATAAGGTGTTCGTGCAAGCCAACCTCGACACAAATTGCTCCCAGTGCTTGGTTGGACACCATTGCGCCCTAAGCAAGAAGGGTCAGATGGCCATAACGGTTATGCATCAGGTCATCTTACTTTCAATAAAGTCAGGGCACCAGGTGACAAGGTCGCATCGCGGTCGTAGATGTGACGGATGACCACTGGATCCAATCAGCGTCGAGAAGACACGAAAATCCGAGATTGTGGCTCACAAAAGTCTAGAATGGCATCACCTAGAAACTCCAGGCGTTGATAACATTATCTCCTCGATCGCCTCAACGGTCCCAGGTCTCAATGGGGTGGTCACGTCAGGCGGCGGAGCCAATGCCTTGCGCGCGAAATCAGACCATTGATCAACGCTTGGTACAGCGATGCGAAGAGCCTTTGAGGCATTAAGGGCTGTTTCGCTCCCTCCTGTAACGTATGCCGCCCCGATGATCGCTTCTACGACATCTGCTATTGCCTGGAGAACATGAACAAATCACCTCGCAGAGATTGCGCAAAGATTCACCTTCTCGCCTAACCACTGCACACTTTGGTCGTCCTTCTTAGATTTCTTGGAGGGCGGATGTCCTGCAGCGGGTCTAGGAACTCCATCTGGCGAGGCTCCTTCGTTGATGACGCCGTCATGGGAGGTTCTCTCGACGACCATACCCTCGTTAAGGACAGAGTCGCTCGATTTAATGCCATCCACTGTCACAGGGTGACTATCGAGGTCAGGGGCGACGCCAGAGTATGGGCCTGGAGATGTACGATCATGCCCTTGCTTTATTCGCTCGTCACCGTGGGCCTCCAAAATGTCAGCACCCATCCCTTTGCTTTTACCGTCATCGCTCACAGTAGTTGCATTTTCAGCAGTAGGGGTTTTGGGAGGGGCTGGCGGGATCACCGTGTAATTCGGTGGGGTCCATTGTTTTGGCGCGAGTGGCTTCGCCTGGATGTACGGCGCTAAGCCTACGCTCTCGGCGTTAATGAATAACGCTTTATTGCTGATGATGCGTAACCGTGCAGAATGCAATGCACCCTCGTGTTGGGCAGGGTTTGTTACGAACAGATAGATCGAAGAGAGGTATTTGAGATATGCATCGCCGAGTAGCTCTAGGCGTTCGTAATCGAACTCTGTACAGGCGGAAGGGGCAGAGACGGCAGCATGTAAATGACGTGTTTGGATCGAGTGGTCGAAGAGGGTGGCGTTCAGCTCTATCACAAGGAGCATATCATCTATCCGTCGCATGACGGAAGGTAGGAGCAACGCGGTCCGAAAAGTGCTAACATACGCGTTGAGGACTTTGTGCTGTCAAAGGCATTGAGACCTACCTTGCTGAGATGGTAAACCGAGCACATAATTCAGGTATAAGATCTACGGATATCAGTTCACAGGGCGTCAAATATTGACATTCACATACATTTCGCAGGATGTTTTGTCGGAATGGGGGGGTTTTTAGCGGCAGGGTTCAGTCTATTCATGACTGGCAAGACTCGATCGACTTCAATCAATGGTTGATCAGTGTTGCGGAGGCCTTCAAACCCTTTGCGACGGTCCTTGCAGTACTCGAGAAAATTCTCATATTCGGCTTCCCGCTGGGAAGGATAAGTTAAACGCTTCAATATAACCAATGTGAAACTTACGGGGCTATCTACCGGCTTGCTTAGTGGAGTCAAGTCTCGTCGGAGCCTCAGGGCGTAATATCGCCGCGTATATTCTATCCACCTATCTTGAACAATTGCATCCTCGATCGAAGCCTCCAGATTTTCCGTTTGCAGTTCGGTGGCCCAATTGTCCGCGGCGAGTTTGACCAGGTCCCAGGGAATATCATCGACTACCTCGTCCATATGCCAACGATCAGCCAGAGGACGACTGAACCCAAGCCATGAGGCTTCTAGTGGAGCCAGGAAGTATGGCATTTCTTCCAGCTGACATATAAGGGGTTTGTTGACGATGGATCGATGTACCCGGATTGTGTAGCGGTACAGGTCGTGTAAACGTTCAGCATCGACATCAAATCGGGCTCCTCGTTGCAACTCGACAACAATTCGGAAACCCGAGTCGAACAATTTCAAACTTGACATGCAAGGTAGAGGAGCTCGCGTTAACAAAACAAGGGGTCCGTACGTCTCCTGCCCCTGTACAGAAATGACAGTCGGGTACAGACAGTCAGACTTCAAGGCCGCCATGTTTTCCCAGAACCCAGGCTTCTTGCGCGGATAACCGTGAACTCCAGTTTGTTTGCTCGCCGCGGTAAGTTGGGTTGGGATGGTGGCGATGAGAGCCTCCTCGGTACAATCTAGGGTAAGAGAAATGTCAGGAATACGTCTTTGACCGATGTTTTTGAATGAGGAGCGAGGAAACGTTTGGGGATCAAGTAGCCCCCGCTGGAAAAGTTCATTGCACATTCGGTAGCAGGCCATTCTCCGGGCGTGTGCCCTAGACGTTGAAGGTAGCCCAGACACCGGTGGAACGCCAGGCCCT
>WNFI01139147.1_pt1 | contig 19104 bp, 15 predicted proteins | sample 5400471 | NCBI WGS metagenome assembly WNFI01 (sample SAMN13153348, study PRJNA577476) | soil metagenome | isolation source: 100 cm saprolite on Douglas fir-dominated hillslope | place: USA:California | collected 2013-09-17 | reverse complement strand
GTTGAATGGCGGCTTGGATCTCCATTGATACGTTGGGCGGTTGTACGTCCTCGCTGATGTCGCCGCGCACGGTAATCGTCGGTGTCCGATCACGGCGGTCCATGATCGGATCTTCCATGCGCACCTCAACGCTGCCGACCTCCATCCAGCACGAACTCGGGGTAGAAGCGTGCGATGCTCAAAAAAGCACGCCACCACCGAATTGAAAGATAGTCTGTGACCGAATGTGTCGGATGTCATCGCCTGGTGAGCTTTAGATACAAGGATAGGATATGTCTCGCCGAAAAATATAATGTATACATATCAAATTAAGGATCAGCAAGAAAATAAATTTCATTCCAATCAAGATGATATATAAAATATAACGGCTAAATTGGCCTATTAGGACGACTATCTACGAAATGATCTTTCCATGGAGTATTCTATTTATATTTGGTATACGTAATATTGCTATTTTTTTGTTTGACCGATGTGGTGCGAGGTTGATCATCGCGTTATGGACTTTGAAAAGCTTAGATGGACCCCGTCGAGTAAATTCATAATATATTCACTACGGCCGCTACTTGACGATCGTCGTCGTCCTGTTTCCTCAACGTCGAAAGAGCCTTATGCCCAAGCCGCAACACTCCTGCAAGTCGAAACAGATTCGACTGCATGTTAATGGCCGCGACTTCGAAGTTATCGCCGAGCCGTCAACTTTTCTTATTTTTGTGTTGCGGAATGATCTGGGCCTCAACGGCCCAAAATACGGCTGCGGCCTTGGGCAGTGTGGTGCATGTACCGTGTTGGTGAACGGCTACGCTGCCAGATCTTGTCGAGTTCCGATTGGTAGCATCGGTGTACGCAGCATTACCACACTCGAAGGACTCGCGACGGGCGACGACTTGCACTACGTTCAAAAAGCTTTCATCGCCGAAAACGCGACTCAGTGTGGTTATTGCTTGAACGGGATGATCATGACTGTAGTTTCCCTTCTCAACGCCAGCCCTCGGATTTCCGACGCAGAATTTCAACGTGCTCTGCGGCACAATTTATGCCGCTGCGGAGCGCATATTGAAATATTGAAGGCGGCGAACCGGGCCGCCCGCGATTTGGCCATTGCACCGCAAGAGGTGCCACGTCCATGAGTTGGAAGCAGCGGCCTGCGGCGACCCTTGCGGAGTTATTTGCGCGTCCGGGCTCTCTCTTGATCGTGGGGGGGCGCTGGGAGCAGGCCGCCGCTTCTATCCAACCCCAGGCGGGCCAATCCCAAGCGGGGAGGCCACCGGATGTGTACATTGCCGTCCTCAATGACGGAGCGGTCTGGGCATTCAATGGCCACGTCGATTTGGGTACGGGCGTGCGTACCGCGTTGGCTCAGATTGTCGCCGAAGAACTCGACGTCCCCCTCGCGCAGTTATTCGTCGTACTCGGCGATACGGAGTGGACGCCGAACCAGGGCGGCACGCTCGCGAGTGAGACGATCCAAGTCGCTGCCGTTCCCCTACGCCGGGCAGCTGCTCAAGCCAGGCGCCACCTAGTACAACTTGCGGCCGAGAAGTTTGGCGTCACGAGCGCCGGACTGGCCGTTCGCGATGGGGTTATCGCGGTGCGCAGTGACCCTGCTCGTGCGACGACTTATGGGGAACTGATCGGCGACAGGATTCGGATACAGACATTGGCCGAGGATGTGGCGCTCAAGCCAAGGTCCGAGTACCGAGTGATTGGCTCCTCGGCCGGCCGCGTTGATCTTCCTGCAAAGGCTACGGGCGGCGAAGTCTTCGTTCACGATGTACGCATCGATGGAATGTTGCACGGCCGGGTCGTGCGTCCGCCCTACGTCGGCCGCGACAGTGGACCGTTCGTCGGTAATAGCCTTATCCATGTTGACGAGCCCTCAATTGCGCATATTCCGGGCATTGTGGCCGTCGTGATAATCCGCGATTTCGTCGGGATCGTGGCTGAACGGGAGGAGCACGCTGCGCAAGCCGCTGCCGAACTCAAGATCGAATGGCGGGAAGTTCCCACGATGCCGGATCTGAATCGCCCGGAACGGGCGCTACGGGACAATCCCAGCAACCCACGGATTGTAGCGGATACTGGCGACGTCGACGAGCGCCTCGCCGAGCTGTCACAGCGTATGCGCCGCAGCTATGTTTGGCCCTATCAAATGCATGCCTCGATCGGGCCGTGCTGCTCGGTAGCGGATTTTCGGGAAGGGAAATTGACGCTGTGGTCGGGAACCCAGACGCAGCAGTTTTTGCGGGCTGATCTGGCGCGCCTGCTCGAGATACCGGAGTCGGTGATCGAAATCATCCGATTGGAAGCGTCAGGCTGCTATGGCCGTAATTCCATGGACGATGTAGGGGCGGACGCCGCTTTGTTATCCCGCGCCGTGGGTTTTCCAGTACGGGTGCAGTTGACGCGAGAGCAGGAACACGGTTGGGAGCCCAAGGGTGCGGCACAACTCATGGACATCGATGGCGGACTCGACGAAGGGGGCGAGGCCGTCGCGTACGACTTTCATACGCGCTATCCGTCGAATCTTGCACCGGTACTGGCATTGCTGCTGACCGGAAAGGTCAAGGCGGAATCCGCTACGGTTGACCTGGGAGACCGTACTGCGGTTCCTCCCTATGCGTACCGGAGTCTACGAGTCACCGTGCATGACATGCCGGCGATTGCCCGCGCTGCGTGGCTACGTGGCGTGTCCGCTCTTCCCAGCACATTCGCACATGAAAGCTATATCGATGAACTCGCGACCGCAGCGGGCGTCGATCCGATCGAATATCGGTTGCGGGATCTGCATGATGAGCGGGGAGTCGCACTCGTCCAAGCCGTTGCGGAACGCGCCGGATGGGGGCCGCATACCGGTCCAACCCAGGAAGTCGTGAGCGAAGACGTGGTTCGGGGCCGCGGATTTGCCTACGCCGTCTATGTGCACGGCAAATTTCCGGGAACCGCGGCCGCCTGGTCGGCTTGGGTGGCCGACGTCGAGGTCAACAAGGCGACCGGAGAGTTGAAGGTCATCCGGATCATCGTGGGCCAAGATTCGGGGTCGCTCATTAACCCCGCAGGCGTGATTCATCAGGTTCACGGCAACGTGATCCAGTCCGTGAGCCGCACTTTAATGGAGCAGGTTCTATTCGACCAACAAAGCGTCGTGAGCCGCGATTGGGGTTCCTATCCAATCTTGAAGATGAACGAGCTCCCTGCGATCGACGTGGTACTCGTCCCGCGACCTGCTGATCCGCCGCTCGGCGTTGGTGAATCGACATCGCTCCCGAGTGCTGCGGCGATTGCCAATGCCGTTTTCGACGCCACCGGTGTCCGCTTTCGAGAACTGCCGTTGACACCGGAACGCATCCGAGAGGGTCTCGAAAAACCGAAGCGGAAAGAAAAGTCATCCTCTTGGAGAATCTCCGTTGGGTTTGCGCTTTCCTCCGCTTTTGCCGTGATGATGGCGGCGATTCCTTGGCAGTCCGAGATGCGGATCACAGCACCCGTCGAGCAGGGGCTTTATTCCGATGAAACCATAGCTCGCGGCCGACAACTGGCTGCGGCTGGAAACTGCGCAGCGTGCCACACGACTCGGCATGGGCATGAGAACGCGGGGGGCTTGGCGATCGAAACGCCGTTTGGCATCATTCACAGCACGAATCTGACGCCCGATCTCGAGACGGGTATCGGCGGTTGGTCCTACGCCGCGTTTGAACGGGCGATGCGCGACGGCGTGTCCCGCGATGGACGTCATCTTTATCCGGTTTTTCCATATCCATCGTTTCGACAAATGGCCAATGTAGATTTGCAGGCGCTCTATGCCTACCTGATGGCGCAGCCGCCGGTGCGGGCAGCAACGCCTGACAATCTGTTGCGGTTCCCATTTGGCTTTCGTCCCCTCTTGGCTGGGTGGAAACTGCTGTTTCTCCGCGGTACGGCATTTGCCGAGGACGCGACTCGCTCCCAACGTTGGCGCCGAGGCGAATACCTGGTTGAAGCTGTCGCTCACTGCGGGGGGTGCCATAGTCCTCGCGGCGCGCTGGGAGTCGAAAAGAGCGGGAAGGCGTGGATGAGCGGGGGCTCGGTCGACGGCTGGGAAGCGCCGCCTCTTGCGGGTTTGTCGCACGCACCGATCGCGTGGACCGAGAGCGACCTCTACGAATATCTCCGGACTGGAGCCGACTCCCATCACGGCGCAGTGAGCGGGCCGATGTCGCAGGTAATCGATGGACTCTCCGCACTTCCCGACGATGATATTCGGGCGATCGCTCACTATCTTGCTTCGAGGCTGCCTGCGGTTAGTGCGATGCCGGTCCGGGATGCGCTGAAGGAACGACTTCAGCAGGCCGCACAGCTTGCCTCGATGTCGTTGGCAAGCTCGACGGCGCGTCTATTCGACAGCGGCTGCGGCGGGTGCCACGGGGCGGCATACTCAGCGCACATTGGCACGGCATCACCACTCGAATTATCCAGCAGTGTTCACAGCGACCGTCCGGACAATGTCGTTCGTGCAATCATGGAGGGCACAATGAGCCCTCGATCTCTCGGGAACCGGAATATGCCTTCCTTTAGAGATATCCTGACGGACGGCCAAGTCGCGGATTTGGCCAGATACATCCGTTTGACGCGTGCGCCCGACAAGCCTATGTGGGGCAATATTGAACCTGTCGTCGCGGCTAGCCGATCATCCGATAGCTGGCATTGAAGCTCCACAGTAACTCGCGCTTCATTCGGTTTGTTGTGAGAATCCCTCGCGCCACTTGACACGAGGGGGTCATATTAGAATTTATAGCTAACCGTTCCCCGCCAAGTCGATGGCCGACCGTCGTTCACCAGGATCGCCGTACCCACCAGATCGTAGTAGTTGACGTAATATTTGTTCGTCACATTTCGACCAATGACGGACGCCGCCCAGCGCTCATTGGGCGAAGTCCACGTCGCGGAGAGGTTGAGGAGAGCGTAACCTTTTTGCGAGAACTGATTGACGGCATCGAAGTACACTTTACTCGTCAGTTCCACATCCGCGCCGAAGAGGAGGGTGCCTTTCTCCAATTTTATGGTGTAATCGCCGCCGACTGCGCCGCTGAATTGCGGGGTGCGTATCATGGTGTTTCCGGTCGCGTTACTCACGACATTGGCATAGCCGCCGCCCGCCAAGCGCCCGTTGCATGAAGAACTAAACTGTCATCGACGGGTAGCTGCACCGTCGCTTCGGCCCCATAAATCCGTGCCGCCGCCGCATTTTTGAGCGCCACGACGGGCGCTCCGTCCACGACCTCCGAGGCTGAGACCTGGAGATTACTGTAGTCGTAGTAATAGGCGGCCGTTTCGAGTGAAATGGCGCGGCTCGCACGCTTATAGCCGACTTCATAGGCTGAAACCCTTTCCGGGCTCACCGGATCGGGCGCGGGGCTAAACGAGTTATACGTGCCGCTCTTGAAGCCTTGTGAGAAGGAGGCATAGACGCTCGACGCCGAATCGAGCGCGCGACGGAGGACGACACGCGGCGTTGGCCGCCGCCATGTGTCGTCCTCATATGTCCAGGGCGACATGGGGACGGAATAATCGAAGGATTTGTGCTCGATGCTGTATCGCAGGCCAGTAGTGAGAAACCAGTCGGGTGCGAAATTGTAGGTAGTGTCCGCGAAGGCCGAATATGCCTGAGTGTTCAGGTGATCATATATAAGATTGACCGGCGCAACTGCAGTGTAGTCGTCGACGTAAAAATAATCGACGGTTCCCTTGTCGTTAAAGTAATAGATTCCGACCGTCCAGCTGAGAGGACCCGTGGAATTGGATAGAGTGAGTTCCTCGGTAAAGGTCTTCGAGTGATCCCCGATCTCGGCATTTGCGATATCGAGGTTCGATCCGTCCAGATCAACTCGCTGAGTATTTGTCTCGCTGACGTAGCCGGTAAGTGATGTTAGCTTGGCAAATCCTAGATTCACCTTGGTGGTCAGATTGACCATATCGCTGACAGTCAGGTTCCTCGGCGGCAGATCTGCGGAATCTCTAAATCGGTCGGTTGCTACGATCGCGCCGGGAATGAAGCTTCCTACGCTATTGCCATCAACCGTTCGATAGACCTGACCATACGGGTCGTTCACCTGGGTGCGCCGATAAGTAAGCAAGAAGCTGACATCGCTGCTCGGCTCGATGAGCAGCTTCGGCGAGACAAAGTAACTATCATAAAAGCCGTCATGCTTCCCCGTAACGATGTTCTTTGTCCAACCGTAAGTATCGCGATAAGAACTGGCGATGCTCACGGCAATCTTATCCGTCAGGCCGGTAGTGGCGAAACCGTTCACGAGGTTCTCTCCGTAGCTCCCGTATCCGGCCGAAAAGTTCCCCCTGGTAGTGAAGTCAGGCTGTTCCGTCGTGACGAGAATCGCGCCGCCCGTGGCGTTGCGGCCAAAGAGCGTTCCCTGCGGTCCTTTGAGAACCTGAATGTTGGCGACGTCGGGCAGATCGAAGGACGTGCCATTTTGGCTTGGAATATAATAGCCGTCCAGATAAGTGGCCACGGTCGCACTTACGCCGACGCCGGTCAACTCGTTGCTGATCCCTCTGATCGTAGGCTGTGTGTTCGAACCTAGCTGATCCATCCGCAGTCCGGCAACGAGAGTCGGGAGATCGAGGAAGTTGGTGACGGCAGCGGTTTTCAGTTCGTTCGACGAAAGGAAACTAACCGAAAGTGGAGTGTCGACCAGACGCGCCTCACGCCTCTCCGCAGTGACGACAATCCCCTCAAGTTCCGATGTTGCCGTACTTCCGGCGTCCTGCGCTCGGACTGTGCCGGGCACCACGCTGACCAGCACGATTGCGCCGAGGCAGTGTCCGGCAAGTCGATGTCGGCGACCTGGGTTTTTTTTAGGCATGAGAATCCCCTTGGTATGATGTATTGATTAAACCTCCCATAGAAGCGCTTCCCCGAGTCCTGGGGTATTCTTATTTGTATGATCGGCACGAATCATTCTATGTGTCGAGTGTCCGGAATGAGGTCTGGCAAATGAACGGTTATGACCGCTGCATTGATGAGTTCTTGCTTGGCCCGCTCGTCCAGCAGCGGAATTTCATCGGTCGATTTGGCACGAGCGCCCCATTTATGCGCGGAGCCGTTTTCTATCAGGAATGCTTCGAATCCCTCACGTGCAGCTCCCCGCAGGGTGAACCCGACGCAACCATAACGTTTGAGGCCCACAGCGAAGACACGTTGGTAACCCCTGGCGCGCAGAAGCTCAGCCAGACCCGTGCCGGTGCCATCGTTGAGGTGGAAGGCGCTGTAGGAGTCAATATCCCGGAGATAACCCTTGTGGAACACCAACTCGGCCTTACGCAGGTCCAGACGCTCATCCACATCGGCCCCCGGAGAACCCTGAACGCAGTGATCCGGCCCAATCATCTGTTCGCCATACGGTGTCTTAACGAAGGAGTTCAGCGCTGCTCCCGGATGCGCACTTGCAAATGAAAAGTGCTTCTGCGGATGCCAATCCTTGACTACGATCACGTGATCAAATAGTGCTATGGCCGCATTTACGGGCGCGAGGATTTCGTCGAATTCGGGATCGCCGTATGGCCCGCTGATGTGGTCAATTTGCATGTCTATGACCAGAAGCACGTCTCGCCCATTGTCGATGCTGATGGTCATCGCGCTGACTATCGGCCAGAGGCGACGGAGGACGTCGCCTCTCGGGAGATCCCAGATTTCATGAGCGGACGGATCTTCTGGCCGAATTTGTCCATCCCGGTGAGAAACTCGTCGAACGTCAGCATCACGCCGCTCAACCCCTCCATCTCCGCCATTTCATCCAGCAAACGGGCGACTGTCTTATAAGACCCGATCAACGTCCCCATGTTCGAGTTCACGCTGCCGACACCCTGGGTGATCATGTTCGACGAGGACTGCTCGGAAAGTGTGCGATTGTGGCTGGCGAATTCGGCCGCCGTCCGTAGTGCAGCGTGATCGATGCCTGCCTGGTAATGCGACCATTTCGCCCAGGCCTCCTCATCGCTATCCTCGGCAATGATCATGAAGAGCGTCATCGCGCCAATATCGCGTCCGCTCTGCATCCCCGCCTTGATGAGACGATCAATGATGGGGGCGCAGACGCATGGCATATTTATTCCGAGCCCAATGATGAAATTATAGTCGCCTTGTTCTGCGACAAACTTCATACCTTCGATGCTTTGCCCGGCACCGATTATCTCGATCTGGCGTGGTCGCGGCCGCAGCTTCGCGCCCTCCGTCTGCCGATGGACGCCGTGAAAAGTCGATTCACCGGTTTCCCACAGGGACCGCATGATCTGAACATATTCGCTCGCATGCTCATAACGATGCTTGTAATGCTCATCTCCCGGCCAAATACCCAGCGAGACGAACTCCGGCTTGCTCCAACCGGTCACAATATTGACGCCGAACCGGCCAGGCGCGATTGCGTCGATCGTCGATGCCATCCGAGCAACGACCGCGGGCGGCATAGTCAAGATGGCAACGGAGGAGAACAGCTTTATTCGGCGTGTCAGTGCCGCAATTCCCGCCATCATCGTAAACGACTCGAGCGACTCGTCCCAATGCGCGGTATCGCCGCCAAAACCGAGGAAGCGCACCATTGAAAGAGCGAAGCTGAAGCCGTACTCCTCCGCCTTTCGGGCTATTTCGAGATTGAGTTCAAAAGTAGGGCGGTAATGCGGCGCATTGCGCGACATCAGCCAACCATTATTGGCTATCGGAAGAAACACACCAAATTCCATTGCCCAACCTCCACTCGTTTTAGCGCGGCCAGCAACCCCCTTGCGTTTGTGTTATATAACTATTACTACGTGTACGCAATAACATTTCAGGAAGAGCGGGAAAAAAGCTGTGCATTCGTTGTTCGATGTTCTATATATTTGCAGGAGGCGCTTCAGGTTCCCTGGTGCGGGCCATGGAAGTGCCGGTTATGGAAGGGCGAAATTTGTGGCATATGCACACGATATTGTGCCCATATAGGCCGCCTTCCCCAATCGCTTGGATACAATTTTTCTTATAAGATGTCTAAATAAAGTACAACGTATACGAAATATAGAATCGCCATGAAATATATGTATAGTTAATAAATGCGATGATTGGTCGACCACCTTGGCCGGCGTTGCCCAGATTCAATAATTTTATGCGGAAACAGGATGAACGAAGTATGCGTGTAGCTATAGTGGGCGCCGGTTTGGGCGGGGTCACCGCCGCGATTCTGTTCGCGCGTGCCGGCCACAAAGTGCAAGTGTTCGAACAATCGCCTGTGCTTCTGCGAATCGGAGCGGGCATTGGGCTGGGGCCGAATGTATTAAGAGTCATGCAACATGTGGGAGTCTACGAGCGAATGATGGAGCGCGGGATCGTGTTGACGCGCGCATTGAGCCGAGTGTGGGATACTGGCGACATCATTTTCGAGCAACGCAGTGCGGAGTGGACCGAGGCGTTCGGTTTACCGACACTCACGATGCACAGGGGCGATATGCTGAAGTATCTGGTCGATCAACTTCCGCAAGATGCACTGCACCTTGGGAAGCGAGTGATTGATTTGGAGCCCGCCGGTGATCACACCAGGATCAGGTTCGCCGATGGCGGTACAGTTGATGCGGACGTGGTCATTGGAGCCGATGGCGTCAATTCCCGGATACGGGAAATTCTTTTCGGCGTGCGACCACCCAAGTATACGAACGTCGTCGCGTATCGCTCGATCTTTCCTACGGCACTGCTGGGCGGCGCGACGCTCAGCGCTGACATGACGAAATGGTGGTCTGACGATCGACATCCCGCAGCGGAGGATCGTCACTTCATTGCCTATTATCTGACGGCGGATCGGAGCGAAGTCTATTTCGTTACCGGTTCGCCGGAGCCTAACTGGCCGGGTGGCGTATCATCAATCCCCGCTGACATTGCCGAGATCAGACGTTGCTATGAAGGCTTTCACCCCGAGGTACAAGGGCTCATCGATGCCTGTCCGGCTGCGAGTAAGTGGCCGCTTCTCGAGCAGGATCCGATTCCGCTGTGGAACGCTGAGAATGTGGTTTTGTTGGGCGATGCCTGCCATCCGATGAAACCGCACATGGGTCAAGGGGCTGGCATGGCGATCGAAGACGCGGCAGTCTTGGTTCGTTGCTTTGAAAGGGCAGCGGACGATCGTCATCGTGCATTCGCACTCTACTATGCCAACCGATTCGAACGGACGGCGAGAGTTCAACGCATGTCTCACGTGAACTCCTGGATGCGTGAGGATACTGATCCTAGCTGGGTGTATGGGTACGATGCAACGAGAGTGTCCCTCACCGCGGGAGATAGCCCGCGCTAGGATTTGTAAATTCAGTTGTATGAAGGAAGCAGTAATGTCGGGCTAATTACCGGCAGCACACAGACGCGTAATGCGTTGTCGCTTGTTTTGAACTGACCGTGGAGGATGGTGATGGATATTGGTGTATTCCTGCCTATAGCTAACAACGGCTGGTTAATCTCGAAAACTGCCCCTCAATATCTTCCGACATTTGAGCTTCACAAGGCGATTGTTCAGAAAGCCGAAGGTTACGGCCTGGATTTTGCCCTTTCGATGGTCCGGTTCAAGGGGTTTGGCGGAGAGACGCACCACTGGGACTATGCGCTAGAATCCTTCACGCTGACGGCGGCGCTGGCTGCGGTCACCAACCGTATCAAGCTCTTTGCGTCGGTTGCAATTTTGACGTTTCCCCCGGCGGTCGTCGCTCGAATGGCGGTTACGATCGACTCGGTGTCCAACGGCCGATTTGGAGTCAATATTGTCGCGGGTTGGAACAAGCCCGAATATCTGTCACTGGGATTGTGGCCCGGTGATGACCACTTCGCCGGCCGCTACGAGCATGCACGCGAATATGTGTCGGTTCTCCGCGAACTATGGGAGACCGGCCGAACCAGCTATCGCGGCAAGTATTTCAACCTCGAGAATGCGGAGTTGCTGCCCTCTCCGAAGGGATCGATCACCTTGGTTGGGGCTGGCCAGAGCACAGCCGGCATGGCATTCGTTGCCGAACAATGCGACGTTAGCTTCATCCAGGGGCTGGGTATCAATACCCCGCTCGCGCTGGGTGGTGCGGTCTCGCGGTTGCGCGAGGCGAAAGCGAGGACCGGAAGGCAGGTAGGTGCCTATGCCTTGTTTATCGTGGTTGCCGATGAAACGGACGAGAGAGCAGCCGCGAGATGGAAACATTATGAGTCGGGTGTGGACCTCTCGATTGCGGCTGCCATTTCCGGCGCCGCCAAGTCCAACAAGACCATGGCGGCCGATTCATCGAGCCGTTTTATCGCCAATCCCACCAGCTTGCTTAACTCCGATATAGGAACCCTGATCGGTTCCTACGGTGCCGTCGCCGCGATGTTGGACAAGGTGGCGGAGGTGGACGGCATCGATGGGATCATGCTGATCTTCGACGACTTTCTGGACGGTCTCGATCGCTTTGGGACATTTATCCAACCGCTCATGCGATCGCGTTCCGATTTGAGATTGGTGGGGCCCTGACAGCCCACGTTGTGAGCATGCCAAGTAGACCGGGTGCCCGTTTTGAACTGAAATGGAGGTTGAAATGATGGAGTGCGAACCGCGCGAGTTGGCTTCTAGGTTGCAAGATGCAGGGTTCAATTTATCCAAAGAGGAACTGGATTTGATTTTACCCGGCTACTGTTATCTCAAGGCGATGGTGATGCGTCTGCATGGGCCACGACCGCGTGAAGCAGAATCCGCATTGGTGTTCGTGCTTCCGCAGGAGCAGATCGGATGATGGAGACTCTGTCGCTCTCCGAGGCCTCCCGCCTCATCGCTGCACGGGATTTGTCGCCCGTCGAACTCACTCGATCGTGTCTCGAGCGTATCGAGGCGTTCGATCCAGTGCTCCATAGTTTTGTTACTGTCACCGCGGAGACGGCGTTGGAGGCGGCCCGCAGCGCGGAAATGGAAATCATGGCGAACGGACCGCGATCGCCCCTGCACGGCATCCCCGTCGGTTTGAAGGATATCATCAATACCGCAGGTGTCCGCACTACCGCGCACTCTAGATTGTTGGCGGATAATGTACCCGACACGGACGCGACCTGCGTGCGCGCGCTCCGCGAGGCCGGAGCGGTTCTCGTCGGCAAGCTGGCGACGCACGAATTCGCCGTTCGCGGCCCATCGTTCGATCTCCCGTGGCCGCCCGCAAGAAACCCATGGAATGTCGAGCACTTCACTGCGGGATCGAGTAGCGGCGCGGGCGCGGCTGTCGCAGCCGACCTCGTGCTCGGCGCCCTCGGCACGGACTCGGGCGGCTCTATCAGGGCGCCGGCCGCCTTGTGCGGCATCGCAGGGCTGAAGCCGACTTATGGTTTGGTCAGCCGCAAGGGAGTGCTGCCGCTGTCGCCGAGCTTGGATCATGTCGGTCCGATGGCCTGGTGCGTGGAAGATCTGGCGTTGATGCTCGATGCGGTGGCCGGTTACGATGCCGCCGATCCAGGGAGTGCCAACCGACCGGCTCCGGGGTTCACGGGCGCGCTGAGACACGGAGTCGAAAAACTGCGGATCGGGGTCGTCCGTCATTTTCACGAGAAGGATTTGAATGCAAGCCCCGGAATCCGTGCCAACTTCGATGAAGCCGTCGCGGTTTTCCAGACGCTCGGCGCAGAAATCGTCGACGTCAGCGTGCCGCCTCTCGCCGAATGGCATGCCTGCGGAATGGTCATTTTGATAGCGGAAGGTTTCGCCTGTCACGAGCCTTGGTTGCGAGAACGCTACTTCGACCATGGCGAGCTGATGCGGACCTGCCTGGTGCTTGGAGCGACGCTCAGTGCAACCGACTACATCCAGGCGTGTCGGCGACGGCGGGAATTGAATTCCGACATGGCGGTCGCTACGCGGGGATGCGATTTGGTCGTATGCGCTGGCTCGTTGGGTGAAGCGCCGCGGCTGACGGATGTTCAGCGTTGGGGCCTGTTCAGCTCGCCGATTCTGACATTTCCGTTCAATCTTTGCGGCTGGCCGGCTCTATCAGTGTGTTCGGGTTTCGGTGCCAATGGCCTGCCGCTCGCGATCCAGATTGCCGGTCCGCCCTTCACTGATGCGACCGTCTTGCAGGCCGGGCATGCCTATGAGCAGGCGACGGCATGGCGCAGCCGCCGGCCTGCGCTGAAAGCTGTGCCGAGGTAGTTTGGCGGGTCAGCATCGGAGGTGGGTATGACGGTCGATTCGAACATGTTGCAATTATTCAAGGCCGAACTCGAATTGTGTCGCGTCGGCCCCGGGCAAGTGCTAGCCGTGCTCACGGCGGATGGAATGAGGGCGGATTACGCCAGCGGGTTTCTGGCGGCGGCTCGAGAGCTTGGCGCGACGGCTTTTCATCTCAATCTCCCGCCCGTAGTCGGCCTAGATCAGTTGCAGGCGGTCGGTTGCACGGCGCTCACGGGCAACGGTCCGGCCATCGCCGCGCTGAAGGGCGCGGATATCGTCATTGACCTGATGGGGCTTCTCTTTTCACCGGAGCAGAACGACATCACTGCCGCGGGGGCGAGAATGCTCCTGGTGGTGGAGCCGCTGGACGTTCTTCGTGACCTGTTCCCGACCCCTGGGCTTCGCCGCCGCGTGGAGCATGCGGAGGCGTTGCTATCCAAGGCTCGCCGGTTGCACGTGACATCGCCTGCTGGCACCGATGTTATCTACGAGCTATCCGATTATCCGGTCTTATCGGAATATGGCTACACCGACCGGCCCGGCCGCTGGGACCATTGGCCGTCGGGTTTTCTGCTGACCCACGGCAATGATGGCGCCGTTGAGGGGAGCGTGACTATCGATACCGGCGACATCATCACCTGCATGCGGCGCTATGTACAGAATCCGATCCGGCTGCGGATCAAGGCTGGGTATGTGGTGTCGATCGACGGCGACGGATTGGATGCGCGGCTGCTGCGAAGTTATATGGAAAGCTTCGACGATCCTCGTGCCTATGCGGTCTCACATATCGGCTGGGGTCTGAATAGGAAGGCGCAATGGCATCATCTCGCGCTCGCCACTTCGCGCAATGCTGAAATCGGCCTGCATGGCCTTGCCTTCGACGGGAACGTCTTGTTCTCCCTCGGACCGAATAGCGAATTGGGAGGGTCGAACAACACTCGGTGCCATATCGATATTCCCCTCCGAGGATGCACGCTCGTTCTCGACCATCAGGTCATCGTACGGGAGGGCGTAACCGTATCCGAACCGATGCCGCTCTCTGTAAGCGCCTGAGATCATCACTTGATACATAAGAGTGATCTATCCACGTTGCGACAGAAAAAAAACGAGCATGGATTGCGCCGACTCGCCGCTCGACTTGCCCGCGGCGAGGTACGGGCAGAAGCGGTGATGCGCGCCTATCTCGACCGCTGTGCCGAACTGGATGCGTCCATCGGCGCGTGGGCTTTTCTCGATGAAGACGTGGCGATCGATGCCGCGCGCCGCGCAGAACGTGCCACGATCCGCGGTCCCTTGCACGGCATCCCGTTCGGGGTCAAAGATGTCATCGACACGTGCGATATGCCGACGGCCTATGGATCCGATCTCTATTCGGGATTTAGACCCGCGGCCGATGCATCGTGCGTCGCGCTCGCTCGTCTTGCAGGCGGTGTCGTCATGGGGAAAACCACGTCCACGGAATTCGCCGGACCGGCGGCGAGCCGGACTCGTAACCCCGTGAATCCGCTTCACACACCGGGCGGCTCATCGAGCGGCTCCGCCGCCGCGGTCGCGAGCGGAATGGCGCCGGTCGCGTTTGGTACGCAGACCGCCGGATCGGTCATTCGGCCCGCGTCGTTCACGGGCTGTGTCGGCTACAAGCCCAGCTTCGGTCTCATCGATTGCAGCGGTGTGAAGTCGCTTGCGACAAGCTTCGACACAGTTGGCCTGTTCGCACCCGATGTCGATGATGCGCGATTTTTTGCGGCGGGTGTGACAGCCCGGCCGACATTGGCGTCGGCGCCCACGCCTGCCAACTTAAAAATATATCTCTGGCGAGGCGTTGAATGGGAAGCGGCCGACGGGCAGACGCGTGCCATTTTGCAAGATACCGTCCGTCGCTTGCGGCATATCGGGGTCCCGATCGGCGAGTCGGCGGCCTCCGAGATGCAGCGACAGCTGCGCGACGTCTATAGTACGATTTTTTTCGGCGACGTTTCTGCGGCCTTCGCGTCGGAACGACTCCATGCGTTGGACCGCCTCCGCTCCGAAACGCGCACAATCATCATGCGCGGCGATGCAGTGACTGCCGACGCTTATGATGAGGCGCAAGCCGTCGCAAAGGAGGCCAGACTGGCGGCTGCCGAACTGTTCAGAGATGCAGACGCGCTGATCGTCCCGGCTGCCGTCGGCGAGGCGCCCCTCAACTTCGAGGGTACCGGTGACCCCATCTGCAGTATCATTTGGTCATTGCTGCACCTTCCATGCATCAGCATCCCGATCGGGCGCGGCCATCAAGGTCTTCCCATTGGAATGCAGATCGTCGGTCGTCCCGGCGGCGATGCGGCGCTGCTGGCGATTGCCGCCTTCGTCGAGCGGGCGCTGGCGCAATACGGCGCCGCCGATTCGTGGCGGAGCTGAACCTCAATGTCGGTCGAAATACATCGCTTCGGTGCCGTCACGCTCAGATCGGGAGCCGTGCTTGCGGACGCGTTTATCCGCTTCGAAACGCACGGCCAACTGAATCAGGAACGATCGAATGTCGTCTTGGTGCTTACCTGGTTCTGCGCTACCCATGTTCAGGCTGGATGGCTGATTGGAGCCGATCGCGCTCTGGACCCCGCGCGCCTTTTCATCATCGTCGTGAATCTATTCGGCAACGGCCAGTCATCGTCACCGAGCGATTCATCGCTTCACGGAACAGGCGCCGGATTCCCTCTCGTATCAATCCTCGACAATGTCGATTTGCAACGGCGACTGTTGGTGGAGCGCTTCGGCATTGAGCGTGTAGCCCTGATCGTCGGGCGATCGATGGGCGCGCAGGTAGCGCTTCAATGGGGAGCTTTTCATCCTCAGGCTACGAAGGCGATTATAGCGATCGAGGGATCTGCGCGAACCACGCCCCACAATCAAGTATTTCTCGAGGCCGTTCGGCTTGCCCTGATGCTCGATCCGGAGTGGCGGCAGGGTCGTTACCACGCGCAGCCAATGGCGGGGCATCGTCTCGTGCGAACCATCTTCGACGGCTGGGCAATGTCGCAAAGCTTCTATCGCGAGGGCCTGCATCTAAGCCCGGACATGCCGACGACACGATTTTTTCTTGAGCGCAAAGAGCCCGAGATGCTGGGTGATGCCAACGATATCCTCGCGCAGATAGCGACCTGGCAGGCGGCGGATATCAGCGCGAACCCGGTTTTCGGCGGGGATCTGTCGTCCGCGCTTCGATCCATCGCATGCAGGACGATTTTGATGCCTTGTGAGACCGATCTTTACTTTCCGCCGGAGGACAGCATTCGGGCGGCCTCGGAGATTCCGAATGCGGAGGTTAGGGTGATTAAATCAATATGGGGGCATCGCGCGGGCGCCCCCGGTACGCCCCGGGCCGACGTAGAAGCGATCGAAACCGCCGTCAGGGATACTCTCGCCGCCTCGCTCGTACATCGCAGAGAGTATCATTCGTGACCGATCCAATTCGCCTGGGTGAACTCAACAGCTACTCTTTGGCCACCATCGACGGGTTCACAGGACCTTATCTCAAAGGGCTTCAATTGGGAATCGAGCGGGTCAATGCGTCGGGCGGAGTCCTTGGGCGCCCGCTCGAGCTAATCAGCCGCGATGACAGGTTCGAGCCCGCTTTCGCCGCCTCCGTGGCGCAGAATTTGATCGATGACGGCGTCGACCTGCTCCTGGGCGCCTTCAACTCGGATGTCGCTTTGGCCATTGCGGAGGTGGCTACTCGCAACAAGACTATATTCGTCGCCGGCGAGCCGCGCACCGACGATCTCGTCTGGCGGCAAGGCAGTCGATATGTCTTCCGCATCCGTACCTCGCAGTCGATGATGTCGAAGATGCTGATCGACATGATCGCCAAGTTACCTCATCGACGCTGGGCGATGTTATGCCCCGAATATCGCTTTGCCCGTAAGTTCGCCGGCGTGTTCAAGGCCGAGGTCTCGCAGATTCGTCCCGACATCGACTGGATCGATGAACGTATCTTCAACTTCGGTCACTTTGATGCCGTGGACGCATTAGACTGGATCGAACGTAATTCACTCGATGCGGTGTTTACGCCGCTTTTGGGTCAGGATCTCGTCAACTTCGCACGTGAAGGAAACCGTCGCGGCACGTTCCACAAGTGCATGATCGTTGATCCTCTCGCGGGAGAACCCGAGTATCTCATTCCCCTGGCGGCTGATACGCCTGAGAACTGGATGGTATTGGGGTATCCCGCGGAACAGGATCTTCGTTTGAGCAACCAAGTTTTCTGTGAGGAATACCGTCGCTACGCCGGCGTTTATCCAACCCTCGGATCATTGATAGGCTATCTGCTGATAGAGGTCATCGCGAAGGCAATCGATCGCGCCGGAATAATGGAGACTGAAGCGCTCGTGGCGGCACTCGAGGGCCTGAAGATCGACTCGCCTCTAGGTGACCTACGCATTCGCGCCGCTGACCATCAGGCCACTATGGGTGCCTGGATCGGGTATCTAACCTGTCGGGAAGGCAAGGGTGTCATGAGAGATTGGACCTTTCTCCAGGGCGAGGATTATCTGCCCACAGAAGCCGAGGCCCTTCGGCTGCGTTTCTAAATCAGCGATAGCTTTTCAAATTATTCCGACCAGCAAAAGGGGAGGGGCTTGATGGAAAAGAAGATCCGAGACTCATCGACGTTGAGGGAAAGGGATTCCGATGTGAAGGTCCTTCAACCTCGGAAGGCGGCCACCCGCTCGCGTGCCGTCAGGCGCGAGGCTTGGCGCGATTTACCTGATCGGTCTCAGTCCGTGGGGATGCTCCTACGCCGCGCTTATCAGTTCAACATGGCGCTGTTTCAGCGCTATAGTCCCGATGCTGAGCTGACGCTCGTTCAACTCGCCGGGCTCTATGCCATCGCTGAGACGCAGCCCTGCTCCCTGACTGACGTCGGAAGATTGGCATCCACCGATCCATCGACGACACGCGGGATTATCGACCGGTTACTCAAGCGTGGCTTCGTAAAGATCGAGCCCGACGAGAAGGATCGACGGCGCGTCATGCTGACGCTTACCGAGGCAGGGCAGCGGATTACCGAAGAGATGGTCAGCACCTACTGGGACATATCAAACGCTCTCACGGCCTTGCTGAATCCCGCCGAGCGCGTAGCTCTGGTATTTCTTCTCCAAAAGATGCTGAGCAAGGTGCAGGATCTATCCATGGATTCGGAGACGCGAGGGACGAATGGTTTAGGTTAGAAGAACGGGCGGGTATGCGGTCCCGGCAGAGACAATGTGTCTGTCTCGATTCACGATTCCCTGATCTCCTTATTTAGCCCGCTCGAAACCGCCGGCATGGCACGTCCACCGCGTACGTGTCCTTAACTATGCAATATCGGACGAACGTACCTGTGCCGCGTCCTGGCAGACGCGGTGGACCAGTTTGCGCAACGCCTGATGGCCGGGATCCGCGCTGAACCGCGGGTGCCATGCCTGGGACAGCGTCACGGCGGACGTTTTGACCGGAAGGTCCCGCATTTCCATGCCCTCATGCATGTTTTGCGTCCGTCGGTCGGCCACGGAAGCAATCAGGTCGGTGTGACGGGCGATGGCCAGCGCTTCGAGAAATGTCGGTGCAACGGCTTGAATGCGCCGGGATAGCCCGTGCTTGCCCAGTTCGATGTCGATCGGCCCGCTCAGCAACCCTCTGCGGGACACGGTGACGTGTCCATAGCTCGCGAAGAGCTTGGGCGTCAGCTTCGCGCGGTCCTTGAGTGGATGGCCGGCGCGGAATACCGCCACGAAGCGATCCTTGAACAGCGTCTGCCGAACGATCTCGGGGCCCAGGTCATTGATGACGCCGATATCCAGATCAACGTGGCCCTCGCGCAGCGCCACGATATCTTGCTGCCATTGCGCCGTGAAACGAATGGTCACGAGCGGCGCCAGCTCCTGCAGCGCGCGCAGGATCTGTGGGCCGA
>WNFI01711179.1_pt1 | contig 19105 bp, 21 predicted proteins | sample 5400471 | NCBI WGS metagenome assembly WNFI01 (sample SAMN13153348, study PRJNA577476) | soil metagenome | isolation source: 100 cm saprolite on Douglas fir-dominated hillslope | place: USA:California | collected 2013-09-17 | reverse complement strand
TGTCCCCCTCGTCCTGTCCACCGACTATAAGTCTACCTCCCGGCTGCCGCGGACTTCCGTCGACTCTATCTATGTCCAGGTATTGTCCGATCTTGCGGACGCCCAAAAGGTCTTGCCGGCGGCCTACCCCTCCTCCGGCAGGGTCCGCCCCAATCTTTACACGGTCCTGTCCCTGCTGGCCAAAGTCCAGCTCTACCGCCAGCAATGGCAGGCAGCGTACGATGCCGCCAACTCGGTCATCAGCTCCGGCCTGTACACGCTGGAACCCAATCTTAACAAGGTCTTCCTCAACGGCAGCAACGAAGCCATCTGGCAGATCCCGGCTACCAGCGGCCAAAATGTTACCCAGGAAGCGACTACATTCATTCCCTATTCGAACTCCGTCCCCCATTACTTGCTGACTCCTTTCCTGCAGAATGCCTTCGAATCGGGCGATCAGCGCCTGCAGGATTGGGTGAAAAAGTATGTGGTGAACGTGAACGGCACCGACCAGCATTTCTATGGACCTTATAAATATAAGAAGCTCAATGCCAGCGCTCCGACCGTCGAGGACTATATGATCTTCCGGCTGGCCGACCTGCTCCTTATCCGTGCAGAAGCGGCCGCCCATCTCGGCAAGACCACCGATGCGCTGACCGATCTCAACCAGGTTCGCGCCAGGGCCGGCCTCGCCGCCAGCACCGCAGCCTCGGCCGACAATATCCTAACCGCCATCCTGCACGAACGGCAGGTCGAGCTCTTCGCGGAATGGGGCAACCGCTGGTTCGATCTGAAAAGAACCGGCACCATCAATACCGTGCTGGCCGCGGAAAAGCCCGGCTGGAAACCGAACGAAGCCCTCTACCCCGTACCCAGGGCCCAGCGTCAGTTCAACAGCCTGCTGACTCAAAACCCGGGTTATTAAACGCTTATCAACAATCTATCCCATCCTTACCATGCAATCACCGATTGTCAAAATTGAACACCTATCCCATAAGTATAACAGCAGCTGGGCGATACGGGACATCAACATCGAGATCAGTCAGAGCGGCATCGTCGGCCTCCTGGGCTCTAACGGGGCGGGCAAGTCGACAACTATGAACATCCTCTGCGGAGCCCTCAACCAGACCGAAGGGAATGTATACATCGGCGGCATCGACATGCGAAAAGAACCCGAAGCCGCAAAGAAACTGATCGGCTTCCTGCCGCAGAATCCGCCGCTATACATGGATCTGACAGTTGACGAATACCTGGGCTATTGCGCCGACCTCCGGAAAATGCAAAAGGAGCAGATCCGGCCTGCATTGGAAGACGCCAAAGAACGCTGCGGCATCGCCCACTTCAGCGACCGGCTGATCCGAAATCTTTCCGGCGGTTACCGTCAACGCGTAGGTATTGCCCAGGCCATCATCCACCGCCCCAGGCTGGTGGTGCTGGACGAGCCGACCAATGGCCTCGACCCTAACCAGATCATCGAAGTTAGAGCTTTGATAAAAGAAATCGCCGCCGACAGGGCGGTGATCTTTTCCTCACATATCCTGTCGGAAGTGCAGGTCCTCTGTAAAGAGATCAAAATGATCGAGGGTGGCCGCATCGTGTTCGCCGATACCATGGACGCCTTCAACAACTACGTCGAACCACACAGCGTCCTGATGCGCATGGAAAATCCCCCCGTGGATACCCGGCTCCTGCAGATACCCGGGGTTATGAAAGTACATTTTCTTATAGAGCGGCAGATACGACTTTATTTTAACGGCGACCCCTCCATTACCGAGACCATCATCGAGACCAGCGTACAGAACGGCTGGCGGCTAAGAGAGATCAACCTGGATAAAAGTTCCCTCGATGAAATATTCGCACAACTTTCAAACCATACCGCCAAACAATAAAACCCGATGAAAGCGACACTTAAAATTGCAAAGACCGAGCTTGCCCTGTTATTCTATTCGCCCATTGCCTGGTTCTTATTGGTGGCATTCCTGTTCCAATGCGGCCTGGCCTATACCGGCGCGATCGAAGGTTATCTCACTCAGCAGGAGATGGGCGGCAGAGGACTGAAATACCTGACTTTCCTGACATCCAAAATATTTTCACCGCCATACGGCATATGGCCCAGCCTCGCGGGTAAACTGTATCTCTATCTGCCCCTGCTTACCATGGGTCTGATGAGCCGGGAGACCAGCAGCGGGACGATCAAGCTACTTTATTCTTCACCGATAAAGGTCCGGGAGATCATCCTCGGCAAGTTCCTGGCGATGATGTTCTACAACCTCGTGCTGATCCTCATCCTTTCGCTCATCGTCGTATGCGCCCTGTTTAATGTCCACTCCGCCGATGCGGGCCTGCTGTTCTCCGCTCTTTTTGGCCTCTACCTGTTACTCTGCGCCTATGCGGCCATCGGGCTGTTCATGTCCTGCCTCACTTCTTACCAGGTAGTGGCGGCCCTAAGTACGCTGGTATTGCTGGCCGTACTTAGCTACATCGGCAAGATGTGGCAGGACAAGGACTTCGTCAGGGACCTCACCTATTTCCTGTCTATCGCCGGGCGTGCCGACCATATGCTGCTGGGACTCGTCACCACCAAGGACATCCTTTATTCCCTGGTGATCATATTTGTTTTCCTCGGTTTCAGCGTCTATAAATTGCAGTCCGACCGGGAGTCCAAGCCGATATGGGTAAAGATCAGCCGCTACACGCTCATCGTCATCGGTGCCCTGGCCCTGGGTTATATCACCTCCAGGCCCGGTCTCATCGGCTATTGGGATAACACCGCTACCAAAACGATGACGCTGACCGAAGGCGGTCAAAAGATCCTTAAAGAGACGGGCGAAGCCCCCATCGAGGTTACTTCGTACATCAATTTGCTGGACAATCGCTTCTGGTATGGCCGGCCTGACCAGCGCAACGAAGACATGGCCCGCTGGGAACCCTACCTCCGGTTCAAGCCGGATATAAAGTTCAATTATGTTTATTATTACGACAGCACCGGCGACAAGAACCTGTTCAAGTATAACCCGGGCATGACCCTCCGGTCACTGGCCGAGAAATACGCCAAGTCTATGAAGATCGACCTGTCGATGTTCAGGACGCCCGCAGAGATACACAAGCTCATCGACCTGCGGCCCGAGCAGAACCGCTACGTCATGCAGCTGAAGTACAAGGACAGGACCACCTTCCTCCGGCTTTTTGATGACCAGATAGTCTTCCCGACGGAGGCTGAGACCGGCGCCGCCCTCAAACGTCTTATGCAGGCCAGGCTGCCGAAGATAGCCTTCCTGCAGGGTGAGCTTGAACGCAGCATCGACAAGGCGGGGGACAGACATTATGACTTTCTCACCAACCAGATCACTTTCCGGTACTCCCTTGTCAACCAGGGCTTCGACGTAGAAACACTGTCCCTTAAAGACCAGGATGTTCCCGGTGACATTGCCGCCCTCGTCATCGCCGACCCCAAAGTACCCTTCGACACCGTTACTCTGTCGAAGATCAGGCGGTACATCGCGGCTGGCGGCAACCTGCTCATCGCCGGCGAACCGGGGAAACGGTCGGTGCTAAATCCCATCCTGGCGCCGTTGGGCGTCGAATTGATGGATGGAATGCTGGTACAGCAAAGCAAGAATTTCTCACCCGACCTCATCCAATCTTTCCTGTCACCGATGGCTACCGGTTTTACCAGGAAATTGAAAGAGGATGCGGAAGACAGCCTCTGTGTGACCATGCGCGGCGCGGCGGCGCTTCGATATACTACGGGCGGCGCCTTCGCCATCCGTCCCCTGGTCATGACAGACAGCCTGACCAGCTGGAACAAAAAGAACAAACCCGACCAGGAGCAGATCGAGACGGCCGAGGATGCCAGTAACCCGGTCATAAGCTTACCCGCCGGTACGATAGTGACGTATATAGGAGAAACACCTGAAGAAGGGAAGAAGAAGAACCCCGACTGGAAGGGGCTTGCCTACGATGCCGAACAGGGAGATCAAAAAGGTCCATTACCCGTTGCCGTCAGTCTTACCCGCATGGTCAACGGCAGACAACAACGCATCGTCGTAGCCGGCGACGCAGACTTCCTCAGCAACTCGGAACTCGGGCGTCAGAATATCAAAACGGCTAACTTCGACTTCAGTACAGCCATTTTCAGCTGGTTCAGCTATGGCCAGTTCCCTATCGACGGCTACCGGCCACCCTCTTTGGACAAGCAGCTGTCCCTTACCGACAGCGGCTTCTCTTTCTTGAAAGTGCTCCTGCTGGGCATCCTTCCCGGCCTGGTGCTCCTCGTCGGAAGCATCACGCTTATCCGACGCAAAAGAAAATAACCCAAGGACTATGCGATTTACCACCGATCAGCAAACCCTCGAAGACCTGAACATCTTTGGCAAACACGGCGCGGACTCCATCTACGCCCTCTTCAACCGCACCTTCACCCGGGGAGGCGCGGCGATACTGGAAGAGTCTTTCCGCTATCCGCTGGCAGATGAGAGGCTCATCAATCAGCGCAGCGGCATCATCCGGTACTTCGCAGAAGCCCGGGCCGAGTTCCCTTTCAAAACGGAAGGCTTCGACCAGGCGGAACAATACCTCGCCAACGAGGACGAGCGGACCAAACTGAGCGTTGGTGACCGGACCCTCCGGGACAGGATGTCCAGTCTCATCGCCGAGGACAGCGACTACAAGACCATCCACAGGGGCGTCTCCGCGCTGGTTGATATCCTGCAGACCCTGCAGCAGTTCATAACCGGCCTCGACGCCGGTCCCTATCAGTCCGAACGGGAGGCCGTTGCTACCCTCCTGGCCGAAACGGCCCTGCAGCCGTTGTTGCTGGACAACCATAAAGGCAAACTACCCTTTGAAAAAGTGGCGGTCTATGACAGCATCCTCCGGTTCCGTCACCGGGACACGATTCGCCGACTATTACAGCGCATCTACCAATTGGATATGTACATCTCCGTGGCGAAAGTGGCCCGTGGCCGCGGTTTTAGTTTTGCTGAAGCCTTGCCGAGAGAACGACATTTCATCCGGCTCGAAGGCGTCTATCATCCACAGGTGAAAAATGCCGTCCCTAATACGCTGGACATTACTCCCGATAGCAACCTTATCTTCCTGACGGGAGCGAACATGGCCGGGAAATCGACCTTTATGAAATCGCTGGGGATCGCGCTATTCCTGGCCCATACGGGTTTGCCAGTGCCCGCGGCAAAGATGGTCTTTTCGGTCAGGGATGCCATCTATACTACCATCAATCTCCCCGACGACCTGGGAATGGGCGCCAGCCATTTCTATGCGGAAGTGCTGCGTGTAAAAAAGATAGCCCGGGAGCTGAGCCTGTCCAAAAGTCTTTTTGTCATCTTCGACGAATTGTTCCTTTCGTCTATATGCCGACCCGCCTGCAGCAGGGCCTGCCCGTCTATACTTATACACTCGAAAAAGGGATTACGGCCGACAGGCATGGTATGGTCATTATCAACAATGAAGGCATTCTCGATATCCTGAAGAAGGGGAAGCCGAAACTAACAAAAAACGAAACGGTATGAGCTTTATCGCCGACAAACAGACCACCGACGACCTCAACCTGCTGGGAAAATACAAACCAGGTTCCGTCTATAGCCTGTTCAATAGGGTGAAGACAAGGGGGGGCGAGCGGCTCCTGGATGACATGTTCCGTTTTCCACTGTCCGATCCGCAGGAGATCAACCGGCGCAGCGAGATATTCCGGTACCTGTCAACAAAAGCAATGTCCTTCCCCTTCACCGGCGAACAGCTGGCGACTATTGAGGATTACCTGGGTATGGGTGGGACCGGCTACTGGCTGATGACAGCCGCCTCCGTGTTCCGCAAGCGCCTGCTGGAAGCTGCTGTCAATGACAAAGGATATGGTCTCATCCGCGAAGGGGTTCAGGTGACCGTCGGGTTTCTGCATGCTTGCCGTGACTTCATCAACCGCCTCGATGTATCCGAAGCTCCCCTGCTACTTCAGGAAAAGAGAACCACGGCCAGGACTATTCTCGATGACCATCGGCTGGCCAGGCTGCCGCTTCAACAGGAGGTTAGTAGTTTGCCCTGGCAGAAACTGGCGGCGTTACATCACCTTTTTGTATACGTATTACAAGATCCGTTGACCAGGTTATTGGAAATAATATACCATCTTGATATGTACATCTCCGTTAGCATTGTCGCGATGGAAAAAGGATTCTCCTTTGCGCACGCCCTCCCGGAGGAAGAGTATATCATACATGCGCAGGATCTCAGGCACCCCTGCCTGGATAAGGCCGTGGGCAATCCGGTCCTGTTGGACCGCCATCGGAATGTTCTGTTCCTGACGGGTGCGAACATGGCAGGCAAGTCCACCTTTATGAAGTCTTTTGGCATAGCCCTCTATCTTGCCCACATGGGCTTCCCGGTTGCAGCCAGGGATATGGTGTTCTCCATAAAAGAAGGGATATATACCTCCATCAATGTGCCCGACAACCTGAGCCTGGGATACAGTCATTTTTACGCGGAGGTACAGCGCGTCAGAACCATCGCAGAGGCCGTCGGCGAATCGAAGTCCCTGTTGGTCATCTTTGACGAGTTGTTCAAGGGCACCAATGTCAAGGACGCCTATGACGCGACCCTGGCTGTAACCGCAGCCTTTGCCGAATACAGGAATTGCGGCTTTATTATCTCCACGCATATCATCGAAGTAGGCGAGACCCTGCGCGAGAAATATGATAACCTGCAATTTTCCTATCTGCCGACGGTCCTGGAAGGGAAAACACCGCGTTATACTTACCAGGTGACCGAAGGGATCACCAGCGACCGTCATGGCATGATGATCATAGAACAGGAAGGGATTCTCGACATTATCAGCAGGGAGTCCGGTCAAAACTAAAAAATTACAACCATAAAAAAGATCGCTTTATTTGTATTGACAGTATGGTTACTCGCGCCCGTTGCGTTATGGGCGCAGCAAGGCAGCTTCACCATTACCGGTAAACTGAAGAACAGCTCAGTTGCCGGCGGATATGTCTACCTGGTATACGCGACGGAAGGAAAATATTTGATCGACAGTGCAAAGATCACCGGCGGCGGGTATGAATTGAAAGGAACGATAACAAGCCCCGGGCCGGGCACCTTGTTTGACATAAGCCCTATGTCGCCGGTGAGCAGGGACAGCAGGCACCAGGTATCTATCTCCTGGAGCCGGCAGCTTTCTCCATCGTACATACCGATTCCTTTCCGGCGATAACCTTCATCGGTTCGGTCGCCAATATGGACTATAGCCAGCTGAAAAAGCAAATTTGCCCCGGACTTTACACAGGATGACACCCTGGGCCGGCCTGTAAGTCTCTCCACTTTTCGTGGCAGCTATGTGTTGATCGACTTTTGGGCCAGTTGGTGCGGCCCCTGCCGGATGGAAAACCCCAATGTCGTCGCCGCGTTCAATACATTCAAAAGCAAGGGCTTTCGCATCACTGGCGTTTCGTTGGACAAACCCGGCTCCAAAGGCAAATGGATGGAGGCTATTCACAAGGACAGAGTATGCAAGCAATACGCTCGAAGGAAAGTCCTTTAAATTAGCTGTAACGATTGTCTGCGCATCTCCTTTAATTGCCGCAGCAAGCACATGCCTATCATCAGGATCAGGCAGAGAAAGATTTTCGATAAGAGACTCATAACCCATAACATTGGAACCGGGGAACGCTTTGTCCATTGACCGCTGCGTCGCTTCCAAAGCAGCTCCGTTTATATCCGGCCTGGCTTTGACAAGATTCCTGATCCATTCATCTTGAATGGCTGCTGTCCATATCGGCTCATATACTCCAAGACTAGCCAGATGAAGCAGGTAGTCTCGCAGTGGAGCAGGGTAAAGAACATTGGCGTCAAGTAATGCAATTACAGGGGTTCTACTCATTAGAATACCCTAGGTTAAGCTCCTGCGCTTGCTGTGCAAGGAAGTTCAACTGCTTTCTTCGGATGGCCTTTATTTTCTTTTGATACGCCACTAAGTCGCTTATCTTGATCCGGCGGTGGGTGCCTACCTTAGAAAAGGGAATTTCACCCTTCTCCAATAAACGTACAACATAAGGTCTGGATACTTCCAGATAATTGGCCGCCTCCTGGGTTCCAATGGTGGCATCGGACAAAATAATTGCCATAGACTTACCGGCTGCCATATTCGATATTATAGTGCTTAATAAACTAAGAGCCTTACCAGGCAAGCGTAATGATTCATGGCTATCCTGTAACGTAATTTCAATGGATTTCCCATTTTGACTTAACTTTTGAGAGGCTTTCCTTAACTTATCCACAGAAGTCTTGGCAATGCGTTGATCTTCTCTTGTTGTTTTTTCTAATAAGGCTTCCATCTCATTGATTTTTATATCATAAAGTTACATAAACGAAATATACGAACCAAAAATTGCAAAGCTTTATTTCCAAATAATTGATTTTCATTGTCCTAGGTATAGCTGAGCGACTGGATCAGATTGCCAGAATTGTTTCGATTTAACATCCATGATGGTCAGGCGACCAGAATGCCCACCTCCGGTATCCAGATTATAGATATTAGCTGCTTTCATAGGTTTATCTGTTTTCCAGTTGACAGTACTCGTGTGCCCGATAAAGATTTCGTTAAACTCAGTAATCATTCGGAATTTATTACCGGGCTGGTGTCTTTCATAAGCATTATAAGATAGGGCGGCAGACCATAAATCCCTGTCCCAATAGTATACCTCTGGTCTTTGACCTTTAAAAACCTGGTGCCGGTCAAATCCTCCGTGTACGTAACAGTTATTCCATTCGTCGATATAGTACAAATGTTGACGATGAAAGAATTGACAAGTCAGTGACTCCATAAGCAGATCCGTCTTTGCGCATTTGATAGCTCCGGACAAAAAAACGCCTATGCGAAAAGCTATCTATGAATTCCTGGTGCATGGATTACCCTATATATTTCCCGCAAGACCCGGAGCCTTAGTAGTTGGAATGCCGACAGCGCATAGCGCCCCTCCCCTGTCTGCAACATTTGGAGCTGCTGATCCGGTGGTATGGGCTACTTCGGATGGTGAGGTGAAAGGACAGGAAATTTCTCCCTTCCATCCTAAGCAGGCTCATGCTGCAAAGCTGGACAATAAATTGTATGAGCTGCTGGCTTTGACTGACGCCTTGAGAATAGGAAAAGCCCGGGAAAAAAGAATTGCTGAAGAAGAATTGAGAAAAAAAATATTACTATGAGTAATTATATCAATATAGTCCGGTTGAAAGCCGTAGCGAATATTCTTTCAGATTTTAAGGAAGAGATTGTTTTCGTAGGAGGAGCAACGGTAAGTTTATATGCCTCCAGGCCCGAATTAACGACCATCCGTGCCACAGATGATGTCGACGTGGTAATAGAACTAATTTCCACAGGTGATTTTAACCGATTGCAGGAAAAGTTACTTTCATTAGGATTTCAACACGATAGGAATGCACCTATCCTATCAAGATTTCTATACCAGGGTCTCAAAGTAGATTTTATGCCCACCGATCCGGCCATACTGGGATTTACCAATCGCTGGTATGAAGAAGGAATCCGCCAAAAGATAAAAGTGGATCTGGACACGACCACCAGCGTATATATTTTCTCTGCCCCTTATTTTATCGGTTCCAAAATGGAAGCTTTTCTTGGTCGCGGCAAAGGAGACCTCTTTGCCAGCCATGATCTGGAAGATATCATCTATTTGCTGGACCATAGGCCGACCATACAGGAAGAAATAATAACTGCTCCTAAGACGGTAAAAACCTATTTATTGGAACAGTTTAATACGATGGCCGAGCTCCCCCTTTTTGAAGAGGCATTACTGGGTCACGTTGAACAACAGGATGCCATGCAAAGAGTGAAAAGAATCATTACCTTGCTAAAGGAATTAAAGTATTAGACCGAATAATTTTATTTTCTTGGGTCTATCCGGTTTTACCAAAAATGAAAACGCTCAATCAAAGGCTGTTAGACCATTTGCAAATTCACTTTCTATCAAAAAATAAACTATAATGCTCCCCTTTAAACAGGGCAGGTAATTAAGAATTAAATGAATAATCTTAAATTACTTGTAATGGAGAAGAAAAGCAGACGCAGTTTGACACAGACTGCCGGCTGTACGGCAAACCGACGGCCGGTAGGGACCACCGAGGAGTCTGGTTGTAACGGCTGGCGTATATACATGGTGGTGGGGTCCACTATATAGCAAATCAGGGAGTCTCTCAGAAAGTGGAAGCAGCTAATGATCTTGTCTCTTGGAAAGGTCGGCATCGCCGGCGATTTTTTCGATTAGTTCTGCTTTGTTTATGGTTATTATGTAAACGTTAAGGATTAGGGCATAAACGTACATTTTTCGAGCGATTTTGATTGACCCGGCTGCTGGCGCAGTAAAAACTGCAATTACCCCTGTTGCAGGAAAAAGAGAAGGATGGGGAAAAGCGGCAGCAGTGCAAAGAAGGATTTGGGTTGCATACACAGTAGTTGATTAGAACCGAAATATAATACAAATCCTACATTCGCGCCCCGCCGCTCATCCCTCCGCCGGGCCCTCACCGCACCCGTACCCGCACCAGGCTTTGCAACCGATCCCCCAAACTCACCAAATCATACTCTTTTGCAACGGTGTCGTAGTGATACTGGTTCAACCGGTAGAAGATCAGGCTGTCCCCATCAAACCGATACCCATACTTCGTCATGTTCTCGATCCCGGGTCGCCGGCCCATAAACACGGTCTCGAAGTCTTCTGCATCTTCCGTGTAATCACACTGCGGGGAAAAATACGTTAGGGTATCCAAGCCGGCGACCCGTCCGTCGGCCCCAAAACTCACGGATTTCCCTTGTGGGTCCGCATATTTTCCCGCAAACAGCAACTCCTCCAAGATACCCTGGTCATACAGCATCGAATCTGGATGGGACAGTCGTACGAACGACTGGTCACCAATGCGAAGCAGGTCGCCGGAAACGGGCGTCATCTCATTCACAAACTTGCTCAGGTCAGACAGATACAGCTTAAAATGCGCCCCGTCCTTCACCACAACCATACCTTCGCCCCCTTCGTGAAAACCGTACACCACCTCAATATGCTGCAGCGTCCGCTCAGGGATGATGAAAAAGGATTTGTCTGTCACATTCTGCGAAAGTCGGGGTGATCGGGTTTTTCGTATCGCGTCAACATACAGGGAATTTACCCATACCCCCCGGAAGGGCAGCAGGGTGTCGAGGGTCATGAAGGCAGGCCGCCCCGTCATTGATCCCGCGGGCGCGGTACTATCCTTGCCGGCCGGCGACTTTACATCCGGTGACGAGCAGGAAAAAAAGAAAGCCAACAGGAAAACAAGCTCAAGTTGTCTCATGATAGAAAACATGTGTTTTATACCGACTCAAACCCAAAAGAATAGTTCCCCAACACCCATTCTTTGGCATCCCCAGGACGATCTTGCGGGACGTCATAAAACCGGGAACATCGAACACGACCACCTTCGCCGGCAGCTCGATGCTCGGTAGCATACCGCCCTACTTCTAATTGAACCTCAGCCCCGTCACCTTTTCTATCCGGTCATCAAAGGCCCGCAAATACTCCTTCTTAAAAAAACTATCCAGCATCTCCTTGCTCGACACCACAAACTCATCGAATTGAACCGCCCTGGCATCACCATCGCTCCCATACTGGCCACTGGTCCCATCCAAAAAGATGCCCTTCCGGGTGGTGTCGTCCACCAGCCACCGGACCGTGCCAATTTTGTAGACGCGCCTTCCATCCTCATACGCTTTGGCGGCGCCATCCTTCCGGCCAAAAAGTATATTCACTTTCCCTGCAAAACCGGAAGGTATCAAATACTCCTCGGGCTCCGCCTTTTGATTACAGGCGACGAACAAAACAAATCCAAAAATTACGCCAAGTCTCTTTACAATTTTCATTTGACAACAATTATTTATTTTGATCAATGCGTGGGCAGCGGCCGTTCGGGGTCTAGTACGGGCCTGGATTGCACCATCTTGTTCCATTCTGCGACGGTGTAAGTCTTGCCCATTTGCTTAACGCCCGTAAATGCCCCATTCTTAAGTGAGTACAGGAATGTCATCCAGTATTCTCTTTATGTCCCGCCGCCGGCCGATGTGGATACGGACCGCTTCAATATGTTTGCAGGTACCCAATTGATTGGTCTTGAAATCAGGGCAGGAACAGAAGTTCAGGCTGTTGTCCCGGCTGCGCAAGGCAACTTTGTAGATATTCTTCGACGTAGGGCTATATACGCTGTAGTCGCTATATGCCGGCTCCTGGCCCAGTTTTTTTATAGTGAAGCTTTCTTTTTCCGCCATTTGCCGTCTTAGCGCCGTCTGCCATGCGGCATCCGTCATATCATCCGGTCGGCGGGTATGCGGGACCCGCGGGGAGGCAGAAGGCTTACGGTTCGACCGGTTTGCTTTCTCCTTTATTTGAGCGGCCTTTTTCTTCTTGGATGTCTTTTTGACCTTTTTGACAGCTGGCATGGAATGAATGGATTTAGCAGTGCAAAAACACCGGGAATTGAACGATTATATCATTTCAATTTTACCTCAATGAAACCACCCATACCTTCAGGGGGCTTGTGTTTCAAACAGGTGCAATGCTGCCCTAGCAAGCAATTGGCGGGATACCTGCTGCAATAACCAAACTCTACCAATCCAGACTCCAGTGGATTGATTTTTCTTTCCAAGGTCCGGATCAGCAGGTGATAGGCCAGATCGGCAGGAAGTCCCTTGGGCAACCAGCAATTGAGATTCCAGCTACGCATCATCTTTTTAAAAGCGCTGCACACCAATTTCATATCTTTTTTGAGGAACTGGTCCGAAGGAGGGAAATCCTCAGCCTTGAGCCCACAGAAATAGCCGAAGGTATATTTCCGTTCCTCTTTCATCCGGCTGATTTCTTCCAGGATTTCTGCAAAACTCTGTTCCCTTTCCCGGCAGGGTTTCTCCGCGCGGTATGCCGCTGCGATATCTTTCAATAAATGAGGGAGGTATGGGTGCATGGCTATCGCTATTTCATTTTTAACTTCACCTGATGAGGGCTTCCCCAATCAATTCCGGAGTGGTAGTGACCGTCTTCCCCTTAGTCTTTAGGATTTAAGAAAGCATTATTTTGCAATGGTATGAATTTTCTCCGAACTCCGATATGCCGCAGCAAAACTTAATTGTATATAAAAATTACCAGAAATCTTAAAATCCCCGGATTGGATTCGAACCTTTAATAGGCTGGCTATTAATCATTTACAAAGAACACCTCAAGCGGCCCCAAACAACAATGATAAAAATTGTAGGGAAAGAGTAGGAGAAAGCAAGTACTGTACAAAAATAAAAAAAATAATAATGCGAAAGATTTGAAATTAAAACGCTCGCCCTAATAGGATTCAAACCTTGAATTGACTGACAACTAGCTTCTTGTATAGAAGACGAATGGATAAGCAACAATATTAAACCCAGAGAACCCGCTACCAGGGCGGGTTCTAAAAATTGAGTAGTAACAGGTGACCCTGTCTGACAACCTTTCAAACCGGCTAATGGAATTTTTTAATAGAATTTACCCGCTTAAAATAATGTTAGCTAGGTACTTAGGAGGCATTAGGAAGCTTTTTCATCATTTAGAGTTGAAGAAGTTGTATATAAAATCTCTTAGCGATGTTAGATTTTGAACTAAATCTAACAATCCTGCGTACCCGCGGCGCTTCCCGCGCCAGTGGCGAGTCTTCGCCCGGAGTTATCCACTCAATATCTTCGGCAGCCAACGCCAGGAGAGCTTGCTTATCGACTCCGCCGAATCTGCAAATAGATCCTTCACAATCCGCACATTGTCTTGTCTTATTTTGTCTTCTTTTTTAAATTGATAAATTTAAAAACCATATCCACCCGGTACAGGAATTTGCCTACTTATGCCCCTGTGCACTTAAAGCTTAATAAGATTCTGGTTGTTTAGCGGCCAGTTAAACTGCTGTAATTTACCACCGGATGCAAGTGTGCCGAGGTCGATTGGCGCAAAGCCGATTTTACTGAAAATTCCGCTCACGATGGCCTTCGCATCTTTATCATCGCCGGAAATAAAAAGAGCCCTCTTTCCGTTTCCAACAGACGGATCTGCGGCAAGTACTTTGGCTGAGAGGGTATTCATCGCTTTAACGACCTTCGCGCCCGGTAAATAATTTTGCACAACTTCACTTGATGCTAGTCCGCCATCTTCAATTCCAGCACCATATTCTAAACGATTGGTGGCGTCGATCACGATCTTTCCGTTCCAGTCCGTGAGTTCGGTAAGATCCTTGACCTTAGTCCAGGGTATTGCTATTAGAATAATATCCGCTGCAGCAGCCTCAGCCGCTGTTACAGCTTTTGCGCCGGTTCCCAGTTGTGAGACAATATCGGTAAGGGCTTCAGGTCCCTTACTGTTACTGATCAGGACCTGAAAATCATTGGCCAAAAATCGAGTAGCTGCGGCTTTGCCGATATGCCCTGCTCCAAGGATGCCTATTAATTTCATAGTTTTATTCTTAATAAAAGTATTATATGGTTTGGTAAAACCACCGTCAATCAGTGATATTTCTTATTGAGTTTCATTTTGGGGGATTACGATTTTAAAAACCGTACATACCACCCGACACGGAAATTTGCTCACCGGTGATCCAGGCTGCATCATCTGAAGCCAGAAATACTGCTGCTTTCGCAATATCGGCGGGCTGGCCTCTACGGCCAAGTGGTGTTTTTTCGACAAACATCTTCTCATACTCACTGCCGGCAGTGACGCCCGCGCTGGCTGCGCCTTCCGTGTCCGTAGCGCCCGGCAAAATTGAATTGATGCGAACGTTTTTAATACCTAACTCCTTAGATAAAGCAATCGTGAAGGCATCCAGTGCCGCTTTAGTTGAAGAGTACAATGAGGCATTTTGAAGAGGGTATTTACTTGCACCCGAACTGATATTGATGATGTTTCCGCCCTTATCGCCGAAAAGTTTCAGCGCTGCCTGAATAGTCAATACAGGCCCTAACACATTGACGTTAAAACTTTTACAAAATTCTTCTGCTGAAATTTGTTCAATAGGCGCATACCCCTGATATACCGCGTTATTTACTAAAATATCCAGCGTGCCGAAAGCATGCTCAGTTTCTTTAAACAGCCTGATCACATCGGCTTCGTTCGATACATCGGCCTGTACCGCAATGGCTGTGCCACCATTATCGGTTATCGCTTTAACCACTTTGTCCGCTCCTTCTTTACTGGAAGCATAATTTACAACAACCTTTGCGCCTGCAGCAGCAAAATGTTTGGCAATAGCTGCACCTATTCCTTTGGAAGCACCGGTAACTACCGCTACCTTGTTTTCTAATTTACTCATGATTTCTATTATTAATTATATTCAAGTCCTTCGGTTTTTTCCGTTCTGAATTACACTTCAAAATTGCTACATCTTAACGAACTGCATGTTGACACGTATCACTAAATACACACGATAAATGTCAAGTTAAAGTGGTGACTTAAATCAATAAAACACGGTAACTGCTTATAATACAGCCATTTAATGCAGCCGTTAGAGATCAAGATGCAGAATTCCAGAAAGACCACAACGGCATATATTCCATTGTTGAGCACTTCTCATCCAGGGAAGTATAAAATTGGCAAATAACGAATTGGAGTCTCTGGCAGAAGTAGGAGACAATTACCTTTGCAAATCCAGACATTGATCAGTCGGATGCATTTATTTCAGGGGGGAGAGAATATCCCCGGGCGATTCATTTTAGCAGGCCTATTTGTAATGATAGCGAAGCCTGAAATTGCCAAAGGGTCTATTTTAAAGCGTTTTTCTTTATCCTGCTTAAAGTTTCAGAGGATAAACCAAGATAAGAAGCGATCATATTTTGCGGGAACCGCTGCAGAAAATGAGGATAATTGCTGACCAATTCCTCGTAACGCTCTTCAGCCGAATAGTTAATAGCCTGCATTCTTTTCTGGGCTGCAATGGTGTTGTTTTGACTGATTACGTTCGACATCGCTGAAAAGGCAGGAATCTTCTTAAGAAACTCTTCAATTTCCGCGTTGGTTGATTGCAGGATCTCCAGTTCCTCCAGCGCCTCAATATTAAAGCGGCTTGGCGTTAATAGATAAAAGCTTTCAAAATCTGTCAGCCACCAATTTTCCACAGACAATTTCAGGATGTGTTCATGTCCTTTTTCATCTACCGTAAAGGTCCTGGCGGATCCTTTTACGATAAACCCGATATATTTGCACACGTCTCCTTCCTGTAAAAAGTATTGCCGTTTTCGAAGTTTTCTGGGTTTGAAATGTGCCGTCAACAAATGCTTATCATCCTCTGATAGCAGTTTGCCTGATATTTTTTGAATGTAATCGAAAAACGCTTCAAAATTGGACATTATACAAGAATCTAATGGTTTGCAATTTACTCAATTTAAAACATAGCTCAATTTCGCAGATAACATATACTAAATTATTATATTACATATTCATTTGTTATAACAAAACGCGTATCGTTTTGAACGGATCCATGAATGCAGAATTGTCGGGTGCAAGCCTGAATGCTCAGTTACAAATATTACAGAGACTCAACAGATATCCCGCTATGGACAAATCCCTTCTACGCATTGTACTGCGTTCGTTCCGCGAATTGGTAGAGGATGGCAAACGGGTTAGTTATAGAGAATTGACTTATTTAACAGAGCTAGCAAGCAGTCTGAAAGGACTATTGGATTTTGAAAAGAGTGCAGATATTACGTATGAAATGCACCTTATTCTACTGCAAATTAATTTTAATCATCCACGCTATGTGCTGCATTACAGCTATTGGCTGGATGCCCAATTGTCGGAATTGCCCGAACGTACTCAAAGACTGGATGAACTTTCCTGGCACCTCAATACAATAGAACAAGTTCGGGCTTTTTTGCATTTCTGCGCAGCCCGCGTCCGAGCAAGCTCGACGGCTTCACTCTGAAACGACAAAACCTCCGCTACGCGGAGGCTTTGCCTGAACTTGTAAGTCGGGGTGAATGGACGAATTTCGAACTTTTGGCTTGAAGATTTATTGAAAATACATGACCTAATAATCTGAATTTATAAATGAAGATTTACGACTTCCTTTTTATCATTTAATAAAATTACACTAACATAAATACTTTATTTTAACACTTATGCTTTACTTATTAATATCACATCATATTTATTGACATGCCGCCATCTATTACGTAATCACTTCCCGTAATGAAGGATGCATCATCAGACGCAAGAAATGATACAAGCTTGGCCACTTCATCAGGTGCTCCATATCGTTTCACCAATACTCTTTGTTTTATAGCTTCAGTAAACCGATCGATTTTTTCTTGTGAGGCTCCACTTTTACCAAATATTGGAGTATTAATTGGTCCAGGTGTAACAGCATTCACACGGATACCTTGGGGAGCTAATTCAATAGCGGCAACTCTCGCTAATGATTTCAAGGCTGGCACTATAGACAGACCTGTTTTGTGTCCCTTGTGTTGCGCTCAATGCTAAAATAAAAATGACAGATCCACCATTTTTTAAAAGTGCGAGAAAATTTTGCAAAGTAAAAAACGCCCCCTTAAAGTTTACGTTCATCGTTTCATCAAGTTTTTCTTCGCTTACCGCTTCAATCGGCAAAAGGTGAAAAATGCCTGCATTATAACAAGTATGTCAATATTCTTAAATTTCTTTTCTACTTTTTTAGCCAATTCACTTAAATCAAAAAGGCTGGATTGATTTGCAACAAAACCGGTAGCATTAACACCTAATGAACTTTCAGCTTCTTTAATGGCATTTTGGCTTTTACCGGTGATTACAACTTTAGCGCCTTGTGCAATTAATTCATTAGCTATACCATAGCCAATGCCACTATTCCCGCCAGTAATAACTGCAACTTTGCTTTCGTGTTTTTTCATTTTTTATTTTATGTTAATTACAATTTGAATTACAGTTACATTAAACCTGAAAACAGCTTCCAGGTTCCTTTAGGACTTTTCTTTAGGGAAATAGCTGTGGCTGACGCATTACTATTTTATAAAACGGTGAATTGCTTTATCAGCGTTATCTTGAAATGTAGTATTTTTCAAATCAGTATAAAAAGTGCTCTGGTCAACCACATCTCCTGATAATTTACCCTCTTTACTTGCATAAAAAACCCCACTTTTATATCGCTCATCCGAAATGCCATCTACAAAGCGCTTTGCACCCACTTCCAGTTTATGCACCATTCCTCCTATCAATGGAAATACAATAGGCATCATAAGATACTTCAGCATAAATTTCATTGCTGGGGGCAAATTATCTGGTGCGTTAGTTCCGCCAGTGTTCCCAGGACTCATAACAACAAATTTGAGGTCAGGATATTTTCTTGCCATTGACAAGGTCCACATTGTTGCTGCATATTTAACGTATCCGTATGCTTGCACTGCATCGAATTTATTACCAAAATATGATCCATCAAGAACAGCAGCAAACTCATCTACAGAAGAAGTCTTCATGGCAACCGGTTTCATTCCGAGCATTTTTACTCCCGGTACAGCTTCCGCACTGACTGATAGTACTGCTTTTTTTAACTTATCATGTTTAATTAATTCCTCCACTAAGATCACATGACCTAAAATATTCGTAGCAGCTAATTCATTCATACCGGAAGGCGTAACTTTCCCAGCCATTTTACCAACCATTCCACCCGCATTTAAAATTACTGCATCAATAGGTTCCTTTATTTTTTCTACTGCTTTTCTTACAGAATTTGCATCCGAAACATCCCCAATAATAATTTCAAAAATCTTTTTTCCCGTTTTCTCCTCAAGCTCTTTTTTTGCTGCCTCAGCTTTCACTTGATTTCTGCAGAAAAGAATTACCTTTTTTGTTTCTTTTCTCAATGCTAACTGGCGGGCAGTCTCTTTCCCAAGCCCAATATTTGCTCCGGTTATTAATATGCTTTCGTTCATTTTTCTATCCTTTAGTTGAGTTAATTATATATTATGTTTTTAAATTTTATTAGTCAATTACAGTCATTAGTGTCTCGTTAAGATCATAAAGAGTTCTTTGAAAGTCTTGATACGCTTGTATTTCAGGCGATTTTGGGTCCGTGACGATTTGAAATTGCCGAA
>WNFI01305191.1_pt1 | contig 19106 bp, 15 predicted proteins | sample 5400471 | NCBI WGS metagenome assembly WNFI01 (sample SAMN13153348, study PRJNA577476) | soil metagenome | isolation source: 100 cm saprolite on Douglas fir-dominated hillslope | place: USA:California | collected 2013-09-17 | reverse complement strand
CGCCGACCGTGGCGGCGTCATGGCCAAGGCGCTGGCGAACGTGCAAGTCCGGCAGGCCCTGAACTACGCCACCAGCCGGGCCGCCATCTCGAACGCGCTGTTCCCGGGCACCGGAACGCCGACGAGCCAGATCATCGTCCCCGGAGGCTACGGCTACGAGGCGGCCCTGACCAATGCGTATCCCTATGACATAAGCAAGGCGAAGCAGCTTCTGGCCGCGGCCGGGTATTCCCGCGGGTTCCCGCTGAAGATAGTCACCGGGGAATACGGCGGCATGAACCTGGTGGCGCAGGCGCTCGCCCAGCAGTGGCAGAAGGTAGGAGTCAGCCTGCAGGTGACCGATTACGCCAACGCGAATCAGTACTACGCGGCGGCGTTCGGAGCGAAATTCCCGTCGTTTATGACGGTCTTCGGCCAGATTCCCACCTGGATCGAGGGCCCGTCGCTGTTCCTCCCGCCCGCTTCCTTCAACCCGTTCCATACCTCGTCGCCCCCGCTCGCCGCGCTCTATCAGCAAGAGGCACTCTCATCCGGGGCGCAGCAGGCCAAGCTCGACCAGCAGATCGAGGCGTACCTGACCGGCCAGGCCTGGTTCGTCCCCGTTGCGACCATCGGCCTGCCGTACTACGCGACCAAGACCGTCACCAGCACGGCCACCTCGGCCCGGGCTCCGTTGCTGGAACTGTACGAGGTGCGGCCGGCGGCCTGAGCTGGCGCGGGTCGGCGATGCTCCGGCACATAACGCGGTGGCTGGCCTCGTCCGTGGTCCTGCTGTTCCTGGTCACTGCCCTGACCTTCGTCCTGGCCTCGATGGCGCCGGGGGACGCGGCGAAGACCATCCTGAGCAGCCAGAGCGGCAGCTATACGGCGCAGCAGTACCAGCAGATGCGCCGCGCCCTGGGTCTTAACGAGCCGCTGGCCGTGCAGTACTGGCACTGGCTGGACGGCGTGCTGCACGGCAGCCTCGGCACCGACCTGTTCAGCAGCCAGCCGGTGACCCAGGAGCTCAACGCCCGCCTGGCGCCCAGCCTGTCGCTCATCCTCGCGACGGTGATCATCTCCGGCGTGGCCGGAGTGAGCCTGGGCATCGTCAGCGCGCTGCGGGGCGGGGCGCTCGGCCGGCTGGTCGATGTCGTGTCCCTGGCCGGCCTGGCGTTCCCGAACTTCTGGCTCGCCCTGGTGCTGGTCGAACTGCTCGCGGTCAAGGTCCAGGTGTTCCCCGCGACCGGGTACATGCCGCTCGGCGCCGGGCCTGGTCCCTGGCTGCGCAGCATCGCGCTGCCTGTTCTCACCCTGTCCGCGGGCGCCGTGGCGTTCGTCGCCAAGCAGACCCGTGACTCGATGTCGGAGGTGATGTCGCGAGAGTTCGTTGTGATGCTGCGCGCCCGAGGCCTGTCCCGGCGCTCGGTTGTGCTCAAGCACGCGCTGCGTAACGCGGCGATACCCGTGGTGACCGTGGTGGGGCTGCTGCTGGTCAGCCTGCTGGGCCCTGGCGACCCCGCCGGCGACGACGGCAGCCGGCCAGGAGCTCCCGCCCGGGGCCGGGCCCGCGGGCCGCGTCCGCATCCTGCACGACCTGGCCCGGCGGCCGATCGCGCTGGCCTCGGCCGCCTATCTGGCCGCCGTGCTGGTGCTGGCCATCGGGGCTTCCTGGCTGGCCCCGGACGGCCCGGACACGCAGGACCTGGCGCATGTGCTGTCCGGCCCCAGCGCGGCGCACTGGCTCGGGACCGACCGCCTCGGCCGCGATGTTCTCAGCCGGCTCATGTTCGGCGGGCGGGTGACGCTGCTGGGGGTGGCCGAGGCACTGGTCGTGTTCGCCGGCCTGGGCATCACCCTGGGCCTGGTGGCGGGGTTCGTGGGCGGCTGGACCGACCGGGTGATCGCGCGGTTCGGCGACCTGGTCCTGGCCATGCCGGGCATCATCGTGCTGTTCATGGTCCTGTCGGTGTTCCCGGGCAACGAGCTGGCCACCATGATCGCCCTGGCGCTGATCAGCTGCCCGACACTGCTGCGCGTGGTGCGCGGCTCCACGCTGGCGATCCGCGGCGAGCTGTACATCAAGGCGGCCCGGCTGTCCGGGCTGACCAGCCTGCGCATCATGTGGCGCCACGTGCTGCCCCGGCTGGTCGGGCCGATCATCGTGCAGCTTTCCCTGTTCGCCGCGGCCGCGGTCCTGGTCCAGAGCGCGCTGTCGTTCCTCGGGCTCAGCACCCCGGAGACGCAGGGCCCCAGCTGGGGCAACATGGTAGGCGAGGCCTCCGATGTGATCAGCCAGGACCCGTGGCTGCTGGTGCCGACGGGCGGCGTGCTGGTGCTCACCGTTATGGCCCTCGGCCTGCTCGGCGACGCCATCCGCGACGTAACGGCCGGCCGGCACCTGGGATCACCGCCGCCGCGGCGCCGGGAAGCCCGGCCGGCCCGGCCCCATGCCGACCGCGGGCCGGCTTCCCGCGCGAAGGCCCCCGCCAGGTCGCTGCTGTCGGTACGCGGGCTGACCATCGCCTTCACCGCGGGCCGCCGCGAGGTTACGGTGGTCCGGGACGTCAGCTTCGACCTGGCCCGCGGTGAGGCCCTGGGCATCGTCGGGGAATCCGGGTGCGGGAAGTCAGTGACCACCCGCGCCCTGCTCGGCCTGCTGCCGGATGGCGGCCGGGTCACCGCGGGCTCGGCCCTGTTCGGCGGCGGGGACCTGGCGGTCATGCCGGAGCGGGAGTTCGGCCGCATCCGCGGCAGCATGATCGGGCTGATCTCGCAGGAGCCCATGAGCGGGCTGGACCCGTCCTTCAGGGTGGGCAGCCAGCTGACCGAGGTGGTCCGGCGCCACAGCGCGCTGTCCGGCCGGCGGGCCCGGGACCGGGCGGCCGAGCTGCTGGCCATGGTGAACCTGCCCGAACCGCGGGGGGTGCTGTCGGCGTACCCGCACGAGCTGTCCGGCGGGATGGCGCAGCGAGTGTCGATCGCCCTCGCGCTGGCCGGCAACCCGCAGATGCTGATCGCCGACGAGCCGACCACCGCGCTGGACGTCACCGTGCAGGCCGACATCCTCGCTCTCCTCGCCGGCCTGCGGGAGCGCCTGGGAATGGCGATCATCCTGGTCACCCATGACTGGGGCGTGCTGGCCGACCTCTGCGACCGTGCCCTGGTGATGTACGCCGGGGAGGTCGTGGAGCAGGCCAGCGTCGAGGACATCTACCGATCACCGCGGCATCCCTACACCGAGGGCCTGCTGGCCGCCAACCCCCACCTGGCGCCGGTGGGGGACATACTGCCGGCCATCCCCGGCACCGTCCCGCCGCCGTCTGCCTGGCCGGCCGGATGCCACTTCCAGCCCAGGTGCCGCTACGCGACCGAGCAGTGCAGCGCCGGCCCCGTTCCCGTAGCCGCGCCCGCGCCCGGTCGCCTGACGCGCTGCATCCATTCCGACAAGGTGGTCTCGGCCCGATGACCGCCGCCGCCAGCCTGCTCGATGTCCGCGGCCTGACTGTGCGCTACCGCCGCGGGCGCTCCAAGCCGCCGCTCACCGCGCTGCGGGAGGTCAGCCTCACCGTCGATTCCGGCGAGACCGTCGCGCTGGTCGGCGAGAGCGGCTCCGGCAAGTCAACCCTGGCCAACGCGGTCCTCGGACTGGTGCCCTCGGCCGAGGGCACCATCCGCTTCGACGGCGCAGACATCACCCGCGCCAGCCCGCGCGCGCGGCGAGCCCTCACCCGGGACATCCAGGCGGTCTTCCAGGACCCGTACGGGTCGCTCAACCCGGTCCGGGCCATCCGGCAGACGCTCGCCGAGCCGTTGCGCGCCCACGAGAGGCTGGACGCCGCGACCGTCACCCAGCGTGTCCGCAGCGGACTGGAACGGGTCGGGCTGAGCGCAGACGCGGCCAGAATGTACCCAGGCCAGTTCTCCGGCGGGCAGCGCCAGCGCATCGCCATCGCCCGGGCGCTCATGCTGTCGCCGCGGCTGATCATCTGTGACGAGCCGCTCAGCGCCCTCGACCTATCGGTCCAGGCGCAGGTCCTCAACCTGCTGAAGGCCATGCAACGCGAACTCGGCGTCGGCTACCTGTTCATCACCCATGACCTCGCCGTCGTCCCGCACATCGCGCACCGCGTGGTGGTCCTCTACCAGGGACGGGTCGTGGAGACCGGCCCGGTCAGCCAGGTATGCGACGATCCCCGCCACCCCTATACCCAGGCGCTCATAGCCGCGGCGCCCGTGCCGGATCCCGCGGCGCAGCGCGCCCGGCGCCGCCTGCGTCCGGTACCCGGTACGGAATTGGAGAGCAGATGAGACTCGCACCGCAGGTACAGGAATTCCTTGATGCTGCGCCGAAGGAATCCCTGGACCACCTGACGGTCCCCGAGCAGCGGCAGCGCATCCGGCAGCTGAGCGACCTGAACTACCATCGGTTCGGCCGCCGGCCCGAACCGGCCTGCGTGGCCACCGACCACGCGGTGCCGGTTGACCAGGGGGAGATCATCGTGCGTGCCTACCGGCCGAGCACGCTGGCTCCGCTGCCTGGCCACGTGGAGCTGCACGGCGGCGGCTGGTGGCTCGGCTCCATAGACGAGCACGTCAACGAGGCAATCTGCCGTTACCGGTGTGTGCATGCCTACTGCGTGGTCTTCGCCGTCGAGTACCGTCTCGCTCCCGAGCACCCGTTTCCGACCGCGATCAACGACGTCTACGCCGCGCTGCTCTGGATCGTCGGCCATGCCGCCGAACTGGGCCTTGACGCCGGCCGGATCTCCATCGGCGGCACGTCCGCGGGCGGGAACCTCGCGGCGGCGGTGACCCTCATGGCGCGGGATACCGCAGGCCCGGAGCTGGTGTTCCAGCTGCTGGAGGTGCCCGCCCTGGACCTGACCGGGGAAAGCATGCGCGCCGCGCTGGCGACCGAGGAACTGGCGCCCGTCGCCGATCGGATTCTCGAATTCGAGACGCCGTTGCGCCGTTACCTGCGCGATCCGGAAGATGCCTTGCTCCCGCTCGCGTCTCCGGTCCACGCCGGGGATCTGTCCGACCTGCCGCCCGCGCACGTCATGACCGCCGAATACGATCCGCTCCGCGACGAAGGCGAACGGTACGCACGCCGTCTCGCGGAAGCCGGCGTCGAGGCCACCACGACCTGCCTCGCCGGGGCGATCCACGCCACGAGCTTCCTGACCCGGGTGTGGGAACCCGCTCAGGAATGGCAGCACGAAGCGGCGCTGAGGATCAGGCAGGCACACGAGCGCGCCCCCGCGGCAGGCAAGCTGCTGTGATGAACAACGTGACGATCGCTGACGTCGCCGCCCGCGCGGGAGTAAGCGTCGCGGCCGTGGCTCAGGTTCTCAGCCGGCCCTCCCGGGCCAGCGCCAGCATCCGCAGCCGCGTCCTGGAGGCCATCGACCAGCTCGGATACGTTCCAGAACGCGACGCCGCGGGGCGGATAGGCGGGGCGCGCCAGAAGCGCGCCGAGTCCGCGCCGGTCACGATCTATGAGGTCGCCGAGCGGGCCGGGGTATCCATTGCGACGGTGTCGCACGCGCTCAACCGGCCGGACCGGGTCGGGGCCCAGACCCGCGAGCGGGTGCTCGACATCGTGGACGAGATGGGCTTCACGCCCAAGCAGACCGCGGTCACGCTGGCCCGCAGGGGCGTCGGGCGGATCGGGGTCGTGGCCCCGTTCACGTCCTATGCGTCCTACATGACGCGGCTTATGGGGGTGCTCGAAGTCTGCGCCGAGCGCAACGTCGACGTCGTGGTCTTCGACGTGCCGTCGGTGGCCGCCGCCATGTCGCCGATGCTGCGAACCCTGCCCGTGACGGGCCGGCTCGACGGATTGCTGATCATGGGTGTCCCGCTCGAGGACGCGATGGCGCGCCGCCTGGCCAGGCGCAAGCTGGCCACGGTACTGGTCGACAGCCTTCACAAGGGCCTGACGTGGGTGAACGTCGATGACGAAGCGGGAGGCTACCAGGTCGGCACGCATCTCCTCGACCGCGGCCACCGCAGCTTCACCTACGTCAGTGAAGGGCAGCGCTCCACCGAGTACATCTCTCCGGCGCAGCTGCGCAGGCACGGCATCGTGCGGGCCCTCGGTGAGGCCGGGCTCACGGAGGACGCGCTGCGGCACTGGATCGTCCCGACCAATGACATGCCAGGCGGCCGCGAGGCGGCAGCGGCCATCCTGCGGCTCGCCGACCTGCCCGCGGCGGTCATCGCCCACCATGACGGCCTGGCTGCTGGGCTGCTCGCCGGGTTCCGCGCCGCCGGAGGCCGCGTGCCCGAGGACATCGCGGTGGTCGGCTACGACGGCACCGACCTAGCCCAGGCTCTGGAGCTAACCACCGTTGACCAGCCGTTCGAGGAGACCGGCCGGATCGCGGCCGCCCTGCTCCTCGGCCAGCTCGATGGAACCGGCCGCCCCAGCCAGCAGGTCAACCTCACTCCCACGCTCATTGTCCGCGCCACGACCTGAGTCCGCGCCCCGCGCCGACGTCAGCGGAGCAGATCCGGGCACCCCTACCGGGCGCTTGGGAAATCTCATTTCAGACGCCTACCCGGTGCGGCATCCCGATCCGCACGTCAACGCCCGGAGAAAAATGAGCGATCGGCTCGGTTGCAGGCGATGGCAGCCCCGTCGCTGCCAGAAGTCGATCGTCTACCTCGAGCACCTGGACGCGATATAGCGGCCACGGTGCATGCTCGACATCGGCGTATCGCAGCCCCGACGGAGCAGAGCTGAACAGTCGCCATCGGGCGGTGAGGAAGTGGTCTAGCTCGCCAAGATCATTCGATCCGAATGGCGGCCCTACGCGTACGACAACTCGCGACTCCGCTGGACGTAGTCGCGGCCACCGGCGCCTGGACCACGGTGGCCGTGCTGGGGGGGTGGAGTCCGCCGGCGAACACCCACGCCCCGGCCGACTGGAGCTCGGCGTTGAACGCGGCCACGTCCTGGTACGCCTTCTGCGCCGCCTCGGGCGGCGGAGGGGCGCTGCCCTCCACGGAGTGCACGCTGAGCATGTACTGCTTCATCGAAGGCCCCTTTCTGACCGGACCGGCCGCCTGCCGGCCGGTCCGGTTGCCGCGAGCGTCTGGTGCGTCTTCCCTCGCGAGTTACGCCGGCCCCGCGGCCGCGGCCGGCGCCCCGGCCCGCGCGGGGTGATAGGTCAGCAGCATGACGCCGTCGCGATCGGGCTTCGCCTCGGTCAGCGTGAGCTTGGCCTGCTCGCTCATCGCCGCCGGGAAGAGGCGCTTGCCGGCGCCGAGCACGATGGGGAACAACATGAGCCGGTACTCGTCGACCAGGCCGTGCTGGATCAGGGTCTGGGCAAGCTGGGCGCTGCGATGCTGTTCATTCTCTTGCCGAAGTCATCGGTCCCCATGTTCGGCCAGGCCTCGGCGAACCCCTGATAGGTGACCCGGCCGAGCAGCAGCGCTTCGCTGACGAACAGCTCGTCCCACTTGAACTGGCCTCCCTCGGGGCCGCGCTCGAACTGGAAGGTCCACCGGGGCTCTTCGATGACGCCGTCCAGCGAGATGAACTCGGTCAGCACGATCCTGGTCATTTCCTTGCTCCCGTCCTGGGCTGGCCGGCCCCGTGCCGACCTCTCACTACCCACACGAATGCGCCAGGCCCGGATCGACAGCCACGCATGGGCGGGGGGACCGCCATCGACATCATCCGCGACCACGGCCCGGCCGAGCTCATCCGCCAGGTCCGCGCCGCCGAGGACCGCGACCAGGACTGCCGACGCTGGGCCCAGGAGCAAGGCCAGGGACGACGCCACGATCGTCTACTGGCACCCTGCACCCTGGCTGACCGTGCCCCGGGGGAGCCGCTTCGTGGGCGTCAGCCCGGCGCCCGCTCCGGCTGGCTGACGGGCACGACGTCCAAGCCGTCGATACCGTCGAAGTCTGCGGAATTGCAGGTATAGACGGGAAGGCGGTGAGCCATCGCGGTCGCCGCGATCAGCGCGTCGTAGGCGCGCGCCGCAGTCTTCCTGCCGGATCGCCGCAGCGAGGCAGCCACCTGGCCGAAAGCACGTGCCGACGCCCGGTCGAAGGGCAGTGGATCGAAGTCGGCCTCCGCCTGTTGCAGGTGCGCCTGCCGGGCGGCGCGCTCCCGCTCGTCGCGGGCCACCAGAGGGCCGGCCGAGAGTTCGGCGAGCGTCACGGCGGTGATGAGCGGCTCGGGCGGCAGCACCGCGGGATCGGTGATGTCCCGCATCGCGATGATGACCGAGGTGTCGAGGATCCCGCGGGCCGGGCGTTCGCCGGAGTCCGTCACAGGGCCGGATCCAGAACCTCGTCGAGTTCAGCCCGCATGGCGCGGTAATCCAGGGGTGGCAGGCGGTGCCACCGGGCGAGCAACGTCTCAGCGGTCAGCGGCTGCCGGCCGACAGGCCGGAGCTCAGCCACCGGCCGGCCGGCCCGGGTGATCGTTATCTGCTCGCCCTGGGCGACCCGGTCGACCACCTCGCCGCCATGGTTCCGCAGCTCGCGGATAGTGACCTCGGTCATGCTGAGCATTGTATCACGCGTGATACGCCCGCGAAGGCGTGCCGGGCGGATGCCCTCACGCTGCGGCGGTGATCGTACGCCGGGTGCCGGGCGAGCCGAGGGCCGCGGACAGGTCGCCGGCCTCGTCGGCGAGGAGCTGTGCTCCGTCCCACACCAGGAGCAGTGCGCTGACCGTGTGCTCGATGGGCGAGTGCGCCAGGTCGTAGTGCGCGGCGGCGCGGACGGCGGCCTGGGTGGCCCACAGGTCGTAGCCGGTCATGAACAGGTCCAGGTCGAACTGCGTGGCCAGGCCCATCAGCTCGGCGCGGCCGGTGTCGTCCACCCCGGCGAATGCCTCGTCGAGGGCGAGCAGTCGCGGTGCGTGCGGATGGGCCGAGTTCAGCATTGCGTGCGCGGCGGCGAACAGCGGCAGGTGCAAGGAGACCGACTGCTCGCCGCCGGACAGCCGGCTGTGCCGGGTGCGGGTCAGCGTCTCCTCGGTGCCCTCGGGGCTGACCATCTGGAACACGAACTGCCGCCAGCGACGGTAGTCCAGCACCTGGGCCAGCAGCTCCCGGTAGGGGAGTTCGCGGTGCCGGGCGCGGGCGGTCTTGATCTGGGCGGCGAAGTGGCCCCGCATCCGGGCCAGGGAGTCCGGACTGAGCCGGGACGCGTCGGCGTCCAGGAGCCCGCACACCGCGCGCTGCTCGTCGTCGAGCCCGTCGGCCAGCAGCCACCGCACGCCGACCGTCTTGCCCGAGGACATCCTCCGGGACCGCATCTCGGTGTTCATCGCCCGGATCAGGTCCTTGGCGTCCACGGTCCGCTCGTGGATCTGCTGCGCCAGCCTGGCCAGCAGCGCGTCCTCGAGGATCCGCTGCTCGGACTCGGTCAGCAGCGTCTGCTGGTCCCGGCGGGCGGCCGCGATGCGCTCCGAGAACGCGGCGACCGGGAGCGGTCCCTGCTCGTCGGCGATGCGGACGACGATGACGCCCTCGGCGCCGTCCCACTCGGGGTGGTAGTCCTGGCCGGCCGCGGCCAGCTGGGTCTGCAGGTCCTCGAGCCCCCGGGTCAGCCGGGTGGTGGAGATCTTCAGTGACGTCTCGGTCGGCGTGAGATCGCGGGTGACCTCGAGGATGGCCTCGTGCACGCCGATTACCGCCGGGGGCAGGTCGTCGCCGGCCCAGTCCGCCTCCTGCGCGGGCCAGGCCGGGCCCGGCGGGCACCTCAGCACGTCCAACAGCTCCCTGGCGGCGAACGGCGCGAGGCCGCGCGCGGTGGTCCGCTCCTCCTCGGCCGCGACGTCGAGGGCGCGCCTGCCGCTGGAGACCCGCTCGGCCGCGGCGCTGGCGGCCTTGATGGCCTCGACCTCGGCGGCCCGGGCCGAGCGCTCGGCCGACTGGGCGGCCGTGATGCCCCGCTCCGCCGCTTCGACCTGGGCGATCACCTCGTCGGCCTCCTTGCCGACGGCGCCGTGCAGCGCCGCCAGCTTGGCGGCCTCCTCGGTGTGCCGGCGGCGGGCCGCCAGCTCGGTCTCGGCGCAGGCGCGCTCCTCCTCGGTGGCCTGCTCCAGCCGGTCCTGGGCGCCGCTGACCACGCCGCGCTGCTGTGCCTCCTCGCGGCGCCGGGCGGTGAGGCTGGCAGCGGTGCCCTCGAACCGCCGGGTGGCGGCCTCCACCCGGTCGGCCTGATCCCATTCGATGGCGTGCTCGGCGGCGGTGCGGCGCAGCGCCCGCTCGGTGACGGTGCAGGCGGCCACCGACTCGTCATAGCCGGACTGGGCGACGTCGGCGCCCGATCGCGCCGAGCGCAGTTCCCCGACGGCCTGGGAGTGCCCGCGCAGCGCGGCGGCGATCGCGGTAGTGCGGGGCAGCGCGGCTCGCGCCTGCGCGAACCCGGACAGGGTGTCGGCCAGCCCGCTGAGCATCCGGTCGAGGCCGGCCAGCAGCTCGCCTAGCCCGGCGATCCGGGCCTCGCACTCGGCGATGCGCGCGGCCCGGCGGCGGGCCCGGGCGGTCGCTCCGATGTACTCGGCGTGGTCCTTGTGGTGCGCGCCGGCGGTGACGCCGTGGGAGTAGCGGCCGTCGGCGCCGATCACGGCGGCCGCGGAGAACAGATCGCTGTCCAGGGCGACCGACGCCAGCACGGCGCCGATCCGCGCGGCGGGGACCGGGGAGTCATCCTCGGGCATCAGCCCGTCAGCCAGGCTGGCGCCCGCTACCGGCGTGCCGGGGACCAGGTAGCCCTCGCTGTCTCCGGAGCTGACCTCGAGGCCGTCCGGCGTGATCCACCCGTCTAGCATGCCGGTGGCTTGCAGTGCCGCCTCGAGCGCGGCGGCCTGCGCCTCACCGACCTGGTCGGCGAAGCGGACCAGCCGCCACAGGGGCGCGCCGCTGCGCGCTGACCGGTCGGCCGTGCGTCCTGGGTGGGCCGGCGGCGCGTCGTCGCGCTCGGAGGCGATCCGGTCTCTCTCCGCGGCGACGCGCGCACGCTCATTCTGTGCGGTGCCGTGCTCGGCGCGCAGCCGCGCCTGCTCGTCCCGGACGGCCTGCTCGGCGGCGGTGGTGGCCTCGGCGAACACCGTCTCCAGGGTGGCGGCATCCGGGTCGCCGACCGCCTCGATGGCCGCGCTGAGGCCCTCGGCCAGGTCCCGCATCGCGGTCTCGTCCAGCACGTCGGCGTGGTGCGCCGCCCAGCGCGTCAGTGCGGCTTGCGCGTCGGCCCGGGCCGCGGTCACCGCGTCGGCGGCGGCCTGCTCGGCCTGCTCGGCGGCGGTCACCGCCTCCAGGGCCCGGTCGAGCGCGAGCCGGGCCAGGTCGCGGGCGTGCTCCGCCCTGCGGTGCGAGTCCAGCGCGGCCCGTACCGCGCGGACGGCTTCCAGCCGGGCGGCCACCCGGGCGCCGGTGCGTTCGGTGAATCCCGAGGCGTCGGCGTCGGCGGGCTGCCAGCCGATCCCGGCCGCGGCGGCGTGATCGGCGAGCTTGGCCGCGGTGCGGGACACCACCGACGCCAGGTCGGCGAGTACCGCCGCGGCCTGCTGCGCGTCGCAGCGGGCCCGGGTGGTCGCCGCCCGGCGCCGGGCGAGTTCCGCGGCGGCCTCGGCGGCGTTCTGCTCGTTGGTCCGGACGAGCCGTTCCAGGTCGGCGAGCTGTTCGACGGCCTGATAGGCGCTGCTGGACTTGAGCTGGTCGAGCCGGGCACGCCAGCCGGCCAGGGCGTTGTCCGTTGCCTCCCGGCTGGCCTGCGTCTGAGCCTGCTGCGTTTCGGCGCTGGCCAGGGCGGTGACATCGCTGGCGAGCTCGGCGCGCCGCTGCGCGCTGGCCTCGCGCCGGCGGGTGAGCGCGTCGGCCGCCGACCGGGCGTGGGTGCGCAGGTAGGTGGTGTAGGAAGCGAGGAAGGCGCGGGTAGCCTCGTCGGCGGCGGTCAGCCCCTCCAGCGTGGTCGCGACCGCCTCCATGTCGTCGAACGAGCGGGCCGCCTCGGCGATCAGGTCGTCGTCGACCGGACGCAGCCCGTCGGTGAGCGTGTCCGACAGCTTCACCGGGTCGAGGTTCTTGGCCAGCTGCGGCCGCCGCAGTGTCAGGATCAGGGTGAGCAGCTGCTCGTAACGCTCCCGGCCGAGGCCGAACAGCCGCTGGTCGATGGCGGCCCGGTACTCGGTGGGGGAGGCGTGCAGGCTGGACTCCCCGATCTCCTCGGCGAGCTGCTTCCTGGTCATCGGCCGGTCGTCGCCGGTGATCAGCGAGAAGTCCTCACCAACCCGGCCGTCGGTGACGAAGTGCCAGCGGGCCGGGGTGTCGCGGTGCCTGGCGGCGTGCAGGCCGATGCCGACGGTGACGGCCTCGCCGGTGTCGCGATGTCGCAGCTCCAGCCAGGCGTAGCCGACCGCATTCTCCCCGCCGCGGAACAGCAGGTTGGACTTCATGGTCCGGTCCTCGGCCGCGAACGGGTTCAGCCGCTTCGGGTCGATCCGGCCGTCCAGCACGAACGGGAACAGAACCTCAAGGGCCTTGGTCTTCCCGGAGCCGTTCGGGCCGCGCAGGACCAGCCAGCCGCCGGCGAAGCAGAACTCCTCGTCCCGGTAGTCCCACAGGTTGATGATCCCGGCCCGGGTCGGTTCGAAGCGAGTCACCGTGAGCCTTCCTTCGCGGTCGGCGGGTCTTTGATGTGCGCGGTGATGCTGCGGTAGCGGGCCAGCAGCGGCAGCACCAGCACGCCCCCGTCAATCCTCGCCACCAGGCTCAGCGAGGCCAGCAGCGCGACCGCATCGGCCAGCAGGCGACCGGGGTCCGCGGCCTGCTTCTCCGCCATGCCGGCGCCGAAGTCGTCAACCAGCTTCCTCATCTCGGTGCGCAGCCACGCGTCGCTGAGGAACGGGTAAGCGGCGTCGGCGGTCCCGCTGGGCCCGCCCGATCCGGAGTATGTCCCGGCCCCGGGCCCAGGAGCCTCGGTTTCTGGCCGCCCGGCGTGGTCGGCGAGCAGGTCGGCGCGGGCCCGGGAAGCGGGGGTCCCGGGCTGCCCGGCACCGACCTTCGGCCGCCACGCCTCCCCGGCGAGCAGGTCGGCGACGCGGCCTCGGTCCGGCAGGGCCGCGTCGATCCGCCCGGCCGCCTCGGCGAGCCGCTCCGCGGCGGTGGCTGCAGGCAGCCGCTCCGTTCTGGAACTCATGCGTTGCAGGTAGCCGGCGATCCGCGCGCACAGCAGCAGCGAGGCCTGCGCGACGGTGCCGGTCGAAGGGAACGTCAGGTCGGTGAGCCGCTGCCCGGCGCTGACCAGCGCCACGCCCTCGGCGCGCCGCTCCAGGGCGAGGCCGGTGAGCCGCTCGACGTCCTCGGCGAGGCTGGCCGAGTGGAGCTGGCCGCGCAGTTCCTCGTCGACATCGGCGTAGTAGACGGCCGGCTGCTCGACGACGAGCCGCCGGGCCTGCCGCGCGTTCACCCGCCGCTGCGCATTGATGCCCTGCGCCGCAGCGGCGCGACCAGGGCCGTCCAGCAACTCGGTGACCGAGCTCAGGTGCTGCAGCACCCGGCTCGGCGCGTAGATGGCGCCTACCACCTCGCGGTCGATGTCGTAGAGCGCCTCGGCGCGCTCTGGGTCGTTGACCCAGTCGGTGGCCGAGCCGTCGGCCAGCCGCAACCCGCCGCGCGCCGCCAGCCACGCGACCGCGTCCACAAACGCGTCCCGGTCAGGCTTGCGGCCGGTGTCCAGGCCCAGGCCGGGGATGCGCCCGGCATCGGCCGCGACCGCGTCGGCCAGCTCGCTGAGCGCGATCTGGGCGCCGGAGCGGCCCAGCGCGGACAAGGCCAGCACCAGGTAGGCGTAGCGGCGGCGGTCGAAAGGCCGGCCCCCGCGGGTGACCGCCGGGCGGGTGCCGTCCAGCGCGTCCTGCGCCCGGCGCAGCCGGATAGTGTCGCCGCTGGCCAGCAGCGTGTATCCGAGGACCTCGCCGAAGTCGGACCGAAGCTGCCTGACCCACTTGCGCGCGAGGGGAAGCGCCGAGGAGTCAGGGAATGACGCGGTGATCAGCGGATGGCGCAGCACCAGCCGCGCTGCCTTCTGGTATTCGGCCAGCTCCAGCGGGTCGACGTCGGCGGCGACCCTCATCCGGCCACCTCCAGGGCCAGCCCGTCCAGGTGCAGCCGACCGCGAACCGTCTGCACGGTCGTGTATCCCGGCGCGGGCCGCAACGTCAGGCGCACCCCATGCGCGGACCCGCTCGCCGCGGCGCTGACCGGGACCCGGGCGGCCAGCGCTACGTCCAGCAGGCTGAGCAGCGCCTGAGTCTCCGGCTCGTCCAGCACCCGGCCGTAGACGCCGTCACTGGCCAGAGCCGCCGCCGCGGTACGGCGCTGCGCGGTCGCCTTGAGCTGCTCGGCGCGCAGCCGCTGCTTCTCCTCGTCGTTGCGCTGGATCCGGCCGGGGCCGTGCAGGCCCTCGGACCTGCCGGTGCGCACCAGCGTCCGGGACAGCTCCACCGGGGCGGCGTCCCACCACGACAGCCGGCTCGAGACCGCCTCCGGATCCTCGTGCACGGCCGAGACGTGCCGGGATGAGCCGAGGCCGAACACCGCCTGGAACAGCGCGTGGGCGTCGTCGTCGGCCGGGCAGGCGGTGAACCATTGCGCCAGGTGGCGCAGCTGGCTCTCCCGGCTGACCCCGCCGCGGCGCGACTCGGTGACCCGTCGCAGCAGTGCGGTGATGTTGGCGATCGCGGTGACCGTGGCGTCTTGCAGGCGGTCGGCCTCGCTCTGTTCACCGGGGCCGAACCACTGCACCAGGCCGCCCCAGCGCGCCCGCCAGTCCGCGACCCGCTCGTCGGCGCCGCGGAACAGCGACTCGTCGGCCTCGGCGGCGAGCCGGGCGAGGCGCTCGGTGCCGGTGCCGTCCACCTCGGCCACGGCGGCGGCCAGCAGCGGCGCGAAGCGGGTCAGCTCGGAGTGGAACTCCCGCATGTGGGTGAGCAGCGCGTCCTTGTGCGCGAGGAACACCTCGGGCCGGGTGTCGTTGGTGCGCGCCAGGTCGCCCAGCATCAGGTAGAACCGGGCGGCGCGCTGTGCCATGTCGGAGAGCACGCCATCCAGCCGGGACAGCTTCCGGTACACCTCGGCGGCGTCACCTGACCGTACCGCCCCGGCAAGTGCCCGCAGGTCGGCGAGGATATCGGGGAACACGAGGCGGGACAGCTGGGCATCTTCCAGGCTGGCCGTCAGCACCTCCTCGACGGCCCGGAAGACCCGGTATCCGGCCTGGGTGAACTGGTACACGTAGTGCCGGTTGCGGTACTCGGCGAGGTTCGCGGCGCGGGTGCCGTCGTAGGAGCGGTCCAGCACCTGCCATTCGGCGAGGGCGTCCAGCAGCACCTGCACGTCGCCGACGCAGGCCGCCTCCGGGTGCTGCGCGGCCAGCTGGCCGAGGGCCTCCCGGGCGTCGGACGCGTGCATCAGTACCTGGTAGTTGGCTCTGGCCCGGTCGAAGGCGCGGAGCAGCCACAGGTACTCATGGCGCTTCTCGGCGGCCGCGAAGTGAAACAGCCGCAGCCGGTCATCGAGGGTGAACGCGTCGATGCCGAACATGGCGTTCTCGGCCGCGTCGCCCGGGACAGGGGCGGCCGGAACCGGAGTATCAGCCGCAGCGGGGACATCGGGGCACGGTGGGCGTGCGTCGACGCGCATGATGGCGGCGGTGGTCTCACTCATGGCGAAGGGGGATAACTACCGGTCACGGATTCGTATCATCTCCATCATCGGTGGATTTGCCGCCTAACGGCCGACCCGGCGCGACGGCCAGTATGCCGGACCGCCCGCAGAGGAGGGGAAAAGACACGCCGCAGTGCGGCCCGCGGTCGGTTGTGGCGCAGTTGCACGACGTCCAACCTAGGGCCGGCCTCTGACAATCACGCGGACCACCGCCGAGGCAAGGCCCGCGGACCACTCAGGCCCCCGGCGGCTCGGCCCAACTCGCCAGGCCGTTCAGCGATGTCAGCACGGTCAGCGCGGCACCGCGGCTCAGGTCCTCGTGGTGGCGCTCGTTGCGCGGGGTGCGCAGGCAGCGGTAGCAGGACGTCTCCAGCCCGCAGTCACAGGACGCCACCCGCCGCACGGCGGTGGCGATCACCGTGTCGAGTGCGCCGGCGATCCGCAGCACGCTGCCCGCGCCGCCCGGGACGGTGTCGAACAGCACCAGGCCGCTGCGGCCGTCCGCGCCGGAATGCACCACCCCGTCGATGTCGGCCCGGCTGATCTCCAGCCCGTCGGCGGCGCCCTCCAGCACCGCGTACAGGAGGGAGTGCCACTGCTCCCGGGTGTCCAGGCCGGGAGCGTCGAGTCGCAGTCGCAGGATGTCCGTCTCGTAGGTGTGCGCGAGCGAGCGCCAGCGCAGCGGCCCCGTGCATGACTTGCCGCGCAGCGGGTTGAGGTGCGACGTGGGGGGCCGGCCGTGGTTGGGGGCGCCCCAGCCGCACCAGTCACAGACCAGGAACCCGGAGCCGCCCGGTCCCTCGGCCAGCGCCACCAGCCGGCCGCGGGCGCCGGAGTGGCACCACGCCAGCGCCCCGGTGCCGGCCTTCCAGCGGGTCTCGGCGAGCTCCTCGCCCAGCGACACCACGTGCACGGCGCCGTTCCAGGACCGCTGTGGCGGCACGGCGGCGGGCTTGCCGGTGCGCGGGTCGGCGACGAAGCCGAACTCTGGCACGCAGTACTCGCGGACCGGGCCGTCGGCCGGCCGCCCGCACGCGGAGCACGCCGGTTCCAGGTCGGCGCCGCCCTCCCGGTAGTGCCGGCAGCCTCGGCACACCGTGTAGCTGCGGGTGATCAGCTCCCGGCCGGGAAGCCGGTAGATGCCGCCGGAACGCCACAGCACCCCGCCCGCGACCAGCTCGGAGCCGGGCGCGTATTCGTGGATCGCCAATGACAGGTCCCGGTTCAGCTCCAGCCGGGCGCCGACCTGGCTGTCGCAGTGCGCGGTGCGCAGCTCGACGGTGTCGACCGGGAACCCGTACTTCGGCAGGACGTTCCGGTTGGCCAGGTAGCCGATCAGCGGCCGCCGCGTGATGGTGGCGATGCTGCGCTCGAACCGGGCCGCCAGGTCGCTGCGCCGCGACTCGAACGCCTCTAGGCGGCGTTCCTCGAACATCGCCACGTCCTGGGCCAGCTCGGCCCGGACCTGCTCCAGCAGGCCGCACAGCTGCTCCACCCAGGTGCCGTCGTCCAGCCCGATCCGCGGCCAGGCCGGCTCCGGGAGCACGGCGCGCAGCGCCGTGTCGACCTCGGCGGGCACCGGGGTGAGGTAGCCGCGGACCGCGTGGCAGGGCGGCTCGCCGCCCCCGGCGGCGAGGCTCTGCTGGCCCGGGGGGGCGACCCCCCGGAACCCGGCAAGGAAGAAGTCCCCGGCGGTCTTCCAGTCCCGGCCGCCGTGGTCCTTGGCGTCCCGGAAGAACGCGGCGAGCGCCACCGAGTGCGCGTGCCGCCGGTCGATGCGCGGATTTCCGAGCGGCACGTACGGGGCCCGGATCTGCCCGGTCAGCATCGACTCCGGCGCCTGATAACGGGACAGGTCGTGGGAGCGGCGCTGGGCGTAGGTGAGGACGAGCGCGGCGGTGCCGGTGCGGCGGCCCGCCCGTCCGGCCCGCTGGATGTAGTTGGCGGTACTGGGCGGCATGTTCCGCAGCAGGACGGCAGAAAGCGCCCCGACGTCGACGCCCAGCTCGAAGGTGGTGGAGCAGCTCAGCACGTTGACCTCACCGGCGAGGAACCGCTGCTGGATGTCGGAGGCCTCCAGGCTGGTCCACTGCGCGGTGTGCTCACGGGCGGTCAGCGGCACCGGCGCGGTCTGCCGGTACAGGGCACGGTAGTGGCCGTCGTCGTCGGCGCGCCCGGCGACCAGCTCACCGGTGCAGCCCAGCGTCGGGCACCCCCCGCGCAGCGCGACGGTGGTGACTCGCCGGCACAGTGAACACCGCCACGCCTCGCCGCCGCCCACGGACAGCGTCAGCCACGTGTGATCGACCTGGTGCACCTGGCCCAGCCTGGGCAGCGCCGCGGCGCGCAGCCAGCCGTCCCGGGCGGCGGTGAGCGCCCGCCAGCACCCGGCGAGCACCTCGCGCGCGTCGGCTCCGGCCGCGGGCTCGCCGAGGGCGTCCAGCAGCCGGCGCAGGTAGTCGAGCCGCTTGTTGACGCCGCGGGTGGGCAGCCAGCTCAGCACCTTGAGCCTCGCCTCCGCGCCGTCGCCGCGGACGTAGATCGGGCCGCGCCGCGGGTCGAACATCTCGTCGGCCGGGTCGACCTCCTCCGGCATCGTGACCGCGCCCTGCAGCCGCACCGTGCGCAGGAGCTCGGTGAACAGCAGCACGCACTCCTGCGCGGACAGGCCGAGATCCAGCAGCGGGCCGGGCGGCCGCCACGACGGTCCGGGGCCCAGCCCGACCCGCAGCAGCCCGAGGCCTTCCAGGGACTGGCGCTCGTGGCCGCCGTCTCCTCGATCAGGTCGTCGACCGTGGCGTCCTCGTCGTGGGCGGCGGCCCGCGCCAGGCCGTCCAGGATCAGCCGCCGCTGCTGCACGAGCGCGTGACTGGACTCCAGGTAGGGGGCGAAGAACGCTGCGGCCTGCCGGCTGTCACTGAACGCGAGCAGCTTCCGGCCGCCGCCGGGCCGGTCGGCGAGCTCCTCGTCCGGGGGCAGCGCCTGGTAGAGCGCGGTGGCCAGCACCGCCGCGGCCGCCTCGTTGCCGCTCTCGAAGAGCCGCACCATCCCGGTGCCGCGCGCCCCGCAGGCCAGGCACCCGTTCGGGGTGCCGGACGCGGCCGGCAGCCGTCGCACCGGCCGCAGTCCGGCGGCGGAACACCCGCACGGCGCCGTCCCCGCCATGGTTCCCGCCGTGCCCGTGATTCCCGCCGCGGTCCCTGTCACCACGGGCGCGGGCACCGCGTGCAGGGCTCCGCAACGCCCGCACAGCAGCGCGTCCCTGGCGGCCGCCGCGGTGGCCTGCTCGAGGATCTCGTCGTCCTCGTCGACCGTCTCGGTCGGCGCGTCGAGCGGGGGGGTTTGGGGGGGTCGTCCCCCCGGGCCAGCACTCGGGGGGGTTTGGGGGGGTCGTCCCCCCGGGCCAGCACTCGGGGGGGT